>Ga0187867_10003023_pt1 | contig 13620 bp, 8 predicted proteins | sample June2016WEW_13_1_FD_132976 | JGI IMG/M metagenome (GOLD analysis project Ga0187867, IMG submission 132976) | Peatland microbial communities from SPRUCE experiment site at the Marcell Experimental Forest, Minnesota, USA - June2016WEW_13_10 | ecosystem: Environmental > Terrestrial > Soil >... | reverse complement strand
GCCTGCGATGGGACCTGGATCGCCCACGGCAGCGGCGATGCTGATGCGGAGGTTGTCGACGTCCATGATCGCTTACGTGTGCCTCCGGAAGACCCGCACTATACATTGCGCCGCGTCTGGCTTACAAAGGAAGAAGAAGAGGGGTACTATTACGGCTTCGCCAATGAGGGCCTGTGGCCGCTCTGCCATATTGCGCACACTCGTCCGCTCTTTCGCGCCACGGACTGGCAGCACTATCAGGATGTCAACCTCAAGTTCACGGCCGCGCTTCTCGATGAAATTGCGGCCGTCAGCAAGCCGGTCATCCTTTTGCAGGATTACCACTTTGCCCTCCTTCCGCGACTCATCAAAGAGAAGCGGCCGGATGCGCGGGTTGCCATCTTCTGGCACATTCCATGGCCAAACCCCGAAGCATTCGGAATTTGTCCCTGGCAGAGCCAGTTAATCGATGGCCTGCTCGGCGCCGACCTGATCGGCTTTCACATCCAGTCGCACTGCAATAACTTTCTGCAGACGGTCGATCGGGCGGTCGAGTCCCGCGTGGATTGGGAACATTTCTCCGTGCAACGGCATGAACATCGCACGCTCGTCCGTCCGTTCCCCATCAGCGTTGCTTTCACCGGCAACGACGCTACGGATTCTGACCCGCAATCCTCAATCTATGAAGAGCGCTCTGCCCTCATTCGCGGTCTCGGGGTTGACGCTTCGTATCTTGGGGTCGGCGTGGACCGCGTCGACTACACCAAGGGGATCCTCGAGCGCTTCCTGGCCATCGAGCGCTTCCTGGAAAAATATCCGAACTATCAGGGGAAGTTTACGTTTGTTCAGATAGGAGCGCCCAGCCGCACCCACATCAAGCGCTATCACGACCTGATGGCTGAGGTGGAAGCCGAGGCGGAGCGCATCAACTGGCGTTTTCAAGACGGCAAGTGGAAGCCCATCATCTTCCTCAATCGTCAGCACAGCCATCGGGAGATCGAGCCCTATTACCGAGCCGCCGATCTCTGCCTGGTGACCTCGCTCCACGATGGCATGAACCTGGTCGCCAAAGAATTCCTTGCCTCACGGGAAGACGAGGGCGGAGTCCTGATTCTCAGCCAGTTCACCGGAGCCGCTCGCGAGCTTCGCGATGCATTACTGGTGAATCCCTATGACATCGAACAAACGGCCGAGGCAATCCGTGTGGCCCTCGAGATGGATCCCGAGGACAAGCGCTTGCGGACCCAACGCATGCGCCGCGTTATCAGGGAGAACAACATCTACCGCTGGGCCGGGGATCTGATTACGGAGCTTTGCGAAGTGCGGTTGGATTCATTGGAAGACGCGCACCAGCAATGGACGAAAGCTGGTGTGGCATGATCTCGCAGGCCAATCCAGCGCAACAACCCGCATCGACAAAAGGAGCCAGGGGAGCCTGTTGACGCCGGAAGCGCAATCCGCAATCCAATCATTCCTGCAAACCGTGACCGGTGCGCGCGAATCGGTGCTCCTGCTCGATTACGACGGTACACTCGCTCCGTTTCATACCCAGCGCGATCAGGCGGTGCCTTATCCCGGTATTGCTCTTCTTGTGCAGGAGATCGTTCGCGATGCACGCACCCGGGTGATTGTGATTTCCGGCCGCGACGTAACGGACCTGGTGCCGCTGCTCGATATTCATCCTCGGCCCGAAATCTGGGGTATGCATGGGTTCCAGCGGCTTGGAGTCGACGGCACTGCGGACATGCCAAAACTCGACGAACAGACCCTGAATGCCCTGTCGGATGCCGAACTGTGGCTAAGCTACAAACATCTCCGGCATCGGGCGGAATTCAAGTCCGGAGGCATCGCGGTTCACTGGCGCGGATTGAGCGCCTTGGATGCGGCGGAGCTTCGCGCCCGGGTCCTGCTTGGATGGCGTCCGATCATCGAGCAGACCGGCCTCAATCTGCTCGAATTCGATGGCGGAATCGAAATTCGCGCGCACCGGGCAGATAAAGGCGCCGCAGTTCACGCCCTGCTGCGCGAGATCAGCATCGAAACGCCGGTGGCATGTCTGGGCGACGATACGACGGACGAATCTGCTTTCCATGCGCTCGGTGATCGGGGGCTCAGCATTTTAGTGCGGCCGGAATGGCGCGCGACTTCGGCGCAGCTCTGGCTGAAGCCTCCAGAGGATGTCATCGATTTTCTTGCTGGGTGGCTGAGAAGCTGCCGCGAAGGCAACTTTGGGGAGGGCGGGGTCGCCCAGGCCGTAAACGAATAAGACGGAGTAGGGATGAACACCACAGCACAACGAAGCAAGAATGGCGCGAACACGTGAAAGAGAATTTCCTGATGACGACTGATCTCCGGCACTGGCTGATCCTGCTGCGAGTCCTGTGCCGCCGCGGAGCGGCTTAACGTAGCAAGGGAAGTTTAGAAATAAGTCCCACCGTAGTCACTTCGTGCACGCCCGCAGCTACCGTATAATCAGATTACTGTGCTCAAATACTCAATCGTAGTTCCTCTCCACAACGAGCAGGAGAATGTCACCGATCTGTACGCGCGGCTGAAGTCCGTCATGGAGGCTAGCGGCGAGACCTTTGAGATGGTTCTCGTTGACGACGGCTCTATTGACGGCACGTTTGCGCTTTTACGCGAAATTGCCGCCGTCGACAGCCGCGTCACGGTCGTCAAGTTGCGCCGAAACTTCGGTCAGACCGCAGGCCTCGCCGCCGGTTTCGACCATGCTCGCGGCGAATACATCATCGCCATGGATGGCGACTTGCAGCACGATCCCGCCGACATTCCGCTGTTTCTCGAGAAGATTGCCGAGGGCTATGACATTGTCAGCGGATGGCGCAAAAATCGAGTCGACAATTTCTGGCTGCGCCGCATCCCGTCGCGCTGCGCCAACTGGCTCATGGCTAAACTGAGCGGCGTCGATATTCACGACTTTGGCACCACGTTCAAAGCCTATCGGCGCGAAATTCTGACCCAGGTCCCGCTCTACGGAGAGCTTCACCGTTTCATCCCCGCGCTGGCCTCGTGGCATGGTGCGTCCATCATTGAAGTGCCGATCAAGAACGTGAACCGCGAACGCGGTGTCTCGCATTACGGAATCTCGCGCACATTCCGCGTCTTCTTCGACCTGTTGACGATCCGTTTTCTGCTGAAGTACCTCTCGCGCCCGTTGCATTTCTTTGGCACCGTCGGGATGCTCAGCATTATGGCGGGATGCTCCATCTCCGGCTGGCTGATTTTCGACAAACTCGTGTACCGCACGGATGTTATGAGCCAGCACGGTCCGCTCATGGTGTTCTCAATGGTGCTGCTGTTGGCTGGCCTGAACATGCTAGCCGTCGGTCTGCTTGGAGAAATGCAGGTTCGCCACTACCACGAACCGGCACAGCGCGCCCCCTACTCGGTTGATCGCATCCTCCGCGCCCAGAGCGAAGAGAGCACCATCTCAGAATAATGCGAGGTAAGAGGTCCGAGGTCAGATTGCAGAGGTGAGAACCTTTGGGTTCCAAATGCTGCCTAAATCTTTGGCTTTTACCTCTGAAATCTGACCTCTAACCTCTGACCTGATTCCTCTTGCCTGTTGTCGATCACAGCTCCTCGTGACCTCTGCAATTGACCCATCCACGTCCCTAGCGTGACAATCAGGTGAAAGGCCAAGCAAGCCTCCGAGGCCGTATAATGCCTACCGCCATGATTGAACAACCTCCTACTCAATTTGAACTCCGTCTTGCCAACCGGATGTCGCGGCTCGGCACCGAAACCGCCTTTGAAGTACTGAACCGCGCCCGCGCCCTCGAGAAGCAGGGAAGAGATATTGTCCACCTGGAAATCGGCGAGCCCGATTTCAATACCCCGGACAATGTGGTCGAAGCCGGCGTGAACGCCCTGCGCAAAGGCTGGACGCACTACGGGCCCTCCGCCGGCCTTCCCGAGCTTCGTCAGACCATCGCCGAGTACGTGAGCCGCACTCGCAACGTGCCGGTCACGAGCGACGAAGTTGTCGTGGTCCCTGGAGGCAAGCCGATCATTTTCTTTACCATGCTGGCATTGGTTGATGAAGGAGATGAAGTCATTTACCCCAATCCCGGCTTCCCGATTTACGAATCGATGATCAATTACCTGGGTGGCCGCGCCGTCCCAATTCCGCTCCGCGAAGAGCGCGATTTTTCAATCGACGTGAAAGAGTTGGCATCGCTGATCACCGACCGCACTAAGCTGATCATTCTGAACTCGCCGCAAAACCCGACCGGCGGAATGCTGACTAAGAACGACATTTACAGCATCGCCGACGCGATCGGCGAGCGCAACATCATGGTGCTCTCCGACGAAATCTATAGCCGGCTCGTTTTCGAAGGCGAAGATTTCTCGATCATGAGCGTTCCCGGCTTCAAAGACCGCACCATTGTGCTTGACGGTTTCTCGAAGACCTATGCCATGACCGGCTGGCGCATGGGCTACGGAGTGATGCGAGCCGATCTCGCCGCGCAGGTCGCAAGGCTGCAGACGAACTCGAACTCCTGCACGGCCAGCTTCACGCAGATTGCCGGAATCGAAGCGCTGCGCGGCGACCAGGCCTCGGTCGACAAGATGAACGCCGAGTTCAAGCATCGCCGTGACGTATTTGTCGCTGGCTTGAACAAGATCAAAGGTTTCTCCTGCCGCCTGCCGAAAGGCGCGTTCTATGTTTTCCCGAACATTCAGAAGACCGGCTGGCCCTCGAAGAAACTAGCCGACGCTCTGCTCGAAGAAGCCGGAGTCGCCTGCCTGTCTGGCACCGCGTTCGGAGCCTATGGAGAAGGCTATCTCCGCTTCAGCGTGGCCAATTCGCTGGAGAACCTGAACAAGGCGCTGACCTGGATTGAAGCCTGGACAAAGAAGAATCTGGTCTAGCATCGTTGACTGCTGGGACGTGGTCAGCCGCGTGTCGTTGGTCGCAGAACGATGAATCGCAGAGCGCGCGGTAGTTCTCAGATGTTGTAGAGCCGCAGCCAGCTGCGCCTCCACTGCTTGCGGCGCAGGCGAATCGCCCCACGTTCGCCCAATACGTCAGAGTTCATGATCCATTGACAATCCCGGGCGCGACTTGGTGTAAACTTCCTCCGCTATGACCAACATCGATAAGCATCCCGCCGGATCGTTTTGCTGGATTGAACTCGCGACCAGTGACCAAGCCGCAGCCAAGAACTTCTACGGCTCCATCTTTGGATGGACCCCGAACGACATGCCAATGGGTCCGAGCGATGTCTATACGATTTTCAAGATCGATGACCGCGATGCAGGCGCCGCCTACACGCTCCGCCCAGACCAGCGCGCGCAACATGTTCCGCCGCACTGGATGCTCTACATCCTCGTTGAAAGCGCCGACTCCTCCGCTGCCAAGGCCACGCAACTGGGTGGCAAGGTGATTGCCGGACCTTTCGACGTGATGGATTTTGGCCGCATGGCCGTCATCCAGGATCCCACCGGCGCGTATTTCTGCCTGTGGCAGGCAAAACAGAACACTGGTAACGGGATCGCTGGGGTCCACGGAACGCTCTGCTGGGCCGATCTGAGTACACCCGACGCGAGGACTGCGGAGGCATTCTACTCCGGCCTGTTCGGATGGCAATTCACGCGCGACGAAAAAGATACGTCCGGCTACCTGCACATCAAGAACGGAGAACACTTCATCGGAGGCGTTCCGCCCGCCGCTTATCGCCAGCCCGGAGTGCCTCCGCACTGGCTTGCCTATTTTCAGGTCGATGACGTTGACGTCGCCGCGAACAAGGCGAAAGACATGGGCGCGAAGTTGTGCCTGCCGCCCATGAGCATGGAAGGCGTGGGACGTTTCTCGGTGGTTGCCGATCCCCAGGGCGCAGTGTTCGCGGTCTTCAAGTCGGCGCGGTAAGGCTGAAAGAGACGCGGACGAGGGGAACCGAAGCTTGTCCTAAAGGGAACTAAGTCTTCTTGGTTTGCGTAAGTCAGACTGAGGGACTTCCCATGTTCCAAGAGTGCGTTCGGCCCTGCCACCTGACAAGGGCCGCGCTTGCGGCGTTCTTGAACTGTTTTGTTTTGATGGCGTGTTTCATCGCACCAGTTTGTTCGTTGCTTGCGTACGCGCAATTTCCGGCGCCAAGTTTTTCCAGCGATCCCTTCATGTTAGGTGTACCGGTCGATTTTTCCATTCCGACACAGCCGCAGGCATTCCGCGGTACGGATCACAAAGACCACCTCGCATACGAGTTGCATATTTCCAACTTCAGCAAGGCGGATCTCGCATTGAAACAACTCGAGATTCTGGACGATGCGAGCGGCAAGCCGCTGGCGAGCTATGCGGGCGCGGACCTTGAGAAAAGGCTAATGCATAAGTCAGAGCAGCCCGGGAATCCGATGCTCGTGGGTGGAAAATGGTCGGTTGTCTTCGTGTGGCTCGACTTCGACACAGGCAATATTCCGCACCGTCTCCGTCATCGATTGCAGGTGGTTGCTCCGGGATTCACTCAGCTTGGAATGCAGAGCATCGAGGGAGGAGCGACGGATGTCTCCACGGGGCCCAGGGTTATCGGGCCGCCGCTGACGGGAGGGCTGTGGTGGGCGGCGGATGGCCCCTCGAACGACGCCGGCCACAGGCGGACCTTGATTGCGGTCGATGGGAAAGCGAGGATCCCCGAACGCTTTGCGACAGATTGGGCGAAGGTCGATGAAACTGGCCAGCTCTTAAAAGGGGACGCAACGAAGAACTCCAGCTACTTTGGCTATGGTTCGGAAGTGCTCGCGGTTGCGGATGGAACCGTGGTGTCTCTCTTGGACGGGCTGGTTGAAAATACGCCCGACGCCGAAACGCGCGCCGCGCCGATGACACTTGCGAACATGGGCGGCAACTACGTCATCCTGGACATTGGCCAGCAGCAATATGCCTTCTACGCTCATTTGCAGCCGGAGAGCATTCGAGTGAAGGTGGGAGACCACGTGAGACGAGGCCAGGTTTTGGCGCTCGTAGGAGACTCGGGGAACGCGACCGGACCGCACCTGCATTTTCAGATTTCCGATCGAAACTCGGAACTCGGCACGGAGGGCCTCCCATTTGTCATCGATTCGTTTCGTCTTGCGGGGAAAATGGAGGGAGAAAAGCTCAGTGCCTACCCTGCTCCAGAGTCCATCCGACAAGCACTGCCTTTGGATGACGATGTGATTGTGTTCCCGTGATCTGAGGTGAGGAGTCGGTGAAAGGGTTCTCCCGGGCCACCCATCACCCCCAGCTGTGACCTTCCTCACAGACCCGTGCGACACCCCGGGCTAGCCTCGACTGGCAAGCCTATGCGCCGCTTTTCGCTTTGCCCAATGCCTGGCGCCCGCGAAGGAGCAACCCCATGTCTATCCTGAATTCGACCACCGGCGAAGTTCTGCGTTCCTACAACGTTGACGAACTGAAGCAGCAGGCTAATCTGATGCGCGGCTACAACCTGGTCTCGCTCTGCGCGGCCGGCTCCGGCCATGCCGGAGGCACGCTCTCCATCATGGATATCGCCGCGGCCCTCTACCTTCGAGTCGCCGACCACGATCCCAAGAATCCTAACTGGGAGGACCGCGACCGTATCGTCTGGTCTACCGGCCACAAGGCCCCCAGTCTTTATCTCGGTTTGGCCTTTGCCGGATTTTGTCCGAAAGAAGATGTCGCGCTCCTCCGCAAACTGTACTCGCCATATCAAGGACATCCGCACTGGCTCAAGCTTCCGGGCGTAGAAGTCTCAACCGGATCGCTCGGCCAGGGATTGAGTATTGCCGTCGGTCTCGCGCTCGCCGCCCGGCTCGACCAGAAGAGCCATCACGTGTTTTGCATCATGGGCGACGGCGAGCAGCAGGAAGGCCAGATATGGGAAGCAGCAATGGAAGCCGGCCACTTCAAGCTCGAAAACCTGGTCGGCATCGTCGACCGCAACCGATTGCAGATCGACGGCTGGGTCAAAGACGTCATGAACGTGGAGCCGCTCGAAGAAAAATACCGCAGCTTCGGATGGCACGTCATCACCATCAATGGCCACGACATGAAGCAGGTAGTCGAGGCGCTCGAAACCGCGAAGACGAAGGCCGGATGCGGCAAGCCCACCGTCATCATTGCCGATACGGTGAAGGGCAAAGGCGTCAGCTTCATGGAAGACATCGCCGGATGGCACGGCAAGACGCCCAACGTCGAAGAGCTGGACAAAGCCCTGAAGGAACTTGGCCTCGAAGGCGAGATTCCGGTCGAGCAACTGTTCGCGCACGCCAAGCAATATCAGGCGGAGGTCGAGCGCAAGCTCGACGCCAAGATGCCGAAATTCCATCGCAACTACTGGTGGAACGCCGCCGACACCATGAAAGTCCAGATGAAGCCTACGCGGCTGGGTTTCGGCCAGTCGCTCGCGGCCAACGGTGACGATCCGCGCGTAGTCTGTTTCGGTCTCGATATTTCGGGCTCGATCACCATCAGCGAGTTCTACGCCAACAAGCCCGAGCGCAAATCGCGCTGGATCAGCATGGGCATCGCCGAGCAGTCGGCCACGTCTGCGGCTGTCGGACTGGCGAAAGAAGGAAAGCTGCCTGTCTTCGGCACCTACGCGACGTTTGCCGCCGCCCGTAATCTCGACCAGATTCGCACCTCGATCTGCTACGGCAACTTCAACGTGCTGATTGCTGGCGCCCATGGCGGGGTCAGCGTCGGCCCCGATGGTGCAACTCATCAGGCGCTCGAAGACTGTTTCGCAATGTGCGGATTGCCCAATATGACTGTCGTTGTTCCTTGCGATATGGTCGAAACCCGCAAGGCGACCGACTACCTGTTGCTCAAGCATGTCGGTCCGAAGTACATCCGGTTCGCGCGCGAGGCCACGCCCATTGTCACCGACGAAAAGACGCCGTTTGTTTTCGGCAAGGCAAACGTGATTCGCCTGCGAATGAAAGAGGGAAGAGAAGCGGCGAATTTTATCGAGGCCTTCGAAACCAAGCTCGAATCCGATTACCGCGACGAGTGCGAGGACCTGACCATCGTTGCCTGCGGTCCCATGGTCCCCGAGGCGATGCGTGCCGCGTGGATCCTGAAGCAGGACTTCGGCTACGAAACGCGCATCATCAACATGCACACCATGAAGCCGCTCGACAAGGAAGCGATCGTGCGGGCGGCGCGCGATACGAGCATCGTTCTGACCGCCGAAGAGCACCAGATCGGTGCCCTGGCGTGGCCGGTAGCCAGCGCAATCACGGAATCGCACGAGCTTTATGGCATTCCTGTAATTACCGGCGCGATCGGCGTGAAAGACCGCTTCGGCGACTCCGGCGCGCCCTGGGAACTGATTAAAGAGTTCGAAGTGTCCGCCGAGCACATCGCCGCGAAAGCCGTGGAACTGATCGGCGTGAAAAAATCGCGCTCGGGAGAGCCGGTCGCTGAGGTTCATCTGACAGGCGTGAAATAGGGAACTAAGAGGTTCGAGCGCACCGGCCGTGTCGCAAAACTGACGCGGTCGTTTGCCTGATCTGCGGCCCCGATGGTACAAACCATCCGAGGCCTCTGCTCGTGAAAAATATCTCCCTCGCCCTCCTTGCCGTACTTTCCATTCTCTCCGTTGTATTCGTTATGGCGCGCGCCACTGAGAATCGCCGCAAGATTAACCTTCCTACCAGCAAGACGCTGACGCTTCCGGTTCCGGGCTACATTGCCCGTACGAACAGTTTCCCCGCGAGGATCGCGGTGAGTCCGGACGGCCATTATGCCGCGCTGTTGAATCAGGGCTATGGCACGGAAGAGAGCGGGGTGCGGCAGTCGATCGCGATTCTCGATCTTGCAAATAATCAACTGCGCGATTTCCCGGACGATCGCTTGCGCGGCGATGCCCGCTCGACTCGTCAGAGCTATTTCATCGGACTGGCTTTTTCAAGCGATGGAAAGCACCTCTACGCGTCCATGGGATCGATTACCGATCCAACGGGAGAAAAGCCAACGAGCACGGGCAACGGTATCGCGGTGTACAAATTTGCTGATGGGCAGGTGTCGCCGGAACGGTTCATCAAGATTCCGCCGCAGCGGCTAGCCGAAGGGAAGGAAGTTGCGTATGGCCTGCGCAAGACTCCAGCGGGAACTGCGATTCCGTATCCGGCTGGATTCGCCGTGTTGCCGGGCGCGAAGGATGATCGACTGGTCGTGGCCAACAATCTTTCTGACAATGTTGTGTTGCTGGATATGAATTCAGGCGAAATCCTGAAGTCGTTCGACCTGAGCCGTGATCGCCACGTGCCCGCCGCGTATCCCTATACCGTCGTTATCAACAAAGCGGGGACGAAGGCGTGGTGTAGTCTTTGGAACTCAGCGGAGATCGGGGAACTCGATCTTGAAGCGGGCAAAGTGAGTCGATGGATCAAGCTCAAGAAAGTGGGCGACTCCTCTTTGCCGAGCTCGCATCCGACGGCAATGCTGTTGAGCCCGGATGAGAAGACGCTGTATGTGGCTCTTGCGAACGCCGATGTCGTGGACGCGGTGGATTTGAAATCCGGTTTCTCCTTTCCGTTCGATCCTGCCGGGAGACATCGGGGCTCTGTTCTCCAAGCCATTGCGCTCTCGCCCGACGGAAATCGTATCTTTGCCGCGGCGGGCGGTCTGGACGCAATCGCGGTTTACGAAACAAAAAACCTGCCCACTTCGAACCTGCCGGATTCCGGGTCATACATGGTGGGCTCCGCCAACGGACCAAGGGTAGAGCCCGATTTCATCCCCACCCAGTGGTATCCGAGCGCGCTCGCGATCATCGGCAACGACCTGCTCATCGCCACCGCCAAGGGCGAAGGCAGCGGCCCCAACAACATGAAGCCAACGTTGCAGACTGAGCTGCATGCCAACCAGCACCCTTATATCGCGACGCTGATTGGCGGATCCATTCAGCGCATCGGTCTCGCAGACATCGACAAACATCTTGCGGCATGGACTCGGCAGGTGGAAGACGACAATCTTCTGTTTGCCGATCGGGGCAAAATTCAGTTCGCAGGCGGCAAGAACCCTATCCACCACGTCATCTACATCCTGAAAGAAAATCGCACGTACGATCAGGTTCTCGGCGATCTGCGTTCTGGCGATCTGGCCGTAGGCGACGGCGATCCTTCGCTGACCATGTACGGCTCCGAGATCACTCCCAACGAGCACAAACTCGCCCTGCAATTCGGTGTGCTCGACAATTTCTACGACAGCGGAGAAGTTTCCGGCGGCGGCCACCTCTGGTCGACCGCATCGACCACCTCGGACTACAACGAGAAAACCTGGCCCATCGCGTATCGCGGCAAAGAGCGCACATACGATTTCGGAGGCGCGGTTGCCGAGGAGTATCCGCTCGAGCAAGGCATTCCCGACGTGGATGATCCCGGAACCGGGTTCCTCTGGGACGATCTCGCGAAGCACAACCTCAGCTATCGCATCTACGGCGAATTCATGGCCAGCACGTGGTGCAAAGGCGAGAAGGTGAGTTCGCCGAAGGAAGGTACGCCGTCGCCGCTCTCCGGCACGTGTCCGGCCGCGGAAATCAAGAAGGGCGATGCTTTGCCGGAAAATGTTGGCAATCCACGCGGCGGACCAAGTCCGTGGCCATGGGCGGTGCCTCGATTGAAAAGCGTACGCCCGACGAAAGCCACACAACGCGACCACTTCGATCCGCAGTATCCGGATTTCGAGGTTGACTATCCCGACCAACTCCGGGCCGATGAATTCCTCCGTGAATTCGACGAGTTCGTGAAGGCCAAAGGCACGAAGAACGAACTGCCACAGTTCACTCTGCTCTATCTGCCCGACGACCATACCGGAGGAACGCGTGCCGGCAAGCCGACTCCGCAAGCCTCGGTCGCCGACAACGACCTGGCCGTCGGACGAGTCGTCGATGCTGTCTCGCACAGCGCTTACTGGGACGACACCGCCATCTTCGTCGTCGAAGACGATGCGCAAAATGGTGCCGACCACGTGGATGCGCATCGCTCTATTGCCCTGGAGATCAGTAAATATGCGCCGCGAAGCGAGAAGCCTTTCGTGGACCATAATTTCTACACGACCGTGGGCATGGTTCACACCATGGAAGCGCTGCTCGGACTTCCTCCGATGAACCTGTTCGACGCGCACGCGCCGCTGATGGCGCCACTGTTTGCCGGGCCGGGAACGCAACCGCCTTATGTCGCGGATGACAAGAACCTGCGAAGCGGCCTGATCTATAAGGTGAATGAGAAGCAAGCTCCCGGAGCGAAAGAGTCTTCGCGCATGAATTTCTCTCGCCCTGATGCGGTCGACACCGCCAAACTGAATGCGATCCTCTGGCAGAACGCAAAGAGCATCGCGCCACCTGTTGTCCACAGTTCACGATCCGAACCGAAGAACTAAGCTAGAATTTCGTGGTGGGATCTCCAATCGAGTGCACCAACCTGCGCAAGACCTATGACGGGAAAGTCGAAGCCGTCCGCGGCCTCAGTTTGCGTATTGAGACCGGAGAATGCTTCGGCCTGCTCGGTCCCAACGGAGCAGGGAAGACGACCACCATCGAAATTCTCGAAGGGCTGCTCGCTCCGACCTCTGGCGACGTGCGTATCTTTGGCCACGCCTGGAAAGAAAATCCGCGCCAGCTGCGCGAATGGATCGGCATTTCGCTGCAGGAAACCCGCCTGTCGGAAAAGTTAACCGTCTGCGAGACCATCGAATTGTTTGCCAGCTTCTATGATCAGCCACGTCCGGCGGCCGAAGTCCTCGAAGAACTTCAGCTCACAGAAAAATCCGATAGCTGGGTGGGCAAACTTTCCGGCGGCCAGAAGCAGCGCCTGGCTGTGGCGACCGCGCTCGTCGGCAACCCTCGCATTCTGTTTCTCGACGAGCCGACTACCGGACTCGATCCGCAAAGCCGCCGACAGCTCTGGGACATCGTTCGCGCTTTCCAGAAGAAGGGCGGAACGGTTCTGCTCACAACGCACTACATGGACGAAGCGGAGCGCCTTTGCGATCGGCTCGCCATCGTCGATCACGGCCAGATCATTGCCGAAGGCACGCCTCCGGAATTGATCGATCGGCTCGGCGGCCATCACATGGTCGAGTTCCAGGTGAGCGGCGGATTGAACGGCAACGGCGCATCTGATGGAACCCAAGCCGATGCTTCCAATGACCTGAAAGAATGGCGCGCGCTTCCTGGGGTTGACTCGGTCCGCCGCGACGATGCGACGATCTGTCTCAGCGTGCGAGAACCGCATCTCACAATTCCTGCCTTGCTCGCCGCACTCGACCGCGAAGGGCACAATCTTGAGCATCTCAGCACGCGCCAGGCCAGCCTCGAAGACGTCTTTGTCCACCTGACCGGACGGCACCTGAGAGAACTATGACGATCCGGCTTCTCCTTTTCGCACTAGTGAGTGGTGTCCTGTTCTCAGCGGGAGTAGAGTGGATTCTTCAAAAGAAGCCGTTCCTTACTATCCGCAGCAAGTCTGCGAGAGAGTCGTTTACCGTTTTCGTCAAACTAAGCGACAACAATTTCGGTGGTGCCAGCGAACGGTCCGAGCTGTTCAAATTGGAGGATGCGCTAATTGAAGCTATCGATGAAAGTAGTGCGGGAGAATTCGACGGCAATGAGTTTGGTGGAGGGTTTGCGATTCTCTACATGTACGGTTCGAGCG
>Ga0187867_10003018_pt1 | contig 13641 bp, 10 predicted proteins | sample June2016WEW_13_1_FD_132976 | JGI IMG/M metagenome (GOLD analysis project Ga0187867, IMG submission 132976) | Peatland microbial communities from SPRUCE experiment site at the Marcell Experimental Forest, Minnesota, USA - June2016WEW_13_10 | ecosystem: Environmental > Terrestrial > Soil >... | reverse complement strand
GTACCGGCGTCCGGTGTAATCGCCGTTATAAGTCGGCCAAGTATCCGTGGGCGGCTTCAGCAGCGCGGCGGGGTCCAGCCCTTGCGCCAGCGCCGCCGCCATGCTAGCGGCGATGCCGCCAAGCAGCGCCGCGCACCTCATCAAATTCTTCACTTCAGAGTCTCCAAATAGGCAAATAGATTATGGATATCCGCATCCGTGTATTTCGTCAGCATGTCGCGGTGGGCCCGCAGCGGATCGTGTACGCTCACCTTCACCCGCTCGCGCGGCCACGAGTGATACCAACCGCCCGCGTCGCGCAGCGAGACGGAGAAGTCGTCCAGGTGGTCGAGCTTGCCGCTAATCTGCTCGCCGGAAGGTGTGGTGACCGTCAGCGTGACGATACCGCGGTGCGGGGCCAGTATGCGCTCCTCCAGGTACAGCGGCGCATACTTCTTCGCGATGCCCGCCAGGTCGCCGGTGGGCGAGTGGCACGACGCGCACTTTCCCGCCCCATTGAAGTAGGCGCGGCCGGCGTCAGCATTGCCGGAAAGCAGGCGCTCCAGCGGATAATCGCCGCCGACATTGGAACTGTTCGCGGCCTGCTTTACGCGCAAGTGCAGGAAGGCCACGATGTCCTGGATGGTATTGTCGGACAACGGCAGCGCGGGCATGCCGTTGTCCGGACGGCCGTTGCGGATGACGGGCCCGATCATGTCGCCAGCGGAATCCTTGGCGACCAGCGGCGAGCGCACCAGGTCGGGCGCGCGCGCGCCGGTGGCGTCCTCGCCGTGGCAGAAGCCGCAGGATTGCGCGAACTCTTTCTGCCCGCGCGGGGCGGGCGCATGCTGCTGCGCGAAAGCCGCCAGGGAACCAATCGACGATACGGCGCAAAAGTAGACGATGGAGCGGATCATCAAACCGGATAACCTCTCGCTTGGGATTGCCTTATGTTGCCTATGTTGCCACATCCGCGGTGGCGTGTGGTGGAAAAAGGACGTGCGCCGCGGGACCGGCAGGCCTATTGAGGCTCGCATAATACGGTGACAGCAACTTAGCCCTTGTGGGGCGGGCAATTTTGCCCGCAGCCGGCTTTCAGCCGGCTTGAGCCGCCTAAAAAGGCGGCTGCGGCCAAGATTGGCCGCCCCACATTACACGAGACTCAATAGTTGGTAGGCCATCGCAGGCTCGATAAACCGTCGAGGCCGCGCCGGGTGCTGGATGCATGCGCACGCCAAGGAGTGCGCACCGTGCTTTGCATTCCCGACGCTCGTCTGCGAACATGGTCGGACATGCCCCTTCCACCAAACTTCTGCACCATCGCCGGCGCCGCCCTGTTTCTGACAATGGCTTCCGGCGCGCCGCTTGACGACGCCACCCGCAGCCTCTCCCGCGATATCTTCCGCCAGTTGGTTGAAATCAACACCACCGACTCCGTGGGCAGCACCACCGTCGCCGCCGAAGCCATGCGCCAGCGCCTGCTCGACGCCGGGTTCGATCCGGCCGATGCACAGGTTCTCGGCCCCAACAGCCGCAAGGGAAACCTGGTGGCGCGCCTTCACGGCACCGGCGCGCACAAGCCGCTCCTGATCATCGGCCACATCGATGTAGTGGAAGCGCGTCGCGAAGACTGGACCACCAACCCCTTCGAGCTCGTCGAAAAAGACGGCTACTTCTACGGACGCGGCACGCAGGATATGAAAGTCTCGGACGCCGCCGCGGTCACCGCGTTCATCCGCTTCAAGCGGGAAAACTACCGGCCCGACCGCGATATCATTCTGGCGCTCACGGCCGACGAGGAAGGCGGCAAATCGAACGGCGTCAACTGGCTGCTGCGCAACCATCGCGATCTGGTCGATGCCGAATTCGCGCTCAACCCCGATGGCGGAGGCGTCACCGCGGTCCACGGCAAACCGGTGAATCTGGACATCGAGGCCAGCGAGAAACTGTACGCCGACTTCCAGTTGACCGCCACCAATCCGGGAGGCCATAGCTCGCTGCCCAAGCCGGACAATGCCATTTACCACATTGCGGACGCACTCGCTCGCCTGGAGCGCGCGCCGTTCCCCTTCGAGTTGAACGAGGTCACGCGAACGTACTTTGAACGCCGCGCCGCGCTCGAAGCCGGACAAACCGCGGAAGACATGCGGGCGATCTTGCACACGCCGCCAGTCGAAGACGCCATTGCGCGCCTGTCGCGCGATGCGCGCTACAACTCCACCATGCGCACGACGTGTATCGCCACGCGGCTCAGCGGCGGCCACGCCAATAATGCTTTGCCGCAACTCGCACAGGCCAACGTGAACTGCCGCATCCTGCCCGGACACTCGGCCGAGGAGATTCGGCAGAAGCTGATCGCCATCTTCGCCGACCCCCAAATCACTGTCCGTTTCGTGGATGATGCGTACAACGTTTCCGACCGCGCTCCCGACAAGAAAGCGTTTCCGCCCATCCTGCCCAAGCCCGAGATCCTGCGGCCGCTGGAACGCGTAGCCACGCAGATGTGGCCGGGGCTGCCGGTGATTCCGGACATGGAAACGGGCGCGTCGGACAGCATCTACACTATAGCGGCCGGGATTCCTACCTATGGGGTGAACGGCGTGGCCATCGATCAGGACGATATTCGCGCGCACGGCAAGGATGAGCGGGTCGGCATCAACTCGTTCTACGACGGAGTGGAGTTTTTCTACCTCTATTTGAAAGCGCTGACTTCGTAGCGACGTGGGGCGGACCTCCAGGTCTGCGCGGGTCCTCCAGGACCAGCTCCGGAAAGGCCGACGTGGACGTCGGCCGCAGGACTGGAGTCCCGCCCCACAACTCCTACGCCATCTCCACCACCGCCGCAGCCACCGGTTGCGCCCCCACCGGCACGATGGTGAAAAGCGGCGCAGGGTCGGTACGGTGCCGGCGATCCGTGAACGCCGAAATCCGGATCACCGCCATGTTCCCCGACCGCCAGTTCAGCACCAGCGCGTATCGATTGTCCGGCGTGATCAGAATGTGGCGCGGCTCCTGCCCCACCGCCAACGCCGCCACCAGCTTGCGCGTGTCGATATCCAGCACCGTGATGTTTCCCGATTCCGGGTTGGCCACGAACAGGTATGGCGGCGTGCCGGAGACCGCCATGCCGTCCGGCGTCCTTCCCGCCAGAATGGTCTCGCCCACTTCGGTCTGGTACGGATACACGATCGCCACCGCGTCCATTCCCGGACCAGTAACGAACATCTGGCCGCCGTCGGCACTGAAGCAGCAATTCACGGGTTCCACTGGCAGCGGCAGCCGCACCACGATCCGCCCGCTGGCCGCGTCGAAGATGGTCATACTGCGATCCGCGCGGCTCCCCACCAGCACCTGTTTGCCATCGCCCTGAAATCGCACCAGCGACGGCGCACACCCCGCATCGACCAGTTGAACGATTGATCGCGTATCAAGCCGCACCAGCGCCAAGCGGCGCTCCGCGGAGAAGCCGACCGCCGCGTGGCCGTCGCTGGTCAGATCGAAATCTCCGGCCACGCCCGGCAGCGGGATGGTCAACGCGGCCCGCAGCCGGCTGCTGTCCAGCCGCACCAGCGCACGCGCCTGCAACACCCACAGCGATTTGCCGTCCGCGGCCAGCCGCATAGCCACGGCTGGGTTTCCCAAGCGCGTCTTGCGGACTACCGCCAGCCGCGCCGCGTCGATCTCGCACACGGCCCCGCTCTCGGGCATCAGCACATACACGCCCGGCCGCAGCGGATTCGCCAGCACTGCGCCCGGCGCGCTGTCCATCCCGATCTGCCTGGCCAGCACGAACGCGTTCAAATCCACCGCCGCCACGGTGCGCGCGCCTGCGTTGGCGACAAACGCAAAGCCCGGAAATCCGCGGCTCCGGCGGCGGGCACAACCCGCCAGCGCCGCCGCTCCCATCAGCAGCGCGCGGCGGGTCGGGGGACGTTGGGAGGGCACAAAATATGCTAGCATTTAGTTGGCTCGTTTAGCTGCATTGAGCCTACGTCCTTCTACTTAATACCGAACATCCTTTAATGAACTTACGCTCTCTTTTCAGTCTATTCTCATCGGATCTGGCCATTGACTTGGGCACCGCGAACACGCTGGTGTTCGCCAAGGGCAAGGGCATTGTAGTCAACGAACCCTCTATCGTCGCGCTCAACAAAAACACCGGCGAAGTGGAAGCCGTGGGCAAGGAAGCCAAGGAGATGCTGGGCCGCACTCCCGGCAATATCGTCGCCATCAAGCCCATGAAAGACGGCGTCATCGCCGACTTCAAGGTCACCGAGCGCATGCTGAATTACTTCATTCAGAAGGCGCACGGCCGCAAAGTGCTGGTGCATCCGCGCATTGTCATCGGTGTGCCCAGCGAGATCACCCAAGTGGAAAAGCGCGCGGTCATGGACTCCGCGTATCGCGCCAAAGCCAGTGAAGTGCACCTGGTCGAACAGGCCATGGTGGCGGCCATCGGCGCCGGCCTGCCCATCACCGAGCCTTCCGGCAACATGGTGGTGGATATCGGCGGCGGCACTACCGACGTGGCGGTGATCTCGCTGTCGGGCATCGTCTACTCGCGTTCGGTGCGCGTGGCCGGCAACGAGATGGACGACGCCGTCATGCAGTATCTCAAGCGCAAATACAACCTGCTGATCGGCGAGCGTACGGCCGAAGCCATCAAGATGGAAATCGGCTCGGCCTATCCGCTGGATAAGCCGCTGACCATGGAAATCAAGGGCCGCAACCTGATCGAGGGCGTGCCCAAGACGCTGACCATCGACGACAGCGAAATCCGCGAAGCGCTGGGCGAGTGCGTGGCCACCATCGTCAACGCCATTCGCGTGGCGCTTGAGCGCACGCCGCCCGAGCTGAGCGCCGATATCAGCGACCGCGGTATCGTCCTCACCGGCGGCGGCGGGTTGCTGAAGAACCTCGACAAGCGCATTCGGGAGGAGACCGGCTTGCCGGTTTCCATCGCCGACGACCCGCTGGCCTCCGTGGTGCTGGGCACCGGCCGAATGCTCAGCGATTTCAGGCTGCTGAGGAAGATATCGATCGATTAGAGGACTTTGTGGGGCGGCCAATCCTGGCCGCAGCCGGCTTTCAGCCGGCTCTAGCAATGGAAACGCTGCTCAATCGCTACCGCAACATCACCGTATTGCTGCTGGTTATTTTCGCGCAGCTCGTGCTGATCGCGGTCCAGGTGCGCAACGATCAAGACGTGCGCATGGTTCGCGTGTGGTCCATCACCGCCATTACGCCGTTGGCGCGCGTGCTGGAGGCGGTCCGCGGCGGGACCTCCGGCTTCTTCCAGAACTATATCCTGATGCACGATGCGCGCGCGGATAACCGCCGCCTGCAGGCCGATCTGGACCGCCTGAAAATGGAAAATCAGTTCCTCAAGACCGAGATCTCCACCGCCGATCGCGCCAAGGCGCTGGTAGCCTTCCAGCAGCGCACGCAATCCAGAACCATCGCCGCGCGCGTGATTGCGGCCGGCGCGGGCGCTAATTCGAAAGTGGTTTTCGTGGATCGCGGCTCCGTCTCCGGCGTGGAGAAGGGTATGGCCGTGGTTACGCCCGATGGCATCGTCGGCAAAGTAATCGCCGCCTATCCCACGGCTTCCGAAGTCATGTTGGTGACCGATCCCGAGTTCGCGGCCGGCGTGGTCTCCCAGAAGAATCGCGTGGTGGGCACCCTCAAGGGACAGGGCCAGTCGACCTGCAAGGTGGACTACGTGCCAAGCGAGGAGAAAGTGGAGGTCGGCGAAACGTTCTTCACTTCGGGCGACGATCGCATCTTTCCCAAAGGCTTTCCGGTGGGGGTGGTGCGGGTGGTGCGCGCCAGTTCGCCCTATCAGGAAGTTCTGGTGGAGCCGAGCGGCCTCGACCGCGGATTGGAGGCTGTCCTGATTGTGCTGGAAGGCGTGCATCAGGCCATCCCCGAATTGGCGCCCGCTAATGCGCCGATCTATCTCGGCACGCCGCCGCCTCCGGTTCCGGGGGAACAGGCGGTTCAGCCAGCCGGCCCCGTTGGAACCGATGCCGACCGGCTGCTCGAGAAATACCGGCAGATCGGGACCGCCGAGAACCACAAATTCGGCGAGGGCGCGCCGGGCACGAAGCCGCCGGACTTCAACATCAAGGTGACGCCTGCCGGGGCGGAGGGGAGCGACGCGGAGACACGGCGACGCGGAGACGCGGCGACTCCGTCAACGGTGCAGGCGCCGGCGAAGCCGGCAAGCCCGGTCGCCCCCTCGCCCGCTCGCCCCCTCGCCGGCTCAGTTCCTCCGGCGTCGCAGCAGCCGCCCCGGGACCAATGACCGAATACGGCGATCGTTACCTGGTCGGCAACCAACGCGAGCAGGTCTCGCGTTTCCGGGCGCGCGTCATGCTGGCGGTGCCCCTGGCCGCCATCCTCTTCCAGGTCTACGTTCCGCGCTTCCTCGAGTTTCTGGGATACCTGGAGCTGCCGCTGCTGGTCACCATCTACTTCGCGCTGATGCGCCGCAGCCAGATCGGCGGACTCTTTATCGGCGCCTTCATCGGCCTGGCTCAGGACTCCCTGTCCATCAAGCAGCCGCTGGGCATGTTCGGCATCGTCAAGACGCTGGTCGGATACTTCGCCGCGTCGGTCGGCCTGCGCATCGACGTGGAACACTCCGTGATCCGCTTCCTGCTGACGTTCTTCTTTTATTTCTTCCACCAGTTCCTCTACTGGGTGCTCGCACGCGGCCTGCTGGGCCGCCAGATTCCTTTCGAAATCCAGCTCACGCTGGTGCTCGGCCTACTGAATGCCATCGTTGGCGTGACCCTGTTTCACTTCCTGGACAAGCTGCGAGAGCCCGCCTGAGCGCGAAGAGTCGCGCCCGCTATTTGATTTCAAAGCGGCCAAAGGCGAGGCCGAGGTCCCGCCGATCCGCGCCGACGCGCACGGTACGGTTCACTTCCACTGTGACGTCGAGATCGGCGCTCCCAAGGCCCGGCGGCAGCGCGAACGCGAATGTGGTCTCGACGTCGGCTTGCGTGAACCTGACCGCCGGCAGGCGGATACCGCCCACCGTTAGCGTCATTTCAAGCGGCCCCTTCTCGAGTTGGGCGGCCGGGCAAACCGCAGTCACGTACAGCTTCTGGCCAGCCACCCGCGGGGCCGGCATCCGGAGGCTGGCAGTGCGCGGCATCCAACGGAACCCGGATTCCCGGCCGTACCATTCCGGTCCCAGGCGGTCCGCGGCGAGTTGATCCGCCACGTCGAGGCGCAGTGGCCCTTCCGCGCGCCCCCGGCCGTCTGGAACCACGTATTCATGCGTGATGTTTCTGAGCGGTCCTTGCCCCACGCGATAAACCACGATTTCGTCGCGATCCAGCCCGCGGCGCGCTTCGTCAGCCGGCAATACGAATCTCGATACACCGCCCCACTCCGAATGCGGCGCAATGCGATTCTCGGCGCCCGGCGCCAGGTACACGTCGGGAATCCGGAGGAACAGAAAGGGCCGCTGGGAGATCACTTGGCTGAAAAGGCTGTCGTCAACGCCGTCGAGCAGGATGGTTTTCCCCGGATGCAATTGGTGCGCTGCGGCGACGCCCATCACCAGCGCCTCTTGCACCTCGCTGCGGCTGCGATACCACGCGGCCCGGCGGCGCGCCGCTGGCAACGACTGTGCCAGGAAGCCGACGGCGAGCGCCACGGCCAGCACCTTCCGAAGCGTGCCCGCGCGCCAGGCGCACGCCAGCGCATAGCCCGCCAGCATCGCCAGGCACATGGCGGGCAGCGTCAGATAGTAATCCGTGATGTGGTCGCGCAATGGCAGGACGGGGGCCAGCGCCATGACGTACCAAACCAGCAGCACCGTTGCCAACCATCGCCGCCGCGCGGCCTGGTAAAGAGTGAAGGCCAGTAGAGCCGCGGTTGAAGCCGCCATGACCGCGGGGCAAAAGATTCGGTAAAAATGCGAGAGGTAAGCAAGATCGGACGGCTCAAACGTCGCTTGCCAGTAAGTCCACAAAGTGGCTGGAATGGCGCCGTCGATATGGAGAATGTACTCCGCCGCATGATTGGGCGCCAGGGTGAAGTGCAGAATGGCATACGCAGCGGAGGCTGCAAAAAATGGGAGCGTGCGCCGGAAATGTTTGCGCGCGCACGCCAGCGCATAGCTCGCGGCGAGCAGCGGAAAGATCACGTTGGTCTCCATGGCCAGGAAGCCGGCCAGAAATGCCGCCCAGGTCCAGACGTAGTACCGGCGCGCGGAGGTTTCGACGTATCGCAGGAAGAAATGCAGGGCCAGCAGCAGGAACAACCCGCAAAGCGCAAGGTTATACGCCGAGCTCCAACACATCACCGTGGCGAGCTTGCTGTTCGCCACCCAGAGAATGGCGGCCCAGAATCCGGCCGCGCGCGAGTGCGTGAGCCGCGTGGCGATGGATGCCACCAGCGTCAGGTTGGCGAACTGCGTGAGGAAGACCCAAATCCGGTACGGCAGTGGGTCGGGCCCGAACACCACGCCGAACACCAGGAAAAACGCGCGCTCGCTGAGTGGCCGCCAGCTTCCCTGGGCCGCGTTGGGCTGAAACAGCGTCCGCAGCAGACCGTCCCATCCGTGTGCCTGGTTGGGCAGATTCAGCCACACGAAGTCGTCCTGCTGGAACCAGGCCAGCAGGCCCGGCCAGTACAATACCAGGCACAAGATGGATGGCACCGCCCAGTAGGATACGGCTAGCAGTTTCCGTCGCAAAGATCATCATACTGTGGGGCAGGTTGGCAACCTGCAGGCCGATTGTCAATCGGCCTTCCCGTTTGCGGCTTAGCTACCGGGTGGGTGTCGCCCCGATTGACACATAGCGCCGGCCGTCTTGTGACTGGCCATGAACTGCAGGTACTCGACGATGGCCTGGACGTCCTTCGCTGCCAGCGCCTGAAAATCGGGCATTTTGGTGCCTGCCCTGATACTAGGGGCGTTGGCAATAAACCGGCTCAGAAAGCCGGGCTCCCAATACTCCGTCACGCTGCACGGAGAATTCAGTTCCGGCCCAAACGTGCCTCCTGCGCCGTTGATGGCGTGGCACTTCAAGCAATGCTGCACGAAAAGGTCGGAACCGTGTTTCTTCGAGCCGCCGGAAACCGCTTCGCCCACCGCGTCGGCTGACGAAACCAATTCAATCGCAACCATTTGATAAGGCCATGGGTATTGTTCGGTGTCACCCGAAGTTGAAACCCACACCAGATAGCTGGGCGCGGGAATCGAGAGTGCCCCGTTTGCCAACGTGGGTTCCCACTCCTCTCCCGGCCCAGCACCCAAGTCGCGGATGGCAACCAGCCCCCGGCCACTCATCGCGCGCCCGAGCGGCATGATTGGAAGATACCCGTCCTTGCAGCGGAAACGCACATACACATCGGATTCCGGATGACCCGCGTAGCTCAGGTCCTGCAACAAATCGCGGAGCCAGAAGCCCTGATATCGCTGCTTGCGCTTGTAGACGGGATCGTCCACTTCAGCGGAGGCGAGCGCATGCCGCTTGCGCATCTGCGCCAGCGATTCTGCATTGATGGGGCAGACTGCCAAGGGCGTCCCCGCCGCAGCCGCGCACCATGCCGGCGTCAGAAGGAATATCACCGAGACCCAGCCCACTCCCCGCATGCTTCGTCCCCCCCAGTGCCCTGCCGCAGCCCGGCGTTGAACGATTATCTCACACAGCCGACGTGGCGCAGACGATCGTTTTTTGTCGTCTGCGCACCGTGCTCGAACTCGGCAGGCCACGAAAAACGAGGGCCTGCCCCACTAGCAGGCGGGACTCCCGCGGCGGAGCTTAAAGGCGATGAAGGCGGCGCACGCCATCGCGGTGAGAAGCGGCAACGTGCGTGGCTCGGGCGTCACCTCACCCGGAACAAAGGTGTAAGTGACGCCGCTCATCTGGCCCTGGTCGTTGAAGAACACAAAAAAATAATTCTCAAGTCCCGCGCTTCCAGTCGCACCCGGTGTCCCAATATAAGGCCCCGCACTTGCGCTGACAGATTCGGAGAGCGTGAGCGTCTGAGGAACGCCAAACACAAATGGCACTTGACAGATCTGAGGGAGTCCCACATCAGACTCGGATTCGAAATGGCAGGGGCCCAGCGACGCGGATGCCGAGGCCCAGGCTTGGGGCCCCCTCCACTGGCCGGATACGTAAAGCCCTTCGGTTTCGGCATACCCGTCTCCCTGTCCGCCCGTAACTGTCAGGATGAAATCCTGGGTGAGCGACGCCGTCGCCGAACTGCTGTCGGGGGTATCATAGCCGGACGACGCGATGGCATACACGTACATCTCCGCCAAAGACGCTTCGGCGGATGCACCTCCGATCCCACTGTCCCCGCAGGAAGCGGCGCCATAGCTCCCCCCATTGGTGACTCCGTCGCATGTCGCTGAGGTCGACACAGTGCCTCCGAAAAGGGGAACTGCCGCAAAAAGAACCAGGACGAAACCGCGCATATCGACTCCTTAACATGACAAGTTGTCAAAAAAGGCCGGCGCTGTATCGGGATCCAGCCTATTGCAGATAAAAAGTACTGAAACTACGATAATAGTGTAGGCCCGGCTGCGACACGATGTCAATGCGGGTGAAAGGAAGCGCTGCCGTGCCCTTCCTGATAAACTAAGTACAGAAGCCCCAACCCCCGTGAACCCGCCAGCCATCGGCCCCGAACTCGACCATCAGCCCAGGCTGCCCGGCAAACAGGCGCGCCGCGAAGACGTCAAACTCGCCGCCGGGAAAATCGCCGTTTTCCAGTACGCCGGCGTCGTCATCTTCCTGTTTCTGATCACCGGCTTCTGGAACCTGCAGGTCCAAAACCCGCAGATCTACAACGAACAGGCCGAGCGCAATCGCATCCGGCAACTGCCCATACCGGCGCCCCGCGGCAAAATCCTGGACCGCGACGGCCGCGTCATCGTCGACAACCATTCTTCTTACAGCCTCATCCTGACCCGTGAAAGCCTGAAGACCGAACACCTGCGCACCATCGCCGACGGCTTGAAGCTGGATTACGACGACCTCGCCGGGCGCGTCCAACGCTTTACTTCACGGCCCAAATACGACCCCATTATCATCAAGGAGGAACTGACGCCCGCCGAACTGGCATTCGTCGAATCGCACCGCGATTTCTTTCCCGAAATGGAGCTGATTCCCTCCCAGCGCCGCCTCTACCCGCAAAACGGATTTGGCGCGCACGTCATCGGCTATACCGGAGAAATCAGCGAGCAGGAATTGGATTCGCCCGATTTTGCGAAGTACAGCCAGGGCGCGGTGATCGGCAAGTTCGGCATCGAGCGCCAGTACAACGACACCCTCATGGGCGTGGATGGCGAGCGCCAGGTGGTGGTGGATAACCGCGGCAAGACCCGCCAGGTGCTCGCCAACAAGGAAGCCATTCCGGGAAAAGACCTGCAGCTCACCCTCGATCTGGACTTGCAAGCCGTAGCCGAGCTCGCCATGGAAGGCAAGAACGGCGCGGTGGTGGCGATGGATCCGCGAACGGGCGAGGTGCTGGCGATGGTCAGCCGGCCCACCTTCGATCCCAACAAGTTCGCCGTACACATCAAGTCCTCCGACTGGCGGGAAATCGCCAATAATCCCGACCATCCCCTGCTGAATCGCGCCATTCAGGCGCAGGATGCGCCCGGGTCCACCTTCAAGCCCATCGTGGCCATTGCCGGGCTCGAATCCGGCGCCATCGACGACCAGTTCACGGTGCATTGCGCCGGCGGAGCAATGTTTTACGGGCATTATCACAAGTGCCACATTAAGACGGGACATGGGGCCGTTTCTCTGCACAAAGGCATCGTACAGTCCTGTGACGTTTATTTCTACAACGTGGGCGACCGCACGGGCATCGATAAGATTGCTTTCTACGCCAACCAGGCCGGCCTCGGACAGAAGACCGGCATCGATCTGCCGCATGAAGCCGAGGGTGTGGTGCCATCGTCGGCATGGAAGATCCGCAACTTCCGCGAGAAATGGTATGCCGGTGAAACCATCTCGGTGGCCATCGGCCAAGGCGCTGTGACAGTGACGCCCCTGCAACAGGCGCGCGCCTATAGCTGGCTCATCAACGGAGGCCTCTGGCATCAGCCGCACCTGGTCAAGGGCGGCAAGTATCAACAGCACAGTTGGCCGATTTCGCCGGACAATGTTGCAAAGGTAATCTATGGCACCTGGGGCGTAGTGAACGAGGGCGGCACGGGCGTCCGCGCGCAGCTTCCCGGCCTTAACGTGTGCGGCAAGACCGGCACCGCGCAGCTCGCCTCCGACGAATTCTTGAAGGGCAAAACGGGGAAAGAGTTCAAAAACAATGCTTGGTTTGTGGGCTTCGCGCCGCGCGAGGCGCCCGAAATCGTAGTGGTGGCGCTCTTCGAACACGGCGCGGAAGGCCCGCTAGCCGCCCCTATCTCACGCGATGTGCTGAAGGCGTACTTTGATAAGAAGGCCCGGCTGGCGGCCGAGGGGGAGAGGGGGCGAGGCGGCGAGGGGGCGACCAAGATCGGGCAATTCCTACGATTCGACTTGCCTATTCCACCAATCGAGCCACATCACCGCGAGTCGCCCATCGTCGACGCAGCCTACTTCAGCTCGGACAACGACGAAGCCGGGATCGCCCCCTCGCCCCCTCGCCCCCTCGCCCACTCATCGGCCCTCCACCCATGACCCGCTACCTCCGCCCCCGCGACCTCGACTGGACCCTCCTGGTCATCTCCCTCATCATCTGCGGCGTGGGTGTCCTGCAAATCTACAGCGCCACGCGCGGCACCGTCTGGCAAGGCGCCTGGTGGAAGCAGATCGCCTACATCGCCGCCGGGCTCCTGCTGATGTGGCTGACCGTCGCCATCGATTACCACACCCTCATGAACCACGTCTTCCCCATGTACGGTTTGTCTGTGGTGGCCCTGCTCGGAGTTCTGTTGATCGGCAAACAGGTGTTCGGCTCGCGGCGCTGGATCCCCTTGGCCGGCGGCTTTCACTTGCAGGTGTCGGAATTCGTGAAACTGGTGATAATATTGTTAGTAGCCCGCTTCCTGACCGAGTTGAAAACCGAAGATCTGGAAGGCCGGGATATGGCTAAAATCGCGGGTCTGGTTCTGGTGCCTATGGCTCTGGTCATGAAACAGCCGGACCTGGGAACGGCGTTAACGTATGTGCCGGTCCTGATTGTAGGAATGTTTTTGGCCGGCATGCGCCGGAAGTATTTGGTCGCCATCGGTGTGGTAGTCTTGCTGGTGCTCCCGGTGGGTTGGACTGTTTTAAAGGATTATCAAAGAGCGCGATTGGTCAGCTTTCTGGACCCCGACCACGATCCGCAAGGCACCGGGTACCAGTTGATCCAATCCAAGATTGCAGTTGGCGCCGGCGGGATGTGGGGTAAAGGAGTGACGAAAGGCTCCCAGACGCAGCTTCGTTTCCTCCCCGTTCCCCATACCGATTTCATCTTCTCGGCCTTCGCCGAGGAGCATGGATTCGTCGGCGTGATCGTAGTACTGGCGTTGTATTTTGTGTTGATCATGCAGATCGTACAGAACGCCCAAACGGCCTCGGATAAGGCCGGCATGTATATCTGCATGGGTGTTGCCGCGTTACTTTTGTTTCACGTGCTGGTGAACGTGGGGATGGTAGTGGGCCGGATGCCTGTCACCGGAATTCCGCTGCCCCT
>Ga0187867_10003016_pt1 | contig 13642 bp, 10 predicted proteins | sample June2016WEW_13_1_FD_132976 | JGI IMG/M metagenome (GOLD analysis project Ga0187867, IMG submission 132976) | Peatland microbial communities from SPRUCE experiment site at the Marcell Experimental Forest, Minnesota, USA - June2016WEW_13_10 | ecosystem: Environmental > Terrestrial > Soil >... | reverse complement strand
CGGCGAGTTTTACCTCTTTCGGAGGAATCACATAGTCGACCCACGGAGACATCGCCTGTGTGTCCATCTCGACATCGCCTGCGAAGAGCATCTGTGCAATGATCTGCTGCATCCAGGTTGTGCCGGACTTGCCGTAAGTCGAGATGATAATATCGCCATCCCGAAACTTAAACTCGTTCCAAATCGTGGAATCGAGGTGCAGCGTGTGCAGATCTCTGGTCTTTTTAGGCCAGACCAAGGATGTGGCAGTCATCCCTTTATCCCCTCTATCTGTTTCTCTGAGATCCGAAACCATGTGCGCGCCGGCGCCTCTCATTGTATCGTATCCCGACATTAAACCACGGTGTTTTCGAGACTGCAACCGGCTGTCGATTATGGTTTCGACAAGAAATCCAAGATCCTGTTCATCAGACGTTCCCCTTGATCGGTCTCGAAGAGGAACTGCGCGTGGGCCGAGCCGTCCAGGGTCAGCAGCTCTTTGGGCTCGGGCGCCTTTTCGAATTGTTCCCGGACCTTCGTGGCGAGCGCATCGCCACGGCTGACAGCAAATAGCTTCGGGCCGGTGAGCCGCTCGGGTTCCGCCACCGGCACGGGAGCCAGCAGAACCAGGCGGTAGATTTCGCCAGGGCGCGCGTGGATCGACGCGGTGGCCGCGGCGCCGCCGCCCATGCTGGCGCCAATCACGCTGACGGTCTTGGCGCCGTTTTCCCGAAGGTATCGTACCGCCGCCAGAATATCTTCGTACTTCTCTCCGCTGCCGGGCGCGGACCTATCTCCGCCGCGCGACTGTCCATAACCGCGAAAATCAATGGCGAGGACGCGGAATCCGGCCTTCGCCAGAACCTCCGCCTGCGGCCCCCAACTAGCTTTGTCGAAGCGAGCGCCGTGGGCCAGGACCACGCCACGTTCCCCGGTGCCGTACAGATCGGCGCGGATTACTCCCCCGTCCGCCGTGGGAAACGAAACCTCTCCCGGCGCCCCTATGAGTCCGGTCACCATGAGAGCCGCAATTGCAAGCTTCCGCATCGCTGGGCGAGCCTTACTTGCGCGGAGCGGTATAGAGATCCGGCACTCGGAAACTGCGATAATTAACCGCGGCGTCAAACTGCTGCGCGTAGACGATCTTGCCGTCGGGTCCGACTTCGGTTTCGCGGGTGGAAACAATGGGCAGATTGATCATGCCGGATTGAAAACTATATCCGCCGCCGGAGAGCGATTGCGCGGAGCCGACGGCCGGCGAATACACCCCCAAGTCCGCGTTCACCACCAGGGTGGCGGTCATGGAGTGCTCATCCAGTTCCCACATCTGACCCCGGTTATTAGCCTTCGGATCCTTCTTTTTCCGCCGGGCCCCGTCGTCGAAGACGATCAGGCGATTCGATCCGGGGGGATCGAAGCCTACGTCATGCTGGTAAGAGAACCATGGGTAGGGATCGTCCGATTTAAACTTAAAGTCTCCATCCAATCCCAGCCGCCAAAGCACCTTGCCGGTCCCTTTGCCGTCCTTATAGTCGACCTTCACCACCCAGTCCTGCTCCGGGATCGAGATCAGCATATCCCCGCTACCGGGAATATAGTTCAGTGCATTGCTGTGTAGCCAGCCATTGGCCGTATCGGCCAGGAAGACCGAGGCACAGCCGTCGCTGCCGGGGCCCAGCTTGCATTTCTCGTCGCCCAGAGACTTGCGGGCCACATCCATGTGGTCGAAAGAGTTCCAGACCCAGGCAACCTGAAAGTCCGGGTCCAGGTCGATTACCAGGTCTCCCATCACATCCACGGGGTCCTTGGATCCTTGGGCGCCATCGGGAAACATACGTTCCAGACCGGCGATGACCAGCGTATGATCGTTCGGCAGCCGGATGGCCTCGTGGTGGAATCCCGAAACGCACTGCTGGCCATCCTTCATGCATTTGGAACGGATACCGCGGCTCGCCAACTGTTCCGCCACGCGGCTGGCATTCGTTTCGCGGATGGTATTGCCCAGCAGATCCAACTCCCGGACTGCCTGCCAGCGTTTGATGTCGTTCTGGGAATTCGACGCCTCCGCCAACACCAGAAATCGGCCGCCGGGGACGAGACGGGTCAGGAAGCCATCCGAAGCCAGGGTCCAGACCACATTCCCCTCCAGGTCGGTAGCCTGATTGCGATAAGGGTCCGTCGCCATGCTGCTCACGAGCAATTGGTCGGCGCTGCGGGCGCCGCCGGCGCGCGGTGTCGGAATGCTCACCGGCGGGAAGCGCCCGTTCAAAAGGCCGGTATGGAACGGAATCCAGGCTGCCGATTCCGTGGCCCCGCCGACGATCTCGGGCCGCATTTCATAATCGGTATCGGCCCGCATTCCGGCTACGTAGACGTTGCTGCTGCGGCCGGCGCGGCAGGGTTCGGCCGAGGTGTGGCTCGAAACCGAATCTCCCACCCTGCGAAACTCCACGCGGAACTGGCTCCCCTCTGGGCAGGGCGGCGCGCTCAGCAGGGCCACCAGCGGATGCGCCGTAGGCGTGACCACCGGCCGCCCGTCCTTAATCCGGGAGACAATCCGGAAGGGCAATTCCGCCGTAGCCGTCTTCATGGTGTCGTTGTCCCGCACCGTGACGCGCACGCGCGCCTCATGTTCGTAGAGTTCCGGCGACCAGGTAAACAGCATATCCTGGCTGAAATCCCGGATCATGTGGAATGCGCCGCCGTCCACGCTCACGCTGTATTGCGCGACATAAGTGGCGTGGGTCGAATTCTTGAGACGCGGCACCAAAGTGACGATTGTTCCGACCTTCTGAGGAGATGGGACGTTCGGCAAGAGAGTAACGGTCAGTGGCTCGTCGTTCGCCGCGAAGGCAGTCAAACCGAGGGCGAGGGCAGACACGAATAGTCGTTTCACGATATGTGCATTATGGCACACCTCCGGGGATCAAGGTGTGCGTACTGGATCAAGGCAGGGTTTCTTTGACGGGACTGCGCGGGATCTGCAGGATGAGTAGGAACGTGACGCCGAGCAGGCAGAGATTCACCGAAAAGGCCTTGTAAAGCGCATGGACAAAAACATCCGCGCCGGTCCGGCCGCCCAGGGCGCTGAAAAAGACGGTACCGATGGCGGCCACTCCCGTGGCGAAAGAGCACTGCTGCACGGTGGTTAACACGCCGGAGGCCGATCCGGCGTCATGGCCCTTGATATTGATAAGGATGGTGCTGATCAGCGTGGGCATCACGAAGCCTTGCCCCGTGCCGTAGATCATCAGGGCCGGCGCGAGTTCGAGACCGGTCAACGCGGCGCCCCGCAAACGGGCCATCCACAGCAAGGTAACCAGGCCGCACATCATGAGCGCGGCGCCCGCATTGATGATCCGGCTGCCGAGCTTCGGCTGCACGCGAACCGACGCCAGGGAACTGCACAGAAAGGCAATCGCAAAAGATCCGAACGTCAGCCCCGCGTCTCGCGCGCTATAACCGAGGCCGTTCTGCAGGAAGATGGTGGAGATCAGGAAAAACGACGCCGTAGTGCTAAAGAAACATACGGCGCTCGAAAGGCCGATCACGAAGGCGCGATCGTGGAATAGTGAAAGCTCCACCAGCGGCGAGCCGCCACGTCCGTTGACGCCTTGTTCGTAGCGCACAAACAGAGCCAGCAGCAGGGCCGACGCCGCCGCGCAGGCATACGTCCACGCGGGCCACCCGGCTTCGCGTCCCTTTACGAGTGGATATAGCAGCATAGACAGCGACGCTGTCATCAACGCCACGCCTCCCAGGTCCAGGCGGCGCGTCTTCGGCGAACGCGATTCCCGGACCGTCCGCCTGGCCGCCAGTATGGCGATCACTCCGATAGGCAGATTAATCAGGAATATGGGCCGCCAGCTCAATCCGAAGACATTGGCGCTGACGAGCAATCCGCCCAGCACATTTCCGGAGAAGGATGCGGTGCCCACGACCATTCCGAAAAAGCCGAACGCCTTGGCCCGCTCATGTACGGGGAAGGTAACTTGGATCAACGAAAGCACTTGCGGAAACAACATGGCGGCCATGCTTCCCTGTAGAGCGCGGCTGGCAATGAGGAAACCCGGACTGGGCGCCATGCCGCAAAGAACTGAAGCCGAGGTAAAGCCAGTGATCCCCCAAACGAACATGCGCTTGCGGCCAAAGATATCGCCCAGCCGGCCGCCGGTGATCAGAAGAACGGAATACGTAAGCCCATAGCTGGCGATTACCAGTTGCAGGTCGGCAAACGAGGCGTGGAGGCTGGCGCGGATTGAGGGAATCGAAACATTCACCACGAAAAAGTCGAGGGTGACCAGAAAGGCGGCCGACAGAACCACGGCCAGGGTACGCCAACGCCCCGGGTCGGCACTTTCCGTGGAAACGGCGCTGGCGATGGAGGTTGCCAATTTAGGAAGTCTCCTGCTGGTGTAGTGCGTTCGAAATCCAGAAGAGTATTCGGGGGCCTTGTGGGGCGGCCAATCCTGGCCGCAGCCGCCTTTCCAGGCGGCTGGACCCGCTGGAAAGCGGGTCCGCGGGCTGAATAGCCCGCCCCACGGAGTCCCGGTAATCGTTAATCCGCATGCCGCACTACACTGACGTAATCGCCAGCCGGATGGTAAATAGGATATTCTACACCTTGCGACTCATCGACCGACGATTGGCGCTCCGCCAAGGATTTCTGGCCCTGTCGGCGCTCGCCGGCGTGCCGCGTCTTATGTTTCCTTTCGAATCGGCTACCGTGATCGTGCTCGGCTCCGGCACGCCGATACCGGACGCGCTCAGTTCCGGCCCGGCGGTTGCTATTGTGGCCGGCGGGCAGGCTTACCTTTTTGATGCGGGCGCGGGCGTGGTCCGCCGCGCCGAAGAGGCCGCCGAGCGGTATCGCATGCCTGCCCTCGTAGCTCCGAATTTGACGAGACTCTTTTTGACCCACTTGCATTCCGACCATACGTTGGGGTACGCGGACGTAATCCTGACTACTTGGGTGGTCGGCCGCCGCGAGGCTCTGGAGGTCTACGGGCCGAAAGGCACGGCAGCCATGACGGAGCATCTCAAGCTGGCTTATGCCGACGACATAGAGCTTCGTACCCACGGGCTGGAGCACCTGGACCCCGAGGGCCCGCGTGTCAACGTGCACGAAATCTCCGCGGGACCGGTATATCGCGACGCGCACATTTCTGTGCGCGCGATCCCTGTGCTGCATGGCTCGTGGCCCCAGGCGTTCGGCTACGCCATCGAGGCGGGCGGCCGCACGATTGTGCTGTCGGGCGACACCTCCCCCTGCCCCGCGATTGAGCAAGCCTGTCAGGGCTGCGACGTCCTGGTGCATGAGGTCTATTCGGCCGTCCGCTTCGCCCGGTTGCCCCCGGCGGTGCAAAAATATCATTCCAGCTTTCACACATCCACTTCCGAACTGGCGGCCATCGCGGCGCGGTCGAAGCCGAAGCTGCTGGTCCTGTACCACCAGATTTACTTCGGACCCAGGGAAGGAGTGGATCTGGAAAAGGAAATCCGGCAGGGTTACTCCGGGAAAGTCGTCAGCGCGCGCGACGTCGATGCGTTTTGAGTTGTGAAAGTCCGGGCTTGACCTTGCATATCGCCTGCCCGATGCACTCGCGACGGTCAGATGTGCTGCCAGGCGCCCTTTCCCGGAAGCCGAACTTGAACTGGACCGGATTTAGGCCCGATTCGTCCGCGGCCAGCCCTCCCAAATCTCAGCAACGGGCGTTTTACGGCCTTGTGCCGCCGATAGCTCTACGCTGCGCGACATATCGCGAGGAGCTATCAATGCCACAACGTTGGGGCCCCGACTTCCGTATGGCCGACTTATCCGTCCGGAATGCGGCCACATTGACGGTTTGGCGCCTCTCGTCAAGTGGGCGGTGGGTGTCTGGTACACTGGGCGTCTTCAACGGTTGACCACCGGTTTTCGAAATACCGAGGTGCGGTATTGTAGGAGTGTGAACGACGAATCGATACGGCAGTACGACGCCTTCTCCAAATACTACCATTGGCTCTACTCGGACTCTGTTCTTTCCGGAAAACGGGCCCTTGCGGAGAACCATGATGTCCTAACAGACGTCGGGCTGAAGGCGCGGATTCTGGATTGCTCCTGTGGAATCGGAACTCTTGCGATACCTCTTGCCAGGCTTGGCTATCAGGTCAGCGGTTCTGATGGTAGCCCGGGCATGGTCGAACAAGCGATCCTTGCGGCGCGGGATGCAGACTTAGATATTCCACTGAGCTGTTGTACGTGGGAGGACTTGCCTGGTTACTTCACGGACCATTTCGATCTAGTCTTTTGTATGGGTAACTCAATCGGTCACACTCGCGATGGGGCCGAGATGCTTCGGTCTCTCCAAGGAATGCGGGCCGTGCTCAGGAATGGTGGCAAACTCGTTATTCAGTCGCAAAACTGGGAGCAACTCCGAAAAGAGAACGCCCGCTTCACGCACTATCAATGGAGGGAGCGTGGCGGCCAACGGTGCCTCCCCGTCTACGTTTGGACGTTCCCGGAGAAGTTCGACGATGCTCACACGATAGAAGTGGTTTTGGTTTTCGATTCGGGCGGAAAAGTGTCCATACGATCATATCCGATCGTCTACCATCCGTTTCACATCGAAGAGTTGATAGAACGTTTGCGGCGCGCCGGCTTCACCGAAATCCGGAACAGCGTCAGCGAAGGCAGCGCGGGATATCGTGTGATCGCTTCATAAGAGAGCGGATCACGCGCCAACCGGAGGTTGGCAGAGCTCACCACGGTCAGATCCTGCCTGACGGCGTAGCGTTTACAAATCCAAGTTGACGGATTGTCGCCGAACTGTCGAAGTGCGCCGTCGGTCTCAATCTCCAGAGGTATCAAGGCGAACGGCCCGTGGCGACCGATTATCCCTGGGCCGAATGTTCTCGCAGATTCAATTGCTCGATCCGAAACCGCACGCGATAAGCAGCGCATCCCGCACTTCAGCCCATCGCGTTTCCGCTAGATAGCACAGGACCGGACCAATTCGACTCCGTTGCGCCAGCGACACATGATCGAAATTCAGCGCGCACGCGGCAGGCATCCCGTCATCGATGGTCAATGCTACCTCGGTTGTCAATCCTCGAATCGTCCGCGTCGCCGGTACCACAATGATCTCGTTCAGCCGATCAATGACATCGTCTCGTGTGAGAATTAGAATCGGCCGTTGCTTATCGGGAAGCCCAAAAGTATGCCAGCGGATCTCGCCACGCTTCACCCCACGTACTCCCAGCCGTCTGCGTCCCACGCAAGCGGCTAGTCATCAGCCGAGAACTCGTCGCGTGAAGGCGGTACGGACCGGTAAACGGGCGCGTCCTCGCCCTTCGGCAAGGCAATCAACCGCAGCAGGCGTACGCGTTCCTGAGGCGTCAACGACGCGACTAGCGGAAGAATGTCGGCGGCCGTTAAAGTCTTGGCCATCGATTGCATTTTAGCAGGATCACGCCGCCGAGCCGGGACCCGGTGACGCCAGTCCCTGGCGATTCGGAATCTGGAAACCGTGCAATGAGTCCAGCCGTGTGTTCGATGTCCGCGAAGTTAAGCTCAACATTTGAGGGTTCCATCTCGGCGGCCCGTCAGTGATTATCCTAACTTCGTGCGGCTACACACCGATTTCGAGTACAATGCCCAAATGCTCGCCGGGGTCTACACAGGACACGGTCCGGAGAGCCCGCACAAACTGTGACGCCAATAAGCCAGACCTTCGATGTCGCGGCACTGCTGGATCGCAGTTCCTGGTCGACCTATCAGAAATTGCTGACCGCGCTCGCGGCGCTGGCGGTCATCTTCGATGGTTTCGACATTCAGATCCTCGGCTTCGCCATCCCCTCGCTGATCCGGGAGTGGCACGTAGCCCGCGGCGATTTCGGTCCGGTGCTGGCGGTCGGGCTGGCCGGGATGGCAGTGGGCGGTCCGCTGGCGGGCTACTGCGGCGATCGCTTCGGCCGGCGGATGGCGCTGATCGGTTGCGTCGTCACTTTCGGCCTGGCCACCATCGGCACCGCGATGGTCCACGGCTTAGCGGGACTCACGATATTGCGTTTCGTAACCGGTATGGGCACCGGCGGCGCACTGCCGAACGCCAGCGCCCTGACGGCGGAGTTTGCGCCGTTGCGCCGGCGTGCGATGGCGGTAAAGCTCACGCTGGTTTGCTTCCCGCTGGGCGGCATGCTGGGCGGGCTGCTGGCCGCCTGGGCGCTGCCTCGATTCGGGTGGCGCGGACTGTACTCGATCGGCGGCGTTTTGCCGCTCCTCCTGGCGCTGGTCCTGATGGCGCTTCTGCCGGAATCGCCGCGATTCCTGGCGCGCCGGTCCGCCATGTGGCCGCGGCTCGTCGTTCTGCTGGGCAGGATGGGGCACGCCGTACCGGCCGGGGCTTCGTTTGAAGATAGCGCCGAACACCATGGCGCGGAACGCGCTTCGGTGCGGACCTTATTCGGTTCCGGCCTGGCCCGCGATACCACGGGCCTTTGGATCGCCTTTTTCTGCAGCCTCGGATCCGTTTACTTGATCTTCGGCTGGCTGCCGGCGATGCTAACCGCGCAGGGACTGAATGTCGCCACAGCCAGCACCGGGTTGGCCGTCTACAATTTCGGCGGCGTGCTGGGTGTGTTGCTGTGGGCCACGCTGGTGACCCTGCTGGGATCTCGCAGGCCAATGCTCTCCGGCGCGCTGGCTTGTGCCGGGAGCGCGCTGGCGCTGCTGGTGGTGCCGATTCAGGCGCACGGCGATCACGTCCTGCTCATAGCCTGCCTGGGGATCAACGGTCTGCTGGCCAACGCCGTGCAGACCTCCATGTACGCGCTTGCGGCGCACGTGTACCCCACCAGCATACGCGCCACCGGAGTAGCGTACGCCGCGACTATCGGGCGGCTGGGAGGCCTGCTGAGTTCGCTGTTTGGCGCCGTGGTCATTCAGTCCGGAGCCAAGACTTACTGGTCTGTCCTGGCAATTGCGATGGTGTGCGCTTTCGCCGGCCTGGCCTGGGTGCGCAGCCATTACCCGGCGATTGGTAGACTGGAAACTGACGTTGCCGCCGCTTCGATGAGCTTACCGCTCGATGCCGAGCCAAGATAACATCCGAACGGCGCTGGTTTCCGAGGTGAGGGTTCCTATTAGAAATATGCAAACGCATGATGTCATCGTGATTGGCGGTGGCCCGGCCGGTTCGACGGCGGCTGCCGTGCTCGCCGCCAAAGGCCGGCGCGTGGTGGTCCTGGAGAAGGAGAAGTTTCCGCGCTATCACATCGGCGAGTCTCTGCTGCCCTACGGCTATTACACGCTCGAACGCATCGGCGTGCTGGACCGCATGAAGGCCTCCCATTTCGTCCGCAAGCATAGCGTGCAGTTTGTGGGCATGAACGGACGCGCTTCGGTGCCTTTCTATTTTTCACAGCAACTGGCGCACGAAGCCTCCACCACCTGGCAGGTGCTGCGCAGCGAGTTCGATCAGCTTTTGCTGGACAACTCGCGGGACAAAGGCGCGGACGTGATCGAAGAGATCACGGTTCGCGAACTGATTCAACAAGACGATGCGGTGACCGGGGTCAGGGCGGTGGATAAAGAGGGCGAGACGCGCGAATTCCGCGCTACCGTCACCATCGACGCCACGGGCCGCGATGCCTTCGCTGTAACTCGCAATGGTTGGAAGGTGCGCGATAAGGTCCTGAATAAGGTCGCGCTATGGACCTACTACAAGGGCGCGCAGCGCGACCCCGGCATCGACGAAGGGGCTACCACGGTCGCCTATCTACCGGGCAAGGGCTGGTTCTGGTATATTCCGCTGGCCAACGACGTCATGAGCGTGGGGATTGTGGCTGAAAAGCGATATCTATACCAGGACACGCGCGATCCGGCCACCATTTTTCACCGCGAAGTGGAGAAGAATGCCTGGATCAGGAATCACTTGGCCCCCGGCCAGCAGTTCGGACCTTATCGCGTAACCGGAGAATACTCCTACCGATCGCGCCATTGCGCCGCGGATGGACTCGTGCTGGCGGGCGACGCGTTCGGCTTCCTGGACCCCGTATTCTCTTCGGGGGTGATGCTGGCACTGCGCAGCGGCGAACTCGCAGGCGACGCGGTTGACGCCGCGCTCACTGCCGGCGACGTTTCCGCGGCCCGCTTCGCGGATTATGGCGCTCAGTTTTGCCAGAGCATTGAGGCCATGCGCAAGCTGGTCTACGCCTTCTACAATCAGGAGTTCAGCTTCCGGGAGTTCATCACGGAGTTCCCGAGCCTTAAAGGCGACCTGACGGATTGCCTGATGGGCAACCTTTCCCGCGATTTCAAACCCCTGTTCGATGCGGTAGCAAAATCTGCGGCAGTGCCCGAACCGCTCCCGCACGGCAAGCCTCTAAACGCGGGCGAGGTGCTGGAAGCCGTGCGGCTAGATTAACGATGGAATTACAAAAGTAAGGGTTCCGGCGAGATTTTGGGAAACCACCAAATCGCGTTTTCATATCAAAAACGCGAAGACGGGGCTGCGGACCACCACCGACGGCGGGGTCTCGATCTAACCCGCGGTTTCAAATCCCGGGGCAAGTGATCAGTGCCCCCTCCACGACGCACCGCCGGCCGTCCCGCCGCTCACGCCGCCCCTCGTACGCGCCGCAGCCCAGGAGCATGGGTGGCGCTTCTCGCCCGATGCTCGCTGTTGTTGGTCGCCACGACCACAGCGACGTTGTTGCACGGCGGCTCACAGCCACCCGCAGTCCGCGTGACGACACGAAGTTAGTTGCCGGTAATATCGTCCGGAACCACGATTATGTCATCGACCAGCCCTTGCGGAAGGTCGGCTTGAGATACTTATTCGCCTCGGAGTTGTTGGTGAACCGCATCTTGGGCGCGTCCCACTCAAGCTTACCTTCAACGCGCAGGGCGATCACTCCCAACAGCATCCACTCCACGAAGGGAACGGCAACATTGAAGTTCGAACAGGCCGGATCGCCTCCTTTGCAGGCCCGGATCCAATCCCGATAGTGGCCGGGTGAGCGAGTGAGCACCGGCTGCGGGAACTGGTAGTCCCGCATCTTCTCCACGGGAATCAGCCTGGTCTCCTCACCGTACGTGCCTGTTGTGATCATGCCTTTATCACCGATGAACAAGCTGCCATCCGGCGTGGGCACTTCTGCATCGGGGGCGTTTTTAGTGGCTTGGAATTTCTCGAAGTCAAACACGTCGCCTATGAACCCGGTAAACGGCGGAGGTTCCTGGTTGCGCCGGGGAGAAGGCTTTTCAGGCAGATCGCCCAAAAGCTCGCCGTCCGGCACGCCCGGGATCTGCGGCGTTTCCTTCAAGCCGTCGTGCCAGAATAGCTTTACCGGCGGCATCGAGCCGCGAGCCGGAAAATCGTAGCGGATCACGGACTTCGTGGGAAACATGAAGTCGCTCGGGCCTTCCTTCAGAATACACTCCACGCTGGTCGGGGCACCCAGTTGCAGCGCCAGGTTCGGCGCGCCGAGAATATGGCAAGCCATGTCGCCCAGAGCGCCGCACCCGAAATCGTAAAAGCCGCGCCAGTTGCCCGGCTGATAGAAATGCCCATGGAGCGGTGACTTGTAAGCTGGACCGCCGGCGGTGTAGGGCCGTTTTTCGGCGATGCCAAGCCAGAGGTCCCAGTCGAGCGTGTCCGGCACGGGTTCCGGGGGCGGGATTGCCGTCAGGCCCTGGGGCCAGATTGGCCGATCGGTCCATGCATGCACTTCGGTCACCTGGCCGATCTGGCCTGCCCAGATCATCTCGGCAGCCTGCCGCGTCCCCTCATTCGAGTAACCCTGGTTGCCCATCTGCGTGGCGACATTGTATTTGCTGGCCGCCGCCAGCAATTGCCGTGCTTCCCAGACCGTGCGCGTCAGGGGCTTCTGTACGTATACGTGCTTCCCGCGCTCCATGCACCACATGGCGGCGGTGGCGTGCATGAAATCGGGAATGGTGACGATCACCGCGTCGATGTTGTTGGCCTGCTCGTCCAGCATCCTGCGGAAATCTTTATATTTCGGCGCCTGGGCGTATTCTTTGAACTTGCGCGCGGCACGCTGCTCGTCCACGTCGCAAAGCGCCACGATATTTTCCGAGGAGCACCCCTTGATGTCGCTCGACGCCTTGCCTCCCGCGCCGATCGAGGCGATATTCAGCTTCTCGTTGGGCGACTTATAGCCGAGCTGCCGCAGTGAGGGCACGCTTCCGAATCCGGCGACCGGAATCGCGCCGGCCAGTAACGGCCCGAAAAAGAAATGGCGTCTAGTGAACTCGTATGCCAAAGGCCAACCTCCCCTTACATGATATGCCGCCGGGCACAGGACGTGTTTGCCATCGAAGTCCTTCAGCAACAGCTACACGCGCACCAAGCTTGGCACGCCTACTGCGTGGCATGCAGCGACCGTGGGTTCTCAGCGCCGCCGGCGCCGCCAACCGCACATAATGCCCAGTTTGCCGGGTCACTTTTGGCCAGCATTCCCGGGTAAATTCTCGGGAGTAGTGTAGTCCAGTTTTGCGCACTCCTTGCAAAGCGGTTTACCGCCTGTGCCGGCTATGCGATTGTGCTGCAGTATCTCGCTTCCGGGCCGGCACTTGGTGTTGTCGTGATGATGGTCCTCTTTGGCGGAGTGCCAAGGGCGTGTCCTAGGCATATTGGCACGTCTCCTGTGATTGCATACATGCTTTCCAACAATTCCAGACGGCGATCAACTCGTCAGGCACCAGTCTACCCCTTCGGTATCTGCCGGTTTTCGACGTGACTTGGTACATCATGCACCACAGTTTCTGCGCCTCATCTTAGCAAAAGCATCCCGAACTCCTCCGTGAGGTTCAATACTTGAAAGGAAACTGGCTGTGCCATAGCACACTGGTCGAAGGCCGCCGTGGCCGCCAACCGCAGCCACTGCGGCGCCCAGGAGCATGGCTGGCGCGTCGCGCAGTCCGATGCCGGCGGCCCGTTCCGGCGTCAGCCGGCTGTTGTCGCTGACGCGCAGCCGGCGATTCCCGTTGAAGAGGGCGATGCGCAATATTCTGCGCATTGGTCCGAAGGCATCCGCGGTTGCCGCGGCCGGCGGCGCCGAGCGTGCACTCCGGCGGCTCCGCACACCAAAACGCGATTTTTCAAAAGTACGCGAAAAGTGTCACAAGGGTGGGTTTTGGGGGGCTTCAATTCCGGCCGCGGCCATGGCTGTTGCGAATCTCATCCACTTCAGCTTGACGAGTCGCGACCAGAACGTGCAGCGAGGCGGAGGCCCGCCCCCAAAATCTTCTGCGCGAATCAAGAGCAGTAGACTACGCCACGGCCGGTGGCTGATCGGCTCTCTTCGTGGTGATGGTCAGCCGGACGGAAGGCAGCTTGGGCGGCGGCCAGTCCTCGGTGAAGGCCTCGACGGTAATCGTTCCCGGAGTGCGGCTGGCCTGTATGATTACCTGAGCCAGACCGTTGAACAGGCTGCGCCGGGGCTCTCTGTCGGATTCCTGGCAGTTGGGGTCGCCGTTGCCCACGCCGATCAGCGCGCCTTCGCCGGTGACCTTGAAGTTGATCATATTGTCCGCCGTGGGAACCGCACGCCCTTCCTTGTCGAGCACCCCAACTCGCAGCACGGCGACGTCTTTGCCGTCTGCGCCGATTTCGGTCCGGTCGGCGGTCAAGCGGATCGACTCCGGCTTGCCGGT
>Ga0187867_10003012_pt1 | contig 13657 bp, 10 predicted proteins | sample June2016WEW_13_1_FD_132976 | JGI IMG/M metagenome (GOLD analysis project Ga0187867, IMG submission 132976) | Peatland microbial communities from SPRUCE experiment site at the Marcell Experimental Forest, Minnesota, USA - June2016WEW_13_10 | ecosystem: Environmental > Terrestrial > Soil >... | reverse complement strand
TCAGGGGAAGGCCAGGCTCGACCAATTAATCCAGTCGGAGAAGGGCCACATGAAGGTGGTTCCCTACCCAAACATGCCGTAGACGCCGGAACGAATGCGCCCGGAGCGACGACCACATGCGATCAGACCTCATCCATAGACTAGTTTTCTCAGTCACTGCTGCCTGCGCCTGCCTCTGCTCTCAGGCTTCCGGGCAGACCGACATCTACATCACCCGCTACTTCTCAAGCGATGGACGCACGCTCTACGCGACCACCACCACGACGGGGTCGTTTTCGATGGTGGTGGGGTGCAGCGGATACACTCACAACTACTACGCCACAGCGAGCCTCACGGGACCAGCCGGCGTAACCGCCACCGGAGGGGGAACCGTGGGCAAGCGGCTCGGTAAACGCCTGCGGCACCGGGACGGCCACATCCACAGCTCAAATAAGCACTGTGGTCGACGGCGCATACTACGCATCCAGCAGCGAAACCGCCGACTGTTCGTACTACGGAGAGTTCCTTGACGCGAACCAGCCCCCGGAACAGGAGATCGGCGCCCCGGTCATCAACCCGGGAGGCGTCACCGACGCCTTGGACACCAGCATGGGCTGGGAGTATGTCGACACGTCGGGATACATTTCAATATGGGGGCTGTGGCTGGACGCGGACAAGACGGATATGAATCCCCAGGTTACGGTTGACGACCCGACCCACATTCAACTCGGAACGCCCAGTTATGTGAGCGACGGGCAGATTAACGTGCCATTCACGATTACGGCGGGGGTGGCGACCGGCGGCGGGAGCCCGCACAACATTACCGTCACCACGACCTATGGCACGAGCGAGCCACCGGACGAACTCTACATATACGACGCGACACCGGCAATCCAGAGCGTTTCCCAGACGCCCTGGACGGCGGGCAGCACCTACAGCGGGGTGACGATCTCCGGCAGCAACTTCGGTACTATCTGTCCCTCGGTGGCGATCTCAGGCGCGGGCGCTACCACATTCACCGTCACAACGGGAACCTGCACCAATAGTTCGGTGCAAGGGACCGTCAGGGTCGACCCAAATGCCACCGGGTCAAGCCCGTCGGTTAACGCCACGTTGACGCTGACATCTGGCGGGTACGGCCAGGGCTTTCAGTCTGCACCTGGCGGTTCGAGCCAAGCGCCGTTTCCGGGCGTGGAGGTTCTCGCCGCGGCGCCCACAATCACGCGCGTGACGCTCAGCCCTAACGTGGTCGGCTCAAATGGCGCCACGATGACGATCAACGGAACCGGCCTGAGCGGGGCAACGCCTTACCTGCCGTCCGGCTTCTCGATAACGAAGACCAGCGGCAGCAGCACGCAGATGACCCTGACGGTCAACATTGCGCTTTCAGTCAGTTACGGGACCAACTGCTGCTACGCTTCGGTCCAGTCCGCCGCCGGCAAGAGCAGCGGGTCCGCTGTCTTCACGGTGGACGGCCCAGGGTACCTGGTGGTCACGGGCAGTTCCATGGGACACTGCGGCGGATGTTCAACGACAGTCAAATTGTTCGAGACCTACCAGATTATGAGCGGCGTAAGCAAAACTGCCTTCTCCACAGTCCCCGTGTGCGAAACGCCCGTGCTCTCCAACTGGTCGTGCAGTCAGGCGCAGTCGGGGATGACGTACAATAGGTGCAACGTAAACCCAGGGACAGCCACCGGAGGCGCCTTCACCGACGGGTGGGGACTGACGAGTGACACCTACACACCCGTCGGGTGCGGGTACCCCACCAGCGGCGGCTCGCAGGGCATAACGGACGAATGGCTGTTCAATCCCGCGGGGGCGACGGTGCAGTGGAAAATGGGGAACCTGTACGGGTACATACTTGCGAATTCTGTTTCCATCAACGGGTACGTCGACGGTATGCCGGTCGGCACCCTGATAGAACCATGATCAACCATGATAGGATTATCGAGGTGACTCAGGATGTGGAAGTGTTTTTTGCTGGTAGCTGGGGGGATGTTGTCGGCCGCCGCCATCGCTGACGAGGTTCCGGCGTCTGTAGGCATCATTCGCGGTGTCGCCTTGGACGAGAACCTGCGGCCCTTGGCGGCTGCGCAGGTCTGGGCGGAGCCGGCGGACGGGCTTCTGAGGGGTATGATTAACTTTGTGGACAGCGACGCCGACGGGCATTTCTCTATCGACCACCTTCCGCTGGGAACGTATAACGTCTTCGCGAAGAAGGAGGACGAGGGCTATCCCATGATCGACTTCGAATTTTACCGCCCCGGCCGCCCGCCCACCGTCACTCTATCAACAAGCAAGCCTGTGGCTAGCACCGTAGTAACGCTGGGCCCCAAGGCCGGGACGCTCACCGGAGCGATTACGGATGCCGCCACGGGCGCGCCGGTTGGGGCGGCGTTCAGAATGTGGCACCTGAACAAAGAGCACGCCGATCTGTCGACCTCGGTCGCTTCCGATTATCGCGTCTTGATTCCCCCCGACGTGGACGTGGTATTAGAGGTGCACGCAGACGGGTATGAGACGTGGTACTACCCCGGATACGGAGCTGCGGCCAGCGGGCCGCTCAGGCTTCGCCCAGGTGAGCGGATGAGCTTGGGTATCAAGCTACAGCCGAAGCTCCCTGCGCCACCGGGCAAGTGAGCGCTGCACGGGGCGTCTGCGCTTGGACGGCCTGATCCTGGCGCAGCGCCGGCTGGCGCAGGAGCGCAAGGACATACGCCAGATCGTGATGATCACCGACGGCAGGCCAAGCTGCCTGACGCGGGAAGACGGACGTGTGTGCTCCGTTGGGTAAGAACAGTCTGACGGAGATTCACCTCTCATTGTCGGCAATCGTAACTGGCACGTGCCGGGCCACGTCTCGTGCCTATTTCGCTGGAAACGGTTCAAATCGAAAAAAACAAACCTGCCGCTAGCTCGCTGATTCGAGTCCGGTCATCGAATCGAAGAAAAGTTTAGCCGGACAGTGGGTGTACAGAATCGCAGAGCCGTGCAGCACAGATCTCGTGTTACACTGGGACCATGGAAAAGACCAAGCAGAATGTGACCCTGGTTGTCGATGAGGACCTGCTCCTGGCCGCAAGAAAAGTGGCACTCGATCAACGCACCAGCGTGAATCAACTAATGCGGGAATACCTGACGGCCCTGGTGGAGGATCCCAGCCGGAGGCGGCTCGCGCGAGCGAGGTTGAAAAAGACATTCGAAACCGGTCTTGTCGATGTCGGTGACAGGAACTGGAGCCGGGACGATCTCTATGACCGGTGATGGTCCGCCGAGCTTGGTCGACACCAACGTGCTCGTGTATGCGTTCGACAAGAGCGGCTCGCCGAAGAAGCGGGTGGCGCAACGGCTGTTGAACGGCTTGATGGAGCAGGACCGGCTGCGGGTGAGCACGCAGGTATTGCAGGAGCTTTTCGTCACGCTGACCAGGAAGGTGAGCCAGCGGTGTTCGAGCCAGGAAGCGCTGGCGGTGCTGGAAGACTTGACGGCTTGGCCCCTGATCGTGGTGGATTATGCGGCGATCCGAGCTGCCGTTGGGTTGGCGGAGCAAGACCAGCTTTCATTCTGGGATGCGCTGGTTGTGGTCGCGGCGGCGCGGGCCGGCGCGAGCGTGCTGTATACCGAGGATTTGAACGATGGGCAAGAGATTCTTGGCGTCCGAATCAGCAATCCGTTCGCGGCGTGATGGATTCCCTCGGCCATAGCTCGGCTGCCAGCCTGCCCCCACAGAGCAGCGCAGGCGCAGCCAAAAGAGGCGGCCTGAGAGGCCGCCGCAGGCTGAGAGCCTGCCCCACATAACAACTTGCTACAATGGCGCTTCAATCGGAGGTCGCCTGGTGGCTGCACTGAGGGCACTTATGCGCGTGTTTAGTTATCTCTTTCACGGGCTGTTGACATTGTTCCTGCTGGCCCTTGCGGTCGTGGCGTTGTCCAGCGGGCAGCCCCTGCAGCTTGAAATGCTGCCCTGGCAGGGCCAGGCGCTCACCTGGTGGCTGCTCTCGGCGGCCCTGGTGGGCCTGCTGTCGGTTGTCCTGGCGATCTTCCGGAAATGGCGGCTGCTGTTCTTCGTGTGGAGCCTCGCCGTGCTGGGGATGATGGCCCGCGGATTCTTCTTCAGCCACTACTACTTCGCCGGCCCGCCGGAGTTTTATCGCGCGCTGTGCTTGACCGCCGGCGCGCTGATCGCGGTGTTCGGAGCGTGGTTTCAGGCGCGCCGCGAGCCGTTGCGGTAAGAAACATTCCGGTGCGTTCGCTCCATCCAGCCGGAATGGAGGGATAATGAACTCGATGCGCACTTCTGTTCCTATCCGGACAATGGTCCTGCTATTGTCAGCACTTTCGCTTCCCGCAGTTCAAGCGGAGCAAGGTTTCCTCGCCTTTGTGTTCGGCCCGAGTTCCCAGGATGCGGCGCGGCAATCCGCGCGCGCGGCGGCCTCCACTGCGCGCCGCTGGCAAACCGCCGGCGGTATTGTCGAACTCCGGCGCGCCGGCAGTCCGGACGCGCAACGTTTCGCCGCGGGCACGGCCGCTAAGGACCTGGAACAGGCGTTTAGCGACACGGCGCAGGCGGCGCGCGATGCCGATCCCCCGTCCTTTCTGATCGGTCTCGACGCAGCCGCCCAGGCCGCTACGGCCGTTCCCGGCGCTCGGATCGTGGTGGCCGTGCTGAATAGCCCGCCCTTTTCCAGCGATGGAGAGCGCACCTTGGAACATCTGGCGGAGGTCTGCCAGACTAACCGGGTGAGAGTCCTGGTGCTGGACGTGGCGGAAAGCTCCAAGAGTGTGCCGAACGCCGCGCTCAACGCCTTGGCTACCAAAACCGGCGGCGCGTGGCTGCGGCAGGCTAGAGCGCTGGAGCCGAACGTGGCCACGGTGACGGCGCCGGCGGACGAACTAGCCGCGCCGCCAGCCCCGGTGAAGCCCGTCGAGGCGGTGAGCGCGGCTGCCGAATCCGCGCCGCCCGCGCCCGGCGCCATCCCCAAGTTTGAGATTCCTGTACACATCCGGTTCATCCGCACCGCGGGAACCGGATCGGTGTCCAACAGCATCTCCGACCACGAAGCGGATTTCGGCACCATCGCGACCGGCCAGGGCCAAGGAGGCTACCCATCGGCTTTCGGCTCTGCCGAGGTGGCCTATGAAGCCAGCGACTCCAACGCACCCCTGCAAGGCCTGGTGACCGTCGAATCGCCGCTCAACGCGTTGAAATTCGACATGGACGACAACACCAACACCTACCAGGCGCGCGCGCGGCTGACCGCTACCGTGCGGAACGGCAAGGGGACGGTCATCTGGACCGGCCGGAGAGAGGTCAACGTCCGTGGACCGCAAAAAAAATTGGATGAACGGCGTCAGGGCAGCATGTTCTTCATGCGCGCGGTAACCCTGGTCGGCCAGCGGCCTTTCATCCTGGAAGCCAAGGTGGAAGATCTGGTGGCCGGCACGACCGGCGTGATCCAGACGCCCTTGCGAGTCGGCCGAAATGCGCCGGGCCTGGTGGCCAGCGATGCGCTGGTGGTGCGCCCGTTCAAGGGGTCCGCGGACAAATTCGAGGCCGACCAGGTGTTGAGCTACGAAGGAGAGACGTTATCACCCGTGCTCGACCCGGTCTTCCGCGCCGAAGAGCCGATCAACCTGCAAGTCTACCTGAGGCTTTATCCGGATATCCACGGCGCGCCGCTCGATCTGAGCATGGAAATCCTGCACGACGGCCGGGTGGTGGCCCGCTTGCCGCTGCAGTTCAAGAGCGGGCTCGCCAACAGTGCGATGGATGGCGCCTCCAGCCAAATCGGCGGGAGAGCCCAGACCATGACTGGCGGGCAGGCCAAAGAGTTCCCCTACTTGGTCAACTTGAAGGGCGCCAAGTTTTCTCCCGGCGACTACCAGGGCGTCATTTCGATTCGGCAGTCCAAGGGCATCATCAAGCGGGTGGTCCCGTTCAAAGTAATTGGAAATGGGTCCGCGCAGCCGGTAGAAATGGCGAGTTTGCCCAAGAATTCGGCGGGTCCGGCGGACGAAGCGGAAAATGCGGAAGTGGTGCTGCCGGAGATCGAGCCCGCCACAGTCGATTCCAGCGGGTTGAAGATGCGGCCCGAAGAACAGAAGACGCTTTGGGACGAGGCCGCTAAGAACGCCATGGGATACCTGGAACACCTTCCGGATTTCCGCTGCACACAGGAAACGCACCGGTTTACAGCTCCCCTGAAGACTCCCGATCAGCTCAAGGAGGCCGACTCCTATAAGGCCGACCTGATGTACGAAGGCGGCAAAGAGCGGTACCAGACGATCGAGGTCAACGGCGTAAAGGCGGAGAGCTCCCCGGTCCTTAACCAAGGCATTCGTGCGCGCAGTGAATTCGGTTCGATGCTGCGCGGCTTGTTCGACCCGGATGTGGCTGCATCCTACAAATGGTCGGGCCGGGCCATGGCGATGGGCGTGCTGTGCCAGGTATTCGATGTGGAAGTGTCGAAGGCCAAATCGAATTTCATGCTGAATTACGGCGGAAGGCGCGAGCTGGCCGCGTATACCGGGCGTGTTTTCATCGACGAAGAGAGCGGGATGGTGAGAAGACTCACCATTCAGGGAGTTGGGTTGCAGAAAGAGTTTGGCTTGCAATCGCCCGCTCTTTCGCTCGACTACGGCCTGGTGAAGATCGGCAAGGAGGACTACCTGCTCCCGCTGCGCTCGGTGCTGCAACTGCGGCACGCCAGGGCATTTGTGCGGAACGAGACCGTTTTCCGCGCCTACCGCAAGTTCGAGGCGGAATCGCAGATCAAATTCCAGAACAATTAAAAAACAGCAATGCTCCGTTGGCAAGAGGAGCTATTTGATAACATAACCGTATAAAGGGCGTATGGTCGCTTCTTTGCTCCCCATTGCATTTCTGGCCACGACCTCGGCCACCTCCCGCATGGTGCGCAGCCTGTTCGACGACACCTTTAGCGGCGTCCATCAACTGAGCTGGTTCGACTGGGCGATTCTGATCCCGTATTTCGCTATCCTGGCCCTGCTTTCGGTTTACGGGGTGCATCGCTACGAAATCATCCGCACCTATTTCAAGCACCGCAAGAAGGCCACCGGCGAGCCGCCCAGGCGCTTCCCGCAGTTGCCGCAGGTCACCATTCAACTGCCCATCTTCAATGAACGGTATGTTATCGAACGGCTCATCGACGAGGTCACCCGCATCGAGTATCCCCGCGAGTTGCTCCAGATCCAGGTGCTGGACGATTCCACCGACGACACCGCCCCGTTTGCCGCGGCGCTGGTGGAGCGGTATAGCGCCCTCGGGTTTCCGATCGTTTACCATCACCGCGACAATCGCGCGGGCTACAAGGCCGGCGCGCTGCAGGAAGGATTGAAGACCGCCACCGGCGAATTCGTCGCCATATTCGATGCCGATTTCGTCCCGCCGGCGGACTTCCTGACGCGCACCATCCAGCATTTCGCCGACCCCACCATCGGCGTCGTGCAGACCCGCTGGAGCTATCTGAATCGCGATTACAGCTTCCTTACCGAAGTGGAGGCCATGCTGCTGGATGGGCACTTTATCCTGGAGCACGGGGCCCGTTCGCGCGCGGGCTACTTCTTCAACTTCAACGGTACGGCTGGCATTCTGCGCCGCAAAATGATCGACGACGCCGGCGGCTGGCAGCACGATACGCTCACCGAGGATTCCGACCTGAGCTACCGCGCGCAACTGAAGGGCTGGCGGTTCGTGTATATGCCGGGTCTGGAATGCCCGTCGGAACTGCCGGTGGACATGCACGGATTCCAGGTGCAGCAATCGCGCTGGGCCAAAGGGCTGACGCAATGCGCGCGCAAGCTGTTGCCCATGGTCTTCCGCTCGGACGTGCCGCGGCGCGTGAAATTCGAAGCGTTCATGCACCTTACGCCGAACATCTCTTATCCGCTGATGATCGTGGTGTCCGCGCTGATGCTTCCGGTCATGATTGTGCGGTTCTACATGGGCGTGTGGCAGATGGTGTTCATCGATCTGCCGCTGATCATGGCCGCCTTTTGGTCGATTTCCGCGTTCTATGTGGTGGCCCAGCGCGAGCTTTATCCCAAGAACTGGAAGCGCTCGATTCTGCTGCTGCCGGTCCTGATGGCCGTCGGCGTGGCGCTCACGGTGATCAATACGCGCGCCGTTATGGAAGCGCTGTTTGGCGTTACTACCGGGTTTGTGCGCACCCCCAAGTACGCCATTGGCGACCGCACGGTCAATCTGGAGCATAAGAAATACCGCCGCAGGAGCGGCCTGCTGCCGTATATCGAAATTGCGATCGGCACTTACTTTGTGTTGATGATCGTATTCGCCATCGACACGTACAATTTCTTTTCGATTCCGTTCCTGCTGTTGTTTGTCGCCGGCTACTACTGGGCCGGCTGGGGCACGCTGTATCAGGAGCAACAGAGCCGTCTTCGCTGGCTCAAGCAGCGCCGTCTGGAATTGAAGACGGCGCGCTGAGTGGGACAGGCCTCCGGGCCTGTCCGAGCTAGCGGCTGGGCCAGTTGAGCGAGTAGATCTCCTGGGTTCCGGTATCTCGCAGCAGGGTAGGATAGCCGTCTGGAGCTAACGCGAACTGAAGGCCCGCCAGACGCCCGCCTTGCCGAAAGCCGCTCAGACTTGCCACCTCTTCCACTTTTCGATCGCTAAGGCGGATGCGCAGAATAGCTGGTTCGTCGCCGTAGCGCATGTAGTAGATATATTGGCTGTCGCGCGACCATTTGGTGAAGCCCCAACCCTCGGCGAGTTCCGACCATTTAAGGCTATGTGAATCGAAAAGCATGGTTCTCCTGCCGGTGAGAGGCTTGGCGGCGATGTAGCGCCCGTCGGGCGACCACGCGGGCGAAAACAGTCCCGCCGATCCGGGAATTGTCTCCAGTTTCCGCGTCCGCCAATCCAGCCGGTGGATCGCAACACCTCCCGGATTGGCTTCGAAAAACGGCGCATCGCTGAACAGCAGGGAGTTCCCATCGGGCGACCACGTGGGACTCAGACCGCCGCCGGCTTGGGGAATCGGTTTCGGGGTCCCGCCGCTGGCCTGGACAATGTAGATGCTATTCTGCCGCCCAGTTCCGGTCCCAACAAAAACGATGCGTTCGCCATCCGGCGACCATTGCGGAACCATCACCTGCATCGGTGCGAATGTCAACTGCAGGCGCTCGGTCCCATCGATGCGGCTTCGCCACAGCGTTCCCTGGGGAAAGGTGACGTAGGTAATCCACTGGCCATTGCGCGAGAAGTCGATGAAATCGGCGGGAATCCCACTCAGGAAGGGTAAAAACTGGCGGGCCTGCGCGTCGTATTTCGCGAGTTCGCCGCGCAGTCGCTGGCCGATGAAATATAGTTTCCTGCCATCCGGACTTGCGACGGGCCCCAAGGAATCGATCTGACCATTGGTGATCTGAACCGGCTGTCCGGCGGAGGGAAATAACCAATCTCCAATGCCATGCTTGGCGAGCGACCAGATTTCCGTCTTGCCCTCGCGAGTGGCCTGGAAGACGAACTGTTTGCCGTCGGGCGTCCAACTACCACAGCATTCTGCGGGTGGGTTATTCCAACCGGGAAGCAGGGCATGGAGATTTGAGCCGTCGCTCGAGACTTCCCATAGAGACCGGCTGGCAGTCTTCGCGTCCACGACGGTCAGCCGCAGCATCTTGCCGTCTGGCGACCATCTCGGTCTCCAGCCCAGGCCCGGAAGAGCGGCCAGCTTCTTGATCTCTGTCCCGTCGGCGTTTGAGCGGAACAATTCGGTGCCCCGGGCATAGGCGATCTCACGCCCGTCCGGCGACCACGTGGCGTCGCGCGCCACCAGATTGCCCAGTCGATGAGGGACACCAGCCGGCAACGGTATAGCCCACAAGGGCGTGGCCGAGGCCGGATCTTCAAAGCTCGCGACCAGCAATTCGGACCGCGCCGGTGAAAAATCCAAGAGCTGGGGCAAGCCGATCGGCACCGGAATCGCGGCTGTCTCCCCGCCTGCCGCGGAAACCTGCGCGAGCGCGGACGTCTGGGACGAACCTTCGGTGAAATAGATCCGGCTGCCGTCGGTTGCCAGAGCTGCGTCAGGACCTCCGACAGCTCCCGTTTTACCGCGCTTGTCCATTCCATCGTGCGAGAGCTCAAGGTAGGTCGAGACCGTCGGCGTTGCGCTCGGAATCCGCCACAGAGGCACGGCAAATGCCGCCGCCATGACGAGCACGCCCGCCCACAAGACTGATGTGCGATGCAGGCGTGGTTTCAAGCCGGCTGCCTCCTGGGGTTGTTCCGCGAGTTGTTGAGCCGGCCGGTCCGGTGCGGGCCTGCTTTCCTCCAACTCTTCCACTGGAACGCCGATCCGGTAGCCCCTGCGCGGGACCGTCTGTATGTATTCCTCTTTTTCCGGAGTCTGGCCGAGCTTGCGCCGGAGCGTGAACACGTTCTGTGTAAGGTTGCTCTCTTCCACATGAGCGTCGGGCCACACTGCGCTCATCAGGTATTCCTTGGTGACCATCTCGCCATGGTGCCGCACCAACACCGTCAACGTCTCGAAGGCCTTCGGCGGAAGTTGGATCAACTGCCCATCCCTGCGCAGAGTCATTCCATCCACGTTTAAGATGAATGGGCCGAATTTGAAGAAATGGTTTCGGATCATAGACATGCCGAAGCTAACGGAAAATTGAGAAATTCCTAATCCGCTCCTGGTGGACGTACCTGAGATTTTAGCTCTAGTCTGGCTTGGAGCGGTTGATCCGCCTCAGGAAAACAACATGAACGATTTAGTCGAAGTGATCGGAATGGAACACGCTGCCGGTGGGCGATCAAGCACCGGTAGGCGCGACCGCCGTTTTTACCTGATTATGGCCCTGGCATCGGCGGCCGGGGTCTTTCTAGGCTTCGCGCACAGCTACTATCTGAAGACATACTTCGCCACGCCGGCACTGCCGCTGCTGCTCCATTTGCACGGGGCGGTTTTCACGGCATGGATCCTCTTTTTCGTGGCGCAAACCGCTCTCATCGCCGGCGGCCGCGCGGAGGTTCATCGGCGGCTGGGTTATGGCGGCGCGTTTCTCGCGAGCGCCATGGTCATCTTGGGCTGCACGGTGGCCTTCTGGATGGCGAAGGCAGGTCATTTTCGCTCCATTCCCTTCGCCCGCGATCCGGAGAGCGCCTGCTTTTTTGCGCTGGTGGATATGCTGCAGTTCGCCGTGTTTATCGCGGCCGGATTCTGGTTCCGGCGCAACCGCGAAGCGCACCAGCGTATTATGTTGATGGCAACCGTATGCCCGCTGCTTCCCTCTGGGTTGGGGCGGTTTGCCATCGCCATCAATCCGGCGCTGGCGCCCATTCTGATCTATGCGTTTGTCCTGGCCGGGCCGGTGTACGACCTGATTTCGAGGCGGCGCGTCCACCGGGCCTACATTCTGGGTGTGCTCTTCTTCTTCCTTCTGTCGCCGCCGGTCCGGATACTTATTGGGATGACGCAGGGCTGGCACAGGTTTGTTCACTGGATTATCGGATAGGCGGAGGCTCGCCGGATTCGCGTGCCTCCGCGGCTCCTCGCTCGATTCGCCGGCACCCTACGTGCCGCGCCTGCATCAGTCCGGCATGACTCGATTGGCTTTGATGACGCCTGTAAAGCTGCCGACCGGGTTGCCCGAGGTATCGTAGAAGTTGATGCTGTAAGGGCCCGCATACTCGTTGCCGCCCGGACCCACCGTAACCATTTCGATGATATACGCCGTGCCGGTTAGATTGCCGCTCGGATCGAAGGTCCAGGACGGGTGCTTGAGCTTGAAGGTTTGCGGCCCGGTTTGCGTCCACACTCCCAGGCATACGTTGCCTTCAATCGGGTCGGTGAAATCGTTCAGAATCTCCGTGTAATCGCTGTGCCACGCGTCAAAAGCCTGGTCTACAACCGCCCCGCCAGAGTAGAAGGTGACGTTCCACAGGCCTACGATGGAAGCGCCGCCCGCACCCGCACTGGCCGCCTGTGGCTGGGCCGCCGGGGCAAACAAGCTGGGTGGAAGGGTATCGGGCACCCTGAGGGCGGAGAAACCCGGCAGGCTGCACGCCGTTGCATTGGGCGCGAAGCTGGTGGAGATCGCCAGAAGCGCGCCGGTGAGTGTGATTGTCGTTATTCGTCCTTGCATGATGGTAAGTCCTTTTCTTTTTCAGATTTTGAAACCGGGCCACCCGGCGGACCGTTGGGTGGCGGCCCCGAAGGCGGGGTGATCTCGCCGGACTGCCGGGTGCGAACCAGCAGCCTTTCCTGGATGTGTAACGCGATCCTGGTCTTTCGTTTGATCCTCACGATCCCTCTTATCCGCCGGTACGCCGATTGTGGTAGACTGTGCTCCACTCGGCGCTCAGGAGGCCGGCTTTCACTTTCGCATTGTGCGCGGCGGCCGGCTCAGAAGTCTTTAGGGCGCTTTGAAATTTTATAAAACCTTCTAAATACCCCTTGGGTGAGTGGGTTATGTCGTTAGAAACCAACCAGTTGTATGAATTCGGGCCATTCCGGGCGGACGGCGTACGGCGTCTGCTGTTCCGCGACGGCCAACCCGTACCGCTGACTTCCAAGGCCTTCGACACGCTCCTGGTGCTGATCCAGAATCGCGACCGTGTTCTGGGAAAGGATGAACTGCTGAAGGCGATCTGGCCCAACAGCTTTGTGGAGGAGGCCAATCTGGCCCAGAATGTCTCGGCGTTGCGGAAAGCTCTGGGCGAGAATCCGGGTGAACACCGCTATATCGCGACGATCCCTGGCCGGGGCTATCGTTTCGTGGCGGACGTCAGGCCGTTCTACACGGTGGAAACTGAGCTGACCGTGGAAAGGAGCACCACTGCTGAGGTGGTCGTCGAAGAGGAGAGCCAAGAGGAGGATTCCAACGCCCCCGCTCGCTGGAGCCTGCCGCCGAAAGCGATCGTGGCTCTGAGCTTGTTGCTGGCGGCAGGACTGGCCGTGGCCAGCTGGCGCATCTGGAAAGAGAAAGCCGCGCAGGCGCCGGACGTGACGGCGACCCGCTCCATTGCGGTGTTGCCGTTCCAGCCTCTGGACGCTCAAGGTGGAAAAGCTCTCGGACTGGGGCTGGCGGACGCCGTAATCACCAAGCTGAGCAACATCCGGCAGTTGGTAGTGCGGCCCACCAGTTCGATCCTGCAATACGCCGGAGCATCGGCGGACCCGTGGGCCGCCGGACGCGAACTGGATGTGGAGGCGCTCCTGGAGGGCAAGGTGCAGATGGCCGGGGAGCGCATCCGCGTCACGGTTCAACTGGTGCGCGTGGCAGACCGAAGGCCACTGTGGGCGGAGACCTTCGACGAGAGTTTTACCAATATTTTCACGATCGAAGATGCCATCTCGGAAAAGGTCGCCCAAGCGCTGGCCGTCCGACTAGCGCAAGGGGAGAAGCAGAGACTGGACCGGCGCTATACGGCGAATCTGGATGCTTACAGGAACTACCTTGATGGGCGTTATTCCGAATTCCGGTTCACCCCGGACGGATTGAACCAGGCGATCATGTATTTTGACCGCGCCATCCAGATCGATCCCAGCTATGCCCTAGCCTATGCCGGACTAGCGGACGCCTACACCACGGCTTCGGACTGGGTGCTCTCCCCGCGAGAGGCGCTGCCCAAGGCGGAGGCGGCGGCGCGCCGGGCGCTCGAATTTGACGATGGTCTGGCTGA
>Ga0187867_10003008_pt1 | contig 13666 bp, 13 predicted proteins | sample June2016WEW_13_1_FD_132976 | JGI IMG/M metagenome (GOLD analysis project Ga0187867, IMG submission 132976) | Peatland microbial communities from SPRUCE experiment site at the Marcell Experimental Forest, Minnesota, USA - June2016WEW_13_10 | ecosystem: Environmental > Terrestrial > Soil >... | reverse complement strand
TCACCCCCGCGGTTCAATCCACCCACCCCATGTTACAAAACCCGGCCCTTTTTTCCTCTTTTTCCTTCGAAAATGCCCCCCCCCCCCCCCCCATCTCCCCTTCCCCCCCCCCCCCCCTCCCCCCTCGCTGCGCGAGAAGGTGGAACAGGAGACAGGAGAACAGGAGAAAATCAATTCTGGACACACCATCGGGAACGGCCAACAAATCCTCCACGAAATCGAACCCGGCAAGGCCCCCCTGCGCGCACAGCCAGCGGCAAGCCCTTGCCCATGGGTTAACTAATACCTAACTTCACTTGGATTTGCAAGAGAAAAATCGCCAAGTTTCTTCTCCTTTTGTCGTCATAGACAGCGGGCGGCGCGGCGTACGAGATTTCTGGTGGCGCACGGGAATGATAATTGGCTTATGACCCCCTTTCAGCCGCCTACCGGAAGAATCCTATCTGTTCATTGTTTATCTGCTGACCAAGTCCAGCTTTTCCCCGCGTCGTTCGATGCGCTTCCCTCCATTCGGTTGCCGGAGATGGTACCCTGATACTCGCTGTAATGGTTCAACTCTATATTGATGGAGGCGCCATCCTGTTTCCATGTCGAGGTTTGTTTTTGGAACCCTGAAGGTGATTTGTAGTCTAGGCTGCCATCCGCCTGGAAGTGAAACTCTAGAAAGTCGCCATCGCTGTCTTCGCCCGCCCAAACGGTGCCAGCAACATTCACAGGCGGCTGAGCCGCTGCGATTGGGTCATTTGCGTTGATCTTCAACGTTTGGCCCAGATCGACGGTCTTGCTCGCGTCCACGCCGTTGGCCGTGTAGTCCACACGCAGCTTCGTCGGCACTGTGATATCCACCGATCCGTCTCTCCCGGAATGCGCGGTGCGCTGCTTGCCATCGCCGTAATTGAAATAGACCGTTATCTTCATGTCGCCAGTTATTTTCAGGTGGAGGGAGTTGCCATCCTGGAATGGCTTGACCTTGTCAGTAAAGTCGCCCGCGCCACCCTCACCTCCTAGATTGATATTGGGAACCCTGACCTCGGCACTGGTGATTGTCAGCCTCATCTTCCCGTTGTACGGATCCCCGAAGTTGCCGTCGGTCGCCGCGACACTCAGCGCGCCGTCCTTCACCATGGCGCGAACCTTGTCGGCCACGTCTACCGTCGTACCGTCGGGCAGGTCGCCGTAGATCGCCTTGCGGATGACCAACGTCCCGGCGGGTTGCGTCGCAGCCGGTTGGGTGCTGCTTGCTCCATTGGTCCGGTGAACAAGGATGGTTCCGCAAACGGCAACCACAACCACCAATGCAGCGATGCACAGAAATGATCTGCATGAGTTCATGATCCGTTCCTTCGCATTTGGGCACCTGTAGAGGTTCAGGGCCTCCCCGCCAATCAGGCTCTACATGAGCCTGATGAAATTAGAATACCCCCCCCGCAATACGCAAGCCAATTCCCGCTGAAATTTTCGCTCAAACTCCCGGTCTTCCTGCGGTTGGTTCGGTATGAATTAACTAAAGGGTCCAGGATCGCACATTCGAATTAACCAAAGTGTCCAGGATCACACATTCGGATTCATGCCGATCGTTCTTTCCGCCGGTTTCGTCTGGCCGCGGGCGTGGGAAATGGATTGCGGTTATGATTGATTTGAAGTCTTTGCAGGAGAACTGGCGATGAACTGGCGCGAACGCATTTCGGTCGATCCGATGGTGTGCCACGGCAAAGCGTGCATCAAAGGAACACGGGTGATGGTCTCGGTTGTGGGCGATAATTTGGCGGATGAACAGAGCGAGGCGTCGATCTTGAAGAGCTATCCATCGCTAAAACACGAAGACGTTCAGGCGGCGATCGCCTACGCCGCGGAATTGGCCAGGGAACGCTTGGTGCCGCCCACTCGTATCCGGCCAAGGGACGGTATAAGATTGCCGTGAAGGTGATCGACATTTTCGGGAACGACACCATCAAGGTGGTGGAGGTGAAGATATGACGACGATCAATGCAATTTATCGTAAGGGCGCATTTCAGCCCATCGGGCGGGTAGATCTCCCCGAGGAAGCCCACGTCAAGCTCGAATTCCAACCTATTGAGCTTACGGAAGATGAGGCGAAGGCGATGCAGGAGATCTACCGGATCATGGGTCTACGGTTCAACTCCGGCCAGCATGACTTGGCCGAACGTCACAACGAGCATCAGCCATGACGTTTGCATTTGTTGACACGGTGGGACTTCTGGCCTTGTGGGATAGTGCCGACCAATGGCACCAAGCAGCAGACGAGGCTTGGCAAAAGATGCTGGCGTCTCGGGCGGTGCCGTACACGACGCCATTCGTACTGTTGGAATGTGGTAATGCGGCCTCGCGCAAGCCGTATCGGCCTCTCGTCGATTCCATTCGTCAGCAATTTGAACAGGCACGGCGCCTCATCCGGCCGACCGATGAGGAATGGCACGATGCCTGGCGCGCTTACGCACAGGGCACGCCCGGCGATCCAGGGATTGTCGATCACATCTCCTTCATCATCATGCGCCGCTTGGGGATCACCGATGCGTTCACCAACGACCGGCATTTCAAGGCCGCCGGTTTCAACACGCTTTTCTGAGACCAAATTAACTAAAGGGTCCACGATCGCACGTTCGGCTTCATGCCGATCGTTCTTTGCGCCGGTTTCATCTGGGGGCGGGCTTGGGCGATGGATTGAGGTTGACGATTTTGCCTTTTCGCATCACCCAAAAGGGTGTTCCCGTTTCCTGGGCGAGCCGTTTGGCACGGCGCGCGGCGCGGCGAAGTGCGGGTAAAACACCGAGCATGTCCGGATCGCGCGTTGGGGTTTTTGCCTTCATTTGTTTTCCCCTTGTGCACGGAGTAACAAGAGAAGATGTCTCGCGCGGAGGCGCAGAGGCGCGGAGTTTTCTTCTCCGCGCCACCGCGCCTCAGCGCGATCCATATCTTCGAATCCGACGATCGCCGACAAATAAATCGGCCGGGATGCACCCCTTCCCAGAATCGCCGATTCAGGGCAGAATAAGCGGGGATTGCCGGGAGCGGCTCGTATGATAGATCCAACGTATTACGGGCCGGACGTGGAACCGGGAGCGGCAAGTCCGGCTCACCCAAGAAGATCGGGCTGGGCGAGCCTGCTGGTTTTCGCCTGTTTGGCGCTGGGATTTGCCGCTAGCGCGGTGCAATACGAACGGGTTGCGGCCACGAGCCAGCGGAACAAGGCTGAACTGCTGGCCGCGGCCGATTCCAGGGTGGAAGGGCAACTGGAGGATCTGGGCAAGCTCCTTTCCGACCCGCAAACCCGAATGGTCCGATTGACCGGTTCGCCAGGCTCTTTCGTGGCCAACGCGGTCATCGCCTGGAACGCGGCGGCGCGGCGGGGATATCTGCTATGCGATCAATTGCCGGTGCTGGATTCCGGCAGCGGGTACGAGGTGTGGGCGCTGCACGGCGGCGATGATCCGGTGAAGATCGCGACCATCGTAGCCAAGGCCGGGGACAGCGTTTATCTTTTCCAGGCCTGGCGCGCAATGGATGGGTGGCGCGCGATGGCCGGCAAAATCCGGCTGGAGATCACCGCCGGAGAGAGATCGTCCGGCAAGCCGCCGATTTTGTCTGGTGAAATTGAGTGACGGGTGAATAGAATAATCCCGGAGGTCTAGTCATGGTTGCCATTCGCCTTACCGACAAGCCATCCAGGAACCCTTCTCCCTCGCCCAACAAGCTGCTCGAGCAGCTTCAGGGCAAGGGGTACTACAGTTTCTTTTCCAGCGAGAATTGGACGCCGAACGTCAATCTGTACGAGACGGACCTGGAATACCTGGTCTGCGTCGATCTGGCGGGGGTGGACAAGGAGAAGATCGAGATCGAAGTGGTTGACGGCCGGCTGCGGCTCAGGGGCAACCGCAACGTGCCCATGTGGACCGACGGGCCTGAAACCCCCAACGTGCGAGTTCGGATGCACCTGATGGAGATCGATCACGGCTCGTTTGCGCGCGACGTGGAATTGCCGCAGAACGTGCATCACGAACAGATCAACGCCCGGTATCGCGATGGAATGTTGTGGGTCGTATTGCCGAAGAAACATTGACATGGCTGAACATTGACATAGCTGAACATTGACATGGCTGAATCACAAGTCATCGAGCGGAGTCCAACGGCGACGGTAATTCGCACCGCTGGAAACGGGCAGCAGCTCACCATCCCCAGCCTGATTCCGATCCTGCCGATCCGAAACATCGTGGTGTTTCCGGGCACGGTGATGCCGCTGAACGTCGGCAGGCAGAAGAGCAAGAACCTCCTGGACGAGGTGATGCCGGCGGAAAAACTGATCGGGGTGGTCACGCAGAAGAACGCGGACGTGGAGGACCCCGGCTACGGCGATCTGTTCACGGTGGGCACGGCGTGCATGATCCTGAAGCTGTTCAAATTGCCGGATGGCAACCAGTCGATCATCGTTCACGGGCTGGTCCGGTTTCGGCTGCTGGGGATCGAGCAAACCGAGCCGTTCGCCATGGGCCGAATCGAAATCCTGGAGGACGTGGCCTTGCCGGGCACCGAACTGGATGCGCTGGTGGCATCGGTCCGCCAGCAGGCCAACCGCGTCATCGAGCTTTCCCCCAACACCCCCGACGAGGCGGCACAGGTTTTGAACAGCATCGGCACGGCCTCGGCGCTGGCGGATTTTCTGGCGGCCAATCTGCCCATCGAAAAGGACGACATCGGCGAAAAACAGCGCATGCTCGACGAGACGGACGTGGAAAAACGGCTGCGGATCATCGCGGCCCGCCTGGCGACGCAGCTCGACGTCCTGGAATTGCAGAACAAGATTCAGTCGCAGGTGAAGGAGAACATCGACAAGAGCCAGCGCCGCTATTACCTCCAGGAACAACTCAAGGCCATCCGCAAGGAGTTGGGCGAAGGCGATTCCGGCGCCGGCGGAAGCGAAATGGAAACGCTGCGGTCGCGCCTGGAGGCGGCCCAGCTTCCCGAAGCCGTCATGAAGGAGGCCAACCGCGAACTCAATCGCCTCGATTCCATCCCCAGCGCCAGCCCCGAATACGGCGTGATCCGCACCTACCTCCAGATTCTCAGCGAATTGCCCTGGTCGGTGATGACCACGGACAAAATCGACCTGGCCGAGGCGAGGAAGATCCTCGATCGCGATCATCACGACCTGGAAAAAGTAAAGCGGAGAATTTTGGAATACCTGGCGGTGCGGAAACTGAAACCGGACGGCGGCGGGGCGATCCTCTGCTTCGTCGGGCCGCCGGGCGTCGGTAAAACTTCCCTCGGCAAGAGCATCGCCGAGGCCATGGGCCGCAAATTCATCCGAGTGGCCCTCGGCGGGGTCCGCGACGAAGCGGACATACGCGGGCATCGGCGGACGTACATCGGTTCGATGCCCGGCCGCATTATCGCCGAACTCCGCAAGGCCGGGACGCGAAACCCCGTCATGATGCTGGACGAGATCGACAAGGTGGGAGCGGATTTCCGCGGCGATCCGGCGGCGGCGCTGCTGGAAGTCCTCGACCCCGCGCAGAACCACACCTTCACGGACCATTACCTGGACGTGCCCTTCGACCTGTCCCACGTCCTGTTCATCGCCACCGCCAACACCATGGACCCCGTGCCCGGACCCCTGCGCGACCGGATGGAAGTCATCGAAATCCCCGGCTACACCAACAGCGACAAGCTGGACATCGCGCGGCGATTCCTGGTCCCCCGGCAATTGGAAGCCAACGGGGTGCCGCCGAAAAAAGTCAAATTCCTCGATCAGGCGCTGCTTTGGATCATCGAGGGCTACACGCGCGAGGCGGGCGTGAGAAGCCTGGAGCGGAACATCGGCGCCATCGCCCGCAATTTGGCGGCGGCCATCGTGGAAGGAAAGACGGACCGGGCCGTCATCACGCGCGAGAAAGTCAGCCAGATTCTCGGCCCGCGCAAGTTCGATCCGGAACTGGCCAGCCGCACCAGCGTGCCCGGTGTGGCCACGGGAATGGCCTACACCCCGGCCGGCGGCGAAATCCTCTTCATCGAGGCCACCCGCATGCCGGGCAAAGGACAGATCACCCTCACCGGCCAGATCGGCGAGATCATGAAGGAATCTGCGACGGCGGCGTACAGCCTGATCCGCTCGCGCTCAAAAAGCCTTGGGATCGACCCCAAGCTGGTCGCCGAGAGCGACATTCACATCCACGTCCCCCAAGGCGCCGTCCCCAAGGACGGCCCCAGCGCCGGCGTCGCCATGTTCACCGCCCTGGCGTCCCTCATGCTCAACAAACCCGTCCACCACGACGTGGCCATGACCGGCGAGATCACTTTGCGCGGCCTGGTCCTGCCGATCGGCGGCTTGAAGGAAAAGACCCTGGCCGCCAAGCGGGCGGGGATCAAGCAGGTGATCGTGCCGAAGCGCAACGAGCGCGACATGGTGGAGATTCCCGAAGAGGTCCGCAAATCGCTGAAGTTTCATTTCGTGGAGAACATCGACCAGGTGCTGAAGCTGGCATTGGACGGATCGGCAAGAAGGGCCTCCGCCGCCAAGCGCCGCAAATCCGCGGCGACGGGGAAATAGGGCGATTTTCGCTCAACATTCGCATTCTTTTTAGACTGAAGTGGACACGACCCTTAATATTAACGGTCGTGTCCCCTTCAGTTCAGTTCAACGGTTCAATCAAACTCAAACGAATTGCGTGCGATCACCAGGGGGCGGTTTTGGCCGATGTTCAGGAGAAATCCGGCGGCGATGTAGCTGGCGACCAGGCTGCTGCCGCCGTAGCTGACGAACGGCAGGGTGACGCCGGTGACGGGAAACAGGCGCATGACGACGCTCAGGTTGAGGATGGCCTGGGCGGCGACGAGGGCGACGATGCCGATGGCGACCAGGCGGCCGAAGGGCTCGCGGGTGGAGGCGGCGATTTCGATGCCGGCGATGAAGAACACGACGTACGCGGCCAGGACGGCGATGGAACCGACCAGGCCGAATTGCTCGCCGATGATGGCGAAGATCATGTCGTTCTGGGCTTCGGGGATTCCCTGGCCGACGGGGATTTCCCCGGGTCCTTTGCCGGTGGGGCCGCCGGAACCCATGGCGGTGAGGGCGCGGATCTGCTGGAAGCCGGACTGCCGCAGCGTTTTGGGGTCATCGCTGAGCAGGCCGACGAGGCGGGCGCGCTGGTAGGGTTGGACGATCGCCGGCAGGCGCCGGAAGAACGGCATGTTCTCGTCGCCGCACAGCCACAGCAGCGGGATCAGAACCAGCGCCAAGCCTGCGATGGCCAGGAGATGTTTGGCCCTTGCCCCGGCCACGAAGAGGAGTGTGAACAGCACCGGGACGAAGAGCGCGGCGACGCCGAGGTCCGGCTGCTTGAGAATGAGCACGGCGGGAATCAGTGCCAGCAGAAACGGCGTCAGCAGGCCGTGCAGAGTTCGGTAATTATCGCGAAAGCGCAGGTATCGCGCCAGGACCAGGATGAAGGAGATTTTCATCAGTTCCGACGGCTCGAAGCTCACGCCGCCCGGAAACGATATCCAGCAGCACGCACCCTTGATGGCGTGCACGCCGGGAATGGGATGATGATGCAGTTCGGCGAAGCTCCCCAGAAGCGTGTAGGCAATGAGAGTCAGGCTGAAAAAATAGAGTGGCCAGGCATATCTTCCGAGAATGAGGTAGTTGACGGCCTGCATGGCGGCCATGACGGCGACGGCGACGGCGAGGAAGACGAGTTGCTTGGGTCCGTCGGCGGGGGAATCGACCCAGATGCTCATGACGCCGAGCACGGAGAGCACGGTGACGGCGGCGAGGACGGGCCAATTGGCGGCGATGGCGAGTTGTTGCCAGATGCGGTTCAATTTATTCAAACGCGCGGGCGGCGATCGCGGCCTTGGGTTTGCCCTGCGGGTGGATCAGCCAAAGCACTTCGCCGCGTTGCGGCCGGGGCGATCTCATGGGCAGATGCACGGTGATGATGGTGGAATCGCGGCCGGTGCTGACGACGCAGCGCACGGTGTGCGACAACGGCGCCAGGGCGGAATAGCGCGTATCCACGACCGTGAAAAGGAACGGTTGGCCTTCGCGCCAAACCCGCAGGACGCGCTGGCGAAGGAAGACCGCCGCCAGGGCGGTGATGAGCGCGGCGGGAATGATGATGGCCCCGGCGATGAGCCTATGGGCCAGGGGTTCGGGCTCTTTGCGGTCGGTCCAATCGGTGGGATCATTCGGATCGACGCGCAGTTGGACGGTCTGGCCGTTGATGAGAAAATCGTTGGAAGTCAGCATGCCGTGGACGTTGACGGCCTGGCCTTGCCAATCGAACTTCAGCGTGCAGGGGGACCCCGGTGGAAATTTGGCGCCGGTGCGTGAATCGCCGTTGACCTCGATCAAAACGGCGTTGACGGCTTCGCCGTGGGCGATGAGCCATTGCTCGCTGCGGGAGGACATGAATTGCTGGGTGAAAAACCACCCGCCGATGGCGAGCAGCACGGCCGTGGCCAAAATCCAGAACCGGACCAACGGGTCGGTCCAACTCCTGCGAATGGCGGCGGGGGTGACGAGCCTGGGTGGCGGCGGCGGGGGGGCCGGGGCGTTGACCGCCGCGGCCGGGATCGGCGCGGAGCCGCCCGCATAGGGGATCGTCGGCGGACGACGCGCGGCGGGATCGAACTTTCGCGGCGGATGGGTCAACGGCGGCTCCGGCCCCGCATCTACCTGGGGACTTGCGAAAGGTACCCCCGCTTGATGCAGTCCACAAGCAGATCGTGTGCGATGGCTCCGGCAACGCGGCCGCCGGCTTCGCCGTATTCCACCATCACGCAGAATGCGATCTGCGGATGGTCGGCCGGGGCGTATCCGATGAACCACGCGTGAGCCAGATGCTTTTCCGGATCGGGGCCGTCCGGACTCAGATACCAGCCTTGCGTGCCCGGATCGCCGAAATGGACCGGGCGATAGCCGATGGGCTTGCCGGTCGGATCGCGTTCGACAAGGCTCATCAACCCGCCTGTTTGCGCCGAGCCGGTTTTGCCGGCAATTTGAACGTTCGCAAGCGGGTCCTGATCCACCGGCGGATCGTCGGGGCCGCGCTCGATGGATTGCGGAAGGATCTGGTAGCCGGTGCCGGTGGGGGTGCAGACTTCGCGCATGCCGGTTTGGACGGCCGACAGGGCGTCGGGCGAAAGATGCAGATCGACCCGGTCTGGTCCGGAAGGCTCGGATGGACGCATGCTGAATCGCCCGAAGTCTTCCTGGGCCACCAACCGCGGCCGCATCCAAATCCCGTTGCGCGCGAGGGTGGCAGCGACGTTGGCCATCTGGATGGGCGTCGCCTGGATGTGTCCTTCGCCGATGCCGGCCGACCAGGTCTGGGTCTGGGCTTCGATCGGCATCGCGCCGCTGGGACGATAGATCATGCCCGGATTTTCCTCGATTCCGATGCCCGTTCTGCGGCCCAGCCCGAATCGGTCAAACCATGCCGACACCTTGGGCATGCCCATCCGCAGCGCGATCGTTTCGAAAACGACGTTGCAACTGTCCTTGATTCCATCGGAGACGGTCAGCATGTCGTCCGGCCCGACGTGATCGTCGCCGGCCCCGGATGGGCCATGGCTGATGGGAAGGCCCCTGGCCGTGCACTGTGAAAAAATCCAGCAATGCCCGTAGTTCTGCGGCTTGCCGTTGATCATCAGCACGCCGCGGCACTGAATCTTCTCCGTGGCGGTCATGACGCCGTCGGTAATCGATCCGCTGCCGATGATCGGCTTGACCGTCGATCCCGGCACCACGGGCAATTCCGTGGCGCGATCGAGCAGGGGCCGATTCAGTTCATCGCCGGCCAACTCGGCATAGTGGGCATCCAAATCCTTGGGGTCGTAACCGGGATTGGAAACCAGCGCCAGGACTTGGCCGCTGTCCACTTGAATCACCACCGCCGCGCCGTGCTGATTGAAACGGGTCTCGGCCACCTCGCCTTTGACCCTGTGAACGCGCGGTTTGACGAATTCGTTTTCGATGTCCTGCTGGAGAAGAACGTCGATGGAAAGCGAGACGTTTTTGCCCGGCGCCGCGTCGATCTGATCGACCACCTGGTCGGTGCCGGCGACGCGCTCGATCTTTCCGCGCGTGCCGCGCAGCGTGCTCTCGCAAAGCGATTCGACGCCCGCGCGGCCGGCCGGATCGTTGGGCCAATACTTGCGCAACTCGCGGAACCCCGCGACGCCGTAGCGATCCAACCAATCCCCCGGCCAGAAGCGGCGGCCTTGGTCCGTCCAGTATTGCTGGACCTGGGCGTCGGAAAGGCCGGCGTCGGCGGCGATTTCCTCGGGACGCGCCGTGTCCAGATACCCCAGCACGTTGCACGCCGCCCGCCCGAACGGATATTGGCGATATTTGCTGGGCTGGAGGCTGAGGCAGAAAAAACGCTCCGTCTGCCGCGCCAACCGCGCCTGAATCTCCGGAGCAACGTTGTGCAGGATCACGTGCGGCGAGCTTTCCTCGCCGACTTCCACTTCGAACCGATCGGCGGTGGATTCATCCGGGGAGCTGTCGCTCAGGAACTGGCGATACCAGCTTGAGGAGCTTTCCTGCTTGGATCGTTGGATGGCCTGCTCGTAGCCGTACCACCAGATGTATCGCTTGCGCATCTCGACGCGGCGGACGATGTCGCGGCGGATTTCGTCGATCTGCTCTGGGGTTTTGCCTCCGGCGGCCGCCAATTCCCCCCACATCGCCGCGATGTCGCCGCGGGCGCGATCGCATTCCTCATCCAGCAGCGCGCGATCCCGGTCGTCCAAACGCTTGACGTCCTTGAACTGCCTGCCGAGGCGGCCCTTGAGGTTCTGCGCGGCACGCTCGCGCACGTATTGATCGTCCGGTTCCTCGGTAACGGCGCGATAATCGACGCAGGCGTCGATGCACGGGGCGTCACACGCCAGCGTCTGGCCGCGGCGGTCCAGGATCGAGCCTCGCGTGGTTTCGATGAACTCGCCGCGTTTCATGATCTCGGTCGCCTGCTTGCGCCACAGATTGTGCTGGATGATCTGAATCTGACCGGCGCGAATCGCCAGCGCCGCCGAAGCAACGAGCAGGACAAACAGGAGGATTTTCAGCCGGCGTTCGAACATGCCCCGTCCTTGGGATAATTTGGATTATCTGCGCCGCAGGCATGATATCGAACTACCAATCTGGCGAAAATAGCCGGAGCTATTTGGTTTGAGCGGTTTGGCATGATAAAATCTTCGCGAAAGGCGTACCATGGTTCAATTCACTGGCCATTTCGACGGAAAAGTCATCAAACCGGATGAACGAGTCGAAATTCCGATTGACACGCCATTGCGCGTTACCATCGAACCGGCGATCAAGCAAGAAACGCCCGGGGTCGAATGGAATCGTCTGCTCGATTTGGCAGAGCAATGTGCGATTGAAGGTCCCGAGGATCTTGCCAGGCGGCATTGACGGTTTGACGAAGAGCTCCAAGAATATAAACTGGTCCAATGCTCCGGCAATATTCTTTGTTCCCTCAAGATGTAGAGGCGTTCATCTCGATAGTCCAATCTGATTATCCTTGGTGGGAAATTCCCGACAGTGAATTTGAGCGCGCAGCTGAAAAACCTTCCAGCACGCCGTTCTATGCTAGCGGCGAGCTTGACCGCGCGAATCGCCTGCCCGATGAGGACTATGAACGATTCTTTTATCGCGTATTCTCGGCATTTTATGTTCGCGAATCGCTCAAGTGGCATGAGCACGACGAATTCAAATTCATATTGCCGGATCAGAAAGTTTTTATTGTAGTTCTTTCCAAAATCGACCCGATTACACCGATCCTGCGACCAGAACGAAAGCGAAGCGACATTCAGTTTGGAGGGGGCTTGGGGTGGTCAGCAGATAGCGTGCGCCGTGAGGTCGCTTAGCCCGGATTTTGAATTATGTCTCAAACTGACCCGCTGCCAGGATTTGGCACGGTGCGCCCGGAAGCCCTATACTATTCACGATGACCGCGCTTTCACTCCATGATATCGGACTGCCACGCACACAGTTGAAGGCAATGGTGCAGAAGGCCAAACTTGTCGGCAAGACCGCTCCGGAATACGTGCGCCTGCTGATCGAACAGGACCTATTGGCGGATAGATCCTTTGACGAAATTCTTCGCCCCATCCGGCAGGACTTCCTGAAAAGCCGCACGACGGAAAGCCAACTTGATTCAATGGTGCGGCGCGCCAGGCGTCGACGGCCGCGGCAAAAACGCCCCTCTTCACAACGGGTTGCCAGAGCCAAGAATCGCAAGACTCGCCCATGAGCCAATTGCCGATTCGGATACGGGCCGTCTTCGACTGCAATCTGCTCATCCAAGCCATTGCGTTCGACAATGGCCCGGCGGCAAGGTGTCTTCGTCTGTTCGAATCCGGACGGGTCGAGCTTTTCGTAAGCCGGTTCACGCTCGGCGAACTGCGCCGCGTGCTGACGTACGATGAAATTCTGGCGATCAGCCCCAATATGACGCAGCAACGCTTAGGCGCGTTTCTCCAACGGCTGACATTTCGGGCAACACTTGTTCGGCGCGTTCGCCACGTCATGAATCTTCCGCGCGATCCCAATGACGAGCCGTATATTGATTTGGCCGTTGCCGCCAGGGCCCATTACCTGGTGACAAGCGACCGGGATCTGCTCACGTTGATGGCCGGATATTCTCAGGTCTGCAAGCAATTTCGCCAGAGGACACGCCCGCTTCGCATCGTTGATCCGGTTGCCTTCCTTCGAGCCATCAGATAGACGATCAGACTCCCCCCGCATCCGCAATCTCAAAGCCTTGGCCAAACGTCTCGCCGCTAAATGTGCACATTCCGCTGGAACCGAAACACTCGACTCATTTTCTGCAAGATGGCGAGGAGAACAGGCGCCAGGACCGCCGAATAAACTGCCGTATAAAACAGCGGCAGAATCGGCGCATGTAACCCGGCGGCGGGCGGGCGAAGCCAGCCGTGCAGGGACAGAACGATTGCCGTCACGATTCCACCCAGCAGCGCGAGCACGAAATGGGTGACCGGATGCCGGCGGCGCACCGCCTGCTGGATGCCCAGGACGAAGGTCGCGATCAGGCCATAGCTGAAGGCCAGCAGGCCCAGCGTGCCTTGAGAGGTCAGGTCGTGCATGGCGCCGAGCATGAAGCAGGCGAGCAGGGCCGCGTCGCGCGGGGCGTTGAGGGCGATGAACACAACGGCCAGCAATAAGAAATTGGGCGCGGCGCCGTTCCATTCGACGGCCCGCGCCAACCCCGCCTGAAGGCCCAGCGCGACGTATGCGAGAATGAAAAAGCTCGGCCAGCGCATGAAGCGATACGTTCCCTACGGCTGATGCGTCATCACCCACACGTCGTTCAAGTGCATGAGATTTTGCTCCGGGGCCAGGCGAATGTCGGCGAAGAGCGATTGTTTGGGCAGCGGCTGAATGGACGCCACGCGCCCGATGCGCACTCCCTGGAGGGCGCGCGGCCAGGTCTCGTCGGAGAGGACCACCCAATCGCCTACCTGCACGTGGGCCTCGCGCACCTTCTCGATCCAGAGATTGTCGATGAGCATCTGCCCCTGGCCGTGGCCGATCACGATCGCCGGGAGGACCTTGTTTTCCTCGAACCCGCCGCCGGTGGAATAGGATTTGAAATGCCCGGTCACGGTGAATCCGGCGTCG
>Ga0187867_10003007_pt1 | contig 13670 bp, 10 predicted proteins | sample June2016WEW_13_1_FD_132976 | JGI IMG/M metagenome (GOLD analysis project Ga0187867, IMG submission 132976) | Peatland microbial communities from SPRUCE experiment site at the Marcell Experimental Forest, Minnesota, USA - June2016WEW_13_10 | ecosystem: Environmental > Terrestrial > Soil >... | reverse complement strand
TTTTAGTTCGGGGACCGGTATTTCCGCCAACTCGAGCTTTCCCGGACTCGTTTCTCCCGTCTCTTTGTTCCGGGTGGCCGGCTGGACCATCTGCCAAGCTTTGAGCTTATCGGGTACTGGCAACATTTCTCTCCTCCCTGAAAAACCTAAAGGAAATCGGGGTAGATATCAGACCGGCTCGATTTCCGTCACGCCTTTGTCCTACGGCGATCCAGTCGGCGCCATTCGCTAAGAGATTCGCCGGCGCATGTCAGCGGACCCAGGACGCCGAATTAATCGAGCGGTTTCAGCGGTAACTCCGACCGGTTGGAATCGGGGCCGGCAATTTCTCCGGCGACGTGATCGAAGAGGGCTCCTGGTAGCAGCTATATTTCCGCTATAATGTAGCTTAATTGAAAAGAGTGTGTCAACAGGTTTTTAAAACCGCTCCGGTAAATATGCGGCAGGCGAAGGATAAGGGGATTTGGCATTTTGAACCCCTACTGGACCTGCCTGCCAACGCCCGGACCGGACCGGCTCTCATCTTTGTGGTGCACAATCAGCCCTCACTTGCTTGCGGCCTCGAGATCGAGGATGCTTCGTTTCAGCTCGGCAGGCACGGGGACCTTCCGATTGTTTCGGTAATCATAAGTAACCAGCACCCCATCGCCTTCCGCGGCAATCTTGGAGAGACCGTGGCTGACCACACTGTACCTCATCGTGAACCGGTCCTCGCCAATATCGGAAACGGATGCACCGATCGAGACGACGTCGGGATAGGCCAAGGGGGCGCGAAACCTGCACTGAGTTGAGGCAAGGATGGGGCCGATTCCGGTCTTTTCCATGAAATTCCACATTTTTATCCGTTCGAAATAAGCGATGCGAGCGTTTTCGAAATACCGGAAGTAGACGACGTTATTCACGTGCCCGAGCGCGTCCATCTCCCCCCATGCCACGGGGAACTCCACTATGACAGGAAATCCTTCAAGCAGTTTTTCTCCCATATGCGCCTTCATGGAGAACAAGGAGTGTCGATCAAGCAAACAAGCCCTTAAGCGAACATGATCTCTCTAATACCTCGTAACATGGACCAAGTGCAATAAATTACAAAAAACGGCTGTCAGGCAAGAACTTAACCGGGCACTGCCGGGGGCCCGGGGGGGCGGAACTTTTTTTGGCCTCCTCTTATTCGTCACTTTACAGTCACGAAGCCTTAACATAACCAGTGGTAGTTATCGAACATGAGTAGTGGGTACTTTTCTGACTTGCATCCAAGGATCAGAGAGCCCTGGCCAAGAGCTTGCTGCTATTGCCCCAGGCTTTTTCTTTTTCGCAACAAGCTCCGACGAAAATAAAAAACAGGACGGGGTGTAGGTGCGCTGGTAACGCCTCGTGGGCACGGATTAGTATGGGTATGTTTTAGCAAGAGTCACGATGTGGGCACTTTGCTGACCGTTAGCGAATAAGGGACCAGAAAGCCCGGGCATGTTTGAATGATTCATCCGGTTAGTGCGCGCCGGATGAATAACTATTCATGTCTGGGCTTTTTACGTGAATACCCGAGGAAAAATCAGACAGCGCGTTGGATTTATCAAAGCACCATATTCGATAAAGCCAAACCCACCGCGAGGTGGGGACGGAAAGCCATGGATCTCGTCCTCAGAGATAGCCGGGCTGCCAAAACATATAGGCTAAGAGGTGTTCTCTTGCCGGGCGAGGAAACTGCCGTGCGGGGCGGGACCGAGACCGGAACGCCGCACTTGAGTGCAAGCAGGGAGGCGGCAAAACCAAGAGAAGATGTAGGAATCATGCTACTCTCTGAGGAGGAGGTATGAAATTACGTATCTTACTTCCGGCGTTTCTCCTGATTTTGGGCATAGCGCTTGGTGCTGTTTCGCACGCCAGTGCCGACTATGTACTGTGGACGCCGACAACCCCTAATGACCAGAATGTTTTTTCTTACAATTTAACGCCGCAGAATTGCACAATGACGGCCGACCTTTACATCAATGCGGCGGGAGCCACCCAAGGTGTTGGCAATACAGGTAATGCATTGCTGCTTCAAAATTTGGGGACTCAATCATTCGTGGGAACAGATTTCACGATCTCACAAAATAGCGGTAGCTGGTATGTCTATAATGCCAATAACGTTCAGTTGCTCGACCTCGGCTCGACCAATCAATTTGGGCTGTACTACTACTATAATGGCGGCATCCTTCAGCCCACGATCACTGATGTATCAAACCTGCCCGATCAATGGCTCCTTAATAGTGGCCAGTGCGACCCCGTCTTAGTCGTCGACGCCGCCCCTAACCAGACGGTTGGCTCCGCCACCCCGATTCCAGGGACTTTTATGCTTTTTGGTTCCGGCCTCGCTGGTGTTATCGGATTTCTGAGACGCTTCGCTGGCTAGGCGCCATCGCCCAGCAACAAAATTGGACAAAGGCAAGGCCACCGCTACGGGCCTTGCCTTTGCTCCTTTAAGGCCTATTGACCCGAGTGCCCTTTCCACTCCGGCCGTTCCCCCCGCTATTTACGATTTTCACCACACTACCAGTTCACGCCCCGCAAACTCTGCTGAATGTAAACTCTCGTTTGATGCAAAATGAGGGTCTCGATCTTATTTTGCTATGCGAACGAACTGCTCCTGGTCTTTAACGCCAGGCGGCAGGGCGTAGACTATTGCCTGGCAAGCCGTGCATTCTCAAAGAAATGAAGGAGCATCATGAACCTTAGAAAGCAGTCCATGCGACTTCTGTTCGTCAATATACTGATGATTCTTGGTATCGCCGGCACATCCAGCGCTGCGACCGAGGTCTATTCCATCGACAAAAATCACAGCGCCGCCAACTGGATCATCCGCCACGTTGTCTCGAAAACTTCCGGGACTTTCGCCGACGTGCAGGGAAAGATCGAAATCGACCCGGAAAAGCTTCAGGTGCTCAAGGCGGACTCAGTCATCAGTGTCTACAGTATCGATAGTCATAACCGTGAACGGGATACGCATCTTTTGACCGGCGACTTCTTTAATGCCCATGAATTCAATGCCATTCAGTTCACCAGCACGAATGTGCAATCAACCGGCAAAAACACCGGCATTCTGCGCGGCCGGGTGACCCTGCACGGAGTGACCAAAGAACTCGAATTCCCTTTTGAAATTCTCGGGTTCGGACCAGATCCGTGGGGTGGCTACCGAGTGGGATTGCAAGCTTCTACCAAGCTCAAGCGGAGCGATTTTGGAATTACCTGGGGTTTGGACATGCCGGGCGGCGGACCGGTCGGCGATGATGTTGACGTCACCCTTTATATCGAAGGAGTCAAGCTAAACCCTGATGGTAAAGCCTTAGACAAGAACTGATTGAAGGCAATCTATCATTGGAATCCCACCAAGGGCTGACTTGCCTCTATGAACAGCGAGGTGCCAAATGGCGAATAAGGATAAAATAATAGACCGTGCGGCAGGAGCCGTAGTAGGCGCCCTGATTGGGGATGCACTTGGCCTGGGTCCGCATTGGTATTATGATTTGAACCGGATGCGCAGGGATTACGGGCCGTGGATAGATGGGTACACCGATCCGAAGCCTGGTCGCTACCATGCCGGACTCAAAGCGGGCGATCTTTCCCAGACCGGGCTGATCACACTGGAGCTGTTGCGATCGGTTGTGGAGAAAGGCGGATATGACGAAGAGGATTTCACCCGGCGATTGGACGAAAAGTTCCTGCGGCAGATGGACGGCACCGCATACTCCGGACCAGGCGGATACACAAACCAGTCCATCCGGGAACTATACGAGGCCAGGGTTAAACAAGGAAAGCCCTGGGGAAAAACCGGTGATTATGCCGATACCACTGAAGGGGCGGAGAGGGCTGTGGTAATTGCTGCAAGATATGCCATGTCGCCAGGCGAAGGGGCGCAGATGATTGCGAGAAATGTTCGGCTGACTCAGATCGACCCCTTTGTTGCAGCTCTTAGCACGGGCTATTGCGTGATCGTCAGCGCTTTGATCCGTGGTGAACCGTTTGACGACAAGCTGGCTGCCAAACTTTACAGTATGGTGGAAAATGGAGAACTTCCTTTTACCCACGCTGTGCTCGCTGAAAAAAAGGGAACGTACGTCCATGATCCCACGGCGGCATCCGCCTGGCTTCCATATCCTGACGCGCTTTTGTTTCCTTCCCACATCTGGGCGGCGGCCAAGGACCCTGACGCCCTCATTGAGCCCGCCTGGAAGGTGTCGCTGGTCTACGGCATGCCATGTTCCATCGTTTGCGTGCTGCCGGCCGCGTATTACCTGGCGGCAAGGTTTCAAGACAATTTCGAGCAGGCCGTCTTGCACGCCGTCAACGGCGGTGGACAGAATATGTCCAGGGCCATGCTGGCTGGGGCAATGGTGGGTGCGCAGGTAGGGTTGTCGGGTATTCCCGAACGATTTATCGCTGGATTGTCCGGAGGCGACGAAGTAGTCGATCTTGCGACGCGCCTGGGCAAAAGCCTCACGGCTGAAATCTGACTCACGCCTCTTGTGCGCACTGGAGGAGAGAAGATATAACACTCGAAGAAAAGATGGTGCAGGAATCATCTCCTGAGTGGGGACGACGGGCTGGGCCGGTATCCTTCGGCCATGCTCGATCCGTCACCGGAGCCAGGCCACGGTGAGCGCATCGATCTGCAAAGGGGGAGTTAAGATGGAATTGTGCCATACCCGGACCACCATTTTGGATGAAGGGTCCGTAGAAGAAAAGCGTAAGGAAATACGCGATTACTTTCATAAAACCTACAGCATTGATGAAAGGCTCTACGATACTCTTGCCGACGATTCCACATTCTACATCCGGCCGGAACCTCTCAGACACCCTCTGATATTCTATCTGGGCCATACTGCGGTCTTTTATATCAACAAACTGATCATTGCCAGAATCGTGGACACCAGGATCAACCCACGGTTTGAATCGATGTTTGCCGTTGGCGTGGATGAAATGTCCTGGGATGATTTGAATGACGCCCACTACGATTGGCCCACTGTGGCCGAAGTGAAGGCCTATAGGGACGCGGTACGCGAGACGGTGGACAAGATCATCACCACCTTCCCTCTCACTTTGCCCATCTGCTGGGACCATCCTTTCTGGGCCGTCATGATGGGAATCGAACATCAGCGGATCCACCTTGAAACCTCGTCGGTCATCATCCGGCGCACTCCAATCGACCGGGTGCGGCAGCTTCCCGTCTGGGACGTTTGCCGGCAATCGGGCGAGGCGCCGCGAAACGAATTGCTTCCGGTGCCGGGGGGTAAGGTCGTTTTGGGAAAATCCAAGGACCATCCCTTGTACGGCTGGGACAACGAATTCGGGCATCACGAATCCGACGTCTGGGGTTTCAAGGCGAGCCGGTATCTCGTTTCCAATCAGGAATATCTCGAATTCGTGGACGCAGGCGGGTACGCGGTCCAGGAATACTGGACTGAAGAAGGCTGGAACTGGGTGAGTTATTCCAGGGCGACGCACCCGCTATTCTGGATCAGGGACGGTGCGTCGTACAAGTTCCGCACCATGGCCCAGATCATCCAAATGCCCTGGGATTGGCCGGTAGAAGTCAACTGTCTCGAAGCAAAGGCGTTCTGTAAATGGTTGGCAAAAAAAACCGGCAAATCCCTTCGCCTGCCCACCGAAGACCAATGGTACCGCCTCCGGGACGCACACCAAATCCCTGATCAGCCCTACTGGGACAAAGCCCCGGGCAACATTAACCTGGGACACTGGGCCTCTTCTTGCCCCATAAACACTTTCCGGTTCGGCGAGTTTTATGACATCATCGGCAACGTATGGCAGTGGACCGAAACACCCATCACCGGTTTTGAAGGCTTTCAAGTACACCCTTATTATGACGATTTTTCGGCGCCGACATTCGACACCCGGCACAATCTCATTAAAGGGGGCTCGTGGATTTCAACGGGCAACGAAGCCACCCGGGATTCCCGCTATGCCTTCCGGCGTCATTTTTTCCAGCATGCCGGATTCCGTTATGTGGAATCAGATCAGCCGGTGGAAATCCCGGAAGCCATGTACGAAACCGATGGCGCCGTGTCCCAGTACTGTGAAGCGCATTACGGCGCCACGTATTTCGGGGTGGATCACTTTCCCGCAAGGTGTGCCCGAATCTGCCTGGAAGCCATGAAAAACCGCCCCAGGCGCAGGGCACTGGACCTTGGCTGTGCCGTGGGGAGATCGACTTTTGAATTGGCCCGGGGATTTGATAGGGTCACGGGTCTCGATTTTTCCGCCCGGTTCATCCGCATCGCCGTTCAGCTTCAGGAAAAAGGGGTTGTGCACTACGAACTGCCCGAAGAAGGAGAACTCGTATCCTACCATGAAGCGCGGCTTTCGGACTTCAGCCTCGAACAAATGAAAGACAAGGTGGAATTCTTCCAGGCAGATGCGGTAAACCTCAAACCACTGTTTTCCAACTACGACCTGATATTTGCCGGCAACCTCATCGACCGCCTCTATGACCCTGGCAAATTCCTGTCGGGTGTGCACGAACGGCTCCACGTCGGCGGGCTGCTGGTCGTAACGTCGCCTTATACGTGGCTGGCAGAATTCACTACGCGCGACAAATGGATCGGCGGGTTCAGAAAAGACGGAGAACCCTATACCACCCTGGAAGGCATGCAAGAGTTGCTGCGGGAACACTTCCGGCTTGTAAACGAACCGAAAGACGTCGAATTCGTGATCCGTGAAACCCGACGCAAATTCCAGCACACCGTCGCCCAACTCACGGTATGGGAACGGGTGAACTGATCCACTTAGACGAAACAGGGTGTTTGCGGTCGTTTTTTCGAGTGGCAGGAACAGGGTCAGGTCTACACCAGCGTACGAGCGCCTCTTGCAGCCGAGGCTCAGAGCCTTTCGAGGCTGATTCCCTTCGGTTTTGTGCAGCTTTCAATGAGGTCCCTGCAGTAAGAACAGGTTCGACATTCTTTGGAGCATGAGGTCAACCGCTGCAGGAAGTCGGCGGGGAGTCCATCGTTCGAAGCGTACAACCACTCGGCCGTTCCATCCATGGCGTCCATCAGGTCCAGAAGATTGCCCGAATGTTTTCCATGCAGGTAGGCGTCCACCACCCTCATGAGGAATGGGGCGCCCGGGGTTCGTCCGCATAGCTTGAGGACGTCAACGTACGGTTCGTAGGCGGCGACGTCTTCCGGCCGGATAAACGGTGATTTGAACAGGCGGGAAGGATCGCGCTGAAGCGTCCGCATGCATCCGAGATCCCGGTTGATGCGGTTGGTATCCAAGGGCTGCCCCATGTTGACCAGGGAAATGTGGCAATCGTGGGTCAGCTTATATGGACAGTGATAGAGGCATCCTTCATTGGCCAGGAGCTCGAGCTTCACAGCCGGGAGCATCTCCCTGCAACGGGCCGAAACTTCCATAAGAGCATCCAAGCGGCGATTGAGCGACCGATCCAATATGAGCGTTTCCGGAAGGCGGAATCGAGTGGAGGAGATGAAATCGATCATGCCGGCTATTCGGTCGTAGGTGTCCAGCATGAAATTTACGCTGGGAATAGCCTCGAGCCGGGATACTTCGTCTTCTCCCGCATCGGAGATAGCCTGGAGGTAGTAGGCATCGGCAAACACGATCCCGTCTATCACTCCAGCGTTCAGCATCGACCGAAGGGTTTGAATCACCTTCCGCAGGTGATCGGGATCAAGGTATGACCCATGCGCATGGGCTCGACTGTTGAGGAGCAGATACTTTCTGGCGATTCGCACGGATCGCAGGAATTCAATCCACCGGGCGGTTTCCATGAGCCGATGTTTGTGACGGCCGTCATGAACATCGGCGGCATAGAGGCTGAAGTGGCAGGAGTAAAACGAGCTTGCGTGCCGGTTCAGGATTGCGGCGAATTCTTCATCGGGTATAACCGGCACATTGAAGAGCATTTCAAGCCATCCTTTCGCCCCAGCCGCCAAACGCGAAACCACTATTCTCCGGATTCGGCAGCCGGTATACCGGATTTCAGCAATACCCGCGTCAAGGTAATGAAAGTTAGATGAGGGTTGAGCGTGGACGAAGCGGCCAATCTATCGAAAATTCTTATCCTGTGAATGAGGCTAGTAACCTAAATCATACTTGCATAAGAGGGGCTAGTCAATGGCGGCAGCCGGCAGGCTTCTGTCATGGCAAAAGACGATGCTCCTTGCCGCTGTATGTAACGAATCTTCTCAGAATCCACGTCTCTATTAATTCAATCCATGGTGATCCCATACATTTTACCATACAGGGAAGCGGGGGAATTTTCGGGAATTCACTTAAACTCGGATGCATACGAGATGGCAGTGTTTATCTATAAGAGCGCAGGTGAATGGATAGACGCCTGTTTTTTTCCGATTCACCTCATTCACAGATTTGGGAGGGAGCCATGGACTCGCCGCATACCGACTATTTCTTCTATGAAGACCTTCTTTCACCTGATGAAAAGCGAACCCGCGATGAAGTGCGAACCTGGATAGACAGGCGATACCTCCCCAAGGCGGCCGATTATTTCGAGGAAGGGATTTTTCCGGTCGAACTGATTCCAGAAATGGCGCAAATGGGTCTGCTCGGGTTCAAGTTGAATGAATATGGCGGACGTGGAAAAAACAACGTCTCTTTCGGCCTCGTTTGCCAGGAACTTGAGCGGGGAGATTCGGGCCTGCGTTCATTTGTTTCCGTCATAAATGCCCTTGTGATTTACCCCATCTATACGTTTGGGGCCGATATGCAGAAGCAACGGTGGCTCCCGGAGCTGGTGAACGGCAAGAAAATCGGCTGCTTCGGCTTGACGGAGCCCGAAGCAGGGTCCGACCCGCAGAGCATGCGGACTACCGCTGTAAAAAACCGGGAAGGCTATGTTCTCAACGGCCGCAAGATGTGGATAACCAACGGTTCCATCGCCGACGTGGCGGTGGTGTGGGCAAAAACGCAGGACGAACAAATCCGGGGCTTTCTGGTCGAAAAGGGCATGCCGGGCTTTTCGTCTCGCCCCATAGAGCGCAAGTTCTCACTGCGAGCTTCGGTCACCTCCGTTCTCAACTTCGATAATGTGGCAGTCCCCGAGGAAAATCTTCTGCCCGGCACCGAGGGTCTGAAATCCGCCCTGATGTGTCTCAACGAAGCCCGCTACGGCATAGCCTGGGGCAGTGTCGGAGCCGCCATCGCCTGCTATGAGTCGGCCCTGAGCTATGCAAAGTCGAGAATCCAGTTTAAAGCCCCAATTGCCTCCTTCCAGCTTGTGCAAAGAAAGCTCGCCCGGATGTTAACAGAGATCACCAAGGCCCAGCTCCTGTGCATTCGCCTCGGCAGGCTCAAGGACGAGGGCCGCGCGCGCCACACGCACATCTCAATGGCAAAAATGAATAATGCCCGCGAAGCTCTCAAGATTGCGAGGAGCGCCAGAGACATTCTTGGGGCAAACGGGATAAGCCTCGGCTATCCGCCGATCCGCCACATGCTGAATCTAGAAACTGTAAACACCTACGAGGGCACAGAGGATATTCATATTTTGGCTATCGGGCGGGACATAACGGGAGAGAACGCTTTTTCATGCGAGCAGGAGTAGCGGCATGAAAATTTGTCTTTGAAAAAACGTAATCTCTGTCACCTTGAAATATTGTGTAATACGCTAACGCCAATTCCGTGAATAATATGGACAAAATAAAATAAATCTGAATAATGCGCCAACTTGACCCCCAACTGGAGACGAACCGCATTTCCGGGTCGGATTCCATCCGAAAAGCTCTTGGAATGCCGAAGGTCCGTAAGTCATACGATATTCCGGGCAAAACTCGCAAGAAAAAATGTCGCTCAGACCAATTTGGGCAATTTGAGGACACACCACCATCCCCTCAGTTAATAGCTCGCTTCACGCGAAGATTCTAATGCGAGGTCTTAAAGCGGTAGGGAGTAGCTGGAAGAGGGGATAAAAAGCTTCTCGTCGCTGCCGTCTAGGAATTCGTAACCTAAGAGGCGATAGGGATCAGAGCTTTGAAACTGCTCCCCCGGCCAGGGGAGCTTTCTACACTGATGGTTCCGCCGTGAGCAACAGCGATTGATTGAGCGATAGCAAGCCCGAGACCGGTTCCCCGCTCCACCAGGGAGCGCACTTCCGAAGTGCGATAAAAGGCTTGGAAAATATGCTCTTGCTCTTCAATGGGAATCCCTATTCCAGTATCGGAAACGAGAATTGATGCCCATCGGCTCTCACGCTGCAGATCGAGGGTCACACTGCCTCCCGCCCTGGTGTATTTTATTGCATTCTCCACGAGGTTAATTGTCATGCTCTGCAGACGCTCGCGATCACCCTGAACGCAGAGCGGTTCTATGGAACCGAGCCGAAATTCTATGCGATGGGAGTCCGCCAGTGGCTTGAGTCGGAGGTAAACCTCTTCAAGCACCTGTACCAGGTCTACCTCCTTTCGGTCCATTCTCAGTATCCCCACTTCGGCGCGAGCCAGGAGCAGTAGACCTTCCACCAAGTGAGCGATTCTGTCGACCTCTTCCAAAGCGCTCTCCAGGGTTACCCGGTATTCCTCCTGTGTTCTCGCCGAACGCAGAACAAGCTCAATTTCACCTTTCAAAATGGTGAGGGGAGTCTGAAGTTCATGCGAAGCATCGGCACTGAACCGGCGGATCTGGCTGAATGCAGCATCCAGACGGCTGAGCATCTGGTTTAAGGTCTTGGCCAGATTGTCCAGTTCGTCGCCTGTCCCTGTCTCATTCACACGTTGGCTAAGGTCTTCGGCGCCTATCCGGCGGGCAGCGGCGGTCATCCGGTCCACAGGCTTTAATGCCCGATAAGCAACAAGCCATCCACCGGACGCAGCCAGTATCAGGCCGAGAGGGAGCACCCCTGCCACGATCAAAAGGAACCGAAGACGGGTTTCATCGATACTCTTAAGGGACATTCCAACCTGGATCATGTTGATCACTCTGCCGGATTCCATTACAGGCATGGTCAGTACCCGCACTGGATATTCTCCGAGACCCTCCACTGTCTCAAAAGAAGATAGGCCTCGCAATGCGTTTGCGAGCGCTTCCCTGCTCAGAGGCAACTTCCCGGTGGAAGGCAAAGACCTGAGTTCGTCACGGTTGCCCGATGGGTCACGCATCTGAAAATATTGATCCCATGGAGAAAAACCGAAAAAACGACGGAAAACCTGATCGATTTCAGAAGAGAGAAGTGTCGCTGATCTGCCCAGGTCCCGTTCGATCAATGCGCTGGCAACGCTATGGAGTGCGCTGTCCATCTCGCGGGAGAGGGTGTACGACAGAAGCCCGAATGCTGCCCCTCCCAAAATGAGCAAAGTAACGGTCAAAAGGCTCGTATACCAAATGGTGATACGTGTCCGGATGGACCTGATATACAAGGATCACTCCTCTTTCAACACATAGCCGACGCCGCGGACCGTGTGAATGAGTTTACGCTCGCGATCTGAGTCGATCTTCCTGCGAAGGTAGTTCACGTATACGTCGATGATGTTGGTCATCGAGTCGAAGTTGTAGTCCCAAACATGGTCGGAGATCATAGTCCTGGTTAGTACCAGCCCAGGATTTCGCATGAAATAATAAAGGAGAGCATACTCCTTTGCGGTCAGGTCAATTTTTTTGACGCCTCGAAGGACGACACGACGAGCGGGGTCGAGCGTGAGATCGGCAAACTGGAGCACCGGAAGTTCTGCCTCGGTTTTCCTTCTGAGTAGCGCCCGAATCCTGGCGACAAGCTCCTGAAATGCGAATGGTTTGGTCAGATAGTCGTCAGCGCCTGCATCCAGACCCAGGACCTTGTCTTCAATGTTTGCTCTTACCGTGAGCAGCAGCACCGGGGTTGAGACCCTTCCCTTGCGCAGCTCATGAAGAACGCTCATGCCGTCCATCCCTGGCAGATGAATATCGAGAACGATCAGATCGTGTACCTTATCCATGGCCATTTGAAGGCCGGTCTGTCCGTCGAATGCCACATCGACTGCGTAGCCTTCTTCCATCAGGCCCTTACTGATAAAGCTGGATACTTTTTTTTCGTCTTCCACAACCAGGAGCCGCATCGTCTTTGCACACTCACAAAGTCTATAATCCGAGAAATCTCAAACATTCTGTATCAGACAGGAGTTTCAGGAATCTTGCCTGCCAAGGCCCGCAATATACATTAATTTACGGTAGATAGCGCCGAGAGAGTGTAAGACCCTCACATCCCAATTTATCTTAACAGATTACTCTACAGCCACATAGGCTATTGATAAACATAGTCGTAACTTGCTGATTTTTGTACATTTTTTTGGGAACGCTCAGGGGGGATCTTACGCACCGACTTTGAGTAATATTCCGTTTTTACTAAATACTTGCAGTTTTTTGATCAAGATTCCTGAAACTTTTGTCCGAGAAAGCTTGCGGGGTAGCCGTAGCGGATTTAATCAAGAAAGCCGGCATCCGTGGTGGCGAAGCTTATGAAGATCACCGTACCTGAGAAGAAGACGTAGATACGGTCCTTAATCTCCAAGGATGGAACCTTCCTGCCCGCCCCCTCAGCTAGAACAATCCAACCGTTTCAAATGAAGATCATCGGCAATTATTCCATCTTCTTCGGACTAAACCTCCGCCTGACTTTCTTGACTTTCTCAGCCTCCGGGCCACTCGCTTCGGGAGGTGTTTTTCCCCCGGCCTTACTCTGCCTTTTCGCCTCCATAAACTGCTTCAGATTCTCGGGCAATTCTCTCTTCTTCGCCGCTTTGCTTCGCGCTTTGGTCAATGCTTTTGCCGACGTGCTGCATTGCGAACCCGTATTTCTTTGTAGCTCTGAAATATCCAGGAACTACATTTGAAACTTCTAATCTCCGTTTAATTCTCTTTTAATCTTCTATGTCTATATTTCTGCCAAGCATGAAACTTTCTGTTACAGACGCAAGTTGCAAAAAAATCTTTTCATGATAAGGAGAATACCAATGTTCAGGAGAATCGGGAATTCTTTAACCAACAGACGTTTTGGAATAAACACGATCGTGCTTACGGCCCTTCTGTTTCTTCTGGCAGGCTTTATCGTGTCGGCAAGGTTCAACACGATTGGTTCAGCCGCCGCCGACAGCCCCGCCCTTCAACCGCAGATTCCGGCAAAATCGTTCGTGGAAAGTCCTTTTACTCCACTTGTGGAGAAATTGACCCCCTCGGTTGTCAACGTAAAAGTGACTAAGATTGAAAAAGCCGAATTTCCATTTCAGGAGATGCCGGGAAACCCTTTCGGACAATTTTTCAACAACCCGAGGTCTCAACAAAACCGACCCGTTCAGGGCGCCGGATCTGGGGTGATCATATCTTCCGACGGATATATTCTCACCAATAACCATGTTGTCGAGGGAGCCAAAGAGGTTGAAGTGACACTAAACAACACGAAAGAGTTCAAGGCTCAAATCGTCGGGCGAGACCCGAAAACAGATCTTGCAATCGTGAAGATTGACGCCGGGAAAGGCCTGCCTGCCGCAAATATTGGCGACTCAAACTCTCTGAGGGTGGGGGACTGGGTCCTTGCGATTGGGAATCCTTTCGGCCTGAACCAGACCGTAACTTCGGGGATCGTGAGCGCCAAGGGCCGGGTCATCGGTGCTGGCCCATACGATGACTTCATCCAGACCGATGCCTCGATTAATCCGGGCAACTCTGGC
>Ga0187867_10003002_pt1 | contig 13682 bp, 13 predicted proteins | sample June2016WEW_13_1_FD_132976 | JGI IMG/M metagenome (GOLD analysis project Ga0187867, IMG submission 132976) | Peatland microbial communities from SPRUCE experiment site at the Marcell Experimental Forest, Minnesota, USA - June2016WEW_13_10 | ecosystem: Environmental > Terrestrial > Soil >... | reverse complement strand
TTGGTGGCAGGCACGATATCACCTCGTGGGATGTCAGATTAGCGGATCGGTCTCGAATGGCGGTGTCTGGCGATGTTTGGCAGAACTGAGCGCAAGTGCAATCAAAATTTGAGAATGACGGGCAGTTGAACTAATAACACGGGTATTTTCATAAGTAAAGTACCTAATTTGGTACATTACCTCGCGGCGAACGGTAACGCGATGTCACGGTCCGCGAAACGACCGAGCTGCCGTAGTTGCCGGATATGGGCTACTGCCGGCGCAGCGGAAAATCCGGCGCGATGCAGCGCTCTGAACGAAACCGTTTGTCGGCGCTGCCATGTCGCCGTGCAGCACGGCGAGGGCCTTCAGGCGATTGGCGATGGACGCCGCTCCATGAACGGCTCGATCAGCTGTTCAGCCATGGAATTCGGCATCGGCTCGTGGATGCCATAGCGAGCCGGCCACTGTCCTTGCGGCAAATAATGCGTCCCAAACAGACGATCGAGCACCGGCAGCATCGCCGCATAGTTCCGGCTGAGCGGGGCATCGATCGTGTGGTGCCAATGGTGGAAATGCGGGGTTGACAACACCCATTCCAGCGGGCCGCAACGCCAGCGCAAATTGGCGTGGATGAAGAAGCCCCAGACGATGCCGCCCAAAAGAATGATCAACGGGATAAGGCTCCCGGCCGCAATGCCGTTGCCGGGCGCACCGATCGGTCCGGCGAGGCCCAGAAGGTAAAGCGGGATCACGCCACACATCCGTCCGAACACCATGTCGATCGGGTGCGCGCGGGTATTTACCAGAAAATCAATGTTTTGCGCACTGTGGTGCACGGCGTGGAAGCGCCACAGCAACGGCACCGCGTGCAGGCAGCGATGCGCCCAGTAGTAGCCGATGTCGCCAACGACGAGGCCAGCAAGCAAGCGGAACCAGAATGGCGTTGCGGCGACCGTCATGAGGAAACCGAGCGGGATGAACCGGTGCACCCCCCAGGCCACGAACCCCAGGGGTACACTCATGAGCATCGCCGGAACCAGGCCGTTGAGGAAATAATAGCCCAGATCGGCGCCGATTCCCGCGCGCAGGATGGGCTGTGGGTGGAGCGCGAACAGGCGCTCCAGCGGCACGAAGACGATCGTCAGGATGGCCAGCCAGACGCAGAGCCGGAAAACGTCGACCAGGAATGTGTGGCCGTGCTGCGCGAGATACTCGATCATGATCCTTGCTCTGGGCGAGGTTACCGCAGTTTGGGTAACCGGACGGGTTCAGATTCCCCTCGCTTCCGGAGCGGAGCCTATACGGGAGGGGCGCAGTTCCACCACTGCATTATCGTTGGCGGCAAGGAGTGCCCGATTGGCCTTGCCAACGGCGCCGTGGCGGTTTTGTCGTTGCCTTTGCCTTTGCCTTTGCCCGGGCCGAGGTGCCGATCGTCAATCCGTGGGAAAGTGCCTGAGCCAGGGTGGATCGGTGCTTGTAGCGAAGTAACCGCGCAGCCTAGAACGCAGGAAACCAACCGGCCTGGCCGGTGACGGAGTCCGCACCGTGCTGCCCAAAGCCATCTTGTTCGATCTCGATGACACGTTGATCTCCGCCTATAACCGGCCGGACCGCGCCTGGCTGGCGATCGCGCACGAGTTCTCCGCCGACCTGCACCCGATCATGCCGGACGAGGCGGCGGCGGCGATCAACCATGCGGCGGACGTGTTCTGGGCTGATGCGGAGCGGCATCGGGTCGGCCGCCTGCAATTGCTCGATGCGCGCGCCGTGATTATCGCCGATGCGTTTGCGGCGTTGGCGAATTCTGGCCATACCCCTCCGGGCGAACCGGTCGCCCGCCGCATGGCACTGCGCTACAATGCATTCCGCGAGGCGCAGATGCACCTGTTCGATGGCGCGCACCACGTCGTTGACACGTTTCGCGCCAGGGGTGTGCGGCTGGCGTTGATCACCAACGGTGCGGCGGCGCCACAACGTGCGAAAGTCGAACGCTTCGAGCTGACACACCGGTTCCACCACATTCAGATCGAGGGCGAGCATGGTTTCGGCAAGCCGGAGGAACGCGCGTATCGGCATGCGCTCGCCGCTTTGGAAGTTGCGGCTGCGGAGGCCTGGATAGTCGGTGACAATCTGGAATGGGAGGTTGTGGCGCCGCAACGACTGGGTATCCATGCAATCTGGCACGATGTGGCGGGGGAGGGTGTGCCGGAAGGCTCGTCAGTTCGTCCGGACCGGGTGATTACCTCGTTGCATGAACTGCTGGAGGGGATTGGCTGACAGGAGCGGGTGCGTTCCTATCGTCGATCCACGAAGTCGCGCCGCGTGATCGGAAACGGCCTGCGGTCAATTTGAATGGCCTCGATGGTTTGCCAGCCGGCGCGGGCATGAATGCGTTTTGCGGTGGTCGTATATAGCCAGATACGATCGTGGTTGGCATGGTCCGAACCAATCAAAACGCTGTCGGGTCTGCAGGAAGTCTCACATCGTAGACATTGCGAAATTGGTTCCGCCAATCATTTACTCTGCGCAGCCGACAGAACACCCTTGACGATTTCGGTCAGTTTTGCACCCACCATGATTCGACAATCCGGGGTCAATTTTGCCGCTTCCCCGGTTTGCGTCACCATGCCCGTGGTTGGGGCGTCAAGTTCGCTCGGCTTCATATCGATATCCGAGAGAACCCGGCGCACCAGATTGACCGTGTCGGTCGCCGGGCCCGGCACATTCAGACCGAACAGCAACGGCGCGGACGGATTTGATCGCAGAGCCACTTTCCATCCCGCCTCCTGGAAGACCTTGGTTAGTTGCAAGCTGAAGAATTGCGCCTCCTGATCGCCGCCGGGAAACTCGATCGCCACAATATGGGGTGTTCCGGACAGCTCCCGAACCAGCGTGTTCCGTTGTTCGTCGCTGAGTATGCGCCAGGAAAACTGCGACTCGAATGCTGCTCTGGCAGATTTCTCTTGTTCCAGATTGACCTGCAGTTGGGTTCGGTCTGTCACCGCCTGTTCCGCGGTGGCCTTGGACGCAGCGGCCTGCTGTTCCAGGCCGGCAATCCGCTCCTTGGCGTCCGCCACGTCCTTCTCCAGACCCGCCGCCCTGACGGCCAGAGCAGTTCCTTGTTCCCTCGACTGGGCTGCTGCTGCTCTGGCGGCGTCCGACTCTTTCTGAGCCGCCGTAATCATCACCTGTGCCTCTGATTTATAAATGTCGAGTGCTCGCTGCTTTTCCGCCAGCACCAGCGACGAGGATTGGTATATGAGAAAGCCCAGAATCGCGGCGGCGACGATGGCCACGATGAACAGGGCGTTTGACCATGCGTGAACGCTTTCGGCCGGAAAACCAAACATGGTGCCCTCTTGGCTTTTTGGGTCAGGCATTTTCCTGGTCCTTGGGTCTGCGGCAGCGACCGTCATCCTTGAACCACCGACGGATACCGCGTCGGAGAGGAAATCGCAGCAGAGCGAACGCTCCGCCGCTGCTTCCTGACCTTTGCTTCTGCTTAGCGCCGGTACTTCTGCTTGGCGCCGGTACTTCTGCTTAGCGCCGGTCACGTTGGAGGATGCTGACATCGTCGGCATTCACCAGATCGGGCGCCAACCACCCGTTCAGATCGTATTCCGCGAGGCAACTTTCTGCGAAGCCTTTCCAACGATCGGCATTCCCGGAGGCCAGCGCGCCGAACAGCGCATAACGCCGGATTTCCTCGTGGCTGCCGCTGTAGTTGATTTCGTACAGCTCGTGCCGACCGCCGAACTCCGTGCCGACCGCATCCCATAGCAGCTTCATCAACTTCACGCGTTCCTCAGCCGACGCACCACCCGATCCACGCAAATACAGATCGAGATATTTGCGCAGCTCAGGTGCGGCAAAATCGGCGGCGTGGGAATTCATATAAATCAAGCCGCTGGCGACGGTTTTCTCAACCAGGGTCTTGATTTGCACATAGGCCTCCGGCGCCAGCACCTGGTAGGCCGAGCCTGGATCGCCACCAGGCAGAATATGGCCGCCGGTCCACGGTGTGGCGGTTTTCGCCATGGCATCGGACAGCCCCCAGATCATGTTGCGCCAGGCGATCACCTCGCCGAGGTTGGCCTCAACCCCGCGGAACCCGCGCGTGCCGGTCATTTCCGTTGCCTTGAGCAACAACCCGGCAATGAAATCCAGCTTGACTGCAAGGCGCGTGCAGCCATGCAGTAGCGCTCGCGGCAAAAACCCGGTGCGCGGGAAGAAATTATTCGCCGTATCGACATCGGCATGGACAAAGACGTTTTCCCAGGGCACCAGCACGTCATCCATGATGAAGATGGCGTCATTCTCATCGAGCCGGCTGGACAACGGATAATCGAACGGCGAGCCCAGAGCGGCCGCGCGATACTCGTTCGACGTCCGGCAAATCAATTTGATGCCCGGAGCATTCGTCGGCACCATGAACACCACGGCAAAATTCTTGTCCTGCACCGGGATCAGCCCGTGATGCGCGACAAATGTGAAATGGGTCAGCGCTGAGCCGGTGGCAACGACCTTCGCACCGCTGACCCTGATGCCGGCATCGGTCTCCTTGGTGATGTGCATACAGACATCGGTCGGGCCGCCCGGCGCGCCTGGTGCCATGGACCGATCGACCGGCGGGTGGATGATCGCATGGTTGATGAACGGCACGCGTTCCTGACTTTGCCTATACCAGCGGCGGGCGTTCTCCTGCCACGGCGCATAGAATTCGGCATTGGCACCGAGCGTGGCCAAAAATGCCGCTTTATAGTCAGGCGAGCGGCCGAACCAACCGTAGCTCAGGCGCGCCCATGCAGCGATGGCGTCACGCGAGGCAACCTGTTCCTCGATGGTGCGCGGTGCAACGAAATAGCGGTGGGTGAAGCCGCCCCATTCGGTGGGACAACTCAGAACATGTTTGCCCTCGGCGTGATCCGCATGCAGCGCGTCGTAAAGCCGGGCGATCATGCGCGCGGTGTTGCGGAACGCGGGATGGTCGGTGATCTTGCCTACCCGCTCGCCGTAGATCCAAACCTCCCGCCCATCGTCAAGGCTGTCGAGGAATTCCCGGCCGGTGAACGGAATGGTCGAACTGATTGCATCTGTCATTGCGTTGGCTCTCCCCGTTGTTCGTTATCCGATTTGCCCGGTGCGCCGATTGTAGTTTGTTGAACCTGACTGAACAGCGCGGAATTCGCAATGGTTCAGAGTTCTTGTTGAGGTTGGAATGCATTGTCGTGACTTTGCATAACAATACCGTACCCGCCGCGCTGGACGACGCCGACCCGTGTTCACCCCGGGGAGGTTGACCTTGCGCCCAGTACCACCATGCTGGCGTCCTGCGATGGTGCAGATCAGCTTTACCAAATGGGAGGACAGGATGGGACAAACCATTCAGCTCAAAGCGAGCGATGGGTTCGCACTCGACGCTTATGTCGCCGGTCCGGCGAACGCGACCAAGGGCCTCGTCGTCATTCAGGAAATCTTTGGCGTCAATCATCACATGCGTGACATGGCTGACCGGTTTGGGGCCGCCGGTTATGCCGTGGTCGCTCCCGCTGTTTACGACCGGGTCCAGAAGGGGTTCGAAGTCGGCTACACGCCGGAAGATATCGCCAAAGGCCGCGATGTGCGCATGAAACTGGACGACAAACAGCTGATGCTGGATGTCGAAGCGGCGGCCGCTCATCTGGCGGGCAAGAAGATCGGCATTGTCGGTTATTGCTTTGGCGGCACGGTCGCGTGGTGGGGCGCCACGCGCAGCAAGAGTTTTGCAGGGGCGTCCTGCTGGTACGGCGGCGGCATCGCCGGGACCAAGGATGAGAGGCCGAATTGCCCGGTGCAGATGCATTTCGGCGAGACCGATGCCTCGATCCCGATGACCGATGTGGACGCGATCCGCGCGGCGCAGCCGAAGGTCGACAGCTATGTCTACAAGGGCGCCGGCCATGGCTTCGGGTGCGATGAACGCGGCAGCTACAGCAAACCCGATTATGAGTTGGCACAAAGCCGCACGTTGGAATTCTTCGCGAAGAATTTGGCCTGATCGGGTCGAAGCGAGCCCCACTCGGCGACGGGTGGGGGTTCGCGCAGGGCGGAAGGCCGTGCGTGCGCTGCCGGACAGCAGCCGGCCCAGGATTGCATCAGGTGCCGTTACAACAGGCGGGCGTCTGTTGGCTTACCACGCAAGTGCAAATGCCTGGACGGTCAGATCCGAGCATGACGGTAACGGGCGGTAGTTGAACCTTGTGCTTATGGGCATGACCGGCCCGCATCAGGTGGCCCCGTCACGACGAATTGTCCTTCCTGGCCCGTCTCTTGCATGGTCATGTTCCTGCAGAGTGTTACACTGGCCATGTTCAACCCCGAGAAGCCCATGTCATGACAGCCTCCTCCACTGTGGCCTCTGGCCTGTCTTTGGGCTTGCTCGATGCCTACGACTCGGACGGATTTTACTGTGAGATGCGCGACGGTGCGGCGCTCGACCCCAGGATAGCGCAGGTCATGGCCCGCCTTCGTCAGGTTTCACCGGACGATCTGCGCCGGCGCGCCGAAATCGCCGAGTCCGAATTATACAATCTCGGCATCACCTTCACGGTTTACTCGGACCGCGACGCCATCGACCGGATCCTGCCGTTCGATCTCGTGCCGCGTATTCTGACCCCAGCCGAGTGGGACCATATCGATCGCGGCGTGCGCCAGCGGGTCGCCGCGTTGAACGCGTTTCTCTGGGATATCTACCACGACCGCGCAATTCTGCGGGACAAGGTGGTTCCTGAATCGCTGGTACTGGGTAACCCCAATTACCGGCCCGAAATGATCGGCCTCGACGTTCCGCATCGGACTTACGTCCATGTATGCGGCATCGATCTGGTGCGTGACGAAACCGGCGGCTTCCTGGTGCTGGAGGACAACGCGCGCACCCCGTCCGGCGTGTCCTATGTCATCGAGAACCGCCACATGATGGCACGCATGTTCCCCGATCTGTTCGACGGCATCGCGGTTCGACCCGTCGGCGATTACGGGATGCGCCTGCATACGGCACTGACCGAGATTGCCCCCTCCGGCGACGCCGAGCCACGTGTCGTGCTTTTATCGCCAGGCATCTACAACTCAGCTTATTTCGAGCACATTTTTCTGGCCCGCGAGATGGGTGTGCCGTTGGTGGAGGGCAGGGACCTGACCGTCGAAGACGGCAGCGTCTGGATGCGTACCACCGCCGGTCTTGCCCCGGTGCATGCCATCTATCGCCGGCTCAACGACGATTTTCTCGACCCCGACGTCTTTAATCCCGACAGTGTGCTTGGCGTGCGGGGACTGATCGACGTGTGGCGACGCGGACGGGTTGCGCTGGCCAATGCGGTGGGCACCGGCGTCGCCGATGACAAGGCGATCTATGCGTATATGCCTCGTATCATCCGTTACTATCTGGCGGAGGATGCGATCCTTTCGAACGTGCAAACCAATATCTGTGCGGAGGCGGAAGGGCTCGCGTATACGCTCGATCATTTGCATGAGCTGGTGGTCAAGCCGGTCGGTGAATCAGGCGGCTACGGCATCATCATCGGCCCGCGCGCAAGCGCCGAGGAGTGCCGTGAATTCCGTGCCAAACTGATCGCCGACCCGAGCAATTTCATCAGCCAGCCGATGGTGAAGCTGTCGGTATCGCCGACCCTCATGGGCAGCCGGCTGGCGCCGCGGCACGTCGATCTGCGGCCATTTGCGGTGACCGGGAAATCGACCTGGGTTTTGCCCGGAGGCCTGACCCGGGTAGCGCTGCGCGAGGGGTCGCTGGTGGTCAATTCCTCGCAAGGCGGCGGTTCCAAAGACACCTGGGTGCTGGAATGAGCCAGACGCAATCGCAATCGCAGTCCCAGGCCTCCGGCGAAGCGTTGAGCAGACGCGGGCCGATCCTGCTGTCCCGCTACGCCGAGTGCCTGTTCTGGCTGGCGCGATACATGGAGCGGGTCGAGAACCTGGCACGGATCCTCGAGGTCACCGACACGTTCGTGCGGCACGGCGCGGACCAATCCGGCTGGCTGTCGATCGTGCAGATCAACGCCGATGAAGCGCGCTTCCTTGAAAAACACGATGCGGTGACGGCGGAATCGGTATTACGTTTTTATTTGTCCGAACGCGATAACCCGAGCTCAATCTCGGCCTGCCTGTTTGCCGCTCGCGAGAATGCCCGAACGCTGCGCCCGCTGATCTCCACGGAAATGTGGTCACAGGTCAACGTATTTTACAACCGCGCCCGCGAGCTCATGGCCGGCGAGCCACGACCGTCCGATGTATCGCAAATCTGCGCCTTTCTGAAAGAAGGCTGCCAGTTTCACACCGGCATTACCGAAGGTACCCTATTCCGCGACCAAGGCTGGGCTTTTTATTCCATCGGCAAATATTTGGAGCGCGGTGACCAGACCTCGCGATTGGTCGATATCAAATATCATACATTGTTGCCTTCGGTTACCGACGTCGGCGGCGCTCAGGATGTCAATCAGTGGCATGCGCTATTGCGCGCGGCTGCCGGATATCATGCGTTCCGAAGGGTTTATCCCAGCGGGATGATCCCGGCGTCGGTCGCCGGGTTTCTGTTATTGAACCATTCCTGCCCGCGATCGATCGTGCAGAGCGTGCATCAGATCGAGACCTATCTGACCCAGCTCGGATCTACCTACGGCCTGACCGGGGCAAACCGGGTATTGGAACAACTCGACGGCCTTCGGGCGGGGGTGATGGATCAGACAATCGACCACATCCTGCAGCGTGGCCTGCACGAGTTTTTGGATTGGGTGCAACTGCAATTCCTCGGCATCGCCGCCGCGATCGCGGATGCGTTCTGGCATAGCAAGGAAGACGCGACCTGATCCCGCCGTGAACTTCGGCGCACCTGTTACGAATTGTCCCGACGGGCGCGGGCACTGCCGCGCCAAACACCCGCCGGCGCCGGCTCCTCCACCGGTGGAGCGGGCGGTTTCCGCCATCCCGGACCCGCGTTCATGGCGGCTTCTCGCGTGCGTTGGGCGGCGAGCCGCCAGCCCTTCACAGCCGCGGTGTCAGCGCGTTCCGCATGCCAGACATGGGCGCGCAGACATACGCCCATCGCAACGAAGTACCAGAATGGCGGCTGGAACGCCAGGCCGACGAATGCGCCGGAGGTAAGGAACACCAGCATGCCGCTCTGCACCGCGTCGGACATGTCTGCGACCCAAACCAGATCCGGTATTTTTCGACATTTGCGCGATAACCTGACCAGGCTGAACAGGCTCGATCCGATGATCACCAGGAACATGATCAGTCCGGGAAAGCCAAGATCGCCGAGGACTTCGAAATAAATGCTGTGATATGCGCGTCCGGTCTGCAAATAGCCGCCAGGATGCAGGTCATCGGGAGGCATCATGATTACACTGGTGCCGTAGGCATCGAATCCGCCACCGAACGGATGCGACGATGCAAAGCCCAGAGTCCATTGCCACATCAGCAGCCGGGTCAAGGCGGAACTTTCGGTGTTGTATTGGTCGATCGTCGAAACGCGGGCATCCCAGCTTTTCGCCGCCAGCACGATAACGGCGATGGCTGCAACGGCGATCAGACTGCCGAACAGCAATTTCCGCCGCGACCTTATGAACATGTAAAGACCCAACATGACCATGCCGACCAGGGCACTGCGCTCATAAGTACCGATCGCGGTCACGAGCGCCAGGATTGCGACGCCGCCGTAAGCCAGGTTCATCATTGGCAACCGCGGAATGAGCTTGCCGTGCTTGCCGAGAAACAGCGCGAGCGGGACCGCCATCAGACAGACCGTCGAGAGATAGCCGCCTTCCGCGAGACCTGAGTTACCCGCCTCAAGACCCAAATTCTGCCCATACCCTCCGCCGGACAGCAGCACCTTGAGGCCGAATGGCACGAAGTTGGCAGCCAGGGAGAAGACGTAGGTTTGCGCGAAGGCCTCGATCTGGACGCGGGAACGGATCACAAGTGGGATGAACGCAGCAAACACCACGGTCTTGAAAGCCCAGTCCCACTTGGCCCAGGCTCGGTCGGGTAATTCCGCCCAAAGCAGTGCGGCGGTCATCCAGATCGCCAGTCCGATCATGCAAACCGTTACGAGCATAAGCGGTGGCGGCGATCGCCGGTCCAGCAGCAACCAGCTCACGACGGCGGCAGCACCCATGATGAATGCGACCGGTAACTCATTGAGGATGAAATAAGCCACCGATTGCGGCTGGAACGTATCGACCCAGACATAGCCAAGCGTCATGACGAACGGCGTGGTGATACCAAGCCCCAGGAACGACAAATACAACAGCAAGAGCCATGAGCTACGCAGCACGACCGGCAACCATCTGCATTGGGCGGGGAACGGTCACTCGCGTTGCGGCGCCGTGCGCACGACTGGTTCCTCGCCATGGGCACCGCCGGGTCGCAATGTCAGGCCAGAGCGGTCAACACCGGTTTTCGGTGGCCGGAACCACGGCTGCGTGCTGTCCAGCTGGATCGCGCGGAGGATCACCAGGAACATCATGACCGAGCTGAAAAGGATACCGAGGAGGTCGAGCATGCGGGCACCTGAAAGCCCGGGACATCGCATTCGATGTTTTACAGCCGGGTGTCTCGGTGCCGTTATACCGACCGCACACCCGGGACGTCACGCACTCTGATCAGTCTCAGCCCAACCGCAAAACCCGGCCGGCGACCGCGTCCAGCTTCTCCGCGAGCTCAGCCGACCGCATCGACGGCGCCGTGATCACGGCGTTCTCCAGCGCGCGATCGCAACCCTGGGAGCACCCCTCTCGGGCACCGCCGATCGACGGTACCACAGCCCGCACCAGCGTCCTCGCCTTGTCGGCATTGTCGAACAGCACCTTAACCACCGCCTCCACGGTGACGTGATCGTGGTCGGGGTGCCAGCAGTCGAAGTCGGTCACCATGGCCACGGTCGCGTAGCAAAGCTCTGCCTCACGGGCGAGTTTGGCCTCCGGCATGTTCGTCATGCCGATGATGTGACAGCCCCAGGCGCGGTACAGCTCGCTTTCGGCTTTGGTGGAGAACTGCGGCCCTTCCATCACGAGGTATGTGCCGCCACGGGTCACCGGCAGCGCCAACGACTGGGCCGCCGCATGGATTGCGCGGCCCAAACGGCCACAAACCGGGTGTGCCATCGACACATGCGCGACGATGCCGTCGCCGAAGAAGCTCTTTTCGCGCGCAAAAGAGCGGTCGATGAACTGATCGACGATCACGAAATGGCCCGGTGCGAGCTCTTCACGCAGGCTGCCGACTGCCGATAGCGACAGCACGTCGGTCACGCCCGACCGCTTCAATGCGTCGATGTTCGCCCGGTAATTGAGATGGGTTGGCGACACCGGATGGCCTCGCCCATGTCTGGGCAGGAAAACGCATTGCACCCCGCCAAGACGGCCAAACAGCAGTTCATCCGACGGCTCGCCCCAGGGCGTATTGACCCGCTTCCAGGTCTTTTCCTCAAGTCCATCGATGTCATACAGCCCGGAGCCGCCGATGATGCCGATCACCGGCTCGACCATCTCTGGGCTGTCGGTCATCGCAGCCGGCCGGTGAGGGCGTCCCGGTCAGTGCACATCCGACCAGATCTTGCGCTTCACGGCATAGGTCACGCCGGTCAACAGGATCAGGAACAGGATGACCCGGACGCCCATCGCCTTGCGTTCGGCCGTTTCAGGATTGGACGTCCAGTACAGGAACGTCACGACATCGCGCGCCTCCTGGGAGAGCGTGTCCGGTGTGCCGTCCGTGAAGGTGACCCTGCCGTCGGTCAAAGGTTGCGGCATTGCGATCTGATGACCAGGGAAATACGCGTCATAGTTCATGCCGTCCTGCAATTTGAAATCCGCAGGCGGCTGGGCGTAGCCGGTCAGGATCCCATAGACATAATTCGCGCCATCTGGCCGGGCGTTGATAATCAGCGACAAATCCGGCGGCAGCGCGCCATTCAACGCCGCGCGCGCGGCTTTTTCGTTCGGAAACGGCGAGCGGAACTGATCGGCCGGGGTCGCGGGCCCCTCTTTCGGCTGTCCACTGTCGTCGGTTCCTTGCGGCACCGTGAAGGTGGAGGCGATCGCCGTCACCTCTGCGTCAGTAAAGCCCAGGGCGGTCAGATCTCGATAATGCATTTCGTGCATCGCGTGACAGTTGGAGCAGACCTCGGAATAAACCTGGAACCCACGCTGCGCGGAGGCGAGATCAGGGGTGCCAAAAATCCCGTCAAAGCTCCAGTTCTGGCTCGGTGGAGTCGGAGATTCATCTTGCGCGGCCGCTGGAAGCGCGAGGAGGCCGCCGACCATCAGAAAGGCGGCCAGTAAGGAACGGGGCGTGCGCATCAGTGGCTCTCCAGCGGGCGTCCGGTGATGACTGCTTCGATCGGGCGGCCGGTAACCGCCTGAGTGATGCTCTCGGGCAGCGGCAGCGGACGCTCCAGCTTGCCGAGGATCGGCAAAATCACCAGGAAATGGGCGAAGTAATACAGCGCCGCGACCCGGCTCAGGATGACATAGATCCCCTCCGGCTTGTGCGCGCCGCAGTAGCCGAGGACGAGGAACGACAGGACCAGGAGCAGGATCAGCTTGCGATAGGTCGGCCGGAACCGGGCACTGCGCACCCGCGAGGTGTCGAGCCAGGGCAGCACGAACAGCACCAGCAGCGAGCCGAACATGAAGCAGACACCGAGCAGCTTGTTCGGTACCGAGCGCAGGATCGCGTAGTACGGCAGGAAGTACCATTCCGGCACGATGTCGGCGGGGGTTTGCAGCGGATTGGCCGGAATGAAGTTGTTCGGATCGCCGAGCATGTTAGGCGCGAAGAACACGAAAGCAGCCCAGACGATCAGGAACACGCAGACGCCGACGCTGTCCTTTGATGTATAGTAAGGATGGAACGGCAGCGTGTCCTGCGGCCCCTGCGGCTCGATGCCAAGCGGATTGTTGGAACCGACGATGTGCAGCGCGGCGACGTGCAGGAAGACCACGCCGATCAGCACGAATGGCAGCAGATAGTGCAGCGAGAAGAACCGGTTCAGTGTCGGCTGATCGACGCTGAACCCGCCCCACAGCAGTGTAACGATCTTCGGCCCGATCCAGGGGAAGGCCGAGAACAGGTTGGTGATGACGGTGGCGCCCCAGTACGACATCTGGCCCCACGGCAACACATAGCCCATGAACGCGGTGGCCATCATCAGCAACAGGATCACCACGCCCAACATCCACAGCAGCTCGCGCGGCGCCTTATAGGATCCGTAGTACAGCCCGCGGAAAATATGGACATAGGTGACGACGAAGAACATCGACGCGCCGTTCTGATGCACATAGCGAATGAGCCAGCCGTAGTTCACGTCGCGCATGATGTGCTGCACGCTATCGAATGCGAGACCGGTGTTCGGCTGGTAATTCATCGCCAGGAAGATGCCGGTCACGATCATGATGACCAGCGTGACCATGGCGAGGGCACCAAAATTCCAGAAATAGTTGAAGTTCCGCGGCGTCGGAAAAACGCCGTACTCCTTCTGCATCATCGTGATGATGGGCAGCCGGGAGTCGATCCAGTTCAACACCGGATTGGGGAGATCACTTTTATGCAGACCGGCCATGACGGTTTCCCTGATGGGTCTTGGCTTGGAACGAGCTCGGTGCGGCTCAGCCGATTTTGATGCGTGTGTCGGTTTCGAAGGCATA
>Ga0187867_10002995_pt1 | contig 13689 bp, 10 predicted proteins | sample June2016WEW_13_1_FD_132976 | JGI IMG/M metagenome (GOLD analysis project Ga0187867, IMG submission 132976) | Peatland microbial communities from SPRUCE experiment site at the Marcell Experimental Forest, Minnesota, USA - June2016WEW_13_10 | ecosystem: Environmental > Terrestrial > Soil >... | reverse complement strand
GGCAGAAGCGCTCATCGGGCAACTGTACCCCGCGATCCTGATCGCAACATTGGTCGGCATGGCGTTGCAGGCGCGGTCCAACCCGGCACCCAAAGACACCGAGTTCAAGCTCTAAGTTATATAATGATCGCGCGGGCAAATCGCGCAGCGAAGCCGGCCAACCGCTTGCGTCCTCTTGGGGCGGTTCGGGGAAAGATCGTCTCCCTTATCGACCGGCCATGCATCGGGCTGCGGCGCTGCAAGCCTTAAGGCTCCGGCGACTCCCGGCGGGAGCGGACCAGACGCGAGGTACTGCCTCCGCCTGGAGTCCGGTCGGGTGCGCCAGTCCGAGCCCCGCGTCTTGGTGATTTTTGCGCAAACTCATGTGCCGCGACTCGACGGCGTTGGTCGTGTAGATCACCTTCCGCACAGGCCGCCCCGCCGGTGACAAGACTTGGCGCCTAAACGTGCCCCATCCCCTCAAGCACTTGCAGCCTTCGCCCCCCACCCTCTCGACATCCCCGCTCCACAATAGAATCGGCAAATCAGTCTGCCATTACACACATCACATAAGGACCCAATTACGTGGCCACCGCAGCACAAACAAACGCGAATCGCGAAAACGCCAAGAAAAGTACCGGCCCCCGCACCCAGCAGGGCAAAGTCATATCCAGCCGCAACAGCCTCGTGCATGGCATGACCTCCGGCAAGTTCATCCCTCCCGGCGCCGATCCCAGCGAATTCCTCCAGCTTCTCGATCGCTTCCGCGAGCATTTTCAACCCTTCGACGAAGTCGAGGACGGCTTGGTCGAACGCCTGGCCGCCGCCGAATTCAAAATGCGCACCATGCGCTATCTGGACGCCGGCCTCTTCCATTTCCAGGCCGAAAGCGATCCCATGCCGAAAGAGTTCAACAAGACGGGACGTACCAACCCCCTGGCCTGGGCTTTCTACAGTGACGCCAAATACTACAATGCCTTCTCGAAGCTCATCCGCTACGAAAGCGCTCTGCAACGCGAATACTCCCGCGCTCTCCGCGACCTGGATATCATCCAGAACAACCGCCGCGCCCGCCAGGCCGAAGCCGCCGAAGCCGCTCCGAATCAGCCCGAAACCCCTCCCGTCCCTCCCGAATCGGAAAAAACGAATCGAACCCAATTTCCCGCCGCGGCCGGAGCCCCAAACGAAAGCTGTACGCCCGAACCACCCCAAAATCCCGGCCTAAACCCCGCCCCCGGCCGCTCCCGAGGCGCCCCAACGCTCTAATTCGACCTCTGGCCCCCTCAAACTTCGCCCTCCACCGGACTGCCCAAGCCCAATCTGTCCCCGTGGCGCACGCCCCTGGCGTGCCGTGGCGGCACTCATGCCGCCACAGGCGAGCGAAGCTCGCCAGAGCCACTGAAAGCCGGCTGCGGGCAGAATTGCCCGCCCTCCCAATTTGACCTGACCTGCGCACTCCGGTACACTAAATCGTCAGTTCATTTTTCGACTTATCCAGCTAAACCCAAATGCAGCGACAAATTTTCACATCGGAATCCGTAACAGAAGGGCATCCGGACAAGATCGCCGACCAGATTTCGGACGCGGTATTGGATGCCGTCATGGCGCAAGACCCCATGGGCCGCGTGGCTTGCGAAGTGCTGGTCACCACCGGCATCTGCGTGGTGGCGGGCGAGATCACCACCACATGCTACGTGGATGTGCCGCGCGTGGTGCGGCGCACCATCGAGCACATCGGATACGCCGATGCGTTGTGGGGCTTCGACTGCAATACCTGCGGCGTGCTGAACGCCATCCAGTCGCAGTCGCCGGATATCGCCATGGGTGTGGATACCGGCGGCGCCGGCGACCAGGGCATGATGTTCGGCTATGCCTGCAACGAGACCGATGAGCTGATGCCGCTGCCCATCATGATGGCCCACAAGCTGGTGCGGCAGCTTTCCGAGGTGCGGCGCGCGGGCGTGCTGGACTTCCTGCGTCCCGACGGCAAGAGCCAGGTGAGCGTGGAGTATGTGGACGGCGCACCCAAGCGCATCGACGCCGTGGTGGTCTCCACGCAGCACAGCGACTCGGTTTCCATCGAAACTCTCCGCGCCGAAGTCAAGAAGCACATCATCGATCCGGTGGTTCCGCCGGACATGGTGGATTCCGGCACCCACTATCACATCAATCCTACGGGGCGTTTCGTGATCGGCGGGCCGCACGGCGACACCGGGCTCACCGGGCGCAAGATCATCGTGGATACGTACGGAGGCATGGGACGGCACGGCGGCGGCGCTTTCTCGGGCAAGGACCCCACCAAGGTGGATCGCTCGGCCTGCTACATGGCCCGTTATATCGCCAAGAATGTAGTGGCGGCCGGCTTGGCCAGCCGCTGCGAGGTGCAACTGGCGTACGCCATCGGGGTGGCCGAACCCGTTTCCGTAATGGCCAATAATTTTGGCACCGGCATCGTCCCGGAAGACAAGATCACGGCGCTGATTCGCGCGCATTTCCCGCTCACCCCGCGGGGCATCATCGATCACCTGAAGTTGCGGCGGCCCATATACCGCACTACCGCCGCGTTCGGCCATTTCGGCCGCACCGAAGAGAGCTTCTCCTGGGAAGCCACCGACAAGATGGAAGCGCTGCGCGAAGAAGCCGTGGCCCACGCCGCGGTCCGCTAGGCCGCTCCCTGAACCAAACGGAGAAATCATGCCAACCGATACTCAAACGCAAGTCGCTTGCGACATCAAAGACATTTCCCTCGCGGACCTGGGGAAGCGGCGTCAGGAGTGGGCGTTCCAGTCCATGCCCGTGCTGCAAACCATCCGCAAGCAGTTCATCAAGACCCAGCCGCTGGCCGGCAAGCGCGTAGCCGCCTGTCTGCACGTGACCAGCGAAACCGCCAACCTGATGATCACGCTGCGCGATGGCGGCGCTTCCGTGGTGCTGTGCGCCTCCAATCCCTTGTCCACGCAGGACGACATTGCCGCCACCCTGGTGCGCGATTACGGCATTCCGGTCTACGCCATCAAAGGCGAGAATAACGAAGTCTATTACCAGCACCTGACGGCGGCGGCCGAACACGCCCCGCATATCACCATGGATGACGGCGCGGACCTGGTCTCGCTGCTGCACAGCAAGCGGCAGGATCTGGCGGCCAACATCGTCGGCGGCACCGAAGAGACCACTACCGGCGTCATCCGCCTGCGCGCCATGGCCAAGGACGGCGTGCTGAAGTATCCCATCGTGGCGGTCAACGACGCGCTCACCAAACACTTGTTCGACAATCGCTACGGCACCGGCCAGAGCACCCTCGACGGCATCATCCGCGCCACCAATATCCTGCTGGCGGGGCTGAACCTGGTCGTAGCCGGATATGGCTGGTGCGGCCGCGGCGTCGCCATGCGCGCGCGCGGAATGGGCGCCAATGTGATTGTCACCGAGGTGGATCCCACCAAGGCCATCGAGGCCGTGATGGACGGCTTTCGGGTTATGTCCATGGGCGAAGCCGCCGTCATCGGCGACATCTTCGTCACCGTCACGGGCAACAAGCACGTCATCGCGCGCCATCACTTCGAGCGCATGAAGAACGGCGCCATCCTTTGCAACTCGGGGCACTTCAACGTGGAGATCGATCTGGACGCCCTGGCTAAGATCAGTTCCTCTCACCGCCAGACGCGCGAGTTCGTGGAAGAGTATTCCTTCCGCGACGGGCGCCGGCTCAATGTGCTGGCCGACGGCCGCTTGATTAATCTCTCGGCCGCCGAAGGGCATCCGGCTTCCGTGATGGATATGAGCTTCGCCAACCAGGCCCTATCGGCCGAGTACATGGTGAAGAATCACAGCCATCTCGAAAACCGCGTCTATTCCGTGCCGGAAGACCTGGACAAGCAGGTGGCGCGCATGAAGCTGGAATCCATGGGGGTCAAGATCGACCGGCTCACTCCCGAGCAGGAACACTATCTGTCAAGCTGGTCCGAAGGCACGTAGGACAGGCCTGGAGGGCGGGCAATTCTGCCCGCAGCCGGCTTTCAGCCGGCTATGGCGAGCTTCGCTCGCCTCTTGCGGCATGAGTGCGGTCCGGCAGGGACCCGTCTCGGATATCCGTATTGGTCCAATCGCTCCGACCGGTTGTTCTACAGGATTTGGGCAAGCCCAGCCAGCCCATCTACTCCGTGAATCTCACGACCGGCAGGCGGGAACTCGCTTTCAGCTTTAGCGAAGCCTTACAGAAGGAGGCGGTAACCTGCCGGTTCGCCGGCATCGGGTTGGACGATACGCTCTATGCGTTCGTGATTGCCGCGACCACCGATTTATTCGCCGAGGACTTGGATCTGCCTTGAGTTATAATTCCGACCCGGTTCTGTTTTACCACTTGAGCTTCAGGCTGGCTTCCCATTTCTCGGTGGATGCCAGCATTTCATCCCAGGTCACCGTGCGCTGCTGGTAAGCCGCTGTGCGCCCCAGAATCCCGGTGAGATTGCTTTCGACCGCCACGGCCGCATTATTAATGGGCTTGCCGTCCCGAATGCTCTGCACGAAGTTCACGATATTGGTGATGCAGCCGCCGCGGAAGGTATCGTCTTTTTCAGCGCCCGCCCACGCCTGATCTTTCCCGTTGCCGGCAATTCGAACCAGTCCGCCGTAGTGCGTATCCGCGCATCCGCGGATGCCGAAGCAGCGGACGCAGAGGTCCGAGAAGCTGTTGGTGAGTTGGTTGGAGCTGAAGGTGGCGAGGACCTCATTTGGATACCAGAAGTTCACGGCGAAGCGATCCCAGGCATCGCCGGTGTCACTCTCTGTGCCGGACCAATCCGTGCGGCCGCCTGTGCCATTGGCTTTCAGCGGGTGGCCGTCAAGATACCAGTTAGCCATGTCGATGACGTGTATGTTCTGTTCGACGATGATGTCGCCGCTGATTACCCGGTCGCCGAGCCAGTTCACGATACGCTTTTGCCCGGGGTCCATGCCGGGCGTGGAACGGTCCTTCCACGGGCGGCCGGCGTAGTATACGATCTGGCACATGGCGACTTTGCCGATGTCGCCGCGATGGATTCGGCCGGCAACTTCCTGAAAGACCGGCCGGGCGCGGGTTTGGAAGTCGACCCAGAAGCTCAGGTTCCTTTTGCCGGCCTTCTGACCGCTTTGGAGGAAGTCCTGGCAGCCCGGCACGTCGACCGCAATCGGTTTGGCGCAGAACACGTGCCGGCCGGCATCTACGGCCGCCGCGGCCTGCATGGCATGGTAGTAGGTAGGGGTTTCGACGACCACCGCATCGAGTTTGGATTGGGCCAGATCCTGGTATGCGTCCGGGCCCCAGTAAGCACGGCCGGGGTCCACCTTGGACTTTTCCCGCGTCGAATCCAGATTGGCCTTCAGCACATCGGCGACAGCCACGAGACGGGCGCCGGCGTATTCGGAAAAAAACGGGGAGATCCAGTTGCCGCGGCCGCCGCAGCCTACCAATCCGACTTCCACTGTGGAATTGGCCGGGTAACCGAACGCTGTTGCCGGGCGAAGAAGCAGCATGCCGCCGGCCGCCGCTTTGACGAAGTTGCGGCGCGCGACGCCATCTGTAGGTGCATCGGACATAAAGCACCTCCTTAGCGAAAACCGATTGTAGCAGACACGCGGGAACCGGCCGCCGTGCCCGCTAGAGTGTAGTGCGTCATGCAGATTAACGATTATACCGGCACCGTGGGGCGGGCTATACAGCCCGCGGACCCGCTTTCAAGCGGGTCCAGCCGCCTCGAAAGGCGGCTGCGGCCATGATTGGCCGCCCTAGGACAACGGGAAGCGGGGCGTCCACCAATGGTGAGGGGTGTTGGGTGTTGCACCCGGGGGCCGCAGCCGCTACAGTTTGATAAGGGGTTGGCGGTCCAGGCCGCGATCCGCAAATGGAGGGCAAATGACATTGCGTAGGCTTGCGATTCTGTGCGCACTATCTGGCGCGCAGATCGTTTGGGCTCAGACGTGGACTGTAACGAAAGTCGTGGATTACAACACGGCGTGTCCGGGCACTCAGGGAAGCTTTAGCCCCGCCGGCCAGTTCCCAGCGATTGAGGGGCCGTGGGTGGTATTCGAGGATACTGGAGGATACCAGTGCACCACCGCCAACGGTGGGCAATCCATCTGGTCCTATAACCTGATCACGAACGCACTGGTTAAGCTTGCGGACACCAACACGCCGGTTCCAGCCCCGAAGGGCGCCGGCAACTTCGTGGGCTTTACCACGGGGAACTGTTGCGACAACAACCTGCAGGTGCATGATGGCACGGTGCTCTTCTACGGCTACGACTCCGGTTCCAATTCCACCGATCCGAATTGTTATGGAGGCCTCTATACGGTCCCCGTGGGGGGCGGCGCGATTCACAGGATTGTCGACTATACGATGACTTTGCCGGGCGCCGGGGGACGCTTTTGCGGTCTCCAGAACAGTTATGGCATCAACGGGGTTCTCGGCATGTCCCTCGACCGAGGCAAAGTGGTCTTTTCGGCTGGGACCACCACCGCCGACGATGGAGTGTGGTGGGCGCCCGCCAACGTGAACACCACTGAATCCGACTTGCACCTGATTGCGGACGGGAGCACGGTCTACCAATCGCCTTTCCCGACTGGGTGCTCCGCGCCGGATTGCTGGACCATCGTCCAGTGGGCTGCCGGTTTTATCGGCGGGTCCACGACCGTGTTCGCCGGGGGCCGCGGCGAAACCGGCGCGGATGGACTGTTCGTCAACTCGCCGTCGAGTCCCATTTTGCTCTCCTCGTATGTCCTGCCGGGCGACGAGGCGCATAACGCCGCATTCCCATACAATGCTTCGTTCTATGTCCTGCCAGTGGTGGACGGCAACTACATTTTCTTCGCGGCGTTCGATCCCGAGTACCAGGGGACTTGCGGCGGCGGCTGGTTCGGCGGCATCTTCAAGACCAGTCTTGCCGGCGGCACGGCCGCAAATATCATGAACAGTTGCGACATGCAGCCGAATGGCGATCCGCTCAACGGCCAGGATTCTTTCAACCAACTGGCGGCGAATGAGGGAACGGCCGTCTTCCAGGTCTTGGATAACACCACTGGTAATGTCGTGCTGGATTCCTCGGTTAACGGCGTCCTTTCGCAGATGATTGGTCCTGGAGACCCTTTGCCCACCGGCGCATCCTGCGATGGCGTCTTTGAGGCTCCGGGATGCGTGACTACAGTGTCGCCGCCCGGTACAGGCGGGATCAACGGAGGCCGTGTAGTATTTGGCGCCGAGGGTGGTCCGTTCTGGTGGGACTATGGGATCTACTTCGCCAGCTTGCCCTGCGCTTCCGCTCTGACCAGCGACGTGTCGATAGACCTTGGATCGCTCACTTACAACTCGACCACCAAGACATGGTCGCAAACCGCTACGGTGACCAACTCGGTCAAGAGAGCCATCCCAGGTCCGCTCTCGCTGGTGCTGGCGAACCTCACGAGCGGGGTGGTGCTGGAGAATGGCAATGGATCGACGGTTTGCTTTGCGCCGGCGGGCACCTCATACATCAACCTGAACCTCCCGGCGAGCAACAAGCTGGCGCCCGGGGCGAGCACTGAGGTTACGCTGGAATTCGCCGCTCCATCCAACGCCACGATTGCATTTACCAGTCAGCTTGCCGGGCCAGGCGCGCGGTAGGTTGCACCTATTTTACGCTGGGGCTATCGTCGGCCTTCAGGTCGCCCAGAGCGTATTGGATTCCCGCCAGCATGTGCGCGACAAAGGGCCGCGAGTAGTAAATCTTCTCATCGTGGCCGTGCGCCTCGTAGAACACGCGGCCATTGCCCACGCGTTGGATGTAACTCAACGCGTAGTCGCCGTCGGTGCGTTTGGTGGCCGCCGGCTCCTTGGCTTTGTCTTCCGCGCTCATCCTGCCGTAGTTGATGCTGGTGAGAACATGCACCCGTTTGCGGCTGAATGAGTCCTGCGCGAACGTATAAGTCTCATCGACGATCTCGAATCCACGGGCCGGCCACATAACCGTCAGGGGACTCTTTGGATCGTCCACCTTGACAGGGATCAGGGTCGGGTAGGTCCAGTGGAACTTGAAGAAGCCGCCGATCATTTCGTTGAATTCGGGCCACGTGCCCGTGGGCGCAGCGCCATTGGTGTGGTAGCTATCGGTCGCGGCATGGACGCCGGCCAGACCTTTGCCGCCCTTGACGAAGTCCAGGAGCGCCTGCCTGCGAAGGTCGGTGGCAGCCTTGTCGTTCGGGTCGTCCAGGAATTCGCCGGTGGTGCTGGCCAGGAAGATGGCATCGTATTGCTTCAGGTTTTCAGGCGTGATGGCGGCCGCGTCGTAGGTGATGGTGGTCATCCAGGCGCCGGTCTTGTCTCCCAGGTATTCCACCATCTTCGCCGACAGCGGGATGGAAGTATGGACCCAACCGACGGCTCGGCCGAGGACCAGCACACGACGCAGGCTTTGGGGCGCGGCGTAAGGCTTATCCGGCAGCGCGGCCATCATGGCCGAGATGTCCGCCGGGTTGGCAAACTGTTTTTGCGGACAGCCCTTCGTGAAGCCTCCGCTAAATCCCTCCGCTGGGCAATTGGCCGGCTGTTGTGCGAAACTCGCGGATCCGCTGAACACTACAGCGGCCAACGCCGCCGCGATTCCGAATGCCTTCGTCTTCATGATCGATGTTCTCCTCGGTTCGCAGCCCATCAGACTTCCAGCTTCCATGGCGCACGATAGACGGCGTTCAGATTCGGCTGCATCTCGCTCTGCGCGCAGGTCCATTTGTCCTGGTCCCAATCGATGCGGGATTTGAAGCGCATCGAAAGATTTGCCAGCAGGCAAACCGTAGACGAGCGCACGCACGTCTCGATCTCGCTAATCGGCTTTTGACGCGTGCGGATACATTCCAGGAAATTCCGCCAGTGGGGCACGTTCATATCCGCCATGGCCCGGTCCTTCTCCCACGCCTCCGGCTCCGTGAACCTCTTATTGGGAATCAGCCGGCAGCCGCTGCGGTTCACCACAACACTGGCGTCAGTTCCATGGATTACCGTGCCCGCACCCTGGCCGAGACCGAACATCGGTAGCGGATTGCAACTGCGGCTTTCGTAGCTGGAGAGAAAATCTTTGTAATAGAACGTCGCCAGCATGGTGTCCGGCGTCTGGGTATTGTCCCGCACGTAGAACTTGCTGCCCATGGCCGAAACCGCCAGCGGCATCGGGTCGCCGAAGCACTGGTGGATCGGATCGATCAAATGTACGCCCCAGTCGGTCATGGAGCCTCCCGCGTAATCCCAGAAGTATCGGAAGGTCGGGAAAGTGGCCGCTTCCACGCCCCAGCGATTCGGATTGAAGGGAACTTTTGGCGCCGGTCCCAGCCACATATCCCAATCCAGGTTCGATGGTGGATCGCCGTCCGGGGGATTGCCGAATCCTTTTTGTTCCGTCAGCCCACTCTGGAAGGCGTGACAAAACGTCACAGTGCCCAGCTTGCCGCTCTGGACGATCTCAGCGGCTTTTTGAAAATAGCCGCCGGAACGCTGCATGGTGCCGGCTTGCACGATGCGGTTGTATTTGCGCGCGGCCTGCACCATCTTCTGGCCTTCCTCCACGAATTTGCAGGCTGGCTTTTCGACGTAGACGTCCTTGCCCGCCTTGCACGCTTCCACGGCCATATAGGCGTGCCAGTGGTCGGGTGTGGAGATGCAGACCGCATCGATGGACTTATCCGCCAGGATCTCGCGGAAATCGGTGAGCGCCTTGACCTGGAAATCCTTCTTGCGTGCGGCGGCTTCCGCGCGCTCCAGATGCGGACGGTAAACGTCGCAAACTGCAACGGGCTGGGCCTCGGGAATTTTCATGGCATATTCCAGATTTCCCGACCCCATTGCGCCGATCCCGATAAAGCCTACGGTGATGCGGTCGTTCGCTCCCTTTACACGGCCAGTGAAAAGTGAGGTCGTAAGGGCAGCTCCGGCACTCGCCAACGCCGCTCGCCTGGATATTTCGTGTTCCATGGTTTCGTGCTCCTTCCAATTCCGATGCACATGGGATTGAAGGACTATTCTAGTCCAAACTGGAGGGCGCCCAATCACGAGGCGCTGAGCAGAACGATCTTATCGACTTTAGGGAGCGCAGCCCATGGCGATGCTCACCTTATCTTCGGCGCGAGCCGCCGAATCCGACTGGAGTCCGGTTTCACCAGCCGAGAGAAAAACGTGGGTGGCAGCATCTTTGTGGACGCTAGTGGTCAAGGGCACGACCAGCACGGTATCGGCCCGTTCGCGGCGGTTCCGTTTCGGCTTCGCGCGAACCGCTTGTAGAATCTCCTCCAGTACGAAGGAGACTGAGCGAGCGCGGCGTTTCTTGCGCAGCGTTTCGAGGAAATCTACCGACTCGGGAGACAGCGAGTAGCTCTTCATGGTTTTCGCCCTACCATCGATCTCTCCACGGTGCAGACAGGCCAGGAGGCCTGTCCTACAGCGCGGTCTTCACCACGCTCTCCAGCGCATCCGCCGGCGTATACCCTTCGAAGCGCTGCAGCGCTTTGCCGCGGCGGTCGAAGACCAGCGTGGTAGGCAAAGGGCCCACATGGAACAGGTCCGTCGTTTTCTCCGAGCCCAGCAGCACGCGGTACTTCATGGTGTGCTTTTTGAGAAACGATTCCACCAGCGGCGCGCCGCCATCGGTGTCCATCGATACGCCCAGCACGACTACGCCACGGTCTGCATATTGTGCCTGGACCCGATTGAACGTCGGGATCTCCTTCAGGCACGGCACGCAGTAAGTCGCCCAGAAATCTACCACTACCACCTTGCCCTGCAGTGCGGCGGTGTCTAACGGCTTGCCGTCGAGTGTGGTCGCGGGCAGACCACCCAGGTCGCTCTGCGCGCTTTCGACCGGCGCCGCCGCGGGCTTCGCAACGGCGCCTTTCTGCAGGAACGCGAGGTATGCGCCCGCATCTCTGGTCGCGCCGGGGTAGGTGGCCACGCTGTTCCCGTCAGCGTCCACAATCGCGTAGAACGGGATCGCGATCGTCTGGAATTTGCTCTGCTCCAGTTGCTGGTTCTGCGCCGAAGCGTCGTCTGTGCCATCGGTGTACAGGTCCACCAGCACGAAGCCCTTCAGAGCGCCTGCGATCTCCGGCCGCGTAAACATGTTGGCCTTCATCCAGTGACAGTTGGTACAGGCATAGCCGGTAAAGGTGACGAATACCAATTTGCCTTCGCGCCGCGCTTGGTCGAGCGCCTCGCGATACTGGTTCTTCATAAACACCAGTCCGCTCCCGCCCGCCGCTCCGCCGCCCGACTCCGAGGCCACTGGAATGTATGCGTCCAACTCGCCCAGTTTGGCGCCCGACATCCCCGGCGCCAGGCTGATGGCGAAGATCAGGAACGCCATCCCCGCCAGCAGGCGTCCCAGCCCCATCGGATCGTCTTTGCCGATGCCTTCCAGGCGGAGGAAACCGAGCAGGTACAGTCCGGCCATGGCGAACAGCACGATCCACGCAGCCAGGAAGCGCTCGCGGGTGATGACGTTCCATTGCAGCACCTGGTCCACGCTGGCCAGGAACTTGAGCATGGCGGCCAGCACGATGAATCCCATCACCACTTTCACGCGCGCCAGCCAGCCGCCGCTCTTGGGCAGACGCTTCAGGTACGACGGAAACAGCGCCAGCAGAAAGAATGGCAGCGCCAAGCCTGAGGCGAACGCCAGCATACCCAACAGCGGGCGTGCTCCGCCGCTGCCCACCGATGCCGCCAGCAGCGTTCCCATGAACGGTCCCACGCACGCGAACGAGGACAGCGCGAACGTCAGCCCCATCAGCAAGGTTCCCGCGATGCCGCCTTTTTGCGTGCCCCGGTCCAGGCTGGTGAGCACCGACGACGGTATGGTGATCTCGAACGCTCCCAGCAGGCTCAGGCCGAATGCCAGGAAGACCAGCGCAATGAAACCGTTGACCCAGGGATTCGATCCGAGCTGCACCACGCCGAACGGACCCAGGATAGCTGTGGTCACCAGGCCCAGCCCGGAGAACAGCACCACGATCCCCAGGCAGAAGAGCACCGCGTGAAAGAGGCTTTCGCGCCGCGTCCCCTGCCGGTTCAAGAAGAACGACATGGTGATGGGGATCATAGGGAAGACGCACGGCGTGAAAATAGCGGCCAGGCCGAAACCGAAAGCCACCAGCAGAAAAGCTGCCAGTCCTTGGGTGTCCGCGCTGGCCTTCGGCGGTCCGGTTACTTCGGCGTATCCCCCCGGAATGCGTGGGGCTGCGCCGCGCGCCGCGGGGTCGATGGTCAGAGTCGCGCTTTCCGTATGACGCCGCGGCGGAATGCACACCTTATCGTTGCAGGTCTGGTAGCGCACTTCCGCGGATATTTCGGACGCGCCGGCCGCGGCATCCGGCTTCAATTGCAACTCCAGCAGGAAAATCGCGGATCCTTCGTAAGTCTCGGTATCAAGCTGGAAGTTCGGGTCGTAGGCCTCCTTGGGCGGCGACTGGAAAACCCGGACCTTCTCGACGGCGGCATTCGCGGCCACTTTGACGGTGGTGGGGATAGCCCCCGCGCTGGTCATCGAATAGACGTGCCAGCCTGCGTCGATGCGGCCTTCCAGATGCGCCAGGACCTTCGACCCCGGGGCCGCGGCTGCGGGGTCCAGCGAGAGCGACCACTGTACGTTGTGGGGGCCTTGCGCCAGCCCCGGCAGGGCCAGCAGCAGCAGGCCTAAAAAGCTACGTGTTCGGCCGCCCATTGGCGTAACTCGTCCTCGATGCGCTCGTTGACCTTGCCGCTGGAAAACTCCGCGCCCACGCGGATGGCGTTCTTGATGGCATTCGCGTTGGATCGTCCATGGGTGATGATGCAGATCCCGCGCACGCCCAGCAGTGGCGCGCCGCCGTATTCGGAGTAGTCCACGCGTTTCTTGAAATCCGTGAAGGCCGCACGCGCCAGCAAGGCGCCCATCTGCCGCGTGATGGTGGCGCTTAACGATTCCTGCAACATCTGCTTGACCATGTCCACCAGCCCCTCGCTGACTTTCAGAGCCACGTTGCCGATAAAGCCGTCACATACAATTACGTCGCTCTTGCCCGTATAGATGTCGCGGCCCTCCACATTTCCCACGAAATCGATGGGCAGGCTTTTCAGCAAGGGTGTAGCGGCGCGCGTGGTGTCATTGCCCTTATGCTCTTCTTCGCCGATCGACAGCAACCCCACCTTGGGCCGCGGCTGGTGCAACACCACACGGGAATAGACTTCGCCCATCACCGCGAACTGCGCCAGCATGCGCGGCGAACAATCCACGTTGGCGCCCACGTCGATCACCACCACGGGCTTGCCGATCAGCGTCGGGAAAATGCCCGCCAGCGCCGGACGTTCCACGCCTGGTATGACGCCTTGCACCATCTTGGCGGTGGCCATGACGGCCCCGGTGTTGCCGGCCGAAACGAATCCCTGGGCGATGCCATCGCGCACCAGGCGGGAGGCCACCCGGACGGAACTATCGCGCTTGGCCCGGACGGCGCGCGCGGCGCTGTCCTCCATGGTGACCTGCTGGGTGGCGTTGACTACCTCCACCGGCAGGCCGCGGTAGTCGTCGTATTGCTGCAACTCCCGCCGTAGAACTTCCTGCCGCCCGACCAGGATGACCCTGATCCCCAATGTCCTGGCCGCCTCGACGGCCCCCTCGACTTCCGCTTTCGGGGCGTTGTCTCCGCCCATTGCGTCGACAGCAATGGTGACCATGTGGG
>Ga0187867_10002993_pt1 | contig 13701 bp, 14 predicted proteins | sample June2016WEW_13_1_FD_132976 | JGI IMG/M metagenome (GOLD analysis project Ga0187867, IMG submission 132976) | Peatland microbial communities from SPRUCE experiment site at the Marcell Experimental Forest, Minnesota, USA - June2016WEW_13_10 | ecosystem: Environmental > Terrestrial > Soil >... | reverse complement strand
TTGACCCACTTGAGGCCGGGGTTCGCTCCGGCGCCGGCAGCAAAGAGGCGACCTGGCGCTTGCGTGGGATGGCTACCCGGCGCGACCTGCAGGGCCAGGGGATCGGGTCGAAGGTGATAGCCGCCGTTGTCGACCACGTGGCAGGACAAGGTGGCGACCTCATCTGGTGCAACGCCCGGGTGGGCGCCATCGCCTTTTACAACAAGGCGGGCTTTGAGAACTGGGGCGACGAATTCGTCCTGCCAAACGTCGGACCTCATGTGGTGATGTGGCGCCTTGTGGAGCCACGAAGGGCACCGTGAATCAAAGATCCAAGGTCCGCGACCCTGAGGTGGTCGAGCTTTTGCAACAGCTGATCCGCAACGCCTGTGTCAACGAAGGCACCGACGAATCCGGACACGAGTCCAAGAACGCCGATGTGCTGCGTGCCGGCCTCGAAGGCTCCGGCTGTGACCTCGAGAGTTACGAGCCGCTCCCGGGCCGCGTCTCGCTCATCGCCCGTCTCGAGGGCGGCGACGCGGCCGCGCCGGCACTTTGCTACCTGGCTCACACCGACGTCGTGCCGGTGAACCCGGATACCTGGAGCCGCGACCCGTTCGGCGGCGAGCTCGTCGATGGTGAGATTTGGGGCAGGGGCGCTGTCGACATGTTGAACATCACCGCCTCGATGGCCGTCGCCTTCGGGCGTCTTGCCCGGAGCGGCTTTCGCCCCCGCGGCAGCCTGATCCTCGCCGCCGTCGCCGACGAGGAGGCGCTCGGCGCCCACGGCGCCGGCTGGCTGAGCAAGCACGCCGCCTCAGCGGTGGCGGCAGACTACGTCATCACCGAAGAAGGTGGTGTCCCCATCGAGACTCCAAGAGGGCGCCGGCTCCCGATCACAGTCGGTGAGAAGGGCAGTTGCTGGTGCCGCCTTAGGGTCCATGGGATGGCGGGCCATGCCTCGGCGCCGCTTCGCACCGACAACGCCCTCGTCACGGCGGCGGAGGTCGTGAGGCGCCTTGATGGGTACCGGCCGACGGCGACCATCCACGACGCGTGGCGCCGTTTCGTGGCCGGCATGGCCTTTCCCGACGACATCGGCGCCATGCTCGTCGACCCGGACGCCGTCGAGGCTCTTTGCGATTCCCTCCCTGAAGTCGGCCTCGCCCGTCAGGCACACGCTCTCACGCACATGACGGTCGCCCCGACGATCATCAACGGGGGCACCAAGCTCAACGTGATCCCTGACAAGGTCGATCTCGACCTGGATGTGCGCACGCTGCCCGGTCAGGGCGAGGCCGAGGTGAGAGCTGTGATCAAGCAGGCCATCGGCGACCTCTCCGACAAGGTGGAGATCCTCTGGGCCCATGACGACCCCGCCAGCGAGTCGCCGATCGGCACGCCGCTTTGGGCCGAGCTCGACGCCATGGTGAAACGGTTCCACCCGGGCGCCGAGAGCGTGCCTTTTTTCAGCGCAGGAGCCACCGACGGGCGCTTCTTCCGCCGTCGCGGAGCCGTCGCCTACGGCTTTGGGATGTTCTCGGACAGGATGAACTTCCAGCAGTTCCTGTCCATGTTCCACGGTGATGACGAGAGAGTCGACGTCGAGTCTCTCGCCCTGTCGGCAGAGATGTTCGAGTCCCTGCCCCGTAGCTTCCTCGCCTGAGCCGAGCCGCTCAAGGCTCGAAATCCTCGTCGTCGGCGTCGCGGCCGTTGTCGCTGTCCACGTCGAGCCAAGTGGCAAAGCGGCTCACGACCTGCTGCACACCCCCGCCGGCACGTTCCACGATCTTGGCGAAACGTTGCCTGTAGTGCTTGAGAGCAGCGTCGAACTCGGCCGAGGGCGGCGGCTCTTGCCCACGGCGCAGATATCCCCCCGAGCGCTGGCGGTCGTAGTCACCGGAGGCCACCCAGGCGATCACCTCGCGGACGCGCCGCACGGGGAAGGGGTGCGTGGTGCCGATCTCGGACCAGAACCGGGAGTAGCGCGCGAACGGGTCGCCCTCGCCCTCGTACTCGGTGGCCTGGCGGATGAAGGCGTCGAGGTCTAGGCCCGGCACGGGGCCGCCCGCCATGCGCATCAGGGTCCGGCACGTCAAAAGAGGGTCACCCGTCCCAAGCGCACTGGCGCGGTCGGCCGTCAGCTCAGCCGCCCTCGACCATTCGAGCAGGGCGTAGTAGAGGGCCTTCAAGGGCAGTCCGGCAAAGGGCGCTCCTCTAAGCACCCCGTTCATCACGAGCTGCACGAGCTCGAAGGTCGTCATGAAGACCACGTGGTCGGCGAGCACGTGCCCCATCTCGTGGGCGAGGACGGCGTCGAGCTCGTCGGAGTCGAACGACCGGGCGAGGCCCGAGGAGACGAGCGTCACCGGGTCGCTCGCGCCGATCGTGAGAGCGTTGCCGACGGGGAACTGGGTCACGTACAGCTGGGGGCACCTGGCGATGTCGAAGGTGTTGGCGTAGCGCCGCTGTTTTGCCCACACCTCGGGGAGCTGGTCCTCTCCGAGCCGGACGGCGGTGCCGAGCATCAGCTGGCGGAGCTTGCGCTCATAACCGACCTCGGTGAGCTTTTTGATCACCCGGTCGAGCATCGGGATGCTGTGAAGCGCCGCCGCAGCCGCACGATCGGCGGGGTGGGCGAATCCCTGGGCACTGATGTCCGGATAGCTGAGCGCTGTTTCGATTGGCATGGCGGTCGCCCTCCCGTTCGTGAGAAGTCTCTCACTCGTGAGCCGTTCGCAGCCTCCGGGCAGATTGAGATCGCGACGGTCTCAAACTCAGACGGACAGGTTCCCCCGGACCAGGACCGGCGTCGTTGGCGTCGGGGTTCCGCCGAGCGGCTCGGCGGTGATCATGAGCGCGGTCATCGGAGCTTCGACCCTTATCGGCGCGGCCGAGGGGTGCGAGCCCAGCACGCCGAGGGACACGACCTTGCCCCGCGAGAGCGCCCAGAGCTGGAAGGTCTGCGAGGGGCCGAGCCGGGGCATGGACGGGTTGATCAGATAACCCGCTCCGTGCACGAGGATCACCGTCGCCTGCCAGGCCGGGTGGGTGGCCGAAGTGAGCTCCACCGTCTCGTGCGACGGGTTGGAGAGCACACTTGAGACACTGGCTTGCACACCCAGGTTGTGCACGCGTTGGTCAAGGTTGCCCACCTTGGCTGCCAGCAGCCCGACGACCACTATGAGGGCGGCGGCGAGCGCACCGAGCGGCACGAGCAAGGCCAGCCTGCGCCTTAGCGGCCGGTGAAAGGAAGAAAGCGCCGGTGGCTCGTCCTGCAAGGAGGCGGAGATGCGGTCCCACAGCTCGTCTGGCGCGGGAACCGGAGCGTCGCTGACACTGTTTCCCAACAGTGCGGCCACCTCGCGGTGCGCGGCGAGCTCCGCCCGGCACCGCGGGCAGGTGAGCAGGTGGTCGTCGACCTCCCGTCGCTCGTCGTCGTCAATGGCGTCGAGCGCGTAGGCACCGAGCAGCTCCTCGATCTCGTCGTGTGTCACGGCTGCTCACCTTTGTGGCCGAGGCCGGTCAGGGCGAGCTGGCCGTGCATGCGCTTGAGCCCGCTGCGGATCCTGCTTTTCACCGTGCCCTCCGGCTCGCCGAGGATGCTCGCCACCTCCCGGTAGGTATGACCCCGAAAGTACGCCAGCTCGATCGGCCTCCGCTCGGTGTCAGGGAGGCTGCCGAGTATCTCCCGCACCTGGTCGGCGATCAGTATGTCCCCTACTTCTCGCTCGAGGTCGTAGCCACCTTGAGCAGTTTCTCTCGCCTGGCGCTCCTCACGACGGCGACGGGACCCTTCTGACCGCATCTGGTCGACGGCTCGGCCGTGCGCTTGGGCAAGCAGGTACGAGCGCAGGGAGCCCCTCTCCGGGTCGAAGCGGTCCGGTGCGTTCCACAGGCGCACGAAAACCTCTTGCACGATCTCTTCTGCCGCGGCCTTCTCGTGCAGCAACCGGCGCGCTAGGCCGAAAACGGCCCCGGCATGGCGCCGGTAGGCCTCCGCGAGCGCGTCCTCCCTGTAAGGGGCTATCGCAAGGGCAAGGTTGGCATCACTCGCGTTGGACAGTTCAGGTCGCACCTCACCTGGACTACGGAGCCGACGAGCCTCCGGATCACCCGCGCGCACGGGCACAAGCTAACTGGCCCAGAGCATCGAACGGTGCGTAGCACCGTTCGGATGGTGCCGTTGTGGGCGGTCTTTCCGCCCCCTTTACCGGCGGTCGAGACCAAATAGCGTGGCGGCGGACTTTTTTAGGAGGACTCTCCGCTTGGCGAGCTCTCCTCGGTCGCCTCCGTGTCAGATGAGTAGCTGCCGGTCGGGATACCTCCGCTGAACTGGGGCATCCCACCGCCGCCGGGCACGGTGGTGGCGGCCGGGGCCGAAGGAGGCGGAGTGTCGCCGGCCCCGGTGGGCGTCGGGACGAACGACCCGTCGGGAGCAGTCGGCGCCGGCGCAGTGGCGGAAGTCACCGTCACCTGCCCGTGCTCCGACTCGAATTGGCGCAGCTCAGCTACGAGTTCGCTGGACCTTTTGTCCGCGTCGGCCGAGGCGCGCCCCACCTGTTGGGTGTACACGATGCCGCCGAGCTCGAGCAAGAGTGCGTCCGCGTGCTTCTTGGCCTGGATCTCCGAGAGCTTCGCCTGCCCGGCTTTGGCTCCCTCCTGGGCCTTTTCGGCCAGCACTGTCGCCTGCGCCTTTACCTTGTCCATGAAACCCATGGCCCTGCCCTCCGTTGAGATATTGGCCGCTCTCGGCCTCAGCTCCCCTGTTGGCACGCGACGCTACCGCGCGGCGACCGCCGCCACCACGCCTCGATGATCGGCCACGATGTAGCCGTGGACCGATGTGAGGAATGCCAGTTCGATTACGAGGCGCTCGGGGCCGGCGCGGTGCCGAGCGCCTTGCGTTCGCTCGGGGGCCGGTTCGGGATGCGGATCGCCAACGAACGGGGCGATCCGACGCTGGGACTGACGATTCGCACCCGCCCGGCTCCGAGGGTTTGGTCCGCTCTCGAGTATGCCTGCCACATGCGCGACGTCTTTTTGATTCAGCGCGAGCGCCTTTACCTCGCCCTCGTGGAGGAGTGTCCGAGCTTTGCCAAGATGTACCGCGACGAGCGGGCGGTCCTCGCCCGCTACGGCGCCGAGGACCCCGACGACGTCATCCGTGAGCTCAAGGTGGCGGCCGAGATGCTTGCCTGGGCTTTCGAGGGGCTCGACGAGACCCAGCTGCAGAGGCGGTGCATCTACAACTTCCCCGAGCCGACAGAGCGCAACGTGCTCTTTCTCGGGCGCCAAGCGGTCCACGAAGGCGAGCACCACCTGCGCGACATCGACGCCGGGTTGCGCTCAGCGGCCGCGACGGTACGAACGGCCTCGCTTGCCCAAGACCCGCGTTCGCACCCTCTCCCGTAACGACCACAGAGCAGCCGCACTCGGCCGCTTGAGCGTGGCTCAGGCGCCGGCGAGCTCCCGCCAGCGGTCCGGCTCGGCCTCGAGGCGCTCTGTCACACTCGATGGGCTGAGCCGCAGCGTCGCCTCTGGCACAGCGTCGGCTAGCGCCCTGCGAGCCCAGTAGTCGTGGGCGGCTCCCCTGAGATGCTCACGGCGCCAGGCGACGAGCTCGCCGGGGACGGCGGCCCCTCGGTCACCGACGAGGCAGCCGAACAGCCTGAGGGCGAGCTCGATGTCGGCCGAAATCGGTGCCCGTCCGAAGATCGCCGCCCGGCGCAGGGCGATGGCGACTGCGCCTGACAACACGTCCTCGGCGTGCTCGCCCGGCTCGAGCGCGAGACGGTCCTTGAACCTGGTGGCGAGCTCGAGGGCGTAGCCCTGGTCCGGCCCCGGCACTCCGAGGCCGGGAAGGTTCTCCCGACGGGGCCTGGGCCGGCTCTCGCCCGGGCGGTGGGGCTCCCACGGCGCCGGTGTGCCGAGCTGGTAGCCCTCACGCACCTCGTTCTCCTCGAGTATGGGGGCGAACTTGGGCTGGGTCATGGCACCGCCTCCACGCTCGTCGCGCCCGGCTGCATCTCGTCAGCGAACGCCTCACCGGCCAGCTCCGTCCCGGCCTGGCTGTTTTTCACCTGGGCGGCCCGGACGAGGCCGAAGACGACGGCGTCCACGAGAGCCTCCCAGGAGGCCTCGATGATGTTCTCCGATACACCTATGGTCGACCAGCTGCCCTCGGCGTCAGCGGTGTCCAAGAACACCCGTGTGATGGCTCCGGTCCCCTTGGCCGTGTCCAGGACGCGCACCCGGTAGTCGGTCAGATGAACGTTGCGCAGCTCTTGGAAGTGCGGCTCGATGGCAAGGCGGAGGGCGGCGTCCAGGGCGTTGACAGGGCCGTTGCCCTCAGCGGTCGCCACCACTCGTTCGTCGCCCACGTGGACCTTGACGGTCGCCTCGGTCGTCAGCTCTCCTGCTGAGGACCAGGGGTGCACGAGCACAGCCTCGCCGGCACCGTCGAGGGCGGCGGCGCCTGCTCCCCGGGCCCGCCAGTCGGTGATGACTCGGAACGACTCGATCGAGAACAGGTCTCCGAGTCGCCCGCCGAGAGCACCGCCCGCGGCCCGCATCAACAGCTCGAGCGATCCGTCGGCCGCCTCGAAGTGGTAGCCGTTGTGCTCGAGGTGCTTCAAGGCCTCTAGGACCCGGCCGAGCGCCGGCGAGTCGAGCTCGAGACCCAGCTCGGCGGCCTTCAACTGCAGGGTCGAGCGCCCAGCAAGCTCGCTGACGACGACACGGGTGCCGTTGCCCACGACATCTGGGGAAACATGCTCGTAGGCGTCCGAGCGTCGCACCAGGGCGCTCGTGTGCAGGCCCGCCTTGTGCGTGAACGCCGCCACGCCGACATAGGGCCGTTGCGGGTCGAGGGTCAGGTTGACTAGCTCGGAGACGTGGTGGGCCACCGAGGTGAGGCGCTCGAGCCGGTCGGCGGGGATCGTCCGTACACCCATCTTGAGGGTGAGGTTGGCGATGATCGCCGAGAGATCGGCGTTACCTGTGCGCTCGCCGTAACCGTTGATGCAGCCCTGGATGTGAGTCGCGCCCTCGCGCACGGCGGCAAGCGAGTTGGCCACGGCACAACCGCCGTCGTTGTGGAAGTGCCCGCCGATCACCACCGACGAGTGGGCCCTCACCTCAGAGACGATGCGCTCGACCTCGTCGGGCATGGTGCCGCCGTTGGTGTCACACAACACGAGCACCTCAGCTCCTGCCTGTTCGGCCGCGGCGAGGACGGCGAGGGCGAACTTGGCGTCACGCCGGTAGCCGTCGAAAAAGTGCTCGGCGTCGAAGAACACCCGCAGGCCGGCCTGGCGCAGATGCGCCACCGAATCGGCCGCCATGGCGATCGCCTCGTCGAGCGTGGTCCGCAAAGCCTCCGTGACATGCAGGTCGGAGGCCTTGGCGACGATGCAGACGACCGCGGTCCCCGCTTCGACGAGGTGGCGGAGAGTCTCGTCGTCATCTGCGCGGGCTCCGGCGCGCCTCGTCGAACCGAAGGCGACGAGGCTCGCCGTCTTAAGAGCGAGGTCGGTCGCGGCGCGGGCGAAGAACTCCTCGTCTTTCGGGTTCGCGCCCGGCCAGCCTCCTTCGATGTAGGCGACTCCCAGGTGGTCGAGCTGCTCGGCGACGTGCAGCTTGTCGTCGACCGTGAGCGAGATGCCCTCCTGCTGGGAGCCGTCGCGAAGCGTCGTGTCGTAGATGTCGACCGCCGCCGGGAGGCGGTGCTCACTCGACATATTCGAGCCAGTCTTTGTAGCGGTCCACCTTGCCCCGCACCGTGGCGAAATAGGTCTCCTGGATCTCACGCGTGATGGGCCCGGGCTTGCCCGTGCCGAGCGGGCGGTCGTCCACCGAGCCGATCGGGACGACCTCTGCCGCCGTGCCGGTGAGGAACGCCTCGTCTGCCATGTACAGGTCCGTCCGCCGCATCTCGCGCTCGGTCACGCTGTAACCGAGATCATGGGCCATCGTGGCGACCGAGTCCGCCGTGATGCCCTCGAGAGCGCCGGCCGCCGAGGGAGGAGGCGTGAACAGGCGACCGTCACGGACGACGAACACGTTCTCGCCCGTTCCTTCTGAGATCAGTCCGCTCGTGGTGCACATGAGAGCCTCGTCGTAGCCGGCGCGCATCGCCTCCACCTTGGCGAGCGAGGAGTTGACGTACATCCCGGTCCCCTTCGCCGCTGTCGGTATGGCTCGCGGGTCGTGACGTGCCCAGGAGCTGATCTTGAGGCGAATGCCGTTGGCTATGCCCTCATCGCCGAGGTAGGCCCCCCAGGGCCAGACCGCCACCGCGACCTGCACCTTGCACAGGATCGGGTTCAGGCCCATCTCGCCGTAGCCGAGATAGGCGATCGGGCGGATGTAGCAGCTGGCCAGCCCGTTCTCGCGCACAGTGAGCTTGATGGCCTCGAAGATCTCGTCTTCAGTAAAGGGCATGTCCATCTGCAGTATGCGGGCGCCCCTGAACAGCCTCCTCGTGTGGTCGCGCAGGCGGAAGATGGCCGGCCCGCTAGCTGTCTCGTAGGCGCGTATGCCCTCGAAGACGCCCATGCCGTAGTGGAGGCTGTGAGTGAGGACATGCACTGTGGCCTTGTCCCAGTCGACGAGCTCGCCGTCCATCCAAATCTTCGTTGTCGGGGTGATAGGCACCGTCACAACCTCCTTAGGACTTCGTCGCCGACGCCGGAGGTGCTCCAAGACGCGGAGGATCCGGCCATTTCAGTCTGCAATGCCAGAACTGCCTTCGTCACGCGCCCGGCCGCTTCGGCCTCGCCCAGGTGCTCGAGCATCATCGCCGCGGAACGGATCGCCGCCAGTGGGTTCGCCTTCCCCGTTCCGACTATGTCGTGGGCGGAGCCGTGCACCGGCTCGAAAAGCGAGGGTCCCGTGCGGGCGGGGTTGAGGTTGGCCGAGGCCGCGAGCCCGATGCCGCCGGTTACCGCACCGGCGAGGTCGGCGAGGATGTCGCCGAAGAGGTTGTCCGTCACCACCACGTCATAGGAAGCTGCGTCCTCGACGAAAAAGATGCAGGCGGCGTCCACGTGGTTGTAGGCCGTGGCGAGCTGCGGGTACTCCGTTGCGACCGAGTCAAAGACCCTGCGCCACAGGTCTCCTGCATAGGTGAGGACGTTGGTCTTGTGCACCAAGGTGACGTGGTGTCGAGCCCGGCGCTCGGCGAGCTCGAAGGCGTAGCGCACGCAGCGCTCGACCCCGTGACGGGTGTTGACCGAGCCTTGCGTGGCGACTTCGAATGGTGTGCCGCGCCGCAGCGTCCCGCCTTCTCCCACGTAGGGACCTTCGGTGTTCTCGCGCACGACAACGAAGTCGGCCCGGGGGGCGACAGAGCCCGGTACCCCGTTGAAGGGGCGCAAATTTATGTACAAGTCGAGCTCGAAGCGCAGTTTCAGCAACAAGCCGCGCTCGATCACTCCCGGGGGCACCGCCGTTGAGCCGATCGGCGGCCCGACGGCGCCGAGAAGGATGGCGTCGGTAGCCCTCAGCTCATCGAGGACCGAGTCGGGCAGCACCTCACCGGTGCGCTCGTAGCGGGCGGCACCGAGGTCGAATTCGACCGTATCGAGGCCGACGCCGGTGCCGGCGACGACCTTCAGCGCTTCCGCGATCACCTCAGGGCCGATCCCGTCGCCCCTGATCACGCCAACTTTGTGCACACCTTCTCCTGTCGCCGCCGCTCAGCGGGTGACAGCCGACGAGACACGCGACGAGACGCGGCCCGGCCTGGGATTCCCTGCGGTCACCTTAGTCCGGGTGCCTGTCTCCCGGTCGCTGCGCTAGATGCCGACGGCGGCCTCTGCTTCGGCCCAGGTGTAGACGGCCCCGGCCGGTGCCGGCCCGCAAGCGGCGACGAAGATCTCGGCGAACGAGGTGGCGATCTTGGCCGAGCTCGTAAAGCCCGCCCCCATCACCAGCCGCTCGTCGGCCGAAGCGCAGCCGGCAAGGTCGCTTGACCAGGGCCGCAGGATGTTGTCGCGGTGGCCCCAGCATCCTGCGGCGTTCGGGGAACGACAGTCGTAATTGGAGCTGCCGTACCCGTCGTCGTACATCCAGCCGTCGTCGGCACCGAGCGCGCTCTCGCCGCCTTCGGCCCAGTTCGATCCCCAGGCCCGCACCTGCGCCCCGCCCGCGAGCGCCGCCTCCGAGGCCACGGGGTCCCTCGCCGCCTCCGCCCCGGCGGCGGCGGCGGCGTCCAGCTGGGCCGTGAGGGCAACCATGGGCGGCTCACCGCGCGAGACGCGCTCGAGGTCGGCGATGACAAAGAGCTGGTCGGGCACGCTCAAGCGGAGGAACTTCTGCAGGCTAAAATGCAGCGGGCCCAACGGCTCGCTGGCCCGGGCGTCGTCGATGGCCTGCAGCGCCTTCAGGTTGCAGGCGACCTTGTCGTCAAGGGCGTTGGGCGCGCAAAAGGCGAAGAAGTCCGGGCTCGGGGCCAGGTTCTTCGGCGGGTTCCTCGGGGGCACGATCCCGGCGAGGGGCGTGGTCCAAAGGCGGGGGACGGCTCCGGCGAGCGGCGCCATCGTGGGCGAGGAAGCGGTGAGCAGGCCGACGAGCACGGCGGTCGTGCCAATGACCACGGCTCGTCTCGCCCGCCTGGCGAGTGCCTGAGGCATCGCCAAACAGTACCGGTCGTAAACGGGGGCAAAGTGCACCCGCGCTAGGGCGAATCCGCCTCGCCGAGCCGGTAGCCTCGCGTCGGTGATCGAAACTACGCATCTCACTGCCGAGACCCACGCTCGGCTCGTCGCCGAGCTCGAGGACCTGACCACGCGCGGCCGCGTCGAGATCGCTCGGCAGATCGAGGCCGCAAGGGCGCTCGGAGACCTTTCGGAGAACGGGGACTACCACGCCGCCAAGGACGCCCAGGGCAAGATGGAGTCGCGGATACGCCAGCTGCAGCGCATGCTCGAAGACGCCGTGATCGTCGACAACTCGACACACGAAGCGGGCGTGGTTACGACCGGAGTCGTGGTGGAGCTGCGCTATGAAGGCGACGACGGCACCGAGAGGTTCCTGGTCGGATCGATCGAGGAAAAGGGCGAAGGCGTATCGGTCGTTTCGCCCGCCTCGCCGCTCGGCCAGGCGCTCCTCGGCCACCTCGCGGGCGAGACGGTCGAGTACGAGGCCCCGAACGGCCGGCTCACCGTCGAGATCGTCTCTGTCGGCAGCTGAGGAGCGATGTCGAAGACGCTCGCCGAAAAGGTCTGGGACCGCCACGTCGTACGCCACGGCGACGGCGCGGCCGAGCCTGACCTGCTCTACATCGACCTGCACCTCGTCCACGAGGTCACCTCTCCCCAGGCCTTCGAAGGCCTGCGCCTTGCGGGAAGACGCGTGAGGCGGCCCGAGCTCACGATCGCCACGGCAGACCACAACGTGCCGACGACGACCGCGAGCGGGCCTGTCGAGGACCCGGTCTCGCGACGCCAACTCGAAGCCCTCGACGCCAACTGTGCCGAGTTCGGCGTGACCTGCTACCCGATGGGTGACGCGCGCCAGGGCATCGTGCACGTGATCGGTCCCGAACAGGGCCTCACCCAGCCCGGCATGACGATCGTCTGCGGGGACAGCCACACCTCGACTCATGGCGCCTTCGGGGCGCTGGCGTTCGGCATCGGCACCTCGGAGGTCGAGCACGTGCTCGCCACCCAAACCTTGCCCCAACGCCGCCCCAGGACGATGGCGGTCACGGTAGAGGGCGAGCTGGCTCCCGGCGTCGGCGCGAAGGACCTCGTGCTCGCGATCATCGGCCGACTCGGCACCACCGGCGGCGTCGGCTACGTGATCGAGTACAGGGGCTCCGCCATCGCCTCGCTGTCGATGGAGGGCCGCATGACGGTCTGCAACATGTCCATCGAGGCGGGGGCGCGCGCCGGCATGATCGCTCCGGACGAGGTCACCTTCGCCTACCTAAAAGGGCGACCCCATGCACCGAAGGGTGCCGAGTTCGACCGGGCCGTCGCCGACTGGCGCACTCTTTTGAGCGACGAGGGGGCCAGCTTCGACGCCGAGGTGGCCCTCGACGCCGCCTCGATACGGCCCCACGTCTCCTGGGGCACAAACCCGGCCCAGGTCGTCGCCATAGACGGTGAGGTGCCCGACCCCGACGAGCTGGCGACGCCGGCCGAGCGGGAAGCGGCCACGCGGGCGCTTGCCTACATGGGCCTCGTGGCCCGTACCCCGATCCGCTCCATCGAGGTCGACACCGTGTTCATAGGCTCGTGCACCAATTCGAGGATCGAGGACCTGCGCTCGGCCGCCGCGGTGCTCGAGGGGCGGCGAGTCCATCCCGGCCTACGGGCGCTCGTCGTCCCGGGTTCGCGCCTCGTAAAGCACCAGGCCGAGGCAGAGGGCCTCGACCGGGTCTTCACCGACGCAGGCTTCGAGTGGCGCGAGAGCGGTTGTTCGATGTGCCTAGGCATGAACCCCGATCAGCTCTCGTCCGGCGAGCGGTGCGCCTCCACCTCGAACCGCAACTTCGAAGGCCGCCAGGGCCGGGGGGGGCGCACCCATCTCGTTTCCCCGGCGGTGGCGGCGGCCACCTCGGTCGCAGGCCGGTTCGCGACCCCGGCCGACCTGGGGTCTTGAGCATGGAGCCCGTGCGCGTGGTGACGGGGCGGGCGGTCCCCCTCGACCGTTCCGACGTCGACACCGACCAGATCATCCCGAGCGAGTGGCTGAAACGCATCGAGCGGAGCGGGTTCGGGGCCGGGCTCTTCGCCGAATGGCGCGACGACCCGCACTTCGTGCTCAACGATCCAGGCCACGCCGGCTCGACGATCCTCGTCGCCGGCCCGAACTTCGGCACCGGGTCGTCTCGCGAGCACGCCGTCTGGGCGCTCGTCGACTTCGGCTTTCGCGCCGTCATAAGCCCGCGTTTCGGAGACATCTTCCGCAACAACTCGACCCGTTCCGGCCTCGTGCCTGCAGAGGTGTCCGAATCCGACGGGCGGGCGATCCTTGACGCCGTCGCCGCCGATGGCACTTTGGAGCTAGTCGTCGACGTCGAGCGCCGTCTCGTAGAGGCACCCGAGGTCGGCATCTCGGTACCCTTCCGCCTGGACGACGACGCCCGCGACCGGCTCTTGAAGGGCCTCGACGACATCGGCGTCACCTCGCAGTACACCTCGGACATTGACGCCTTCGAGGCCCGCCGACCGGCCTGGATGCCGAAGACCACCGTCTGAGTACACCTCTGTAACGGCTCGCCCCGCCGTCAGCCGACGAACACCTCGTGCGGGCCGGTTAGGGGATCGCCTCGGCCTGGCGAACGGCGTCTACACCGCCAGGCGCGGTCCTGGCCTTGGCTCGCACGACGCGGTTTGTCGCCGCCACATAGGCACGAGCGGCCGCTTCCACGACGTCGGTCGACAGCCCACGGCCCGAGGCCCGTACCCCGTCGGCCTCGAGCTGGATGACGACGTCGCCGAGGGCGTCGATGCCGCCGGTGACAGATGAGACGTTGAAGTCCATGAGCTTTGCCTCAATGCCGGTCGCCTGCTTGATCGCCTTGCAAGTGGCGTCGATCATGCCGTCGCCCTCGGCCGTCGCCTCGGACTTGTGACCGTCGCGGCTCACCACGACCCTGGCCCGCGGCATGCCCATCGTGCCTCCCTGGACGTCGAGCACGTCGAGCACGAAGCCCTCTTCGAGCGCCGTCCCGAGCTCTTCGGCGACGATGGCCTCGAGGTCGGCGTC
>Ga0187867_10002991_pt1 | contig 13704 bp, 14 predicted proteins | sample June2016WEW_13_1_FD_132976 | JGI IMG/M metagenome (GOLD analysis project Ga0187867, IMG submission 132976) | Peatland microbial communities from SPRUCE experiment site at the Marcell Experimental Forest, Minnesota, USA - June2016WEW_13_10 | ecosystem: Environmental > Terrestrial > Soil >... | reverse complement strand
TTGTGGTGGCCGGCCCGCGCTGGCTGCTGCGTGGTTTCAACGACCGATCACACCTGGAGCGACACAACCCCCGCGTACGCTCCGCAACATGACCTGGAACGAAGGTCCGTTGCTCGGGTTCGATCTGGAGACGACCGGCGTCAATCCGCGCTCGGACCTACCGGTCCAGGTGGCCCTGATCCGTCGGGAGCCGTACGGAACTGGCTACCGCAACGTGTTCATCGTCGATCCGGGATGTGAGGTCCCTCCGGGAGCGGAGGCCATCCATGGGATCTCGACACAGAAGGCGCGGCGCGAGGGTTGCCCGCTCGACGAGGCGGCGGCGATCGTGCACTCAGCGCTCAGGAAGGCCCAAGCGGATCACGTGCCGGTGGTGGCGATGAACGCGAGCTTCGACATCACGATCGCTGCGATGCTGTTCCGTAGCTTCGGCCTGGAGCCGATTGAATGGCGGGCGCTCGTCGATCCCCTCGTCATCGACCGCAAGGTCGACGGTTTCCGCTCGGGCAAGCGCCGGTTGGACGTTCTCTGCGAGATCTACCACGTCGTGCTTGGCAGTCCGCATGACGCGGGTAGCGACGCGGATGCGACCCTCTCGCTCGCTCGGACGATCGCTTGGCGGTATCCGGAGATCGCCAGGTATGAAATTGGTGAGCTGACGAAGCTTCAGGCTGACTGGCACCTGACCTGGGCGCTCGAATACGACTCGTGGCGCCGGGAGAACGGCGAGGCTGGCCTTGCTCCTGAGGAGTTCTGTTGGCCTCTGCGCGAGGTTCTCGACTTGCACGACGCGCCCAGTCGCTGAACGGGGCTGACCGCACTCGCCGGCGAGCCTGTCGCGGTAAGCCGGCCGGCACTCACCGCCTCAAGTCAGCGGGCCTCAACAAGGTGTGGGGTCGTAGGACGCGGACGTGTTGTTGTAGATCGGCGTCTCGCCGGCCGGAGTCGGCGCGACGGTCGTGACAGTTGTCTGGTTGGGTGTCGTGGTCGTCGTCGAGGTGCCGCTCGCCGGGGTCGTCGTCGAAGTCACACTCGCCAGTGTCGCCGTCCAAACGACGCTCGCAGGGGTCGCCGACGAGCTCACGCTCGCCGTGGTCGCGGTGCTAGTGCTAGTCGGGGACGCCTTCGCTGTGCCGAACGCGAGAAAGTTGTTGATCACCACATCGTCAGCGGCGGCGGCCGGCAGCAGCACCTCGGCCCCCCCGGAGGTGATGTAAGGACCGACGGTTGGAAGGGTCACGGCCTTGAGCGACCCGGGCGGGAAGTTGTGGAACTCCCTCGCCAGGTTCAACAGCGTGCCTTCCGTCATGGTCTGGTCGATCGTCAGGTCGTGAGCCGCTGCGCTGATGAAGGCGGCCAACGCGATGGGGTTGGTGATCTCGGCATTCAACTGGTGGATCACCGCCCGGAAAAATGCCTGCTGGTTACGGATCCTGGTGAAGTCGCTGCCGTAGTCGTTGTACCAGACTCCCTTGTCTTCGTACTGGAGATTCCGGCTGCGCACCAGGGCGAGAGCCTGGATGCCGTTGACGACCTGACAACCGGTTGTGAGGATGCGCAAGCCGGTCATGTTCTGGCCGTTCTCCCGGTCCCTCAACGGATCCTTGAAGTACAGGTGGATGCCGCCAATCGCATTCACCATGTTCTGCAACCCGGGGAAGTTCACCTCGACGAAATAGTTGACCGGGATGTGGAAGTCCTGCGCGATCGTCTGCACCAAGAGCGACGGCCCGTCGTTGAAGGCGGCGTTGATCCGGTTCTGACCGGATATGTACTGAACGTCGCCGGGAATCGTGACCCAGGTATCGCGGGGTATCGACAACATCTCGATCTGGTGGGCGGCCGGCACGACACGGACAAGGATGACGACATCGCTGCGCTGGCCTCCCGTGTCTGCCCCGCACCCGAAGGACTTGCACTGGCTGGCGTTGTTGACAAAGGCGCGTGAGTCCGAACCGGCCACCAGGACCGTGAAGGGCGACCCGGGCTTGGAAACCTTCTGGAGATTTGGTACGTCGACCTTCTTGATCTGGTGGAACTGGTAGTTGAGATAGAAGAAGCCGCCGAGGCCGAGGGCGACGATGAGCAGCACGACCACTCCGGCGGCGATCACGGCACGCTTGGTCCACCGCCTGCGCTTGGACGGGCGGGAGCGGTGACTGCGTCCACGGGCTACCGGGGCCCGCCCGCGGGCTGTCCTCTTGCCGGCGGCTCCAGCCCCGGCGGCGACGCTGCCAGGGCTGGGTGAGCCCTGACCACCGGGTTCGTGGGCAATGGGGCCGGAGAGCTCTCCCCAGGACAAGTGCGGGTCAGGATCGGGCTGCTCGCCGTCGAAGGGTACGTCAGGCACGGCAATGGAGGCTACAGCCTCTTCGGTCGAGACTTGATTCGCCCGGTTGGGTCGGTGAGCGGGCGGAGCTCCCTCAAACCCTGGCCAAGTCCCCGAACTTTGCGTAGTTCGCGATGAAGGCCAAGTGCGCGGATCCCGTCGGGCCGTTCCGGTGCTTGGCGACAAGCACCTCGGCGGTCCCGCGGTCAGCCGAGTCCGGGTTGTAGACCTCGTCGCGGTAGATGAACATCACGACGTCGGCATCCTGCTCGATGGCGCCGCTCTCTCGAAGGTCCGCGAGCATCGGCCGCTTGTCCGCTCGTGCTTCGAGACCTCGGGACAACTGGCTGAGCGCGACGACCGGCAACTGCAGTTCGCGCGCAAGAATCTTGAGCCCGCGGGAAATCTCAGAGATCTCGACCTGGCGGTTCTCGGCTGACGTCCGGCCCGTCATGAGCTGGAGGTAGTCGATGACGACGAGGCCGATGCCGTCCGACGATCGCATCCGACGTGCTTTGGCCCGGATATCCATGATGGTGACGTTCGGGTTGTCGTCGATGAAAAGAGGTGCGGTGTCTATGCGGCCGATCGCACTCGAGATGCGCGGCCAGTCGCTGTCTAGCAGCCGGCCGTTACGAAGCTTTGTGACGTCGAGGCGCGCCTCTGCCGCCAACACGCGCTGAGCGATCTCCAAGTGGCTCATCTCGAGCGAGAAGAACAGCACGGGCACGCCGTGGTTCGAAGCTGCATGCGCCGCCAGCCCGAGCGCGAAGGCCGTCTTTCCCATCGACGGGCGGGCACCGACGACGATCAGGTTGGACGGCTGCAGGCCCGAGAGAAGGTAGTCGAGCTCGCCGTAGCCGGTGGGCACACCCGTGATCGTCTCGCCCCTGTCGTAGAGGTGGTCGAGTCGTTCAAGGCTCTCGGTCAGAAGGTCCTTCAGTGAGCGCACCGTGTCCGAGGTGCGGCGCTGGGCGACGTCGAACACGAGCGCCTCGGCCTGGTCGAGCGCTCCAGCTATGTCAGTTGGAACCTCGTAACCGATCTCGGCGATCTCATGCGCGACCCCGATAAGACGGCGGAGCAGGGCATGCTCTTGGACTATGCGCGCGTACCGGCTCGCACTCGAGATCGCCGGTGTATTGGCCTGCAACGCGATGAGCGACGCTGCCCCACCAGATGCGTCAAGCACGCCGACTCGGCGCAGCTCCTCGGGGACCGTCACATAGTCAGCAGGCTCACCCCTGGCATACAGCGAAGTGATGGCCTCATAGATGTGTGCGTGCGACGGCTTGTAGAAGTCCTCGGCGCTGACCTGTTCGACCACGACCGCGATCGCATCGCGCGAAAGCAGCATGGCCCCGAGCACGGATTCCTCAGCATCAAAGTTGTGCGGTGGCACCCGCGAGCCGCCCGCAGTCACCACCGTCGCCGACGGGCCCGAGCCGCGTCGGCGCCGCGACATGTCGGGGAGGGGCTGCAGAACAGTCATCACGTTAAGGATGAACGCTCGGGCCTGGGGGGCGCTAGGGCCGGATCTTGTGGATTACCCGCCGAATTCCTGGAAGATCCTGTGCACGGAACGTGGACAAGTGTCCCCGCACCCTCGTGGGCGAGGGTGCGGGCAACGACAAGCAGGTCATGGCGGAAGAGATGGGCCCGGTGCACAACCACGGGCACATCGTGACATCCGGTTGTGTCACCGCCATCGGGGCGGAGCCACGGTCAGCTCGAGCTCGCGACCTCCAAGGTCAGACGGAACTCGACCTCCGGATGCAGGCGCACTCCCACCTCGTGGGAGCCGAGGGTCTTGATGGCCTCGTCAATGACGAGCCGGCGCCGGTCGAGCTCGACCCCCGACTGACGGCTCACCGCCTCGACGATGTCAGAGGCGGTGACGGAACCGAACAACCTGCCTTCGCTGCCGGATCGTGCCTCGATACGAAACACGATCGGGACAAGCTTGCGGGCGATCGCCTCGGCGCCTTCCCGGTTGCGCGCGTCTTTCAAGTCGCGTGAACGGCGCATCGCAGCAGCCTGGTCTTCGATCCCCACGCTGGCGACGATCGCGCGGCCTTGTGGTACCAGGTAGTTCCTCGCGAAGCCGTCAGAGACGTCGGTGATGTCTCCGCGCTTTCCGACTCCCGGTACGTCGGTACGCAGCACGACCTTCACTGGTCACCCGCCTCGTGCTCGATGGCGGCCAGCACCAGTGGCTCAAGCTCCGAGTCCTCGAGATCGGCTTCGAGCACGGTGTCGGTGAGCGCCTCCAGGTCCGGTTCGTCCGCAGATTCGGCGCGTGGCGCGCCACGTCCGGCCGGAGCACCACGGCCCGCGCCACGTCCGCCGGGCCGCTCGCTTGTCGTCCGCTGGGTGAACGGAAGCAGCGCCAGCTCCCGAGCGGTCTTGATCGCCAGGGCGACCTCGCGCTGGTGCTGGGCACAGTTGCCCGACACCCGCCGGGCACGGATCTTGCCCCGATCGGACATGAACTTGCGCAGCAGGTTCACATCCTTGTAGTCGACCCAAGTGGCGTGCTCCTTGCAGAAGATGCAGATCTTCTTCTTTGTACGCCGACCGGTCTCCTTCGGAACGCGGCGGGTACCACGGTCTCGATCATTGTTCCGCGCCATCTAAAAGGGCTCCTCGTCGTAGGCCGCGAACGCCTCGCCCGCGGCTTGAGCAGCGGGTTGGCTGGCCGGGCGGGTGGTAGTGCCCCGACCGCCCCCGCCACCAGGACCACTGTCGGAAGGTCCACGCCTCTCGTTCTTGACCACTTGCGCGGTCGCCCAACGCAGGCTCGGACCAAGCTCGTCGGCCACGACCTCGATCTTCGACCGCTTGTCACCTTCGGCCGTCTCCCAGCTGCGCTGCTCTAGCCGTCCGGTGACGATCACCCGTGCTCCACGAGTCAGGGTCTCGCTCACGTTCTCCGCCATCTCGCGCCAGCACACGACGTCGAAGAAGGAGGTCGCTTCCTCCCACTCCTGCGTCTGGCGATTCTGCCAGCGGCGGTTGACCGCCAGGACGAAGCTCGATGTGGCTTGGCCGTTCGGGGTGAATCGCAGCTCAGGGTCACGGGTGACGTTGCCCACCAGCGTGACGGAGTTCCCATTCGACATTTCATTCGCTCCAGTTCGCTCAGTTCGCCGCTTTGGCCCGGGCAGCCTTGCGAATGGCGGTGTCCCGCCGCTTCGCTTCAGCTCGAAGGGCGCGCCCACTCTGCCTATCCGGTTGCCGGAGCACCTTGTGGCGAAGCACGATGTCATCAAGAGTCAGCATTCGGTCGAGCTCAGCCACAAGGGTTGGGTCGGCCGTGAACTCGATAAGGACGTAGTAACCCTCGTTGCGGTGCTTGAGCTCGTACGCGAACGTCCGGCGGCCCCAACGCTCGGCGCGACCGGGGTTGCCCCCGCGGTCGCGCACCAGCGACGTGATGCGATCAAGACTGGCGTTGATGTCGCCGTCCTCTAGGCCGACATCGAAAATGACCATGACTTCGTAGGGCCGCACGGCGACCTCACCTCCTCCGGACCCGGCGCGCTGGGCGCCCGGGGCCCCGGTTCTGACGGGGCAGGGGTATAGGGAACGTCATCATCGTAGCCGAGCCCGGCCGCACCTGGCGCAGGTGGTCATCCACGATCAGAGCATCACAGGCGGGTGTGACACAAAGCCGGGTCGGCTCTTTTCAGGACGACAGACCGAGCGCCTCGCGTAGCTCCGCCGACGCACGGTAGGACTCGGCCTCGGACGGATACCGTCCTTCCCGGACGTCACAAGCCCAGTCCCTCACCGCCTCGGTGGCGGTGCTGCCCAGCTCTGCGTACCGGCGAACGAACTTGGGAACCCTGGTCCCCGCCAGACCGAGCAGGTCGTGCAGGACGATGACCTGCCCGTCGCAGCCCGGCCCTGCCCCGATGCCGATCGTCGGGACGTCGACCTCTGCAGTGATGCGCTCGGCCAGGGCGTCGGGCACGCCCTCGAGCACGATGGCGAAACACCCCGACGCGGCCAGAGCCTCGGCGTCTTGGCGAAGCTCACCGGCTGCAAGCGCCTCGCGCCCTTGAACCTTGTAGCCCCCCATGGCATGAACCGACTGAGGGGTGAGCCCGAGGTGGCCCATCACGGGTATCTCGGCGTCCGTGATCGCCCGCACCGCGGGGACCCGGCGACGCCCGCCCTCGAGCTTCACCGCGTGGGCGCCGGCCTGCACGAGGATCGCCGCGTTGCGGACCGTGTCGCTCGCCTCGAGGTGGTAGGTGAGCCAAGGCATGTCACCTACGAGCAGCGCTCGCGGTCTCGCGCGCGCCACGGCTCCGACGTGGTGGGCGAGGTCCTCGATCCCCACGTGGAGAGTGTCCTCCCAGCCGAGGACCACCTCGGCGAGGGTGTCCCCGACCAGGATGATGTCGACACCGGCTTGGTCCACGACGCGGGCAAAGGGCGCGTCGTAGGCGGTGATCATGACGATGGGTTCTGCCCCCCGGCTGCGCTTGCGAGCGCGTATTGCGGGCACCGTCACTTGTTCTTTCATTCTCGGACCTCCTCCCGTCCGGCGCACGTGGGCTGCCGGCGGTCAATCAGCGGTCGTTGGCTCCTGGGGCGAAAACGCTCAAGAGATGGTTCCAGGCACATCCGGTGCAGACTTCGACCACGTAGCAAGCTACGTCGGCACTTCCCCCGCCCGCCTTGCGCCCGAGCTCGCGGAGACTGGCCAACGGCAGCCCGCCCGGCGGAAGGCCGGGCCCGAACGCGAACGTGACGTGCACAAGCTGCTCGCGTTCGCAGATGGGGCACTCGGTCTCGGTCTCGCGCCCCAGGTTCTTCGCGACCCGCAGCAGCTCGGGCTGGGCGTCGCACACGTCCGGCCGGCCGAGGCGACCTCGCCGGAACTCCTTCACTGTCGACTCACGCATCAGTCGGTACTCGATGCGGCCGGGACGCGGAAGCCCTCCGACTCCCCAGCTCGACTGCGAACCACTCCGGACGCTCGACATCCCGGCCAGGCTACCGTGCCCGCCACCTCGGGCCTGACCGTCCGGCATCGGGGAGACGGGCCAGGCGGTCACGCCACATAAGCCAGAACGCGAACGACGAGGGGGTGAGCACCACGACCTCGATGACCAATGGCGTTGCGCCGAAGAAGGGCCAGAGGATCAGGGCGGTGTCCCAGAACGCGTGCACGGCGATGAACGGCCCTAGTCGTCGGTAGCGCCGGTAGACGAGCACGCTTGCCAGAACCCAGGCGAGTATGGGAAGTGCTCCCCAGCCGTAGTGGTAGGAGATCCGGACGAGCGCCGCGGTGACGAGAACGGCCGCAGGACGCAGGCCGCGTTGCTCGAGACGCCGGACGAGGAAGCCGAGGACCACGATCTCCTCCACCGACATATCGCTTAGATATGTCGACATGATATGTTCGCGCTCGTGCTCGAACTGGCGATCCTGGGGCTGTTGAAGGAGCACCCGATGCACGGCTACGACCTGCGCAAGAGGATGCGCGAGGATTTCGGCCTTCTCTCGAGCCTTTCCTTCGGTTCGCTCTACCCGGCCCTGGCACGCCTCGAAGCTGCAGGTGCGGTCCATGAAGTCCCCTCCGAGCACCGCTCTTCGGCTGCTCCGCCCGCAACCACTTTCGCCTCCGCCGGCTCCATCGCAGGCGAGAGGGCCGCGTTCAGGGCACGTCTCGCTTCTCGGCGCGCGGCTGCGCCCCGGTCGGGAGGCGGCACCCGGGGCCGGCGTGTGTACGAGATCACCGCTCGCGGTGACGAGCTGTCCCACCACCTGCTCGAGAGCGAGGAGCCAAAGTCTGAAGGCGGGCGTGGCTTCGCGTTGCGCTGGGCCTTCGCGGGCTACTTGAGCCCCGAGAACCGGCTCTTGCTCCTGCAGCGCCGGCGTGGCCAACTGCTGGCCACCCGGGAAGGCTCACGCCGGGCAGTTGAGTCGCCCTGGCGGCCGCTCGACCGCTACCAGCGCTCCCTCGTCGACCACGACAAGGAAGCGACCGAACACGATCTGAACTGGATCGACCGTCTTATCGCCAGCGAACAGGCAGCACAGATCTCCTCATCGGCGCCCACCCCGGCGCCGGAACCAACCCAAGCCGTCGAAGACCCGTCTGCGGTCTTTAACGCATCGGCCGCGCACGCGCGTCCGGCGTTCAAGAAGGCAGTCCCTGAAAGGAGCAGCTCATGAATCGCAAGGCCCGCAATATCAAGGTCGCCATCGCGGGAGTCGGCAACTGCGCCAGCTCCCTTGTCCAAGGGATCGAGTACTACCGCGACGCCGATCCGGACGACCACGTGCCGGGTCTCATGCACGTCTCGCTCGGTGGCTATCACGTCGGTGACACCGAGTTCGTGGCCGCCTTCGACGTGGACGCGGCAAAGGTGGGCCTTGACCTGTCGAAGGCGGTCTTCGCCTCCAACAACTGCACGCTTCGGTTCGCCGATATCCCTGCGCTAGGTGTCACAGTCGAGCGCGGGCCGACATTCGACGGTCTCGGCCTGTACTACCGCAAGGTCGTCGAGGAGTCGCCCGCCCAACCCGTCGATGTCGCTGAGGTGTTGCGCAAGAGCGGAGCAGAGGTACTCGTCGCCTACCTACCGGTGGGCTCCGAAGAGGCGCAAAAGCACTACGCCACCGCCGCCCTCGAGGCCGGTGTCGCGTTCGTCAACGCCATCCCCGTCTTCATCGCGAGCGATCCCGAGTGGGCGGACCGTTTCACCGCCGCTGGCATCCCGATCATCGGTGACGACGTCAAGAGCCAGGTGGGCTCCACGATCGTCCACCGGGTCCTTACCCGCTTGTTCGAGGACCGGGGCATGATTCTCGACCGCACCTACCAGCTGAACGTGGCCGGCAACATGGACTTCATGAACATGTTGGAGCGTGAGCGGCTCATGTCGAAGAAGATCTCGAAGACCCGCGCCGTCACCAGCCAGATAGACCGCGCGATCGAGCCGGACAACGTGCACATCGGGCCCTCGGACCACGTGCCCTGGCTCGAGGACCGCAAATGGGCCTACATCCGCATGGAGGGCCGCAACTTCGGTGACGCTCCGCTCAACCTGGAGGTCAAGCTCGAGGTCCACGACTCCCCGAACTCGGCCGGCGTCATCATCGACGCGCTGCGATGCGCGAGGATCGGCCTCGACCGGGGCCTCGGCGGCCCCCTGATTGGCCCGTCGGCCTACTTCATGAAGTCGCCACCGGTGCAGTTCCACGACGACGAGGCCTACCGGATGGTCGAGGAGTTCGCCAGCAACGCCTGAGCCTGAGGTTCGCGAAGCGGGACGGCAACGCACACCTCTGAGAGTCGCGATCAGGCGTCGCGGACAGCCTCGGCTGTGCCTGGGCTGCGGGTCTGACCCGAGATTCTGCCGACGGTAGGCCTGCCCTCAGAGGCCCAGCCTTGCGTATCGCTACAGCTAGATCCCCAGTCGAGCGCGCCTCATCAGTTCGCCATTGGTGCGGTTGGTGACCGGGTGGTAGCCGGGCAGCGACAGCACGTGTTCGTGGATGGCGTCGAGCACCCAGGACGGCTGAGGAAAGAACATCGAGTCCAGCTCGGCCGCGGGCGTGATCCAGTTCCGAGCCCCGACTATGACCGGCGGCGCGTCGAGGTCGTCGAAACACAGCTGTGTGAGGTTGGCGGCGACTGTCTGCATGACGCTCCCCCGCTCGACCTCCTCGGAGACGAGCACCACCTTGGCGGTCTTGCGCACGGACTCCACCAGCGGCTCATAGTCGATCGGGACGGCAGAGCGCAGGTCGATCACCTCCGCCGATATGCCGAAGCCCGCCGACAGCTGCTCCGCCGTCTTGATGGCGGTGTACAGCGCCGGCCCGAGAGTCACGATCGTCAGGTCGCTGCCGGGCCGCTTCACCGAGGGCTCGCTCAGCTCGATTTCGTAGTAGCCCTCGGGGACCCCTCCGGGTTCGAACTGCTCGCCCACGTCGTACACCTTCTGGCTCTCGAGGAAGACGACCGGATCGGTGCCGATGAGCGCTGAGTTCATCATCCCCTTGGCGTCATACGGCGTGACCGGGTACACGACCTTCAGCCCCGGTATGTGGTGCAGCAGAGCCGTCCAGTCCTGCGAGTGCTGCGCCCCGTACTTGTCACCCACCGAGATGCGCAGCACGACGGGCATCGACAGGACCCCGGCCGACATGGCCTGCCACTTCGACAGCTGGTTGAAGATCTCGTCCCCCGCGCGGCCGATGAAGTCGGCGTACATGAGCTCGGCGACTGCACGGCCCCCCTCCATGGCGTAGCCGACCGCTGCCCCGACGATCGCCGCTTCTGAGATGGGCGAGTTGAACAGGCGGTGATAGGGCAGGGCCTCGGTGAGCCCGCGGTAGACGCCGAAAGCGCCACCCCAGTCACGGTTCTCCTCGCCAAAGGCGATCATCGTGGGGTCGATTGCAAAGCGGTACAGCAGCGCCTCGAAGATGGCATCGCGGATGTTGTACAGCTTCAGCTTGGGCACCGGCTCGCCGTCCACCACGGCCGTGCGCACCTTGCCGGCGATCTGGTTGACGCGCGGGTTCTCGGCCAGGTCCCCCAGGAGCTCGGGCTCGCGCTCGTCGAAACGCTCGACGCGTCCGGAAGAGAACATGACGCTGCCCACCATCTCGGAACTGACATCGACACGCGGGCTCGCGTGATCGTCGATCGCCAGGCGGAACATGTCGAAGACCAGATCCTCGATGGCGCTGCGTGCCTCGTCCAGCGTCGACTCCTTCACCGCACCGCTCGCCAGGACATGTTCGCGAAAGCTCTTTATGCAGTCCGCCGCCTGCCACTCCTCCACCTCTTCGCGGCTGCGATAGCTCGACGCGTCCGACGGCGAATGCCCGCTGTAGCGGTAGGTGAGCGTGTCCAACAGCACTGGGCCGCGTCCTGCCAACAGGGTGACGCGGGCGCGCTCGAAAGCGTCGATCACCGCGAGCGGGTTGTAGCCGTTGACCTCCTCCGCGTGCATCTGCTCGGGGTTCACTCCGGCGCCGAAGCGGGCAATGGACTGCATGCCTGTGGTCTCGCCCTCAGGCTGGCCGCCCATGCCGTAGAAGTTGTTCATGCAGTTGAACACGATCGGCAGCCCGCCACCGATGGACGCGTCCCACAGCTTGCGGTACTGGTCCATGGACGCGAAAGTGACACCCTCCCACACCGGGCCACAGCTGAAGGAACCGTCGCCGATGTTGGCCACCACGATGCCGGGCCGGCGATTGATGCGCTTGAACAAGGCCGCTCCAGGCGCGATCGAGCCCGAGCCTCCGACGATGGCGTTGTTGGGGTAGATCCCGAAAGCGGTGAAGAAAGCGTGCATGGAGCCGCCGAGACCGCGATTGAATCCGGCCTCGCGCGCGAACATCTCGCTGTAGGCGCCGTAGACGAAGAAGCGTTCCGCGAGCTCGCCGACGGGGACGCTGTACGCCTTCTCCACCGGGCCGAGGACCGCGCCGTCACGGTAGGAGCGCATCACGTGCTCCAGGTCGTCATCACCCAACCGGCGGACGGCCGACAGCCCCTTGGCGAGGATCTCGCCGTGGCTGCGGTGTGAGCCGAAGATGTGGTCCTCAGGGCTCAGCGAGTAGGCCATGCCCACTGCTGCGGCCTCCTGGCCGATAGACAGGTGCGCGGGCCCGGCATGGTTGTAGGTGACGCCCTTGTATGCGCCCTTGGTCTTGATCTCGTTGAGGATCGTCTCGAACTCGCGGATCGCGCACATGTCGCGCCAGATGTGCACCAGGTCGTCGGGCGAGAACCGGGCAGACTCCTCTGCGATCGACCGGTCATAGGTGTTGACCGGGATGTCGTTGAAGTGAATTGCACCCGGACGGAACACCTCGTCCGGGACAACCGGGATGGACTTGGGCATCGAGTCTCTCCTAGACCACTGGTCACTGAGCCTTGAGGATCGCTGCGCGCAGCGCCTCGGCCACGGTCGGGTGCGGGAAGATGATCTCGCTGGCCTGCGCGAGAGTCATCTCCGCTTCGATCATCGCTCCGGCGGCGACGATGAACTCGCTCGAAAGGTCGCCGATGGCGTGCACGCCGAGGATCTCGCCGTGGGCCGCACCGGCGAGCACCTTGACGAGTCCGGTCTCTTTCACGTGCTCGACCAGGAAACGGCCCGCGAGGGCCATCGGCACCACAGCCTTGCGGTAGTCGATGGCGGCCGCCTTGAGCTCCTCTTCGGTCTTGCCCACCATCGCCACCTCTGGGTGGGAGTAGATCACCGCCGGTACTGCGTCGTAACGCACGCGATCGGGTCGGCCGAACATCGAGTTGACCGCGACTATCCCCTCTCGGACCGCCATGTGCGCGAGCATGTGCCGCCCGGTGACGTCGCCGCACGCCCAGATGTTGGGCACGTTGGTGCGGCCCTGTTCGTCCACGCGGATGCCCCGAGCCGACACGTCGACGCCCGCCTCCTCCAGGCCGAGGCCGGTGACGACCGGAGTGCGGCCGGTGGCGTTGAGGATGTACGTCGCCGAGTCGCGGTGCCGAGCCCCGGTGGCATCTTGATAGTGCAGCTTGTCGCCGTCGATGCCCAGGAGCAGGCACGACAGGTGGATCTCAATGCCGCCGCGGCGCAGGATCTTGAGCAGCTCGTCGGCGATGTCACCGTCGCAGCCGGTGGCGATCCTCGGCAACGCTTCGTACACCGTGACTTCGGTGCCGATCTCGTGGAAGAAGGAGGCGAACTCGAGACCGATGTAGCCACCGCCGATGATCGCGATCCGCTCCGGCACTGCCGTGAGCTCGAACGCCGAGGTCGAGTCGAGAACACGCTCCCCGTCGATGCCGGGGATCGGCGGGACTGCGGGTCGCGAGCCCGACGCGATGAGGATGTTGGCTGCCTCGTGGCGCTCCCCATCGACCTCGACCGCGTTGCGACCCACGAGGCGGCCGGTTCCGTGGAGCACCTCCACGCTCGTGTCACGCAGTAGCGCCGATACGCCGCGTTTCAGCGTGCCGACAACATTGTCCTTGCGCGCAACCAGCGCCGGCATGTCGAAGCTGGGCGCGCCGACGATTATGCCGAAAACAGCCGCCTCGCGATACTCGCGGAAAAGTCGGGAGGAGCGGAGGAATGTCTTCGCCGGGATGCACCCGACGTTCAGGCAGGTGCCACCCAGCTCGGCTTTCTCGACGACGGCCACACTCTTGCCGAGATTGCACGCATGGGCAGCGGCCTCGTACCCACCCGGCCCGGCACCGATGACGATCAGATCGAACATAACGACTGCACGCTCGCAATCTTTTGCTTGACGACATTGAGGAATCTCGCTCCAGGTGCTCCGTCGATCACCTGGTGGTCAAATGTTGCGGAAAGACCGATGACATCGACGAACTCGACTCC
>Ga0187867_10002987_pt1 | contig 13708 bp, 16 predicted proteins | sample June2016WEW_13_1_FD_132976 | JGI IMG/M metagenome (GOLD analysis project Ga0187867, IMG submission 132976) | Peatland microbial communities from SPRUCE experiment site at the Marcell Experimental Forest, Minnesota, USA - June2016WEW_13_10 | ecosystem: Environmental > Terrestrial > Soil >... | reverse complement strand
GTCGTCATCCGCGATGACCCAAGATCACGAAAATGCTACAATCACCAACTGTCCCCAGGAAGAATGTTCGCGTAGGGCGCGTAGCTCAATTGGCAGAGCAACTGACTCTTAATCAGTAGGTTGTAGGTTCGATTCCTACCGCGCTCACCATCCTCCATACAGTTGACAAAATTTCACTGGATGGATGGATTTGGTGCCACGCTTGGTTCCATCCGTTTGCCACTTTGTAGGAGCAAACCAACACGCCGCAAAGCCTCACCCACTTCAGAGCGCCGTGCCTCATCGTAGATTTCCTGTTGTTCCACCCGTGAATGTCCCAAGGTATCGCGGACGACAACAGGGTCTTCTTTCGCTCGTCGCATCTGTCGTTTCAAAGTATGGCGGAAATCGTGCCATCCACCAACCTTGACGCCGATGAGAGCCGCTGTAGGATGAAGCCAACGCTTGCGGGCGTTCCCCAAATCCACTGGCTCACCCGTTCGCCCATGCAGAATCCACTTGGCTCCCGCTCCCAATGTCCGCAAACGTTGCAACAGTTCAACGTGCACCACAGCATCCAACGGGTAAATCTCTTCTTTTTCCCTGCCCTCGGAATCTGTAAGAGGTATCACCCGTTTGTGGGTACCAGTGCCGTAGATCACTCGCCGCACATGCAACACGTTCTTAGCATCAAGATCGGCGGGTTGCAGCCCAATCGCCGCCTCACCCCTGATTCCCACAGATGCCAACAACAGCACCAGTGTGGAATAAGGCTCTTTCAGACGAGAGACGAATTGATCGGTCTGTTCCGGGAGGAGTTCAGTTCGTACAACCTTGCGACCGCCGAACGCTCTCGGAAGACGAATACCTTCCAGCCAACCATTCGGTTGCTGTAGGTAGCCGTTCTGCTCAGCCCACGCCAGCGTCATGCACAGCGTTACCCTCATGCTTTTGACGTAAGACTTGCTGTACTTTTTCGCTTGCTTGGTTAGGAACTCCTGAATGGATTTTCGAGTGATAGTCCGAACGTCGGTGTTGGCGAAGGTCGGCAGAACGCAAGCCCGCAGCGTGTTGCTGTAGTTGTTCAATGAGCCTTCATCCAACGTCATTCCCTCCGTCGCCTTCCACTCTTCCACCAGTGTCGAATACAGTTTGACCTTGGTAGAAACCGTACCCGGCTTCAGCATTTCGTCCATGACAGCATCCAGTTTTTTCTGAATGGCATATTCAGTGGCAAACTCTTTTCGGAGGCCCAGTTTAACAACGGCTATTTCCCGTTCGCCCTTAGCATCCAAAGTTTCCAACCGAAACCTGCCGTAAACCATCTTCTTCTTTCCCCTCACTTTCCAGCTACCTCGTTGAAACCGATTGACCATGATTGGCTCCTTCGGTTCCAGCGACTTCCGGTCCACAACTGTACGCTTCAACCCTTCAGGATCAAAGCGAATCAGGCGTCCGTGGCGACTGTGAGGCAATTCGGCAAGGTGCCGCCGAACCCACGATTCGGAGACCTTAAGGTACTCTGCGGCTTGGCTGATGTCCCAGAGCGGTTGACTTACCGCCGTGGGCGAGCCGGACTCCGGCAGCAAATTGGGGCGATCCACGAACAAGACACTCCTCGGCGATGCAGCAATCCGGCATCACCAAGGGGGAACAAACCGCCCGCGTTGAATTCGATTACTCAGACCTAATACTGCCGTTTTTCAGTTCTGGCGTTGCAAAACGCCCCATCAGGGCTGCCCGGCTCGAATAAGACGACCCGCCCGAAACCAGCGCCCACAGCCCGCCTCCAGCGAATCATTCATTTTTGTGGCGCATCTAACTCTTCGTGAACATAGCACTGTGATGTCGGTTTCCGCAGTGGCTCTGCTGATCCTTTCCCGTTCCATTCAGAGAGTGGAACGAGAAAGGATCAGACACCCAACGGCGACCGACACGCAGCCAGAAGACGAACCGCAGCGACCGGGGCAGTATCTACGTGAGCATGCTTCCCTCTTGTTCCATTCAGTGAATGGGCCAAGAAGGGAGCATGCGCTAGAGCCGTAGCCTAATAAGCGAATACCGGGATCGGGGCGGCTAGACACGGTACGTCTTGCTCAAAGGACGTGCCAATGTCTGTTAACAACTCGAACTCAACCATCCTGAAGAGCGAGTCTGATCTGGTGGGTTACGGGGTTACGACCTCTAGCACTCCAGAGGGTACCCCCGCTGGCTGTACGCTCATCTCTCAACTCGAATCGTACATTCGGTCGTATGTAACGCTTGCCGAAGCCTCCTATGCGATGGTGATCGCGCTCTGGTTGGCGGCAACGCATGTATGGCCCGCCTTCGATGCCTTTCCCTATCTGGTCGTAACCTCGGCAACAAAGAGGAGCGGCAAGACTCGCCTGCTTGAGCTTTTGTCCTTCGTCGCGTCAAACTCGCGGTTAGTAGCCAACATTTCTCCCGCAGCGCTCTACCGCACGATTGATTCCGAAAAGCCAACCCTGCTCATTGACGAGGCTGAGATGTTCTCCTCAGCCAAATCGGAATTCCGTCCTCTGCTGAACACCGGCTATCGCCGTGGTCAATCGGTGAAGCGACACGACGGCGACTATGAGACGTATTGCCCGAAGGCGTTCGCGCTCATTGGCGACGTCCATGACACTCTCCGCGACCGCAGCATCGTTATACAGATGAGACGAGGCGAACCTCAACGCCGCTTTGTCTACAGCGCAGCAAAGGAACAAGGCGCGGCGCTTCGTGAACGGCTCAATGCAGCGCTGTCTTCCAAAGCCGAAGAGATCGCACAAGCTGCGGGCGGTTTCAAAGGACTGTCTTTCCTGACGGATCGCGACGAGGAGATATGGACGCCGCTGTTCGTTCTGTGCCGTCTCCTCTGCCCGGATCGGATTGATGAACTAGAACGTGCCGCCGCAGACATTTCCGCTGCCAAGACTGCACGAGCGAGAAAGTACTTGGAACTGGGAGAAGAGGAAGATGACGCGCAGGAACAGGAATATGCCGTGCGGCTGCTGCGCGACATGGCTGTGATCACCGCTGACCGCAAGCAGATTACGACGCAGGAAGCCATTGCCAAGCTGCGCGAGATTCCGACCTCGCCGTGGCGTCGGTTTCGGGGGGCCGGGCTGGAGGATGGGATCGAGGGCGGGATGGTTCTCGCCGGACTCCTGTCGCGCTTCGGCGTCAAGTCCTCCACCATCCGCATTGCCCCGAAGAGTGCTGGCACAGGCTCAACGGCTAAGGGCTACAAGCGCGATGCCTTGCTGAACGCGCTTGTGGGAATCGACGGGTCAGACCCGTCGAAGGAGGCGGCGTGATGCGCGTGTGCATGTTCTGCGGGCGGCAGGTCAGGGAGAGCGAGTTCGACTGCGAGTACTGTCGTGGGGAGAGGAAGCCGTGGAGTCCCCCCGCCAAGAAGAGCGCGGTATACATCGAGCAGCAGAAGCGTTGGGGCGAGTACGCGGTGGTCGGAGTCGCCGCCGAGAAGATCGTCACTTTCCAGCGCCTTCGAAAGTTCGGGCTGGTGCGCGAGATGAATTTTCCACACTACAGGTTGACCAAAAAGGAGAAGGCGCAGGAGCTTCGCTCGTTGTTCAAGTACGGCCCCGCCAAGATCACCGATGGCGAGGTCGAGCAGACCATGCACGGGCAGGGCTTCTGCTGGTCTTACCACCCGCACTCGTGGGAAGTCCGATGCGGCAAGATGCCCACGCCCATGGAAGTGTTCATGGACGACACGAAGCTGATGAAGGTCTTGGACAAGCGTGCCTACCACGGCAGCGTCAGCATCCTCACCGACAGCGAGGTGCGCAAGGGGCTGAAGGCGGTCGGGGCACAGGGCGTCTCGAATTTCAGACCCACGGCGGCGTGGGCGATCTACGAGACTTATTGCCCAGAGCACGCCACGGTGTATGACCCGAGCATGGGCTGGGGAGGCAGACTCCTCGGCGCAGTCGGGTGCGTCAAGGTCGCTAAGTACATCGGGTGCGACCCCTCGACGAAAACGTTCGAGGGGCTGAGACAGATGCAGGCAGACCTGAAGCGCATGGTGCCGAATCGCGACCTTCAGGTCAAGATGCACATGCTCGGCAGCGAGGACTTCCGACCGGAACCGGGCAGCGTCGATCTCGTCTTCACGTCGCCTCCGTATTGGGGGAACAGCGGCATCATTGAGAATTACGCCAACGAAGCCACGCAGTCGCACATCCGTTTCGAAGACTACGAGTCATGGCTTGAAAACTTTGTGGGTCAGACCATCCGCAACTCCTATGTGGCGCTCAAGCCGGACGGCATCTTGGTGCTCAACGTTAGCGACGATCTTGTCGAGGATGTGACCGATCAGGCTGTCAAGAACGGGTTCGTCGGGGTCGATACGCTGCGGCTCAGGTTGTCGAAGATCATGGGCAGCAAGCGAAAGCCGGGCGGCTCGTGGAAGACCGAGCCTGTGCTCGTGTTCAAACGGAAGTGAAGAGTTCGAAGGTTTGGGAAACCCAATGATAGAAAAGTAAGCGGGGCAACCCCCGTGCCAGTCCCTCCGAGTTGGCAGACCACGGGCGGTGTTCTCATTCGCCGCCCGGAGGTTTACTCGTCCTTCTCCGCATCGTTGTAGCCGACGATCCTTGCCACAATGCAGGTGTGCTTGCTGCCGAACCTGTCGGCGGCGTGTTCGTCGCACGAGTAGCGCATCTGCCTGCCGGACGCCAAATCCCAGATCAGCACCATCGTCGCCGGATGCGGCTGTGTGCCTTTCCGTTCGCACCTTGGATGCGTCATCTTGTCCCGCTCCAATCGCACACGGCGCATCCCAGTCCACTGCATAACTCGTGCATCGTCTTTGGTGTGGGCCAGGATGACAATGTCTGCCCGTCCTGATACGCCCACGCCCCCCGGCAGCACTTTGTGCATTTGACCCGGAGCAGCCGTCCGCAGTGCGCTTCTTTGCGCTCGTCCACGTCCAGCGGGACTACGTCTGACAGCGTCCCTTCGTGGCAAATGGGGCAGGAGGAGTGCAGCCGGACAGCTACGCCAACCTCGAACTGCTTCGGCTCCGAGTATTTGTCGTCGGATGCGGTATTAAATCTATGCATATCGTTTGTCCTTTTGGGGCACGATCCTGACCGACCGTGCCCTACCTTTTTGTCCGCCCCTGTTTCGTGCCGGGGCTGTCCTCTATATAGAGGACAGATAGCGGAAACTCTCTCTGACTGTTAGGGAGATTCTCCAACTACGGTCACCTTTAGGTATGAAGCCTTTCAACTACCCGCAGCGGCTGCGGCTCCTGCGAGAGGGCGTGGATGCCGAGGTCGCACATTTCGTATTCGGAGCAAAGGACCTAACCTACGCGCAGATTGCGGTGCTGTTCTCATGTTCCGTGGACAGGATCAAGACCATCGCGGGGAGCACTGGCATAAGCCGTGGAAGGGGATGGCGACCGAAAAACCCTGAGAAATAGCTCCACTACGGTATTTCATTAGTAGCTGGGTCTTTGGTCGCGGATCAGAGATCGGAGGTTCAGTCCTCCAACCGGGGGGTTTGGTTAGCGTCAACCTCACCAAGCCCCCGAAACGGTTCCAGCACCGCCCTCAGCAAGCGGACAAGGTTGACAGAGCAGAGTTGACATGAACCAGACCAACCCGAAGACCGACAACGTGAACGACCGACAAGCGGCGATCAACCCGATCAAGCGCAGAGGCGAGGGGTACACAACCCCATGCGTCGCGTGCCACAAGAACCCCAAGGTGACCGCGCTCTACTGCGCCGACTGCGCGGCTGTGTCCATGAAACCGAAGACATGGGGCAGCCCATGCCGCAAGTGCGGCGTGGACAAGCCGAGGAAGCTCGCATGGAACTGGTGCGATGACTGCAAAGCGAAAGACGACGAACGGGTCAAGAAGATGTTGACCATCACGCCGGAGCAGCAGAAGCAGATCGAGGAGATACGGCGCGAGAAGACGCTTCAATCGTTCGACCGCAGTGACCTTGGGAATGCGGCCCGGTTTGAATACCGGCACGGCGGGCAGTTCCTTTACACGCAGGCGACCGGATGGCTGGTGTATCGCAACGGACTGTGGGTCGAAGACAAGACCGCCAAGGCAGATCAGGCGATGGTTCACACGATCAACAAAATCGAAGAAGAAGCGGAACTGGTCGAGAGCGACGAAGAGAAGAAGGCAATCATCGGATGGTCGAGGTCGTCGAAAACCAACCGCAAGATCAAGGACGCGCTGGAACGCACAAGCAAGATGAAGACTATAGCCAAGGATTACGCCGATTTCGACAGGCAGGATAATTTGTTCCACTGCGCCAACGGTGAGTTCAACCTTGAGACGGGAACGCTGGTGGAACACAGTCCGGCATTCCTAGCCACGAAGGGATCGAAGATCAAGTACGACCCAACCGCCACGTGCCCCGGCTTCGAGAGATACCTGCACGAGATCATGGGGGGAAACGGGAATCTGATCGCCTATCTGCGGCGATGCGCCGGATACACGTTGACCGTCTCGACCGGGGAAGCGGCGATGTTCATCCTGACCGGGCCCAGCGGCACTGGCAAGACGACGTTCCTCAGCATCCTGACCGGAATCCTCGGCAGCTATGCCAAACGTGCGCAGCGCGGAACCTTTATGCTGAAGCGCGGGGATGAAGGTCAGCCGTTCGACTATGCGGGACTGGAAGGCTGCCGAGCGTTCATCGCGTCGGAAACGGAAGAAGGCAAGACATTCGCCGTCGCCAAGCTGAAAGAACTGACAGGAAACGAAGCGAAAATCAGCGCATGCCGCAAGTTCCGCGACTCATACGAGTTCAAACCAAAGTGCAAGGTGTGGCTCGCTTGCAATGACTTCCCTAAGGCTCCAGCCGGGGACGAAGCGATGTGGGATCGTCTGAAGCCGATACCGTTCGAGGTTAAGTTCCGTGGCACCGAAGGCGAAGTGAAAGATTTGGCTGAGAAGCTGGTGCAGGAGGAAGGCAGCGGCATCCTGAACTGGTTGCTGCGCGGATTGGAAGAGTACATGGAGATAGGACTCGCGGTACCGGAAGAAGCTAAGCAGAAGGCAGAAGAGTTGCGCGATGATCAGGATTTCCTTGGTCGCTTCCTCGAAGAACGCACAGGCCCGACCGACATGAACGGTGAGATGGTGCTGGTCAGCAGACTCTACGAAACGTTCAAGATGCACGCCGACATCACGGGTGAAGGTCGCGGTTGGTCGCGCCAGACGTTCAACGCCGAGATGCGTGCCAAAGGCTACGACGACGACACCGTCCGCGTCGGTGAGAAGACGCCTCGCGTCTGGATAGGCGTCAAGCTGGTCAGCAGCTACACGGCTGAAACGTTCATGAGCAACCCAGAAGTGCTCTGATGTTTCAAATGTTCCAGAATGTTTCAGAAACACACCATCTAATCGCGTAGGCGATTGCATGGTTTCGTTAGCTAGTGAGTATGAATGGAGAGTTTCTGAAACTTTCCGAAACACTGAAACATTTCTGGGCGGGGTTGGTTTCCCGTTCCCTGCTTGCGCACTGCTGGGAAGAATGACGGGTGTCAAAGAGCAGCGGGAAGGCTCCAATTTCGCTTCTACGAAGCCCGTTTCCGAAATGCTGATCGCCATTGATCGCATCCTCGCCGACTTTGAAAATCAAGAATAGGAAGGCAATTTCGGGACTGCGCAGGAGCCAAGTGCTTTGGTTTCATTGAGCCGTGCCGCGATTTCCGCCCAAAACCGGGGCGCGAACGCCTTCGCGGAGGATTCTCAGGAAAATGAATGCTGGGGCTGCAATTAGAGACGCTTTGCTGGTGCAGAAAATGAAGCAGTGGTTATCGCGGGCCAGATATTCGTCTACGACGAGCTACCCAAAGTGGAGAGCACGACGGAACTACTGGTTTCTCGTGCGGAAGCACCGCTCGCTCGCCGAACGCTACGGACTGCGCGAAACGGATGTGTTTTGATGGCACACTTTGAGCAAGACACAGACGGGATGATCAGCATCAGCGGACGCTGGTGGAGCTTCCCCGGCGCACAGATAGAAACGGACTCGTGGGAAGTGGAATGTCGGGGCTATGGCAAACTTTACCTGCACGACGACGCCGGGAATACGGTCGAGGGAACTGAAGTAGATGATCCAGAAGTGCTCGCGCTCGTGCCGTTGCCGACACCCGAAGAACAAAGACGCAGAGAAGTCATGCTGGCACGAGTGATGCTGGTTGCGATTGACATCGTGCTCGCAGGCGATCCGTTGGGGCTAGAGAGTGCCCTCGATTTGCTGCGTGAGGTACGGCACGCATACCCGGAGCTTGTGGACGAGTTCGTCAACCTGTGAGCGAGGCGGGGAGTTACCCAGCTTTCCGTTTAAGGCTTCAGCATTTCAGCGCCTAGCTTAGCCATCAAATCCAAGAAGAACTCCCGCGTCGCCGGGAGCGCCTTTGCGATGCCGATCTCGAACAGCTTCTTCTTCGCAGGAGCCATGTCCGACTTGGGATCGGTCATCACGTACTGCAACAGTCCCCACAGCTTCTCGCGCTCTTCGAGCGACAGCTTGTCGTCGTGGTTGAGCAACTCACTCGCCGTTTGCAGCCGATCATCCATCCAAGGGTAGGCGCGTCCGCACGAATGGCAGAAAGAGGGAGGGGCGTAGCCGACCCAATTCGTGTTGGAGACCATCCCACGGATCGGCGTCTTGCATCCGGGGCATTCGTCGATGCACTCAGCCCCGCACTTGTTGCAGTGCTCGCCCTGCTTGAAGGGGAACCCTCCAGCGCTTTGAACGTGCCCGTTCAAGCAAATTTGTGCGTCGTAATAGAGACCATCCGGGTTCATTCCCATCGGTCTGTTGGCGTCTCGAATCAGTCTTTGAAGCTCTTCCTTAACGGCTTCGATGGCGAGAGTCCGGCGAGAATCCGTATTCGGAAGCACGTCTTCGACGCCGAAGCGCTCTTTATTCGGCTCGCGTATTGACCAATGCTCCGACCAATCGAGGGCGCTCCCAGTTGCCTTTGGCGGGGCTAAGACTCGAATCTCTTCGCCGTTGACATACACGTTTGCCACTTTTTGTAATAACTCGTCCTGCGACCCGCGCAGAATCGCATTCTCGATTACAACCTTCGCTGCCATGAGACGTCATTCTATAGCTAGAATGAATGGATGGCAGCATTTCATATCTTCGGAGACGAGAGCGGGAAACTGAGCGGCAATGCTGACTACACATCCTTTTGCGGCTATGTCGCCCACATCTCCGAATCGCAGAGATTCGCGCTGGAGTGGGACAACTGTCGGCTGAGATGGCAAGTCCCGCCGATACACATGGCGCGTGTGATGTTCCCCGACAACAAGGACGACGACTGGAAGAAAGTGAAGCAGGACTGGGGAACAGCGTGGGAGAAAAAGCGCGGCATCATGCTGCGCGAGTTGTCCGAGATCGCACGGAACGCGAACGTTGTGTGCGTCGGCGGGATTGTCGATGCCAAGCACTTTCGCGTCCTAGCTGACCGCGACCCGCTGTTCAAGAAAGCGCACCGAGACCCGGTACACATGTCATTTCACACTTTTGTGATGCGCGGCATCGACAAGATCGAGACCGTGGACAAGCGCTCCACCATCGGCATTGTTGTTGATGACGACCGCGAATTTTCGATGAAGTGCTACGAGCAATTGGAGAGCCTAAGACAAACCTTTCCCAGAGTCAGGGATCGGATTCACGCGATCTCCTTTGTGAACGACGAGTCCTATCCAATGGTGCAGCTTGCGGACATGATCGCCTACGAATCCCGTCGCGTGATGGTGGAACGGATTACGAACCCGGACGCGACATCTGACCTCTACGACAATCTGACACTCATGAGGACACACCAGCCACATTTCTACACGCCAGCAGTTCTCGATGAGTTGCAGGCGACCAATCCCGTAACTGTCTAGTGCTCAGCCGAGGAGACTTCAAGTAGGACGTCGTGTTCTCGGACTAACCTCGATTTCTGCTAGTAACCCCCAAGTGACCTAAGTTTGATGTCTTGTAGGGCCGCCAGCTTCTACATTGGCAGCAGGAGAACTCCGTTTTGCTGCCCCAGAAAAGAACGCCAGAATTTCAAGTCAAGCCAGCCGATGACTTCGTGCGGACACTGTCGGACGCGGAGTTGCTGGACAAGTGCGTTCAGGGCTTCAAGAAGCTCCGTGAGCTTATCCCCTACCTGCGGGAGGCACGGAGGCGCTGGGCACAGCCGGGGCGACGGGTTCCAGTGCCCGGACGACCCAGTTGGACGGAATGGATCACCCAAAACCTGCATGTCACGCCCCGTCGTGTCCAACAACTGCTGAACGAACCTAGCGAAATTTCTTCGCAAGGTCAAAAGGCACCGCGCAGATTGGGCAAAGGCGACTGGCGTGCGCTGTTCAAGCTGACGGAGAAGCAGATGGCGAAGGTCTTCGGCCCGCTTGAAAGCCGGGAACATTTCGCCGAGGCGATTCAGCAATTCGCCCAAGCTGTGGCTGACCGCTTCGGCGAACGGCATGGTCGGGTTGAAGTATCGGTTGCCATCGAGAATCGGCGCAAGCCGAACAATCGCTCGAACCCTTGTCGCCCGTCGCTGGCGAGAAAATCGCGCAACCCACAGACGAATGGCTCTGCTCTGCTGCCGATCCTTCAAGCCCAGATGTCCGTCCAACAGGACTGCGGCGGATGCGGCGAAATGCACCTTGGGATCGCCAAGTTCATAAACGAGAACGGGGGAACCGACGAGCAGGTAGCAAAAGCCTGCGGCGTCAGCCTAGCGATAGTTCGCCAAGCCAAAGTGCGCCACATGCTGATTGAAGGATCATCGGGAAATGGTCGGCATGGGCACTAGCACCCGACCAGCATTGCTCCCCTTTCTCCGACATGATGACATCGCGTCATGTCGAGCCGACTTCGAGCACTATCGCCGTGAAGGTTTCCCCGTTTACAGTTTGAAGCGTGATCGGAGACGGCAGGAGCTTCTCGATCTCCTCATCGCCGACCACGCGGGGATCATCGACAATCAGGGGCGGATCAAGCAAACGATGCACGGTCTCGCATTGGCTTGGCACTATCAGCCCCTCGCGTGGACTGTGAGATGCGGTAATCGGCAAACTCCGATTGAGTTGTTCAAGAATGATCTGTTGCTCCTCAAGGCGATTGAACGTCGGACGAAGCTCGGCAACGCATTCAGCGATAGCGGGCTGCGCAAGATACTCCGTACCTTCTCTAGCACACAGTCTGTTTCGAATTTCCGCCCGACCGCTGCTGCCGCTGTTTATCATCGGCTGCTTCCAGACGAAGGCGGTGTGGTCTGGGACATGTCCGCTGGGTTCGGCGGTCGCCTTTTGGGAGCGCTCGCCTGCGACCGCGTGGACAAGTACGTGGGCACTGATCCAGCGAGTCACACGATAGACGGTCTCCGCGAGATGGCGAAAGAATTGGTGCCGATGGCAGAACAGTTCGGAAGGCACGCTTTCGAGGTGGAACTCCATCAGGTCGGGAGTGAGGACTTCGTGCCGGAGCGCAACTCCCTCGACCTTTGCTTCACATCGCCCCCGTATTTTGGGTGGGAACACTATAGCGACGCGGCAAGCCAAAGCCACAAGAAGTTCCCGACGCAACGCGAGTGGCTGGACGGTTTTGTCGGAGCGACGTTGCGAAACTGCGCTCACGGTCTGAAGAGGAACGGAGTCCTAGCGATCAACATCGCCAGCGTGGCGGCGTATCCGAATCTCGCGAAGGTCTTCGTGAGACATGCGGAAGATAATGGCTGGCGGCTGATCGAGACGCTGCATCTTCAACTCAGCAAAATGGTCGGGCTGAAGCACATCGGGAAGAGCGCTTTCAAAAGCGAGCCGATCTTCGTCTTCAGAAAATGGTAGCCATGCGCCACGCGAGTCTCCGCGATCTCAAAACCATCTACAGGCACTTCCGAAGACGAGGTAATGTTTTCCTGCACGTTCGTCAGGACACCCTAAGATGCCGGATCGAGGCGCACCAGTGCATCTATCAAGACGGCGTCGTTATCACGTACCAGCAATACACGAAGCGCACTCGCGTGGGCGACGCGCAGGTGCCAGCCGGGGCGATCATGCTTCACCAGATTCTCAACACGAATCAGTTCAACGGATCGGGCCGGCGGGTTCTTCGGCGGTTCGTGGACAAGATCGTTAAGCCATCTGGCGGCGAGCTGTACCTCAGCGTGCGGAAACAGAATGAGGTCGCCTGCCAGTTCTATGAACGCAATGGCATGAAGGTCGAGGGCACTGTGGCGTGGAAGAACAGAACAGTGCCGGGACTGGTGTATCGGCTGCCACGGACGAGGCAGGTTCGGCGAGAGTGACCATTTGATCCAAACTCAAGCTGCTGGAGGCTGCGATTGTGAGGAAGTCGGGGCACACATCGACTCAAGGTCTCTTAGGATCAAGTCCAGCTTTTGCAGCCCTAAGTAACAATGCTGTACGACGTCCACCTTGTCTTCTTCGGTGAAGCGCCAACTGATCCGAGAGACGACTTCCTCTTCGACCCCATCCGCGTCCACCTTGATCCTCGTTTTTGCCTCTCCCGCAGACGTTTGGTCGTAAGTGAATTCGAGATGCTTGGTCTCTATGCAGTTGCCGAATCTAGCTGGAAACTCGAAGTCTCTATAGAAGAAAAGGTCGATTGGCTCACAGTGAACAACACCAGTCCGGTGTGCGTTCAGCATCTTCAACACTGGATCGGCAGCCATCTCCACTTGCTTCTGCGGATACCAAGACTTGAACTGCGCATCATGGGCATGCTGCTTCTGCATGTAGAAAGTCACACTCCTGAAGGCGCTGAGGAAACCACTCAGGTAATAAGGGAAGATGATGATGTTTAAACGGTTGGCAACCATTCCGTTGTAGAAATAGGCAGCCTCTTCAAACTTCTGACGGGCCGTCACCGGGACTCTTGCCATCTGCCCAAACACTTGCATCGCAGTTCCATGATACCAACGGCAAACGCACGCTTAATCGAATCTCAGGCTGACGCTTCGCTCTCTCTTGGATTCCACCAGCGGGCGTCTTGCAATAACAGGAGCAAATACTTGTGATACTTCTCGTAAAAATCGGCTACGCTCAACTTGGAACGTTCATGCGTAACATGCGAGTGATTGTTTCTGAAGTTTCGGAAGCTCCCTGCGAACTCTGGGGGAACCTTTTCAGGGTAATAGCTTATGTCGTTTTCCCAAACGGGAGCAGTGCCGTTTTGTATAGCAGTCCGCCTGTTCGTCAAGAGACGCTGCGTGTGGCTCGAAATGTAAGCCTCGTCGAGGTGCGCCTTCTCCGACCGGGTGAGATTCTTGTTTGTGATTCTGATGTTTAGTGCCTCTCTGGCGTGAGCGCCGCGCATAAACTCGTAGAGGTGCTGAATGAAAGTTGAGTAGGCGTGACGTGTCTTGTATGACTGCCACGGGTCTTGCCCTGCCGAGATCGCAACTGTCGCAAGTCGCTTGAACTCATCGAAAGTGTCCCGGCACCGAAGAAACTCATCCTGAAGAGCAACGCAGTGATCTCGATCTATTTGATCTCCGATTCCGAATTTCATGGTGTTATGTTCGCCGACTTGGTAAGGCACGGTCAAGACTGAGAAGCGTTGATGTCCTGCCTCAGTTGGAAATGGAGAAAGCGTTCGTCCGTTAAGATAACGGAGCGAACATATGAGGAAAGAACGGAAGCATTTCACTGCAGAAGAAAAGGTAGCTATCTTGAGACGACATCTT
>Ga0187867_10002985_pt1 | contig 13709 bp, 7 predicted proteins | sample June2016WEW_13_1_FD_132976 | JGI IMG/M metagenome (GOLD analysis project Ga0187867, IMG submission 132976) | Peatland microbial communities from SPRUCE experiment site at the Marcell Experimental Forest, Minnesota, USA - June2016WEW_13_10 | ecosystem: Environmental > Terrestrial > Soil >... | reverse complement strand
GGAAAGCCTGGCTCTGATGAACGGAACCAGCGTCATGACAGGTCTGGCGTGCCTGGCGTACGAACGCGCCCGCCGCGCGGCGCGCTGGGCGGCCGCCATCACCGCCATGGCCAGCGACGTGCTTCGCGGCAATCGCCATCATTTCGATCCGCGGTTGTTCCTCGCCAAGCCGCACGCCGGCCAACTCGTCTGCGCCCGCTGGATCGCCGAAGACATCGCCTACGCCCCCAGGGAATCCAAACGCAACGGCCGCATCCAGGACCGGTATTCCATCCGCTGCGCACCGCACGTCATCGGGGTCCTGCTGGATTCGCTCCCCTTCGTCCGGGACATGCTCGAAACCGAAATCAACAGCTCCAACGACAACCCCTTGTTCGACCCGGATACCGGAGACGTCCTGCACGGCGGCAACTTCTACGGCGGACACGTGTGCATGGCCATGGACATGCTCAAGATCGCCGTCGCCAACGTCGCCGACCTTGCCGACCGCCAAATGGCCATTCTGTGCAACCCCGACCTGAGCAACGGACTGGCGGCCGATCTGGTCGCCCATGCCAGCGAGGAACAGGCCAGCCATCATGGCTTCAAGGCGATGCAGATTTCCACCTCGGCGCTGGCCGCCGAGGCGCTTAAGCTGACCATGCCCGCCAGCGTCTTCAGCCGCAGCACCGAATCCCACAACCAGGACAAGGTAAGCATGGGCACGATCGCCTCGCGCGATGCGCTGCGGATCATGGAGTTGACCGAAACCGTGTTGTCGATCGTTCAACTCGCGGTGTGCCAGGCGGTCGATCTCCGCAACGGCGAACGTTGCCACCGCCGCAGCCGCGAACTGCGCCAGGCCGTCCGATCGGTGGTCCCCGTGAACGACGCCGACCGCCGCCAGGACGTGGACATTCATCGCGTGCTGGAACTGTATCGGACCGGGGCCCTGCCGATCGGAGCGGTCGATTTTCCCGCGGATTAACCGGACGCCGCCGCCGGTTGGATATCGCCGGCAGATTCCAGCATCCGATCCACGCGGTCAAACTCAAACCCGCGCAGCCGCAGTTCCCGCACCGCGGCGCTCACGATCTCCAACACCCGTTGGGCGGGAACACCCCCATCATGCAACAGAATAATGCTTCCATCCCGCGTCTTGCCAACCACCCGCTCGATCACCCGCCGCGTCGATCCCAACGTGTCGAACGACCGAACGTCCCAACCGACCAGCGTCAACCCGGCCCGCCGCAGCGCACCGGAAAAATGCGGCCCAGTCATGCCGCTCGGCGGCCGGAAAAATCGCGCCTTCACTCCCGCCGCTTCTTCGATCGCACGCTGACCCCGCTCCAGTTCCCGGCCCAGCCAGCGGCCGAAGAGCGCGCTGATGAACCACGGATGGCGGTAGCTGTGATTCCCCAGCAGATGCCCCTCCCCCACGATCCGCGCCGCCAGTTCCGGATGGGCCGCCACGTTCCTCCCAATGCAGAAAAACGTCGCGGAAATTCTTTCGCGCCGAAGCAACCCCAACAACTCCGGCGTCGAAGCCGGATCAGGCCCATCGTCAAACGTCAGCGCCACCTTCATCTTCCCCGGTCGGCCCCGACACTCGGCGCGACAGAAAAAATTCATGCCGATGAAATACAACCCGCAGGCGAAGATCGGCAGATAGACCAGCCACACCCCGATCACCGCCCAGGTGCGCGCCGGGTCCGGCAGCACCAGCGTCGCCACCGTTGCAACCCCAATCGCCACCCATGTTGTCGCGCCAAATCGGCTCATCGCGGATTCATTAAACCTATCAGATCGATTCAACATTCCATAGCCGCTGTTGCGATAGCGCTGTTGCGACCCCCGTCGCCCGCCAATAAAATCCCCTCCGTGACGCCTCCGACCGATTCGCCGGACATCGAGCCCGACCTCAATCCCCAAAAGATCGACGCCATCCTGGATCACGGCGTCGCCGCCACGGTTGCATACGCCCGCAAAAACTCGCCGTTTTACCGCCGCCAACTCGCCGATTTCCCCGAAATCCGCGGCGTGGCCGATCTGGTGCAACTTCCCCTCACCACCAAAAAACAGGTATCGGAATCCAACGACCAGTTCTGGTGCATCCCGCGCGAAAAACTCCTCGATCTCTGCACCACCAGCGGCACCACCGGCGTCCCAACGCTCTATCCCCTCGGTCCGGGCGACCTCGACCGCCTTGGTCAGAACGAATTTCTCTGCTTCCGGCGCGTCGGCCTGTTGCCGAGCGATCTGGTCATCCTGGCCGTCACCATCGACAAATGCTTCATGGCCGGCCTGGCGTATTTCGAGGGCCTGCGAAAATTGGGGGCGGCCGTCGTTCGGGTCGGCGCCGGTTCGCCGGCCATGCTTTTGTCCATGATCGAACGGCTCAAGCCCACTGCGATCATCTCCGTTCCCTCGTTTCTCCGGCGCGTCGCCGCCTATGCCGATCAGCAGGGCCGCGATCTGACGCGATCCACGGTTCGCAAACTCATCTGCATCGGCGAGCCTGTCCGAAACCCGGACTGGACCCTCACGCCGCTCGGGTCGCGGATCGCCCAAGCCTGGAACTCCCAGGTTTTCTCCACCTACGGGAACACCGAACTGGCCTCATCGCTGTGCGAATGCCCGGCCGGCCAGGGCGGTCATCTCCATCCCCAACTGCTGCACGTCGAGATTCTCGACGATGCCGGCCGCCCCGTTCCCGACGGCCGGAAAGGCCAGCTCGTCGCCACCACCATCGGCGTCGAGGCCATGCCCCTGATTCGATTCGCCACCGGCGACATGACCTTCCTGACCCGCCAGCGCTGCCCCTGCGGAATTTGGACTTGGCGCATTGGACCCATCCTTGGCCGCAAGGACCAGGCCATGAAAATCAAAGGCACAACCGTCTACCCCGCCGCGGTGCAGCGCGCCCTTCAGGGATTGGACGATCTGATCGATTACGTCATGATTGCCACCGCTCCCACCGCCCTTTCCGACGAGTTGGAAATCATCGTCGCCTGGCGCGGCGACCCCGCCGGCGCTCATGAAGCGATCTCCGAAAAGCTCCGCGGCGAGTTGAAGGTCTGCCCCACCGTTCGCCTGGCCTCATTGCAGGAAATCCAAACCCTGGGCGATTCCCGCGAGCTGCGCAAGCAACGCGTCTTCCTGGATCATCGGCTTACCCATGGCAATTCGTCACGAGCCGGATAAGCTGCCGCCAAATGATATCCAAATTATTTCTTCCAATTGACATGAACATTCATGCCCGTGTGCTCTGGTTTCTGGCCGTCCTGGCCATGATCGCCTGTCACTGTCCCGCTCAAACCGCCGACGCTCCGGGAGAGCGCATCGAAGGTTTCACGGACACGCCGATGCTTCCGGGCGGCAGGTGGCACCAGCATGACCCAAACCGCCCGCAACCGCCGGTCGTCACGCCCGGGGCCAGCTTCAGTCTGGGCGCTGGGCCGCCGTCGGACGCGGAGGTCCTATTTGACGGCAAAGATCTTTCAAAATGGGAAGGCAGCCCGGAACAGAATCCGAATTGGAAGGGCCAGGACGCTTCCTGGAAGGTTCAGGATGGCTATGTGGAGGTAGCCCCGCCGAATGGCAACGACATCCGCACCCGGGGCAGGTGGTCTGATTTCCAACTGCACGTGGAATGGGCCACGCCCGATCCACCCACGGGTCACGGGCAGGCCCGCGGCAATAGCGGAATTCTCATCAACGATATGTACGAGATCCAAGTGCTCGATTCCTACCGCGACAAGACCTACCCCGACGGCCTGGCCGGGGCGCTGTACGGGCAGATGCCGCCCCTGGTCAACCCCAGCAAACCGCCTGGCCAGTGGCAGACGTACGACATCATCTGGGAATCCCCGCGTTGGAACGACAAGGGCGAACTGACCCAGAAAGCCTGCGTGACCGTGATTTACAACGGCGTGGTCGTGCAGCATCGCAAGGAGTTCATTGGCCGCACGGAGGGTATTGGGGACGGCGTGGCCTACAAGGCAAAGCCGTTTTACCAGCAGCATGACCCGGCGGTCTTCATCCAATTACAGAACCACCACAGCGATCCGGTGCGTTTCCGAAACATTTGGTTGCGCGATCTGAACCTGGCGGAACAGCAATAGGCTCTGTTCCTGCGGCCCCGATACGCACAGGCCCATTTCAGTCGAGCCGAAGCCTTATTGAAGCTGGGCCGGTTCCTGCTCCAGCGGCTTCCATTTCCGCGTTTCGTCGCGCACACTGTCGGCACGAGCAACGTCGATTCAAATGTCGTTGACGACGCCCTGCCGCGGGCGCGCAAGATGCACCGCGACGCGGTCGAAACGGTTCTGCGCGCAAATTATCCGCGCGTCTGCCGGATCGCCATGGCGCTCTGCGGGCGCGAGGCCGATGGGAAGGCGGTGGTGAAAACCGTGGTGGGGCAAAGCCTGCGCGCCTTGCCCTGGTGGAGCAATGCGGCCGAGGCGACGGGATGGTTCCTCCATCACACCGTTCTCACGACACGGGAAATAGCCGGCAAAACCCCCGATCCAAGCGAGGATTGCCTGGTGCTGACGCTATCGAATCCCCCTCCGGAGCACGTCGCGTTCGTCAAAGCCCTGCGCCTGCTTCCGGCTCAGCAGCGCGAGGCGTTCCTGCTCTTTCGCGGCGAACATCTGGATCCGAGGCAAACGGCCGTGGCGATGGATTGTTCCACCGGGGCGGCCGCAAACCACCACATCGCCGCCAATCGTGCCCTGACGGCGATCGCCGGCGACACGTTCGACGCCCGCGTCGCGGAACTGGTGCGAGTCTATGCCACGCTGACGCCGCCGGAGGATTTGACCGTGGGCGACGTGGGATCCATCGCCCACCAACTCCGCTGGCGGCGGATGCTGCGATTTCTTCGGCGATTCCTGATCTTGGCGATCCTGGCCGCCATTGCATGGATGATTTGGCAATTATCGAGGATGATCGTTACCTGATGGATGACGGCCGCCAATTTCTCTCCATTGGACAAAAATGATCTGGCTTTACTACGTTCTGCTGATTGTGATCTCCCTGTGCGCTTTGGCGCTTGTCGTGGTCACGTTGCCGGGCCTATGGGTAATGACCGGGGCGGCGGCGATTTATGCGCTGTTGACGCACGAGCGGCACCTGGGATTCAAATCCCTGGCGGCGTTGTTCATCCTGAGCCTGGCCGCTGAAATATTGGAGATGACCGCCGGCGGCGCGGCCGCCAGGAAAGCCGGCGGCGAACGAAGAGCGGCGATCGGCGCACTGCTCGGCGGGATCGTCGGCGGGATTGTCGGCAGCTTCGTGTTTCCGCTGGTGCTCACCATCGTGGGGGTTTGTCTGGGAAGTTTCGTCGGCGCGGCCGGATTCGAATTCCTCGGCGGCGGCGAAGCCGCGCATTCGCTTGATGTCGGATGGGCGGCGGCCAAGGGCCGCTTCGTCGGCGTGATGATGAAGCTGGCCGTGGGGATCGTCATGTTGCTGGTCACAATCATCGCCGCGTTTCCGTAACAAATGACCAATGACAAATGACAAATGACGCCTGTTAGGCTATTGTTTGCCACACATGGCGGTGCGATTCGTCATTGGTCGGGCCGGCACGGGCAAGACGGCGTGGTGTTTTGAGCGGATCGTTCAGTCGATTCGCCGGCAGCCGCTGGGCGCGCCCATCTATTGGATCCTTCCGCGTCAGGCCACGTTCGTCGCCGAGCGCGCCTTGGCTTGCGGCAGCGGATTGGGAGGATATTTCCGCGCCCGCGTCCTTTCCTTCGAGGACTTGGGAAGCGAAATCCTGGCCGAATGCGGCGGCGCGGCGTTGCCGGAAATTACCGATCGCGGCCGGCGGATGATCCTCGGCCATCTCCTTCGCCGATTGCACGAGCAGCTTCGCTTCTTCCGGTCGGTCGCCCATCACCCCGGCGTCGCCGCAGAACTCGATGCGACCTTCGCCGAACTGGAACGCGCCGGCCAGGAAGCCGTCGGCATCGAGCGGCAACTGACCGACACCGCCGCCAGCCCCGCCCTGCACGCCAAGATTCACGACCTGGCCCTGATCTATTCGCATTACGTGAAATTTCTCGGTCAGGATCGGATCGATCCCAATCGCCGGCTGGCTGAAGCGCTGGCGGCCATCGGCCGATGCCGGTCGTTGCCCCAGGCCGAGGTTTTCATCGATTCGTTCTACGATTTCACCGGCTCCGAGCGGAAAGTGATCGCGGCCCTCGGCAAAGTCTGCAAATCCGCGTCCATCACGCTGATGCTCGATCCGGGCAGTCCGTGTATCGCCAATCCGCACCACGTTCCCGACGAGATGAGCCCGTTCCATCGTTGCGAGCAGGCGTATCGAAAATTGTGGTTCACGCTCCAGGAGGAAGGGGTGGAAGTGCTGGAGCCGGCGCTGCTGAAGCAGCCGCGAAGGTTCAAGGGCCGGCGGCTGGCAATGCTCGAGCGCCTCTTTTTCCCGTCGCCGGGACTTGGGGCCAAGGGCCCCGACGAGCCTGACGACCGTACCATCCAACTCGTCGAGGCCCCGGATTACCAGGCCGAGGTGGACGCCGTCGCCCGATGGATTCGCATGCTCGTCGCCGGCGGGATGCGTTACCGCGACGTGGTCGTGCTCATGCGCAGCCAGCAGGATTACCAGCATTTTCTGGAAGCTTCTTTCCACGAGCACAACGTCCCGTTCTTCGCGGATCGTCGCCGCTCGGCGTCGCATCATCCGCTCCTGCGCCTGATCCGGGCCGTCCTGGCCGTGGCAACGAGCAACTGGTCGCACGATTCGATGATGGCCGTCATCAAAACGGGACTCGTTGGACTGACTGAATCCGACGCCGATGCCTTGGAGAATTACGTCCTGCTGCATGGGATCGATCATGGGACGTGGATTTCGCCGCAGCCGTGGACCGGCCGGCGAGCCCGCGGGGAGGAATCGGACGCCGTTTGGGTTGACGATGCGCCGGCAATGGATGCGCTGCGCCGCGGCCTGATGGATCGCCTTCAGCCCTTTGTCCAATCGACCGCCGCACGGCAAGGCACGTCGGTTGCGTCGCTGGCCTCGGCGATCTTTCGTCTTTTGGAGGATTTCCACTGCCGCGATCAGATCGTGCAATGGATGGACCGTGCCGCGGATGCGGGCGAACTGGAAGAGCGCGGCGAGCACGAGCGGGTCTGGGACGAGTTGGTCAAACTGTTCGACGAACTGGTCGATCTCTTCGGCGACGAGCCGATTTCCCTGGAGGATTTCTCGGCCATCCTTGATTCGGCGCTCGAGGGGTTCGATCTGGCGCTGACGCCTCCGACGGTGGATCAGGTTTTGGTGGGCGTGGTTGATCGGACGCGCGCTCCGGCGACCAAGGCGTGCGCGGTGCTGGGACTGGCCGAGGGGCAGTTTCCCCGGGCGAGCCTGGAGGATTCGATATTCACCGACGCCGATCGCCGCACGCTCGGCAGGCACAATATCGACCTCGATCCCGACACTTCACGCCGGCTTCTCGACGAGCATTTCCTGGGCTACGTCGCCCTGACGCGCGCCTCGGAGCGGCTGCTGCTGACGCGCAGCGCCGCCGACGAAGACGGCAGGCCCGTGGGCGCCTCGCCGCTGTGGCAGCGCGTGGTCGAGATCATGCCGGACGTGCCGTTGGCCCGGCTGCCCCATGAGGAGATGTTGCCGCTGCGGCACGTCGCCACGCCCCGGCAATTGGTCGGGTCGCTGATGCGCTGGGTGCGCGACGGCGCCGCCGAGCCGCAGTGGGAGCCGGTGTATCAATGGCTGGCGACGCATTCACCCTGCGACGATGCGATCGACGTGGCGCGTTTTCGCGCCTGGAAGGCGCTGAGCTACGGCAACGAGGCCAGGCTTGAAGCCGGCCGCGCCGCGGAAATGTTCCCTTCGCCGCTGCACGCAAGCATATTTCAACTGGAATCCTTCCGCATGTGCCCCTATCAGCACTTTGCACGATACGGGCTGGGGCTGGAGCAGCGTGAGCGCCGGCAACTCGATCGGGGCGATCTTTCCCGCGTGTTTCACGAGGTTTTGCAGCGGCTGGTGAAGGAACTCATCGCGTCCCGGCAGACCTGGCAGGACATGGATGATGCCCAGGCCAGGCAGCGGCTATCGCGGTTGACGGCGCAACTCGGGCAGCAGCTTCGCGACGATCTGATGCTTTCCAAAGCCCGCAACCGTTACCTGCTCGGACACATCGAGAAAACGCTCGGGTTGATCGCCGCGTCCCAGAAAGCCGCGGCCCAGCGCGGGGGATTCCGGCCCGCTTTCATCAACGTTCGCTTCGGATCGAACCCGGCCGACTCGCTTGGGCCGTTGGCGATCCGCACCCCGGCGGGAAACCAAACGCTCATCCACGGGAAGATCGACCGGATCGATCTTCTTGGCGATGGATCGGCCTGCGCCCTGGACTATCGCCTGTCGGCCGACCCGCCGGACGCGGGCAGCGCCTATCACGGCCTGAGCCTGCAACTGCTGAGCTATCTCCTGGTGCTGGAGCAGCATGGCCGGCATTTGACGGAGGAAGGCGAGCTCGCCCCCGCCGCGGCGTTTTTCATAAAACTTCTTCGCCCGGTGCGTCCCGCCGATCCCCAAAACGCTCCGGCGCCGGACGATCCGCGCTTTCACCTGCTCGTTAAGCCGCGCGGAATATTCGACCTGCGCGTGGCCCGGGAATTGGATAGATCGCTGACCGACGGAAATTCCGAGGTGGTGCAACTCTTTCTCAAGAAAGACGGCAGCGTGGGACGCGCGAACCAATCCGACGCGGCCGGGAGCACGGAATTCGCCGCCCTGCTCCGCCACGTCGAGCGGCGCATCGGCGAACTGGCCGACCAGATCATGGCCGGCCGGATCGACATCCGTCCTTATCGGATGGGAAAACAGACGCCGTGCCCGAGATGCGAGTTTCGCTCTTTGTGCCGCCTGGAGCCGAGCCCGGGATGCTATGACGACCTGGAGGGAATGAATAGGGAGGAGATGTTCGAGAGACTGATGAGGAGGAAAGAATGAAATTCGAAATTCGAAACTCGAAATTCGAATCAAATTCGAATGACAAAATTCGAAAAGGCTTTCCTTTGGTCATTCCAGTTTCGAATTTGATTCGAATTTCGAATTTCGAATTTCGAATTTACACGGGGGATTCGATGCAATGACCACTCCGGCTCCCAACTGGACCCCCCGCCAACGTGCCGGCATCGAAACCCTCGGCCACAGCCTGCTGGTCAGCGCCGCCGCCGGGTCGGGCAAGACCGCGGTTTTGGCCGAGCGATGCGCCCATCTGGTTTGCAATGCCGAAACCGCCTGCGACGTCGATCAGTTGCTCGTCGTCACCTTCACCGAATCCGCCGCGGCCGAAATGAAGGCGCGAATCCAACTGGCGCTTCGCCAGCGAATGGCGCTCAATCCCTCGCAGCGCCTGGCGCGGCAGGTGGGATTGGCCGAACACGCCCACGTCAGCACCGTGCATGGTTTTTGTTTCCGGCTCCTGAAGCAGAATTTCACGCTGGCGGGGATCGATCCGGAATTCCAAATCCTCGATCCCGACGAGGCCGCCTTGCTCCGCCGCGAAATCGCCACCGATCTGTTTCACCGCCGCTATGAAGACGACCAGACCGGAGATTTCCATCGGCTCATCGACGCCTACGGCGACGGCGATGACGAATCGCTGATTCGCCAGGTCGTCGCCACGCACGAGCTACTGGCCAGCCTGACCGATCCGCGGGGCTGGATCGACACCAGCGCCAGCGCCATGCGGGAGTCGGCCGAGAAGCCGCTGGAGGAATCCAAGTTGGGGCGGAACCTGATCGGGCAGATCGACGCGGGGCTGTCGGCGCTGCTGCGCCGCTGCGACGACGCCCGCCGGACGGTTGCCGCCCTGGGGCCGGAGTTCCATCCATACGCCGAGTATTTAAGGGGACTGTCCCCTTTTTTCACGCATTGGAAGCGCGTGCTGAAGGAACAGGGGCTGGACATGCTCGTCGGCGAGGTCGCGGACTTTCGCGCCGCCCGGCCGCGGATTCCGGCCCTGCGCGGACAGCCGGCGGCCAAGGATTTGGCTAAGTCGATCGTGGATGGCGTCAAGAATGCCGTGGATGAAAATCCGCTGGGGGAATTGCTGGCATCGAACAGCGGGCAGTGGCGCGAGGGAATGACCAGCGTCGCGCCGCATGCCCAGGCCTATTTGGCTTTGGTGTTGGATTTCGGGACGGATTATTCCGCGGCCAAGTCGGCCCAGCGCGCCCTGGATTTCGCCGATCTGGAACGGCTCACCCTGAACGTACTCCGCGAGGGCGACGCCGTTCCGATGCGCCCATCGGCCCTGGCCAAGTCGCTGCACGAGCAGTTCTGCCACGTTTTGGTGGACGAGTATCAGGACATCAATCCGATTCAGGATGCGATCCTTTCGCTCGTGAGCCGGGAGTGCCTCGGCGAGCAAAACGCCAACCTGTTCTGTGTCGGCGACGTGAAGCAGAGCATTTTCCGTTTCCGCTTGGCCGAGCCGGGAAGGTTCCTGGATCGGCACCGGCGTTTCTCCGCGGCGATCGACAAGCGCCTGGGGGAGGTAATCGATCTTCGGGAGAATTTCCGCAGCCGCGCGCCGCTGCTGGAGGCGATCAACGGCGTTTTCGAGCGGCTGATGACGCGGGATGCGGCGGAGATCGAATATGACCAGTCGCATCGGCTGGCCGCGGGGCGCAGCTTTCCGCCGGGGGACGGCGTTTCGGATTTCCGCGGCGCGCCGCTCGAGTTGCATCTGTTGCCGGAGGAACCGGGCACGTCCGAGGGGCTGGACCCAATTCCCAAATCGGAAGAATTGGAGCGCGTCGAATACGAGGCGATCCTGGTGGCCCGGCGAATCCGGCAATTGTTGGGCAAGGACGGCTCGCCAGTGGAGGCGAAGCCTTCCACGCGGATGAACGTTTGTAAGCCGGATGACGCCGGCCGCGACGTGCTGAAGCCGATCGAACCGGGTGACATCGTCGTGCTTTTGCGGGCGATGCAGCACAAGGCCGACCGGTTTGCCGATGTCATCCGCGCCCACGGGATCGAGGTGCACAATGAGGCCGCCGGCGGTTTGTTTGAAGCGACGGAGGTGCGGGACGTCCTCAGCCTGCTGCAAATCCTGGACAATCAGCGGCAGGACATTCCGCTGGCGACGGTTTTGCGAAGCCCGCTGGCCGGGTTGCCCGATCCGGACGATGCGCTGGCGCGGATTCGCCTTGCCTACCGCGACGATGCCGATCCCGTCCCGTTCCACGAAGCGGTGCGGCGATACGCGGCGGATCGGGATGATGAGTTGGCGGCGCATGTAAAGGATTTTTTGAATCGCCTGGCCGAATGGCGCGACCAGGCCAACAAACGTCCGGTCGCGGAACTGCTTTGGCGGCTTTACGACCAGACGGGATACCTGGCATTCTGCGGTGGATTGGACGACGGCCGGCAGCGCACGGCAAACCTGCTGGAGTTGCACCGGCGCGCCGGCCAATTCGGCACGTTTTTGCGCCAGGGACTTTACCGCTTCCTGCGGTTCCTGGAGAATCTGAAAGAGGAGGCGGACCTGAAGCGTCCGTCGCCGGCGGGGCAGGCGGAGCAGGCGGTGCGGATCATGAGCATCCACCGCTCCAAAGGCCTGGAATTCCCGGTCGTTTTGCTGCCGGACCTCGGCAAGCAATTCAACGTCTCCGACGCGCGCGGCGCGATTTTGGTGGATCGGCAAATGGGGCTGGGAATGGCGGTGGTGGATCAGGAGCGGTTGATTCGATATCCGTCCCTGGCATCGACGCTGGTGCGGCAGAATCTGCTCCGGCAAACGATGGCGGAGGAATTGCGGCTGCTCTACGTCGCCATGACTCGGGCCAAGGAGCATCTGATCCTGGTGGCAACCTGCGGCCTGGAAGACCGCCAGAGATGGCAGAGCCAATGGTCGGGCCATGACGGCCCGCTGCCGCCGGACGCGGTGCAGGGCGCCAAACGAGTGATCGACTGGCTCGGCCCGGTCGCGGCCATGACCGCCGGGGCATCACATCCCACTTTCAAGATTCACGAGTACGACGCCGCCGACGTGCGAAACTGGAAGAATCCCCGCCATCAGCGTCCGGAATTCTCCGCGCGGCAAAAGGGGATGGTCCGGCTCGAGCCGTTGCCGCGCGATCCGCCGATGAACGATGCGGCGCGGCAATTGATCCAAAGATTTCACACTGCCTATCCCTTCGATGCCTGCACGCGCGTCCCGGCGACGGTTTCGGTTACGTCCTTGGCGAAGGGAATTTCCACGGAGGCGCGCGAATCGAATTTGCCGCCTGGGCGCAAGCTGGATTTGCCGCGGTTTTTCCAGAAGGAAGCGACGCCGAGAGCCACGGACATCGGCAACGCGACGCACGCGCTGCTGCAATATTTTAATTTTTCCGCCGCCGCGACGTTGCCCCTAATCGAGCGGCAGATCGCGGAGCTGGTGGATCGGAAATTATTGTCGGCGACGGATGCGGGGCTCGTCGATCGCGCCGCGGTCCTGTGGCTCCTGGAAAGCGAGGTGGGAAAACTGATCCGCGCCAGCCACGCCGGCCTGATGCGCGAAGTCCCCTTCGCTTTGATGTGGCCGGCCCAGGATTCTCCGCCGAGCGACGATACGTCGGACCAGATCATGATCCGCGGCCGGATCGATCTGCTGGCGCCGACGGAATCGGGATGGGTAATCGTCGACTATAAGACGGACCGCGTGACCGAGCCGGAACTGGCGCAGCGCGCCCAAGCCTACGGCCGGCAAATGCAGCTTTATGCCGAGGCAATCCGCAAAGTGGCTTGGGGGAAAATCGCAGCGGTTTACCTGGTATTTCTGACTCCGAGGCGGATTGTCTCCATCGGGGACAAACGACCTGGATAGATCCGTTCGATCAGACGACGGGCGGTTGGCCGCCAAGAGTCGTTTCCCTTCCGACCATGAGATCGAGGGCAAGCCGGGCCGCGTTGCGGCTGGCGCCGGGGCGATTGAGCGTGCGGATCAGGTTCTGGAGCCGGTCGCGCTGCTCCGCCAAAAGCCGCGGATTTTTAAGGTATTCCAACGCCTTATCCGCCACCGGCTGGTTCGAGCCATACCAAGGCACAAATTCGGGGACGATCGCCTGACGGCCGTCGTTCAGCAGGTTCACCAGTGAAAAGACGCGGGCCTTGACGATCCAGCGGGCCGCCAGGTGCCAGACGAAGGGGTTGAGGCGGTAGACGACGATCTGCGGCGCGCCATGACCGGCGGCGTGGAGCGTCGCGGTGCCGGAAACCGTCAGGCACAAATCGCATCGCGGAACAAGCTGGTTGAATTGATTCATCCCAAGTGAAAATGGCCCAATCGCCTGCAGGTTCTCAGAAATCTCCCGCGGAGGCGCGGAGTATTTGGCTTCGAGAAGCCGCGTCACGACGCCGTGCGTGGCAGGCATCGTGGGGACCAGGAACGTGGCGTTGGGGAACGATTCGAGGATTCGGTCGCAGACCTCCATGAGATTTCCGAAGTTTTCCCTCGCGACGGCGGCGCGGGAGCCGGGAATGACGCCGATAACCGGCGGACGGTTCGGGAATCGCGTTGCCGGATCGACGGGTGGATGCGGCGGCAGCTCGTCGAACAGCGGATGACCGACGAACGTGGCCTGGACGCCGCGGTCCTGGAAGAATTTTTCCTCGAACGGCAGGATGCAGGCGACGCGGTCCACGTATCGGCGGAGGCGCTTGATGCGGCCGGGCCGGC
>Ga0187867_10002983_pt1 | contig 13719 bp, 17 predicted proteins | sample June2016WEW_13_1_FD_132976 | JGI IMG/M metagenome (GOLD analysis project Ga0187867, IMG submission 132976) | Peatland microbial communities from SPRUCE experiment site at the Marcell Experimental Forest, Minnesota, USA - June2016WEW_13_10 | ecosystem: Environmental > Terrestrial > Soil >... | reverse complement strand
GTCGCCGCCTCCCTCCTCGGCATGGGGCCGACCGAGTCCCTCGTGTTCGTGGCCGCGGTCTTTGGGGGGACGGTCGCCGGGATGATCAGGTTGCTCGGCTGGACTTCGGGGGCGAACATCAATCCCGCGGTCACCCTCGGGAGCACGCTGGCCGGAATCTCCAAGAGCGACCTGTTGCTTCCATATGTCCTCTTCCAGGTCGCCGGCGCGCTGCTCGCGGGTCTCAGCCTCGCGCTCGTCTTCGGGTCTCAGGGCTCAGCGACCAGCCTCGGCTCAACCAAGCTGGCCGCCGGCGTCTCGCCGACCGAGGGTCTAGCGCTCGAGATCGTGGGGACATTCATCCTCGTCGTCTCAGCGCTCTCGGCGGGTTCCTTTCTGAAGAGCTCCCTGAAGCAGGCCCTCCTCGTGGGCGGGACGCTCTTCGTTCTCATACTCTTCATAGGGCCGCTCACGGGAGCGTCGCTCAATCCTGCGCGAAGCCTCGGACCCTCCCTCTTCTCGGGTTACTTTGACAACCAGGTCATCTACTACATCGGGCCCGCCCTCGGCGGGGCCTGCGCCGGTTTAATATTCAGGAGACTGAAGAAACCACATGGCAACGGAAGCTAGAATCTCGATTCTGTTTGTCTGCGTGGAGAACGCGGGGAGGAGCCAGATGGCCGAGGCCTTTGCGATGAAACAAGGGATGAACGCCTCAAGCGCCGGGACCGTCCCGTCGTCGAAGGTGAATCCAATCGTGGTCCAGGCCATGAAGGAGAAGGGAATCGAGATCGGGTCGAAAGCGCCCCGGATGCTGACGACCGAGATGATAAGTCAAGCAAGCCTCGTCGTAACCATGGGCTGTTCCGTGGAGGAGGCGTGCCCGAGGCCCATGCTGGCCCAGATGCAGAAGAAGCTCGTCGACTGGAACTTAGCCGACCCGAAGGGAAAGCCGATTGAGGAGGTGCGGAAGATCAGGGATGAGATAGAGAGGCGGGTCAGCGAGCTATCGGAGACGCGAGGGCCGGCTTCTTCGCCTTGATGTGCGAGCTGTAGTACTTGAAGGGGTATTCCCCTATGTTGGAGTCCGAGATGTGCTCGATCTCGACGTCCGTGAATCCGACGCTGAGGAGCTTGTTCATGTAGTCAGAATCGGTCAGAGCCCCTGCGAGGCAGGCAGACCATGCGTCCATGTCCGCCCTCGCGCTCTCCGGGATCTCGTTCTGTAGAGTGATGTCCGCGACCGCAAAGACGCCGCCCTCCTTCAGCGCGCGGAACGATTCCCTGAACACGGCGAGCTTGTCCGGAGAGAGGTTTATCACGCAGTTCGAGATTATGTAGTCCACGCTCAGCGACTGGATTGGCAGATGTTCTATCTCGCCCAGCCGGAACTCGGCATTGTCGTATTTGCTCCCGTACTTTGCCTTGGTCTCCCGCGCTCTCCAGACCATCTCCGGAGTCGCATCCACGCCGATGGCCTTCCCGGTAGCTCCCACGATCTGCGAAGCCCTGAAGATGTCGATTCCGCCACCGCTCCCCAGATCGAGAACTACGTCTCCCTCGGCGGGGGTGACCAGCTGCAAGGGTGATCCGCACCCGGCGTTGACCAAGGAGGCCTCTGCCGGAACAGAGGAGTCCAAAGAGATGATGCCCGAGTCGCCATCACAGGCACCCGTGCTGCAGCAGTCCGATTCCGCGGACACGGCGATCTTCGAGTACCTCTCCTTGACTGCCTTCCGGATCTCCATCTCAGACATGGAGTAGTTCTGATTCCAAGTGCTATTTATTGACTGATTCGGACCTGGCTCCCACTTACAATCGTGGCAGTTTGAGGGTGTCGCGGGACGACCCGGTACGGCTTCTGGAACAACGGATTTCCTTAACTAAGCGACCCGCTCTGCTCATCCCATGCGCTTCGTGCTCCCGCAGTTCGGGATCTTCGCCCAGGGAACGCACGCCCACCACTTCCTGGAATTCGACCTACATGCCGGGGTCACCAAGGAGGAGGCCATCACTTCTTTCCGACGGCTGCGCGCACCCGAGGTGTCGTCTGGAGGCATCAACCTCGTGATGGCTTTCCGTCCGAGCGCATGGAAGGAGGTCGCTCCGTCGAGGGCTCCTTCGTCGCTGGCCGATTTCCACGAGATCGTCGGACCAGACGGCCGTCGGGCACCGGCGACCCAGCACGATGTCTTGCTGTGGATCAGCGGCAGCGCCCCCGACGTCACCTGGGACCACGCAAGGGCCGCGGCCATGGCGGTCGGAGACGTGGCGAAGCTCGCGGCCGAGCAGCCGGCCTTCACCTACCGCGACAACCGCGACATGACCGGGTTCATTGACGGAACGGCGAACCCTCCCGTCCGCAGGGCCGCCGACGTAGCGCTCGTCCCCATGGGCCAGCCGGGCGAGGGAGGAAGCCATGTCCTCGCGATGCGGTGGATACACGATCTGAATGCCTTCGACCGGCTCACGGTCGAGGAGCAGGAGCTCGTCTACGGGCGCAGCAAGTCCGATAGCGTCGAAATGTCAGATGAAAGGAAGCCATTGGATGCTCATGTCGCCCGCGCGAGCGTGGTCGACGACGGCGGGGAGGCCGAGATCTTCCGTAGGAGCGTCCCCTGGGGGACGGTCCAGGAACAGGGGCTCTACTTCCTAGCCTTCAGCGCCGATCAATCGCGGTTCGACCGCATGTTGTCTCGCATCTTCGGGACTGCCGGTGACGGCCTGCACGACCACCTCACCGACTTCACGCGTCCTGTGAGCGGGTCCTACTACTTCGCGCCATCGCTCGACGCCCTCAACGAGCTAGCCGGACCGGAGAAGAAATGATTGCCTCGGGCGTCACCGAGGCCGCCCACGACGGCAATCTTGACTCCCGAATTCAGCCCGTGCTGACCGAGTAGATTGGCGGCAGCCCGTCGGCGATGAGCTCCCATCGCTTCCCGCCGTTCCTGCTTCCGTAGAGCTGGCCAGTCGTGGTCCCGAAGTAAACGCCGCACGGGTCCTCCATGTCCGAGGACATCCCGTCTCTGAGGACATTGTAGTATGAGCGCCTCGGGAGGCCGGAACCCAGCGGCATCCAGCTCTTCCCGGAGTCGTCAGACCCCCAGACGAGGAATCTGTCATTCGGCGGAAGCCGCGCATCCCCGGACCCCCCAGGGGCCACGAAGACCCTCTTGGGGTCGTTGGCATCTGTCGCAATGGCGAAACCGAAGCGTGCGGGAAGGCCCTTGCTGATATCGACCCAGTTCTCCGCCCCGTCGTCGCTCCGGTACACCCCGCAATGGTTCTGCTGGTAGATCAGTTCAGAACGCTTGGGGTGGCGCACTAGGTGGTGTGGGCACTGGCCGAAGACCGGGTACTGGTGCTTAGGAGGGAAGAAGTCGGCGAGCGTGTTCTTGTTCCGGAAGCCCCAGGTCTTGCCCCCGTCGGTGGTCTTCATGACCCCTACCGAAGACGAGGCCACTACGATCGTGTCGGGGTCCTTCGGGTCGACGAGTATCGTGTGCAGGCAGAGGCCGCCGTTGCCGGGGCCCCATTTCGGCCTGGACTCGTGGTTGGCAAGGCCCTGGTTGAGCGACCAGCTGTCCCCTGCGTCGTCGCTCCTGAACAGGGCTGCAGGATCCACCCCGCAATAGGTCACGCTCGGCTCGTCTTCGTTGGCAGGCTCGATGTGCCACACCCTCGCGACAGTCAGGTCGCTCTTCTTGGGAAACTTCGGGGGCTTCGCGCTTTGCTTCCACATCTTTCCGAAGTCGGCGCTCCTGGCGATGGTCGGTCCCCACACGTAGCTGTCGACCGTGGCCAGAACCAGCTTGTTCCGGGGGTCGTAGGCCACATGGTAGATCTGCGTCCCTCTGAAGTGAGGGCCCGTCGACTTCCACGTCCTCCTCCCGTCCTTAGATTCGAAGACAAATGCCCCCTTCTTCGTCCCCACCATCAAGAGGTTTCTCGAGTTCATCGTGATCTCCCCTATCCCCCGGCGACGGAGGGAAGGATGTACACCTCGTCTCCGTCCCTGACCTTCGTCTTCTCGCTCTGAAGGTCCCTGATGTTCTCTTCGTTCAGGAAGATATTGACGTACGGCCTGGTCTTGTCGTGCTCGTCCAGGATCCTGTCGCGGACGGCCGGGAAGATGATAAAGAGACTCATCAGAAGGTCGAGGATGTCCCGCGCCTGAGGAATCTCGAAGTCCACCTTATTCTCAGTGTAGGTCCCCAGATGCCCGGTGAGGTGGATCCTTACCGACAACCAATCGGTCTACTGCCCCCCAACTAATAAACAGAGATGTTCAGTAGAAATTGATTCGTTCCGCCGCAGCCCGGCGCTCAGGTCCTCGGACTTACATCAGGCCGATTTCCCTCATCAGTCCCACCAAGTCATAGAACAGCCTCTCCTCGAGGATTTCACCGCTCTCGCTCCAGTGGGCGACCGTGCAGAACTCGACATGGAACTTCTTGTTCGTCGGAGGTATGGTCTTCCCACCAGCTACTACCATCGGGCCCTTCATGGTCCCGAAGAAGTCCGCCACCGTGCACGTCATGTCCCCCTGGCCGAATAGAATCTTGTATGGGTTGTTGATTAGGTGGTTGTCCGGGAAAGTCTTGAAAAACTCCTTTGCCTCTGCCTCGTGGTTGTCCCGCCCGCGGGTCGGGTTAGGCTGGCCCGGCCAGAACACGGCAGTATCAGCGGCATGGCGCTTCCTGAAGACCTTCCAGTCCTGAGCGTTCCAGGCGTCGTCCAAGGTCCTCATCAACTCGAGGTTCCTTTCCACCTTCTGTCTCTCCTTGTCAGCAGGGGAAGTTGGCTTCATGACTGCAAAATGCCCCTTCAGAACTAATAAGCTCTCGTGCTGACTCAGCTGAACAGACTTCTTCCGGTTCCCAGTGCGAAAAGGAGATGAATCGCCCGACGCCAATCTATCCCTTAAATAACATCGGTCTGCGAACAGATTAGACAGCCGAAATTGCGAAACTCGACCGCCGTCTACCTTACTGTGGCAGGAGGCGTGTTCTATGTGATAGGGGGCGCCCTCGTGTTCTCCCTGGCGGGCGCACTCTCGAGTCTCGGTAACCTCGACGGTCTCTTCGGCAATTACGGCGGATTGGTGACGCCAACTACAACGCCAGGTCTCAGCACCTCCGGGCTCAATGACGTTGTGTACGCAGTCGGGGGTTTTGGCATCCTGGCCGGCGTCCTAATGATTGTGGGCGGCGTGCTTATGGGCGCTGAGCAACCGAACCGGAGGAAGGCCGGCAGCATACTCGCGATCGTTATGCTGGTCCTCGGGGCTCTCCCCGCGCTCGGCGGCCTCCTCATCGGATTCATCCTCGCTGCAATCGGGTGCTACATGGGACTGACGTACAAGGCGTCAAGGTCCAACTTCACTATGGGTTTCGGACCGGTCGGCTCGGTCACGCTCGGGCCTCAGTCGCCCTCGAATCCATCTGCGGGCGCGCCCTCGGAGGCGGGCCGCGGGCCGCTGAACTATTGCATCAAGTGCGGGTCGAGGCTCCGCGACGGCGCAGTGTTCTGCGGAGCCTGTGGTGCGAGGGTGCCCGAGTGACTTTGATCCTGAGGATGGAGCCCATCTGACGCCAGCCTGCCGGCTATCCGTCCTGTGAGGTAATAGGCGACGAAGGACAGAGGTATCGCCACAGCATAAGCGGCAATGGTTCCGAAGAGGACGCCAAGGATGGGGAAGGAGTACCGGACCACCGCTGTGTAGGGAACGATAGTGAATAGGGTCGAGATCATGACCGGGACTGCTATACCACGCGACGCCTCCACTCCTTCGACCCGCTTGACGATGTAGATCGTGGACGTTATGATCGCGGGGAAGGATGCGAAGACCCCCCCGACGAGGGGCCCGAGGGTCGAGCTGAACAGGACTGCGCAGACGACGATTCCTCCGGCAAGGACGAACCGCCAGACCCACTCGAACGGGGTGAGTCTGACCGGCCTGCCCGTCACCCTTGGCTTCTGCTTTCTCGCTAGCGTGATGTAGAATACTGTCGATATAACGTAAAACCCAACCAGCGAGACCCGATAGTCGGCCCCGAGCGTGATGGACACGGCTGAGAGGACGAACGAGGCAATCCCCCAGAAGGCCAGGGACCCCGCTAGTGCGAACCGGAACCTCCCTCCTTTCGCAAGAAAGGCATAGACCAGCGGGAAGGCTGCAGTGAAGGCGAGAGCCAAAGGAAGAGCCGTGGTTGCCTCCACGGCCGTAGCCGCTGACTGGGTCCACCCGATGAAGGCGAGCGAGAATGCAACGGTCGAGGGGAAACCGGCCAAGAGACCCCCGATCCTGGGACCATACTTCACCGTCGACTCGGTGATGATGGTGACCCAGGTCCCTCCTATCAGGAATGAGAGGAGGAGTCGTACCAAGAACAGGTCCAATGTTTACTGTCTCCCCCCTTGAAGCCCCGCCATTCTAAGCATTGGGCCGACGGCGCGCACCGCGCCCCACGCTCAAAAATGCTTCGTACAACGTAGGTGAACACCTGGCTGGCAGGCTCTTCTGGGATGTGGGGCCTGTTCAAAGATGCTGGTTCAAGTGCCCCGACCCTCCATGGTATGCCCATGAACACGAAAAAGTCAGCGGCGCTCGCAGCTACGATTGCAGTAGCGGCAGCCCTTGCGCTCATAACGGCGGCGATGTTCTCCGGGATTTTACCAACGACCACGACCAGTCGGATTGGAACGACGGTACTTCCGACTACCAGCACGAGCCTGGTCCAGACGTCGCAACAGTCTTCGAATGTGGCATCAGCCCAATCCTCAGCCCAATCCTCAGCCCAATCCTCGACCCAGTCCAGCAGCCAAACTTCTTCCCAGCAGGGAACCCTTTCGATTCTTCTGACCGACCCGCCCACAATCCCTGTGGGCGTGACCAAAGTCTACATCAGCTACGCCAACCTGGCGGTCCATGTCTCCGGGATAGCCAACAATACCGGTTGGACGACGGTGCAGGTGTCGGGTTCCATCGAGCTTCTGGGAACCGTCAACGTCAGCAAGACTATCTCCTCCGTCAAGATCGAGGCCGGCACCTACAACCTGATCAGATTCAACGTGACGGCGGCAGAGGTTACCTACTACGGCCAGAACTACACCGCCTTCGTGCAGACCACTGAGCTTACGATTCCCATAGTTGGCGGAGTCGGTGTTACCGCTTCGACGCCCTGCGCGACCATAATCGACTTCTCCCCTACCGTAATCAACACCGGAACCCAGTCAAGTCCAGAGTTCATCCTAACCTCAGTCGCCTCGGCCTACCCCGTCCCATCCACCGCTGTGACGGTGCAGCAAGAGCAGACAGGTTCTCAGATGAACCTGAGTACCATGAGCTGGTGGCAGGCCATCGCGTCGCAAACGACGGCCCATCTGTCCATCCGTTCGGCAGCGCTCAACTCCACGTACCTCAACCTCAAGGTGACCAACACCGGAGGCGGCCCCACCGTGCTCCACCTAGTCACAATCACTCCCGTCCTCAACGCCACGGCCGCAGGCAGTCAGGGAGTGCTCCCGACGGCCCTAGGTCAGGCGGCCATCTTCGTCGTCCTCGGCAACGGCACGCTGGTCCAGGTGCAGGTCTTCATGAACTCGATGATGGGCAGCACTAGCGCGAGCGCAATCTCCGCATCGCTCTTCTCCCAACTAGGATTGAAGCTGCCGCCCGGCGCGACTGCCAGCCTCACACACCCCCACGGTACAATCCTTCTCGGCTTCACTGGAGTGGCAATTGAGACGCCTGTGGGTATCATCCTCAAGGGCCACCAGTACCTCGTGACCGTTATCGGAGAGCAAGCATCCGCAAGCGTGATAGTGACGGCCTCGTAGCCGCCGCTACCCCAACCTTGTTTCTTCATGCTCACTTGGCTTAATAGAGTCCGGAGTTGCCGCTAGCTTGGCCCGAGTCTTGACCGAGAAGGGAAAGGTGGACGCAGAGCTGAAGGGGAACACCCTCAGGGTATACATCTACGCCCTGAAGAAGAATCGGGTCGGCGTGAGGGAAGTGCAGCGTGCCCTAGGTTTCTCCAACGCCTCGCTCGCCCAGTACCACCTCGGTAAGCTGAAGGACTTGGGCCTGGTTCGCGAGGAGAACGGCGAGTACGAGGTGATGAACGAGGTGAAGGTCGACGTTATGCGCGACTTTCTCAGGATTGGCACATCTCTGATTCCGCGGTTCGTCTTCTACGCTGTCTTCTTCACGATACTTGCCGCCTACATGGGCTGGATCACGACGGTGGATTACTCAGGCCTTCCGGTCGCAGAGTGGTTCACCGCCTTCATCGCCGTCGCCTGCGGCATCTTCTGGTACGAGACTCTCCGGGCCTGGCGTGCAATTCCCCAGGCTTGAGGCAGCCTTCCGCGGCTAAAGTTGGGCATCCGATACCTTTATATCGGGTCTCCAATATTGGGTAACCGATACGTATGTCAGTCTTGAGCGCGAGTGAAGGCGGAAGTACAGGCACATCAGAGGGAACCAAGACGGCGTCCGGAATCCCGATTGACCATGCCTTCTCCAAGGCAGCTTCGGAGGAGATGATACAGAGAGCCGCGGAAGCGCTCCGGAAGCACAACTTCGAGGTCGAGGTCGTGAACACGGCCGCAGACGCCCGGAGCTTCGTAAAGTCAATCATCCCGAAAGGCAAGACCGTCTTCACTGCCGCCAGCGAGACGGTGCGGCTCTCGGGGTTGGATGAGGACATTAACAACTCCGGCGATTACGTTTCAATCCGCCAGCAGCTCGCGAAGATGGACCGCAACACCCAGATGCCCGAGATGAAGCGGCTCAGCGCCACACCTGACGTGGTCGTCGGGAGCGTTCACGCCGTCACCGAGGACGGGAGGCTGGTTGTTGCTTCGGCAGGAGGCAGCCAGTTTGGACCGTACGCCTCGGGTGCCGGGAAGGCAATATTCGTTGTCGGATCCCAGAAGGTCGTCCCTGACCTCGAGACCGCGCTGAGGCGGATAAAGAGCTACAGCTACCCGAAGGAGGACACTAGGATGCGGGAGAAATACAACATGCCCAGCGCTCTCACGAAGATCCTGATACTGAACGGCGATTGGCCGGCCAACCGCTCGACCGTCGTCCTGATCCGCGAGCCAATAGGATTCTGAAGCACCTTCGAACGAGTCGTGCGGGTCAGTTCCGGTGCGAGACGAACTAGTTCAGGATGCCGCTCGTAAGGATGATCAGCGAACCGATGATAAGGAACACGACAACCGAGAGATTCCTGAGCCTATCAGCTGAGAGCACCTTGCCGATCTGGCTCCCTAGTGCGGTCTCCACAGCGCTGGCTCCCACCAGCGCTACCACCACACCCGCAAACACAAACAGCAGGTCCCTGAACTGTGCCACGAAGACCACGGTCAGGAGTTCGGTAGCGTCTCCGGCGAGGTCGAGGACCATGAGCGAAGCGACAATGCCGAGGAAAGCGTAGGCCTCCTTCTTCCCGAAATTCTTGAAGAGCCTATCTTCCCTGCTCTGGATACCCTTCTCCATCCTGAGACCGCGAACGTACTCGAGCACGGCGTAGCCGAGCATTATCACACCGCCAGCGATCTTGACCCAGAAGATTGGGACGTAACGGACGAGCGCCGAACCGACCAGGACGATTACAGCCGACGAGGCCGTGAACGCAATCGCACCGGCCGCGAACGCGTACAATCGCCTCATCCTGGTAGCAAGCGAGAGGAGGAGGAGCGCGTCCTTGTCGGTGAGCTCTGCGACGAATATCGTCCCTACGATGGTCAGAAAGCCCGCCGCGAGGCCCGAGTTATCCAATGCGCCCCTAACACCGTTCGTGTTGCCGGGCTGAGACAAAGACTTAATTGTTCTTGCTCGATTCAAACATACATCTCGAATTGCCATGATACCAAATGACAGAGTTAACCGCCGCGGGACGGTGTCCTACACCGCAGACGCTCTGGACCTGAGAGTGATGGAGCTCCTCGCGGAAGACGGAAGCCTCAGTTACAAGCAGCTCGCTGAGAAGCTCAAAGTCGACAAGAGGACGGTCTCCAAGCACCTCGATGCTCTCAAGCGGAACGGCGCTGTGAGGATCACGGCCGAGATAGACTGGTCACTCATCGGGGTCAACGCTTTCGCGTTCGTGGGAACCATGACGGCCCTGGGCGACGAGGACGTGGCGAAGCTCTATGAGTTCATAAGGAACGAACCGCGGGTCATCGAGGCGTACTCAACCCTCGGCTCTGACGAGTACTTCCTCGTAGTCCTCGACCGAGACCTTCAGACCCTTAGGGAGGAGGTCCTCAGGAAGCTCGAGCCGCTGACTGCCGACCTCTCGACGGCAATCGTCTCTACAAGGATCAAGGCAAAGGACTACGCGGCTTTCCTGTCCTTCCTGCGCCAGAGGCGAGAACTATCATCGCCGAAGAGCGCTGCTAAACACGCTCCGATTTCCAGACCCTAGGCGGTCGCACAAAGGCCCCACCGTGGAAGCGTAGACTTACTGGAAACTATCCGCTACTTGCGTTCGACCTCGTATGGGAGGTCCTTGTATATGGTCAGGTCGTGCGTGATCGTCTCGGTGTAGCTCTTACTTTCTTGGTCCGAGTAGGTGATAACTGCAGTGAACTTCGTAGGCTGTTCGCTCGCGAAATATGCGGCCGCGCCCCCCACGAGGATGCGGAACTCCCTCCCGGGAGCGAAGAACTCGAGTGCCCTGAAGACGTTCAGCCCGTTCAGCTCGGTCTTCCCATCCGGACCCATGATCCTCCCACCGATCTTAGTGACGACTTTGGTCGCGGGCTGGTCTCCGATGTTCTGGAGGACCAGGAAGAAGAATCCTCTGTCCAGCACCGCGTCCAGGATAACCTTCGGCCTCCCCTGGTCTGGGGTTCCCTCCTGTGCGGATGCTGAAGCCGTGGTACTTCCCTTCGATTAAGTGCCCTGCCCGAGGTTCAGCGCAGTCATCCCCTCTACTGCGATCTCGAGGGTCTCAATCGCAAGCGCGCTCTTCTTTCCGTCGAGTACGGGAGATTGGAACTTGACGGGCCACGCGTTGGAGAAGCCCCACTTGTAAACCTGGTTCTTCTGTCCGTCGAGGAGGGAGACGATGATAGACTTGGTAGTCCCGGTTCCCTGGACGAATGAATTGAACCAACCCCAGAGCGCGGTAGAGGACGTAAGCCCGTTTCTCAGAATCAGGTTCTCGTACTTCACGAGCCCTGGTAGCTTGTGGACGTTGTTCTGGAGGTCTGCACCCTCTCTGTACTCTATGACATCAATCGAGACCGCGGGGAGTACGCATTCCGTGAAATCCGCCCCTGGGATGCCCTCGATCTCGACAGTGAAGCGGAAAGCATCGTACGGATTAGCGCTGCTAGCTGACATTAGGAGGTATACACCGAAGCAGATTGGCGTTGCCGGGTCTTAAACTCTAGCCTTCCAAGCCATTCTCCTGATCCTGGCTCACCTCCACGAGCTGGCCGAGACGGATGCTCAGGTTACCTGGACATATAGGAACAGCAGGTTGCCCCACTCGTCCCCGCCGACCACGGTGTACGTTCCTGGGCTGAGGAGCTGTCCCGTCGACGAAGGGTTGGGATACTCGTTGCTCACCGCGACGCTGCCGGCCACCGCGGTCCCGTTCCCGCCGAAGCTCGGGAGCCAGTAGGCGTTATCGCTCAGAGGCTGGAAATAGAACCCGGTGATTAGTCTGATGAACTGCGGGCAGGCCACCGGGAAGGGGTAGATACTGAGAGGCTCCGCTTGGGAGACGTTCGCCTCGGCGTAGTGACCATAGAAGACCTCAACCCCCAGTGGACCTTGGGTCGGACCATAACTGTGGCCGCATGGGCCAAGCTCGAGGCCGTCTAGGGCCCACGAGTTTGCAGCTGTGACATTGGTGGTGGTCGTGAGTGTGTTGAACTCGCTGACGGTTATGGCAAAGGGCTGGCCCGGAGCCAGAGTGGTGGCGTTGAGAGAGAGCCGGAGCTGCAGGTTGTCGTTCGGATCATCGGTCGCGACTGCGTTCGCCAGATGAGTGGTCGTGCTTGAAGTAGAATCACTGCTCGAAGTGGAAATGCTGCTCGAAGAGGAGCTAGCGCTCGAAGAGGAGCTAGCGCTCGAAGAGGAGCTAGCGCTCGAAGAGGAGCTAGCGCTCGAAGACGACGCGCTCGACCCGGTCTGCGAACCTGGCATGCCAACCACGAGTACGGTGCCCACCACGAGGAAGGCCATGGTAGCCGCCAAGGCGAGCACGGTAAGCACTCTTGTCATGATTCGTCGACGGCTCAATGTGCTCTGGGGTAATTAGTCCTACGCACCAGAACAATGATCCCCCGATTGTCTCAAGTATTCGAACACCATACAAGGAATTTGAACAGCCAGCCGAGCGTGAGTCGGTCCCCTCCTCGAGACTGGCGTGGCTGCTTGCCTAGAAAGCCCGGATTCCGGCACCCCCCGTAAAGTCCGATGCCGACTAGGAGGGGACTGGTTCGCTCTACCGAGAGCGCCGGGTCTCGGACCTACCTGACGACGCGGATGGTCCAGAAGTCGTGGGAGATTTTCGAGTCCATGAGGTACTCGTACGGCATGGTGTAGTAGCCCTTCATCCCCCAGCCGCTGCCCCACGAATTCCTGACAATGAACCAGCGGTTCTTGTCGTCGTACCCGCAGGCGACCACAGCGTGGAGTCCGATGGTCTTCTCTCCCTTGCGAGGCATCTTCAGGTGGCCGGAATCGCGGACGGCGTTTCCCTGGAAGCTCGTGAATACCCTGATCCCGAAGACGAAGGGGTAGCCAGACGCGAGGCAGGCCCTTATGTGGTCGAGGTCGCGGCCGATCTTCTGATACTCGATTGCCTTGAAGCTCCGCGCCTGGGAGTAGCACCCGTCGTGGGGCTTCTGGGTCACGAGCTTGCTATCGTACGGCCAGTGGTGCTCCGGACAGTCTCCCTGTTTCACGATGCTCTTGATTCCATCTCTTATGGCTGCGCCCACGTCCTTCCCCTCGGTCCCCTCCATCAGCCTCTCGTTGTAGTAGATGAAAAGGCGAGAGGGGGTAAAGACCTCCTCCATTCCCTGCTTCTTTGCGTCAAACTCCATTGCTCCTGCGATCGCGTTTGCCGTGCAGCTGTTGATCTGTTCCTGGTTGTAGACGGGAGGGAAGTGCTTTCTCAGGTCGACGCTCGGTGGCAGATTCTTCAGGACTCCAGCAGGCGGGACATAGATGTGGTCGCGCGAATCCGGACGGTCGCGGACTCCGCCGAGACCGTGCGTGGCCGGTGCTTTGTTCGCTTCCTTCACAGCGATCTTTCGAGTTGGGCCGCCCTTCGTTCTGGATCCTGCTTTAGGCTTCATTTCTTGAATCTCTCCTCACTTGCTCTGGGAAGCGGTGGGTAATATCTCCTTGTGGAAAGTCCCTCTTTCTCAGACTAACCATTGGGAGGGTGACAACCCGGTGGGTGAATCCCGGACGGTAACTTACTAGTCGAAGCGGTTCGCGCACTGGGACTGACTTGAGCCTCTCGCAGGCAAAGACGCTCGGACAGGTCGGTTCGATTCTGGTCTTCATCCCTGTCTTGAACATAATCGGATACATACTGATTCTTGTCTCGATAAATGACACCGCCAAGGGGGTCCAGGACCGCTCGGTCTTCACAAACGCGATGATCGCGGTCGTCCTTCAGATTGCCGGAGTCGCGGTCGGGCTTTTCATAATCTTCGCCGGGATCGCTTCGGGGGTGCTGACCGCTGGGATGT
>Ga0187867_10002980_pt1 | contig 13722 bp, 9 predicted proteins | sample June2016WEW_13_1_FD_132976 | JGI IMG/M metagenome (GOLD analysis project Ga0187867, IMG submission 132976) | Peatland microbial communities from SPRUCE experiment site at the Marcell Experimental Forest, Minnesota, USA - June2016WEW_13_10 | ecosystem: Environmental > Terrestrial > Soil >... | reverse complement strand
TGTCGGCACTCATGCCGACACCGGCGAGCGAAGCTCACCCTGGACCGGGAGGCCTGTCCTACCTTCCCGGCCGCGCCTTCGCCACAATACCCGCAGCCTCGTCGATGGTCAAAAACTGATTCGCCGCCACGCCTCCCAGCTTCTGTTTGTCGCCGCTGGGCCACTCGATCTCAACCGCTTCCACCGCCGGATCGCTCCCCAGACCGAACGTCAACTCCAGATCGCTTTGCTAGCAATAGCTCGACCCGCTGCGCACCATGTTCCATTGCTTGCCCGACTTACTGGTCACCCGCACCACCGCGCCAATGCCGTCGCGGTTCGACTTGCGGCCCACCAGCCGAATACAAATCCAGTTATTCCGGTTTCCGCCGTCGTTGCGATAGAGATAAGCCGGACCGTCGTTGGTCGTCACTACAATGTCCAGATCGCCATCGCGGTCATAATCGGCATAGGCCGCCCCGCGCGCCACCACGGGCCGGTTGAAAGCCGCACCCATGCGCCCGGTCACGTCCTCGAACTGCCCCTTGCCCTGCTTGCCGAGATTATGGAACAGCAGCGGCGGTTCCTTATATTGAACCTTGGGCTGCACGCGGCCGATCTGTTCTTCGATGTGTCCGTTGGCCGCGAAAATGTCGGGGTAGCCGTCCAGGTCGTAATCGAAGAAGAAGGCGCCGAAGGCCAGCGTCCGCAGGCTGGCGCGGCCCACCGCCGAAGACGGGGCCTGGTCCACAAAGAGTCCCGCGCCTTCGTTGTGATACAGCCCCAGCATCTGGTTGGAGAAGTTGGCTACCAGCAGGTCCGGCCTTCCCGAGCGGTCGTAATCTGCCGCATCGACCCCCATTGCGCCGCGCGCCACGCCATCCTCGCCGAAGGCCACGCCCGCGACCGTACCTTCTTCGGTGAACGTGCCGTTGCGATTGTTGCGGTACAGTTTATTCGGCTGGGTATCGTTGGAAACGAACAGATCCGGCCAGCCGTCGCCGTTATAATCCAAAACGGCGACCCCCAGCGACTTACTCTTCGGGTCGGCCACGCCGGCCTTCTGGCTGACATCCTCGAACTTGCCGTTGCCTAAGTTGTGATATAGCTTCGACGATGTGCCTTTGTAAGACTCCGGCGTACAGTACGACTTAGTCGCTCCATCGAGCGAACACCACAGGTCGCCCTTCGCGCTCCACTGCACATAATTGGCCACAAATAGGTCCAGCCTGCCGTCGCGATCGTAATCGACCCATGCCGCGCTGGTTCCGAAGCTGGCGTTATTGATTCCGGACGCCTTGGTCACGTCGCGGAACTTGCCGTGGCCCTCGTTATGGAACAGGCGGTCGCCTTCCAGGGCTGTGATATAAACGTCGTCGCGGCCGTCATTATCGTAATCGCCGATAGCCACGCCCATGCCGTACATCTCCACGTCCAAACCGCTGCCCGCCGTGATGTTGGTGAAGGTGCCGTCGTGGTTGTTGCGATAAAGCGCGGGCAGGGACTTGCGTCCGCGCGGCGTCCAATCTTTGCCGTTGATGAACAGGAGGTCGGGCCAACCGTCGCCATCGGCGTCGAACCATGCCACGCCCGAGCCCACCGTCTCCGGCAGAAACTTCTGGCCGGCGCGTCCGCTATTATGCACAAATTTGATGCCGGCTTGGGCCGTCACGTCGGTGAATGTGACCGCTGGGTAAGAGGCGCCGCCCGAACCGGCCATCATGGATAATGTAGTCACCGACGCCAGCACGCCCATCGCCACCAAAACCCACCTCATTGTGTCTGGTAGCATATCATCCGGCGGACGAGGCCTCCTATAGCATGTTTGGATTAGCAGGTATCTATTACATGGGACGTGTGGGCGGCCAATCCTCGTGGCGCAGGCACTCCTGCCTGCCGCGCTGGCACTCTTGCCAGCGCAGGCGAGCGTAGCTCGCCCTCTAATGCTTCTACATTATTGACGACCCGCTTGCTCCATGGCTACACTCGCTCCATTGCACTTTGGAGGGGTTAGTTAAACCATGCGCGTACTTGCATGTCTCATAGTGTTTCTCGCCGTCTGCACCCATCTGCCGGCACAGTCCGACGGCCCCGAGCCGCTGCACATCGGATCGGTCACTGTCTCGGGATCGATTCACGAGCGCTACGAAGACTGGGATTTCTTCGACGCGAAAGGCGAAAACCATTACGGATATTCCGGGTCGCTGCTTCGTTTAATGTTCAGCCAGAACGAGCAGACCTATGACTGGGGCGTTGAACTAGCCGCGCCAATCTTGCTGGGGATACCCAATCATGCGGTGCAGCCTTCTCCGCTGGGACAGCTCGGCTTGGGCGCCGCCTACTATGCGGCGAATCATAACAGTCAAAACGCCGCCAGCGTTTTCGTCAAACAGGCCTACCTGCACCTGAAAGGCGAGCACTCCAACGGGCGGTTCGGCCGCTTCGAATTCACCGACGGCGGCGAAGTCACTCCCAAGGATGAGACGCTGGCTATCGTCAAGCGCGATGGCATCTCCCAGCGGCTGATCGGCACTTTTGGTTTCTCCGACGTGCAGCGCAGCTTTGATGGCGCTCAGTATAACTATGTCAACGGCTCCTGGAACGTTACCGCCTTCAGCGCCATTCCCGACCGCGGCGTCTTCCAGGTGGATGGCTGGGGATGGGTCAAGACTCCCGTGACCTATGCAGCAGTCACCAAGCAGGCTACCTTCGGCGCCAGCAAGGCCGAGTGGCGCGTATTCGGCATCTACTACAACGACGATCGCGGCGTGCTCAAAACGGATAACCGTTCCGCGGCGGTCCGCGCCACGGACCTCGGTGGGATCGATATCGGCACTTTTGGCGGCCACTATATCCAGGCAATTCCCACGGACGCCGGCACCTTCGATCTACTGGGATGGGGCGCGCTGCAGACCGGGAAGTGGGGACTGCTGACACAACGCTCCGGAGCCGGCGCCACCGAAGTGGGCTACCAGCCTAAGATTGTCAAAGCGGTGCGGCCCTGGCTGCGCGGCGGCTACTTCTATTCCAGCGGCGACAACAATCCCAACGACAACACGCATGGCACGTTCTTCGCCATTCTACCCACGCCGCGCGTGTACGCCCGCTTTCCCTTCTTCAACGAAATGAACAACCGCGATCTGTTTGCCGAGCTGATGCTGCGTCCCGCCAAAGGGCTGGTTCTCCGCTCCGACGTGCACGGGCTATGGCTGGCCAACAAGAACGATCTGTGGTATTCCGGCGGCGGCGCTTTCCAGCCGTGGACCTTCGGCTTCAACGGCCGCCCGTCCAACGGCGCCACGGGCCTGGCTACGCTTTATGACATCAGCGCGGATTACCAATGGACGCGCGGTCTGTCGACGGGCCTGTATTTCGGCTATGCGCGCGGCGGCGCGGTGGTGGAGCATATCTTCCCCGGTAACAGCAATGGCACGCTCAGCTTTATCGAGGTGAATTACCGCTTCTGACCTTTGACGCGCGGCTGGGGATGTGCGAGCACGTCCTCCACCGACTCCAGCGCCAGGCGGTTGTCCGGCTTTGCGTCAGTCCCGAAGCGTTTGAACAATCCGGTCACCGTCGCTTCGACTACCGCGTTCTTCTTTACTTCTTTGACCAGTTTCCGGTATCCCTTGCTTTTCAGGAGCCGCGCGAATTGCTCGTCGCTGGGCGTGAAGAATTTCAGTTCGCCGCCGCAGCTATCGTCGGTAGCCCCCGCCGGCAAGTCTTCCACTCCCGTTTCCACTAGCGCCCGCACCTGCACCAGTTTGCCGTCGAATGTATCCGGATGTCTGGCGATTTCGCAAACAGTCGCCTTTACGGGCTCGCCGGCCTTGCGCTGCGCGAAGACAAGAATGGGCTGTAGACCAAGGCAGAGTATTAGAACCGAAGAGACAGTCACGTCTTGTTGTGCGGCTCCGGCTTGTGCGGCGCCACCGGTGCATCCTTCGGTCTCAGCGGCGGCTTCCGGATCTTGCCTGTCATCCAGGTACGGACGACCTTTGGATGCCTTCCCTTATCCATCTCAAACACTATTGTAGCCGCTCGGATTGTCTCGCAGGTCAGTAGTATGGGTACTTCGGCGAACCTCGCACTGTGCCGTTTTTGCAGCAGGTGTGCCAGACACACGACTATATCGGGCTGTCACCGGGAAATCTTCGCTATTCCGGTAACTTCCGGTGAACCGCGAGCATCGAATCAGATAGACGCATCTCTATTCTCTATGAAACCCTGGTCTGCATTTCTTTTTCTGTCAATCGGTTTGCTTCCTCCTGCCGTTCTCGCAAAGAAGGCCGCCACTGAGTACCCCGCAACATACACCGGCGGGACTTTGAACCTCGACCACCACAAAGTTCGCGCGGCGCTCGGCAAGGATGAAGTGATTTTCATGCAGGGCGAGCGCCGCATCGCCGTCCCGGTCAAAGACATCACTGAAATCTCCTGCGGAACCGAAGTGCGCCGCCGGTTGGGCGCATCGGTTCTGGACGTGGTTCCGTTGATGCACCTCGGTGAAAGCGCCGATCACTACATCGGAGTGGCATGGACGGGAGCCAGCGCAAACGCAGCGCGCGCGCAAGTGCTCTTGAAGCTAAGCCGCGCCGAATATCGCGAGTTTCTCGCCGCGCTGGAACGGGCGACCGGCATCAAAGCGGTCGACACCAATCAAGTGCAGACCGTGGTCCGCTATTAGATCCACCGCCCCTGGAAGGCGCAATCTGCCGAATTACCCAGGGCTCTGCATCGATTCCGGCTCCGTGGACCATGTGTCATAGACGCGGAGCTCCCTCAACTTCGACATAAGCTGGATCAGATTTTTCCCGGCTACGGTCGTGTCAAGCTTCGCTTGGTTGGCGCGCGAGAGCGCGTCGAACTCGTCACACGAAATCAGGACGGCCTTGGAATAGCAATCTCAGGGCTTCGCCGTAGCGCCTGACTGGCCCGCCAGATTCTTTATATCGTCCACAATCGCGCTCATCGACCGGTCGAATTCCTTGTCGCGATTCCCTTTCAGCATGGCGCTTTGCACGTATTCGCTGAACCCCCACAGCACGACATTGGTCTTGGGATCCCGTATCGCCAGCCGCAGATGCCCGAGCTCGGGCGGCCCGATCCCTCCCAGCGTGAAGCCGATTTCGAAAACCAGATCCGCGTCCGCGGGAGCCGGCGCCAGCTTATAGCGCGCCCACTGTTGCATCGCCGCGTAGAACTGGTTGTAAGCCCGATCGGATCCGCCGCTGAACACCGGTCCGAACGCGCTGGTGAAATTCTCCTCCCCCGCGTTCGACACAAAGACCGTCCTGCCCCCGATCACCTGGGTGGGCACCGGCGCTGGGGGAACGTCTCCCTGTTTCGCCTGCTGCGCTCCGAGGACGGACGCCCCAGCCAAGACACTCCCTACGACTATGGAAGAAACGGCGATTGCGGACATAACTCCTCCACTGAGACCGATTATCGCACCGCTGGCCCAGGTACCTCATCCGACCTAAGCTGCCAAGATTCTTTCTCAGGTATGCGGCTGCGCGAAGTTGCCAATAGTCTATAGACGTGATAGAATGATCCCGCGCCACCTCGGAGGCTTGAATGCAGCTAACCCGTCGCCGATTATTGCAGCAGGTCGCCGCCGCCCTGCCCCTTCCGGCCCTCGCTACGGAACTGGACTGGCCTTGCTTCCGCGGAGCCGGTGCGGGCGGGGTTGCCGAGGGTTACCCGGTCAGCGCATCCTGGAATGCCGATCCTGACTTCGGTGCGCTAAGCGGAGTTCGTTGGCGCGTACCGGTCCCCGGCCTCGGACATTCCAGTCCGATCGTCTGGCGGGACCGCATTTATCTGCCCTCCGCGATTCGCAAGTCCGGCAAAGCCCCCCTACGGGTGGGGCCCAGTGGTGGCGCGCCTACGCCCGCCGAAGATAACGTGGAGCAGAGTTGGGTGGTCCTTTGTTACCACAGCCAGTCTGGCCGGCAGCTTTGGAGGGAGGTGGCGCGCGAAGCCGTGCCCCGCGGGACCCGCCACGAGAAAGGCACCCACGCCAATTCGACCCTGACAACCGACGGCCAGCATCTGGTGGCCTTCTTCGGTTCCGAAGGCCTGTATTGCTATTCGCTCGATGGCCGGCTGCTGTGGAGCCGCGATCTCGGCGTCATGAACGTTGGCAGGTGGGGCATCGGCTATGGGTATGGCAGTTCCCCTTCCATCTATCAGGACCGTCTGGCGCTGCTCTGCGACAACCCCGTAGATGCTTTCATTATGGTAATCCGTCTGTCGGACGGCAAGGAAGTCTGGCGGGTTTCCCGCCAAGGCGTGAGCGACCGCAGTTGGGGCACTCCCTTGATTTGTGCAAGCGGATCGCGCACTCAGGTGATTGCCAACGGCTGGCCCTGGATCGTGTCTTACGATTTGGAGACCGGCCAGGAAATCTGGCGATTGCGCAGCGGTGGCGACAACCCCGTGCCCAGCCCGTTCGTCGCCAACGGATGGATTTACGTAACCAACTCTCATGGCGGCAAATCGCCGATCTACGCCATTCGGCCCGACGCGCGGGGCGATATCTCCCTGCCGGAAACTGCCACGTCGAACGATGCCGTCCTTTGGAGTTCGCCGCAAGGCGGGTCGTACATCTCCACGCCGGTCGTCTACGGCGACTACATGTACTTCGGCAACACCAACGGCGTGGTCCGCTGCTTTCGATCGAAGACTGGCGAAAAGATATACGAGGAGCGCTTGGGGCCTGACGCGGCCATCTACGCCTCCCTGGTGGCGGCGGACGGCAAGATCTTCTGCCCCTCGGAGAACGGGGACATCTACGTGTTGAAGGCCGGCCCCGAGTTCCGGATCGTCTCCCGAAACCGTATGGGCGAGCCGTGTTACGCGACGCCGGCGATATCGAAGGGTATTCTCTACTTGCGCACGACGGAGAGCCTGATCGCCATCGGATGAGGCATCGCGCCCGCACTTACAAGCGGCTGACCCGGTCGTCGGAACATTCATGACACCGTGCATCTCGTTGGACTGCTCCGCATGGCATTTGCGGCATTTCCGTTACTCGATCCGTCCGGTGCATAACTTGATGCTGACATCGACCGCGTAAACCATGTTCGCAAAACGGACCGCTCTTAAGATCTCACAGGCCTGCCCGAGGCACCAAACGCGCGTCACGCCGGCCGCCGGGCTCCACATGGTCCACGCTTCGAATACCGCGAGGTTCTGGTCGAAACAGGTGCCCGTATGGCAGCCAGTTTGCGCGGAACTATGATTTACGGTCGCGTTCGCCCGGTTCCGGCAACGGCACTCCCGTAGCCACTTTTATCCGCGGACCCTAGCTCCTCCACACGCACTGAAAGCGAGTATCGCACGGCTGCCCAGGTAGCTCACCCGAAAATTTTTTCTCTTCAGTATTGACATCACTAATTTTATTCTATAGAATTACTAGACTAAGTTAGGACGCGCGTGTCGGGCTAGGTTCGAAGGCGAGCTCACAAACGATTCACCGGCGCGGCTAAGACCAACATTTTATGCGTGGATTGCTGTCCCCAAGGGGACCGGAGGAGTGATTATGCAAAAGTCGTTATCGACGGTAGGTAGCGCCGCCAGCCGGCGCTCTTGGAAGCTCCATGGGGCGCTGGCGGTCTGTGCCGCTGGGTTACTTCTGCCCGTTCGTCTCCCCGCCCAGACCACGGCCGCCGGGACCATCCGGGGGCGCGTTTTGGACGCCACCGGAAGCATTATTGACGGCGCCATCGTCAGCGCGCACAGCCCGCATGTGGGTGGTACGTTCTCGGCGGTGACCGATAAAGAAGGAGACTATCGCATCATCGATTTGCCTCCCGCGGATGATTATGCGGTTGTGGCCGAGAAACCGGGGTTCTCCAAGCTGGAGCAACTGGGTGTGGTGGTGCGCGCCGGCTCAAACACTACCGCCGACCTGACGCTCGCACTCGGAGCCGTGAACCAAATGGTTGAAGTTTCGGGTAATGCCGTGCTCATCGACCAAGTCAGCTCCGAACAAGCCGTGGACATATCCGGCCAGCTCCTGCGCGATATCCCGCTGACCGGGCGGCGCGAGTGGTCGGATGTGCTGCAGTTGACGCCCGGCGTAATCAGTGCTTCGAGCGACGCATACGGCGGGCAGACCTACTTCGTGCGCGGCAGCGAGAACGAGAATATGGCCACTCTGCTGGACGGCGCCGATATTGGTTCCTTCTTGCAGAACTGGCCCTCGAACTACATCAGCATCAGCACCGAATCGCTGGGCGACGTGCAGATCAAAACCGGCGCCATGGATGCTTCCTCGCCCGCCGCCATGGGCATGGTGATTAACCTTGCCTCGCCCACCGGCGGCGACCAGTTCCATGGCGCGGCTTCCCTGCTGATCTCGCCGCTGGCTTGGAATTCGAATAACACTCCGGGCGGCAGCAGCGCCGTCTCCCAGGCATTGCAGCCCGATTTCAACTTCAGCGGCCCGATCAAAAAACAAAAAGCCTGGTTCTTCGTCTCCGGCCGCTACATCAACCGCAACGACGGGATCAGCCGCACGGCAGCCCAACTTGCCGATCTCACGGCCCTCGACCCTGGCTATAAATCGTTCCCCAACCAGGCGCGCGGCTTCGTCTACCTGGCCAACGCCACTGTAGACCTTACCGAGAAACACAAACTCTACGGTCTGGTGCAGTACGATAGCCGGACCCAGGGCGCCAACTACCAGTGGTACGCGGGTAACTACGCTCCCAGCCAGTATGGCGGAGGCGCCTATGCTCTGCGGCTCACCGATCTCTGGTCGGCCCGCCTGGTCACTCGTTTCCTGGTTTCCTACAACAACAAGGGAGCCAATACCACCCTCGGCGCCATCGGCGGAAACGGCATCGTGCCGGAAACGGACGTTTATAGCAACGTGGTCAAATCCGGAGGCGCGCTGGTGGGCAGCGGGCTGATCGCCACGCTGGGCGACCTTTCCTCGCGCACCGTGGAACCTTCCCACAAAGCCACCATCAGCGGCGATCTCTCATACAGCCTTCCCGGCTACAAAGGGTCGCACGAACTTGCTACCGGCTTCTACCTGCAGCCGAAATCCACGGCCAGGGAAACCACTTACTACTCCGATGGAGGCTACGATCTGGTCAGCGAGGTTCTAGTCAATCCCAACAATCCGGCCGGGGGCGTCATTCCCTTCCAGAAGCAATACATCGGCGCCACCGATGTGGTCACCGCCTACCCCAGCGCCAACGACTATGCCTGGTATGTGCAAGACCGCTGGCGCCCGTCTTCCCGGCTTGCCATAACCGGCGGCCTGCGCGCCGATTACATTTCAGGCGAGGACCAGTTATTCCATGTCACCACCGAAAAAGCCTGGAATTGGGCGCCTCGGATTGGCGGCGCCTATGAGCTGACGAAGAATGGCAAGAACGTGATACGCGCCAATTGGTCGCACATCACCGACATTCCCAACGCCGCATACTTCGGCAACGCCGGCACCGCCTCCCCGTCGGTAACGAACCAGTACTCTCTGGGGCTCGACGGCAATTTCAATACCGTTTTCACCACGCCCGCCCAATCGGCCGCCTCCGCCAATGAGTTCGCTCCCCACCGGCATCAGGGCTATGTGGTGGAATGGCTGGCCGGTTACCGCACCCAGTTGCCCGGCAATGTCATTCTGGATGTCAGTTACGTCAATCGCGAATATAAGGACCGGCCGGCTGAAGTCGATATCAACAATATCTACCAGAATGGCGTGTGGCAAGGTCTCGCCGATCCCGCCGTCAACACCAGGTATCTGATCACCAATAACACCTGGAACTGGTTTGTATATAGAGGCGCCGAGGTGACCGCCACCAAGCAGCTTTCCAAATTGCAGCTCATCAGCACTTTCACCCGGTCGTGGGACCATATTGCCGGCACCTGGCAACCCAACGATCCCGCGGGCATTCTGCAGCCGGACGCCTTCGCCGACAACGCCGGAGTCGGCTCGGTCCGCGGATTCGAGCCCAACAGCCTGGCCAGCGGCAGCGCGGACACCCGCAACCGCATGTGGCAGAAATACCAGTTCCGCACTGGGGCCACCTGGTCGGCTCCCTGGCGCTTGCGGATCTCCAGCAGCCTCACGGCGCAATCCGGAACGCCCACCGGCCCCATCACCACGAATATCGCCGCCCCGGACCCGGCCTACGGTCCGACTACCATGGAAATCGACGGCCGCCTGGTTTCGAATCCGCTGGCCACCACCTATCGCTTCGCCTACGCCAATCGCGGCGACGGCCAGGTGTTTTGCCCCTGGCTGATCGCCTGGGACAACCGCTTCGGCCGCGATTTCCGCATCACCGAGCGGCACACGATTCAGGCCGCCATCGACATTTTCAACATTACCAACCGGGGCGCCGCGCAGCAGTTCGTCACTGGCGGGAACCAGATCAACAGCAAGAACTATGGGCTTACCGACAACGTGCAACTCCCGCGGTCCGCGCAGGTGTCCGTGCGCTACCGGTTCTAACTTCGAGAAAAAGGAGAAACGAAAGTGCTTCACAGAACGACAACTCGCAGATTCTTGCACGCCGGCTGGCAGGCTGGCGCAGCATTGGCGTTCGCGGGTGCGCTGCTCGGCGCGCCCCAAGCAACCGAACCGCGCCGGCTCACGCTTGAAGACCTGCTGTCCATCGAGCCCGTGGGAGAGACCGCGCTTTCGCCGGATGGCGGCGTCGTGGCTGTCAGCCGCGAAGGCCAGATCGCGCTGTTCCCCTCGTTCGGCGGTTGGCCCGTCACGCTGACAAGTTCCGCCGGCGGCAAGTCCGGACTCTGCTGGTCTCCCGACGGCAAATTCATCGCCTTCGCCAGCCAGGGAAGCATCTGGACTGTCGCCGCCGCAGGAGGCCAGCCGCACCGGCTCACTCACTCTCTTCCCGGCGAAGGCGATCCGCGCCAGTCGGGCGATCGCGATCCGCAATGGTCGCCCAAAGGCAATTGGATTCTGTTCGAGACCGGCCGCCGCGGGCACGGCGATCTCGCCGTAGTGAGCGAGGATGGCTTGAGCGAGAACATCCTGACGAAAACTCGCGCCGACGCGGGCAATGGCGCTTGGTCGCCCGACGGAGAGCACATCGCCTATACCGAGCGCGCGCCCAGTTACTTCAGCGGCAAACTGATCGTCGCCAAATTCGACCCGCAGTCGGGCCGCGCCCAGGAGCCGGTCACGCTTTACACCGCGCCCGCAGATCGCGGGGGCTCGTGGTCCATTCGCCGCCCCCACTGGTCTCCCGATGGCCGCACCCTGGCGGTGGTCTTGCAGGACAGCGGCTGGGATAACGTCTACCTGATTCCCGCCGCCGGAGGCTCGCCCAAGCCGTTAACGCGCGGCGAGCAGGACGACCTCGACCCCGTCTTCTCGCCCGACGGAAAATCAGTCGCCATCGCATCCAACCGCCTGACGCCGGAGGAGAGCCACATTTGGATCGTTCCCGTGGACGGTTCCCAGGCGCGGCAGTTGGCGCACTTCAACACGCCATGTTTCGAATCGGCCCCGCACTGGACCCCCGATGGAAGCGCGGTCTACTTCCATCGCACCAGCCCGCTGGATTCCACCAATCTTATGGTGGCCGACTCGAACGGCAAGGGCGAAGCCAGACCTCTCACCCACACCCTGCCCAAGAATTTCGAAGGCGCCCTGCAGGTCCCCGAGCGCGTGCAATACCACAGCAAGGATGGCCTGTCGATCGCGGCGATGCTGTATAAACCGCGCGATCTGAAGCCGGACGTTAAATACCCCGCCCTGCTTTGGATTCACGGCGGACCCGAAGGCCAGGATGGATTCCGCCTCGACCCATGGGCCCAATACCTCACCCAGCAAGGCTATCTCGTGCTGGAACCGAACTATCGCGGCAGTAGTGGTTATGGCGAGAAGTTTCGCAATCTCAACGTCGAGGATAGCGGCGGCGGAGAAATGGACGACGTCGCGGCCGGTGCTCAGTACCTGGTTGATAAGGGCCTCGCCGATCCGAAGCGCCTGGCCATCGGCGGCGGCAGCCACGGCGGCACCATGACCGCCTACGCCGTCACCAATTACCCCAACCTTTTCGCCGCAGCCATCGAAATGTACGGAGTCGTCGACCGCGCCACCTTCGTCGAGAGGACCAATCGGAACTCGGCCATCCGCTGGATGGCCAAGATGGGCGGCACTCCGGCCGAGAAGCCTGAAGTCTATCGCCGCGCCAACAGCCTGCTCAAAGTGGACCAGATCCGCACGCCGCTGCTGATCCTGCACGGCGAGAACGACCCGCAGGTTCCGCCCTACGAATCGGTGCAGTTCACCAAGGCCCTGGCCGAACACCAAAAGGTCTTCTACTATTTCACTTACCCCAACGAGTTGCACGGCTTCTCGCAGCGCGACCATCGCCTGGACGCTTGGCGCAAGGAGCTCGCCTTCTTGCAAAAGTACGTGCAGCCGAAGTACGGCCTGAGCAGTACGTCAACCGATGCCTTGTTGCTGAACGGCCCGAGCCGGGTTACTCTGGAGGGGCAGCCGCGGCGGGCGACCGCTTCCGACGAGCGCTAAACTGCGGTAGGACAGGCCTCCGGGCAAAGCCTCCGGGCCTGTCCAATTCACGGGTTCAGTTTCGCAAGAATCAAAGACTCCACCTGCCGCCACACGCTCGGATCGGATTCGATCTCGATGTGCGGCTTCATGAAGGCCCGCGCGTACCACGGATATCCCGCGCAACTGACCGGATTGGCCTTGTAGTCGAATTGAAAGTTCCCGAGAATTTGCGTGCGTGAGGCGTCCGCGGCCCGAATTTGCGCCCGGCCGCGCAGCAGCCCGCGCCGCTGATAGAAATTGACGGCTTGGGCCACGTTTCCCGGAATCGACTCGTCGTTCTCGCCCGGCTTGGCGATGCTGTCCACCTGCACGGTGAGCAACACTGGAATTCCTTCTTTTTCCAGAGCGCGCGCCAGGGCGACGGTTTCCGAAGCGCCCCAGCTATGTCCGTAGATGGCAATGCGGGCATCATGCTTCTCGCCGGCAGACAGCGTGCCATGGTGGTTCACGTCCAGCAGCCGGAGAACCTCGCGATGCGCCTGCCGGCCCCGGTGATTCTCGAACAGCCTCACTTGCACGCCCGCGGCGTAATCGCGCCGCAGACGCGTGGCCAATTGGACTTCGGAATGGACCGCGTTATCGCGCTGAACCATGCCGCCCACGAACCCGATCACGATACCCGGCGATGCGACGCTCTCCTGCCCCAGCGCTGGATTCGTACAAAGGAGAGCGAGAATAACCGCCGGCGTACCGAGCTGCACAGATTCCCTGTTCCAGTTGAATTGTACCAGCGTTCCGGGCCTGGTTTTTATCGGCGTTGATCTGCGTTCATCGGCGGCCATAATCGCGTTTCGAACTTTCCCCTTGACAATCTAGGGCAACCTGCCGCATACTACCCATAGATCGTCATAGGAAACGCGCTCATGGCCAAATCCGATTCGCCCATGCTGCTGCAAGGCACCCTCGACCTGCTGATTCTGCACGCCCTGCAACGCGGCCCGCTGCACGGCTATTCCATCGCCCAGACCATCCACCTGCTCTCGGATCAGGCGCTCAAGGTGGAAGAGGGGTCGCTCTACCCCGCCCTCTACCGCCTGGAACTCGACGGCGCCATCGCCGCCCATTGGGGCGTCTCGGAAAACAACCGCAAAGCCAAATACTACGAGATCACCAGGCGCGGCAAGAAACTGCTGGCCGCCGAGCAGGAAACCTGGAGCCGCCTGTCGCTGGGA
>Ga0187867_10002979_pt1 | contig 13723 bp, 12 predicted proteins | sample June2016WEW_13_1_FD_132976 | JGI IMG/M metagenome (GOLD analysis project Ga0187867, IMG submission 132976) | Peatland microbial communities from SPRUCE experiment site at the Marcell Experimental Forest, Minnesota, USA - June2016WEW_13_10 | ecosystem: Environmental > Terrestrial > Soil >... | reverse complement strand
GTCGTCATGAACAACGGCTACCTCGGGATGGTCCGCCAGTGGCAGGAGTTGTTCTATAACAATCGCATGAGCTCGGTGGAGCTGGATTGCTTCCCAGACGCGGAGAAGTTAGCCGGCGCATATGGCTTCAAGGGCCGCACCATCGATAAACCCTGGGAACTGGCCTCGGCCTTGGAAGAAGCGGTCCGCGAACCTGGCCCGTATCTGCTTAACGTCAAGGTAACGCCATTTGAAAATGTCTATCCCATGGTGCCTGCCGGCGGCGCCATCGACGAAATGGTGCTCGCGCCGCCCCAGCCGGTGGCGGTGCCTAAGTAGGACAGGCCTCTGGCCTGTCCCGTGAGTAAAAAGGATCTCCCATGTTGCTGATCATTTCCTTGTTAGTCGAAAATAAGCCGGGCGCTCTCATGCGTATTACCGGCTTACTTAGCGCCCGCGCCTATAACATCGAGAGTCTCACTGTGGCCCGCACGCTCGATCCCGAACTCTCCCGAATGACTATTGTGGTGGATGTGGACGCCACGCTGCGCCAGCAGGTGATCAAGCAAATGAACAAGCTGGTGAACGTATTGCAGGCCGTGGATCTCACCGAGTCGCCCGCGGTGCGGCGCGAAATGGTGCTGGTGCGCGTGCGCACCGCGCAGGAATCGCGCACCGCCGTCCTGAAGGAAGCCGAGATTTTCGGCGCGCGCGTGGTGGATTCCTCCACCGAAGGCTTCGCGCTGGAGGCCACCGGCGATCCCGAGAAGCTGGACGAATTCATCGATGTGTTGCGCAGTTATGGCGAGATCGAAATTACCCGCTCGGGGGTAGTGGCTGTCTCCCTCGAATCCAAGAAACTAAAATTGCAGCCCCCCGTGGAGACAGGTGGGGCAGGCTCGCAGCCTGCGGCGGCCTCGCAGGCCGCCCGAACCAGATAAGGAACTCCCTAAATGGCAAAACGATATTACGAAAAAGACAACAACCCATCCAACCTCCAAGACCGCACCGTAGCAATCATAGGCTATGGCAGCCAAGGCCACGCCCACGCTCTAAATCTCCGCGATTCCGGAGTGAAAGTAATAGTGGGCCTTTACCCCGGCAGTAAGTCGCGCGCCAAGGCCGAAGCCGCCGGCCTCAAAGTCATGGACACCGCCGACGCCGCCAAAGCCGCCGACGTAATCATGATCCTGGTCTCCGATCACATCCAGGGAGACCTCTACAACAAAGACATCGCGCCCCACCTGACTGCCGGCAAGACCTTGATGTTCGCCCACGGCTTCAATATCCACTTCGGCCAGATCAAGCCGCCCGCGAACGTCGACGTTTCCATGGTCGCGCCCAAAGCTCCCGGCCACCGCGTGCGCGAGCTATTCACCGAAGGCGTGGGCGTGCCGTCGTTGGTGGCCGTACATCAGGATGCCTCCGGCAATGCCCTCGAAACCGCCCTGGCCTACGCCGGCGCGCTGGGCAGCCTGAAAGCCGGCGTGATCGGGACCACTTTCAAAGAGGAAACCGAAAGCGATCTCTTCGGCGAGCAGGCCGTGCTGTGCGGCGGCGCTTCGGAGCTGATCCGCGCTGGCTTCGAGACGCTGGTCGAAGCCGGATATGCGCCCGAAATCGCCTATTTCGAGTGCCTCCACGAGCTCAAATTGATTGTCGATCTCATCCAAGAAGGCGGCCTGGGCTACATGCGCTATTCGGTCTCCGACACGGCCGAATATGGCGACTACACCCGCGGCCCGCGCATCGTGGACGGCCACGTCCGCGCCGAAATGAAAAAGATCCTCTCCGAAGTGCAATCCGGCGAATTCGCCCGCCAGTGGATCGACGAAAACAAAACCGGCCGTCACAAATTCCTAGCCATGCGCGAAGCCGCTCGCAATCAGCCCATCGAAAAAGTGGGCCGCGAGCTCCGCGAAATGATGACCTTCCTGAAGAAGAAAAAGGAATCCGGAGTCCCAGAAGAAAGTGGGGCAGGCTCACAGCCTGCGGCGGCCTCGTAGGCCGCCTCTTTTGTGGCTAATCCTATGAAGATCTTCACCTTTGACACCACTCTTCGCGACGGCACGCAAGGCGAATCGGTCTCCTTCTCCGTCGACGACAAACTCCTCATCGCGCAGAAGCTCGACGAACTGGGCATCGACTACATCGAAGGCGGCTGGCCCGGCTCCAACCCCAAGGACAAGGACTTCTTCGCCCGCGCGCAAACCGAACTGCACCTCAAACACGCCAAGCTCACCGCTTTCGGCGCCACGCGCTTCGCCCGGCATACGGTCGAAGAGGACCGCAGCGTGCAATCGCTGGTCGCCGCCGGCACGCCCGTGGTTTCCATCTTCGGCAAGAGCTGGGATCTGCACACCGCCCGCGCGCTGGGCATCACCGAAGACGAAAACCTGAAACTGATATCCGAGACGGTCGCCTATCTCAAAATGCACGGCAAAGAGGTCGTGTACGACGCCGAGCATTTCTTCGACGGCTACACTTCAAATCCCGATTTCGCGCTGCGCACGCTGGAAGCCGCGCAGAAAGCCGGCGCCAGCGTCCTTTGCCTGTGCGATACCAACGGCGGCACCCTCACCGGCCGCCTCGTCGAAATCTTTGCCGAAGTGCGCAAGCGCTTTGACAGCATCCTCGGCATCCACACGCACAACGATTCCGACGTGGCGGTGGCCAACACCCTGGCCGCGGTGGAGGCCGGCGCCACCCACGTGCAGGGCTGCATCAATGGATACGGCGAGCGTTGCGGCAACGCCAATCTCTGTTCGGTCATCGCCAATCTGGAGTTGAAGCTGGGCCATACCGCCATCGGCCAGGACAAGCTCCTCAGTCTCTCCAACGTGGCGCGCTACGTCGCGGAACTGGCCAATCTGCCCCTGCCCAACAACCAGCCCTTTGTTGGACATAGTGCTTTTGCACATAAAGGCGGCGTCCACGTCTCCGCCGTCCTGAAGGAGTCCACCACTTACGAGCACGTGACTCCCGGCGCCGTGGGCAATCGCCAGCGTGTCCTGATCAGCGACCTCTCGGGCCGCGGCAACATCTTATATAAGCTGAAACAGCACGGCCTGGCCGGCCGCCTCGACGACGATGCCCGCCGCGAGCTGCTCGAGCGCATCAAGCAACTGGAATACGAAGGCTGCGAACTGGAGGCCGCCGAGGGCACCTTCGAACTGCTGGTGCGCGAAGCCATCTATCCCGGCATGCATTTCTTCGACGTGGAAGGCTACGAGGTTTCCACCAAGGCCACCGCCACCGGCGACTCCCGCTCCACGGCCGACATCACCGTACGCACCCAGGATGGAGTGTACTCCGCCACCGCCACCGGCAACGGCCCCTTCCATGCGCTGCACGTATGCCTGCGCAAGTGTCTGTCGACCGTCTATCCGCAAATGGCGGACGTGCGCCTGACCGACTACAAGGTGCGCGTGCTGGAGCCGCGCAAAGGCACCGCCGCCAAGGTGCGCGTGCTCATCGAATGGTCCGACCATCGCAAGAGCTGGTCCACCGTCGGCGTTTCCGACAATGTCATCGTCGCAAGCTGGAACGCCCTGGTAGACGCCATCCGCCTGGAGTTGATGCGCCTCACCGAAAAGGACGATTCCATCGAGAAAGCCGTCGAAGACTATTGCTGGGGAGTCTGACTTTGTGCCCGGCTAACCCGCCGCCACCTTCCCCTCCTGATAAACCGTGACACCGCGCTTCACGGTCCGGTTCACCAAGTTGACTCCGAAATGGCAGGGAATCTCGCGGTAGTCCGACGCGTTCAGCACAATCAGATCGGCGGCCTTGCCCACCTCGAGCGATCCGGCCAATCGCCCCGATCCGATGGCGCAGGCCGCATTGAACGTCGCGGCGCAGATGGCTTCCGCCGGGCTCATGCCCAGGTATTCGCAGGCGAAAGCGACTACCGTTTGCATGCTGCAGGTCGAGCGGGCGCGGGGATTGAAGTTCGTGCCCAGCGCCACCGCCACGCCTCCGTCGATGAGGCGCCGCGCTGGCGGACACCGCCCGTTGTCGTCCTCAAGTCCGCGCTGAAAGGCGCCGCCAGGAAGTAAGACGGCCATGGTATTGGAGCGCGCCAGCAGGTCCACGTCCGCCTGCTCCGCACTGTCCAGGCGATCCACGCTGACCGCTCCCACCTCGACACCCAGCCGCACGGCTTCGTGCGCCTGGTCCGGGCCGGCGTGGATCTTGAGTTGAAATCCGAGCACCCGCGCCGCTTCCAAATAGCGGCGGCTCTGCTCCATATTGAAGGCCTGCTCGCCGCACCGCAGGCCGGCGAAACGGGCGAACCCTCTGCGGCTGATGGCGGGCAGTAGCTCAGAGCATATCCAGGACATGTAGCCCGCGGGGTCGCCGGCGTGCGCGGCGGGAATGCACCGCGGCGTCAGGAAGGTGGATGCGATATCCAGCGGCGTGCGATCCAGCCTGGCCTGCACCCGCAGGAGCTTCAATTCGCCTCTGGCGTCGAGGCCGTAGCCCGACTTCGCTTCCAGCGTGGCCGTTCCGTGCCGGATCATGGCGTTCGCCAATTGCCGCGCGCGCGATTCCAGGCGCTTGGCGGAAGCGTTGCGTAGCGCTTGGACGTTTGGCGCGGCGGAGATGCGCGCCTCGGAATCCTCCGGCCACCCAGCCGCGCAGACCAGGTGCGCGTGGCAGTCCACGAATCCGGGCATCACCACATGCCCCGTGGCGTCGATCTCCTGGGATACGTGCCGGAGCGCGAGGCTATCCACGCGCCGGCTGAGACCCACTTGCGCGATACGCCCATCCTCGATCACCAGCGCGCCGTCTCGAATGATGCCAAGTTCGGCGAGAGCCGCGCCGCGTCTGGGCTCCGCCGGGCCGTGCAACGTGAGCAGTTGCCGCGCCCCTCTCACCAGAACGGTTCCAGACATTCGGAGGACCTTGTTTTAATATAGCAAGATGCCCCCGCGGCGCCCGTTGAAAACGCTGGAAAGAGTGCTGTCCAAGGCTGGACTAGGCTCCCGCACCGAAGCGCGAAGCTGGATCGGCGCCGGCCGGGTGCGCGTGAACGGCAAGTTGATCGGGACGCCCGATCATTGGGTGGACATCGAGCGCGACCGCGTCACGCTGGATGGGCATCCCGTCCGCGGCGCCAAGAAGGTCTACCTTCTGCTTTACAAACCCAAGGGCTACCTGACAACCTATACCGATCCGCAAGGCCGGCCTACCGTTTACGATCTGGTGCGGGACGCCGGCGCCTGGGTGGTCCCGGTCGGCCGCCTGGACCTGGATACCACCGGCCTGTTGATCATGACCAACGACACAGAGTTTGCCGAGCGCCTGACCAATCCCGACTACAAGGTGCCTAAAACATACCAGGCCAAGTGCGCCGGCCTGCTGTCCGACGACCAGATCGAGCATTTGGGCCGCGGAGTAGAGTTGACCGACGGTCCCACGCGCCCGGCGCTGGTGAAGCGCCTGCGCGATTCCGGCAAATATACGCACATCGAACTGACCATCGGCGAAGGCCGCAACCGGCAGGTGCGCCGCATGCTGGAAGCCGTCGGCAGCAAAGTGATCAAGCTCGTGCGCGTAGCCATTGGTCCGGTGCGCATCGGCGGCCTGCAGATCGGAAAATGGCGGCGCCTGACCGAAGCGGAAGTGCGCGCTCTGCGCTCGTCGAAAACCGCCTGACGATCGAATGCGATTTTCTTTTAATGAGAGTTCCTAATCCTGATATCATCTATTTAGTAGGACGCAATGCAACACTCTATGCGCTTTGTCCTGCTGATGATTTCAGCCACGGCGCTTCTGGGCCGGATGGATAGGCCGGCCGGTACACTTACGATTTATACTCAATTCGCTCACCCTCCCTCTGCGCTATCCGTCGGACACATGCATACCGAGTTGGATGCGATCATGCTCCCGTTCAACTTGCGTTTCGATTGGCGTTCCTTGGAACATTCCAACGGCAGCGGGATCGCGGCCGAAATAGTGGTGGTGAGCTTCCGGGGCGAGTGCCGGCCGGATACGGCGCTGCCCGCGCGCTCGCCCGTCGGTTCGCTGGGGTGGACCCATATTGTGGACGGCGAGATACTGCCGTTCGCCGATGTGGATTGCGATACGATTCGGGAACTCATGACTTCGCCTTTAGCGATCTCGCCCCCCATGGAACGCGAAGCCCTCCTCGGCCGCGCCATGGCCCGCGTGATCGCCCACGAGCTTTATCATCTTCTGGCCCACACGACCAGGCATGCATCCTACGGTATCGCCAAAGCCTACTACACGGGAGCAGATTTGGCCTCTCAACGTCTGCGCTTCGACGAAGGCCAGCTTCGCGCCGTGCGCGAAAGCAGTGGGCGCGACGCACATACCCGTCCACCGCTATAGCCGCACCACCCCGAGGGCCAATGTGACCACGGTCACCGGGATGCCTACCTTCGCATACTCCCAAAACGAGATCTCGGCCTCCCGCCGCGCGCCTTCCACCACAATCGGATTAGCCACCCACCCCAGCACCGTCAGATTGCCGGCCAGCGTCGATGACATGGCTAGCACCAGCCAGGCATGCCGCGGATCGGGAAGGTGCGCGGCCACAGGCTTGAAAACCAGCACCGCCGGCACATTGCTGATGATGTTGGACAGCGCCGCTACCCGTCATTGGAAGTAAGTCGATCAAGTTAGTGCGCGTGGACATCGGTCCGCGCGCTTTGTACTCGTCGTTACCTGCCTGAGAATGTCACGCTATTTTCTTTGATCAGAGTTTTAGAATCCTGATATTATCTATGCAGTTAGTGAGTCGCAATGAAACGTCCGACGTACTTTGTCCTGCTCATGCTTTCAGCCATGCCGCTGAGGGGCCAGATCGACGAAGCGTCTCGCGCGCTTACGATCTATACCCGGTTCGCGCACCCTCCTTCCGCGCAATCCATTGCATATATGCAGGCCGAACTTGCTGCGATCATGCTTCCGTTTCACTTACACCTGGATTGGCACTCCTTGGAAAATGGCAGCGGCCGCCAGGCTACGGCTAAGGTAGTGGTAGTCACTTTCAAGGGAGCGTGCCAAAGCGATGCCGCGCTCCCCGAAGGCCCGTCGTCTGGCACCTTGGGTTGGACTTATATCGAGGACGGCGAGATACTGCCGTTCGCCGGCGTGGATTGCGATAGGATTCGGGGAGTCGTGACCGGGGCCTTAGCCATCTCGGCGCCGGTGGAACGCCAAGGTATCCTGGGCCGCGCCATGGCGCGGGTGTTGGCCCACGAGCTCTATCATTTCCTGGCCCACACGGCCGAGCATGCATCCATCGGTATCGCCAAAGCCTCCTATACGGGGGCCGAGTTGTCGTCCCACCGTTTTCGTTTCGACGAAGCACAGCTACGGGCCCTACGCGAAAGCCGGCCGCATCGAACACCCGTCGAGACGCCTGGGGCAGTTGCGGTGGATTAAGAGTATGGCTATGGCGAGAGCCACACCACCCCGAGGGCCAATGTGACCAGGGTCACCGGGATGCCTACCTTCGCATACCCCCAAAACGAGATCTCAGCCTCCCGCCGCGCGCGTTCCACCACAATCAGGTTCGCCACCGATCCCAGCACCGTCAGATTGCCGGCCAGCGTCGATGACATGGCCAGCACCAGCCAGGCATGCCGCGGATCGGGAAGGTGCGCGGCCACAGGCTTGAAAACCAGCACTGCAGGCACATTGCTGACGATGTTGGACAGCGCCGCCGCCCAGGCGCTCAGCACGGCCGTCCGGTCCAACCGAAAGCGCGCGGCCAGCCCCAGCAGGTCCGCGGAGAGCGCCGTCCTTTCCACTCCGGCGACCACGATAAACAGGCCCACGAACATGACCAGCAGCGGCCAATCGATTTCGCGATAGACGGTCTCCGGACCGACGCGCCGGGAGATCAACAGCAGCGCTCCAGCGGCCAGCGCCACTTCGGGCACCGGCCATCCCGCGAAGAAAAAGGCAATCATCGCCGCCGAAACCAGCAGCGATTTCCAAAGCAGCACGGAATCCACCTTCACCGGCTGATGTTCGATCGCCAGGGCAGCCTCCTGCCGGAGCTCGCGGCGGTAGATCAAGGCCAGCAGTGCGGTCAGCGCCACCAGGCCGGCCGCCGCCACCGGAGCCAGCGCCGCGGTGAATTCCCGGTACCCGATTCCGGAAAAACTTCCGATCATCATGTTCTGGGGATTGCCCGTGATGGTGGCCACACTTCCGATGTTCGCCGCCATGGCCACCGCCAACAGGTAAGGAACCGGGTTACGCCGCAAGCGGCGGGCGATATCCAGCACCAGCGGCGTCAGGACCAGGCACATGGTGTCGTTCACAAAGAACGCCGAGAAGAAGCCCGAGACGAACACAATCGCGGCCAGCAGCACGATGGGGCGGCCCGTATGCTCTACCACCCACGCGCTCACCAGCGTGAAGAACCCGGACAGCCGCAGGTTGGCGACCACGATCATCATGCCGAACAAAAGAATGATAGTGTTGTAATCGATGGCGGCGTAGGCCTGCTGGATGGAGATCGACTTCGTGGCGATCATCAGGGTCGCGCCGATAATCGCTGCGCCCGTGCGGTCCACACGGAAGCCTGGTAGACGGCCGATGGCCAGCACCAGGTAGGTAAGCAGGAAGATGACGGCGGCAAACAAGGCTTTGAGTTATCTTAACAGCGCCGGGGAGTAGAATGAATAAAGCAAGACCATGACGTTACAACGTCTGCTTTCTGTCGTTCTTCTGCCGGGCGCGCTAACCATACCTGCCGCCGCGCAAGCCCAGACGGCGTCGGAAATGGAAACCAAAGAGGCGCCCGCGAAATTCACGTCGAAGGTGAACCTGGTGCCCGTGACCGTGGTCGTGCGCGACCGCGACGGCCACGCCGTAGGCAACCTGACCAAGGCGGACTTCCGCCTTCTGGACAACGGCAAGGCGCAGGTGATTTCGAGATTTTCCGTCGAGAAACCGGGCGCCCCGGTCGTGCTTCAGAAAGAGGCGGGGGATCTGGAGCCGGAGGAAACCAAACCGCAGCCCGGCGCGCCGCCGCTGGTGCTCGCCGACCACTTCGTCGCTTATCTGTTCGACGATGTGCACGCCCACAACGCGGACCTAATGCGCGCGCGCGACGCCGCCGGACGCATCATCGCGGACTCCATGCAACCGCAGGACCGCGCCGCGATCTACACCACCTCCGGCCGGGTCACGTTGGAATTCACCGGCGACAAAGCGAAATTGCAGGAGACTCTCGCGCGGCTGCGGCCATCGCCGGTCGCCGGCGGTTTCGGCAACGGCATGGACTGTCCCGATATCAGTTACTACATGGCGGATCGCATCCTGAACCTCAACGACCCGCAGGCACTCCAGGTTGCGCTGCTCAATTTTCAGTCGTGCAGCGGCAATCCGAACGCCAACGCCACCGAAGTTACCGCGTATGCAAACCGCGCGCTGCAGAACGGCGAGCACGAAACCCGCCTGGCGGCCAGCGTCCTGGTGCAGGTGGTGCGCCGGATGTCGGGGATGCCAGGCCAGCGCAACATCGTGTTGGCCTCGCCGGGCTTCCTGGTGCCTTTCGACAACCAATCGTACCTCACCGATGTCATCAACCGCGCCATCCGCGCGAACGTGATCATCAGCTCCTTGGATTTGCGCGGTCTTTGGACCCCTCCGGCCTTCGATGCCTCCAGAACCTTCACCGGAGGCCCGATGGCCATCACCATGATCAGCCAGTACTTGCAAGACGAGGCCCAGGCCAACGATTCCGTCATGGAAGAATTGGCGCATTCCACCGGCGGCAACTGGTTTCACAACAATAACGACCTGGCCGAGGGATTCAGGAGTCTGGCGGCGGCGCCCGAGTTCATTTACGTGCTCTCTTTCACGCCCGAGAGCCTCAAGTCGGACGGCAAGTTTCATAAGCTCACAGTCGCGTTACGCGAGTCCAAGGGCGTGACATTGCAGGCGCGCAAGGGCTACTATGCCCCCAAGCGCGAGACCGATGCGGTGGACCAGGCCAAGCAGGATATCGAAGATGCGGTCTTCTCCCGCGAGGTGATCAGGGATATTCCGCTCGTCTTGCACACCCAGTTTTTCCGCTCCGGAGAGGCCGATGCAAACCTTTCCGTGATCTCGCAACTGGACATCAAGATCCTGCATTATCGGAAGGCGGAAGGGCGAAACGAGGACACCGTGACGGTCGTATCCGCCCTGTTCGATCTCAATGGAAACTATCTAACCGGCCAAGAAAGGCTGCTGACCTTGAAGCTGAAAGACGAAACACTCGAGAAAAAACTGGGATCGGGTATCCGGATTAAGACCAGCTTCAACGTGAAAGCGGGAAGTTACGCGGTGCGCGTTGTCGCGCGAGACAGCGAAGGACAGATGATGGCCGCCGAAAATACAGCCGTGGAGATTCCATAAGTGGAGCTGTTAGTGAGCTGGCCCCGCTAGAATGAGAGCGTTCGATGTTCCAGCTCTTCCGGTCATTTCTGCCTCTACACAATCCGATCGGCTTCGGCGCGAGCGATTTCATCGAGCTGGAGTTGACGGCACTGCTCGTCTTGCTGATCGTGGCCCACACGCGGCTGGGCGCCTGGGGACGTAGGCTGGCGCCGCGCACCGGGTGGTCGATGCTGGCTCTGGCGATCCTGCCCGTCGCGTTGCGGCTGGCCATGCTTGCCGAGAGTCCGGTGCCCACACCCAGCGGCTCCGACGATTTTGCGCACCTGCTGGTGGCCGCCACTTTACGCCACTTCCGGCTGGCTAACCCGCCGCATCCGCTGCCCCAGTTTTTCGAGACGACGTTCGTATTGCAGGAACCCACTTATAGTTCCATCTTTCCGATCGGGCAGGGCGTCGCGCTGGCGCTCGGACGCCTGTTTTTCGGCAATCCCTGGGCGGGAGTGGCGCTCTCTGTGGCGGCGCTTTGCGCGCTGTGTTACTGGATGCTGAGGGCGTGGACCACGCCGGGGTGGGCGCTAGTGGGAGGATTGCTGGCGGTCATCCAATTCGGGCCGCTCAGGTATTGGATGAACACCTATTGGGGCGGCGCCGTCTCCGCCGTTGCGGGTTGCCTGGTGTTCGGATCGCTGCCCCGCCTGCGGGCGAACTGGCGGATCAGGGACGCGATCCTCCTGGGACTGGGGATCGGCATCCAGTTACTCACGCGGCCTTTCGAATGTGTCCTGCTGGCTGCGGCCGTGATCTTGTTCTTTCTGCCGGCCCTGCGCGGGCCGAAGGATTGGCACAAACTCGTGCGTGCGACAGCGGCAGTGACTCTTACTGTCTTGCCGGCCGCCGGATTGATCCTGCTCCAAAACAAACAAGTCACTGGCAGTTGGACGACGCTTCCTTATACTCTGAGCCGGTATCAGTATGGCGTGCCGGCGGCGTTCACCACTCAACCCAATCCCGTGCCGCACAGGGAACTCACTCCTAGTCAGCAGCTCGATTACGAGGAGCAAGCTGCCACACACGGCAAAAATACGGACACCATCAAAGACTATCTGGGACGCCTAGCCGGGCGAGCGCGGTTCTACCGCTTCTTTTTCCTGCCGCCGCTATATCTGGCGCTGCCGTTCTTTTTGCCATCGTTGCGCCAGTGGCGGTTTGTATGGGTCGCTCTGGCGCTCGCGGCCTTCAGCCTGGGTACAAACTTCTACCCGTACTTCTACCCGCATTACATCGCGGCGGCCACTTGCCTGTTCGTACTGGTGAGCGTGATCGGGCTGGAGAGACTCAGCCGCGTGACCATCCGCGGAACGGCGGCCGGCCGGGAAGGCGCCCAGCTTCTGGTGTTCCTATGCGCCGCGCAATTCCTTTTCTGGTGCGGCTTTCACCTCTTTGCGAATGCGAACGCATCGGTTGCCATGTTGCAATACGACAACTGGGACTTCGTGAATCACGGCGATCCCGAAGGCCGGATCGCGGTGCGCGACCAACTCGCGCAGGCCGCGGGCAAACAACTGGTGTTCGTGCGCTACTGGCCGCAGCACCGGTTCCAGGAGTGGATTCAAAACGACGCCGAAATCGATAAAGCGCGGGTGGTTTGGGCACTTGACCGCGGCGCCGCGGAGAACGAAATCCTGCGGCATTATTATCCGCACCGCACGGTTTGGTTATTGGAACCAGACGCGCGCCCGCCCAGGCTGTCTCCGTTCCAACAAGAACAGCAGCCCGCGCCTGAACCGCCGCCTGCGCCGCGGGAGAAACCCAGCCCGGAGCAGAACGGCATCCAACTGTTGCCGGTACAGTAGGGCGAGCAGACGTTTCTTGTTAAAATCCAGTATGCGCGGCGTGGCGCACGTCCCGTGACTCACACCCTCGACTTCGTCGTACGGCACGGATACACCCTGCTTTTCCTTTGGATCCTGGCCGAACAAGCCGCTCTGCCGCTACCCTCCGCTCCCCTCCTGCTGGCCTGCGGCGCCCTCGCCAAAGATGGACGCCTGACCCCTCACTGGATCGTCCTCACCGGCGTGGCGGCTTGCCTGATTGCGGACAATTTCTGGTTCATGCTGGGGCGGCGGCGGGGCGCCAAGGTACTGCGCTTCATTTGCCGCGTAGCGCTCGAGCCGGATTCCTGCGTGCGGCAGACCGAAACCGCTTATCAAAGGTATGGCAGCCGTTCCTTGCTGGTGGCCAAGTTCGTGCCCGGACTGAATGCCGTTTCAGCGCCACTGGCCGCCATATCCGGCGTGAGCTATGGCCGGTTCGTAATGCTCGATACTCTCGGCGCCCTGATCTGGATCGGCGCTTTTACCGGCTTGGGCTACATCTTCAGCGGCCAGATCGACAAGATCGGAGACTACGTGGCGCGCATGGGTTCATGGGTCGCGGTGCTGGCGGTAGGACTGCTGGCCGCCTGGATCGGCGGGAAATACGTGCAGCGCCAGCGTTTCCTCAAGAAGCTGGTGGTGGCGCGCATCAGTCCGGAGGAGCTCAGGCAGAGGCTGGCGGCCGGCGAATCGATCGTGGTGGTGGACGTCCGCACGGCTCTCGAGAGCGAAACGGACTCAGTGCCGGGAGCCCTGCGCATTCCCCTCGAAGACCTGGAGACGCGCCACGGCGACATCCCGCGCGACCGCGACATCGTGCTGTTCTGCAGTTGACCAAACGAAGCTTCCAGCGCCCGTGCGGCGCTGCTGTTGCGCAAGCGCGGTATCGTGCGCGTACACCCGCTGCACGGGGGCGTGGATGCCTGGCGGGCGCTGCAGGGGCCCGTGTGATAGAATGCGCATCGCGTGCAAAAATACTCTCTCCGCGCGGAACTGGCCGCCGAATTCCTGGGCACATTGATCCTGATCCTGCTGGGTAATGGCGTGGTTGCCATGGTGGTGCTGTTTGCCAAAGGCACGCCCGGCGAAGTCGTGCATGGCGGGTTCACCAACATCACCCTCGGCTGGGGGCTGGCGGTGACCATGGGCTGCTACACCGCCGGGCGCATCTCCGGCGCGCACTTGAATCCGGCGGTGACTATTGCATTCGCCCTTTTTCGCAGTTTCCCCTGGCGCAAAGTGGCGCCGTATATCCTGGCGCAGGTGGCGGGCGCATTTCTGGCGGCGGCGCTGGTGTTTTGGAATTACCTGCCCGCATTCCGCGCGGCCGATCCCCAACTAGATCATACCGCCGGCGTCTTCACTACCTTCCCGGCATTTCCGGAAGTACCCAGCGCCGGCCTGCTCGATCAGACCATCGGCACTGCCATCCTGCTCTTCATGGTGATGGCGCTCACCGATGCGCGCAATCAGCCGCCCGGCGCCAATTTGACGCC
>Ga0187867_10002977_pt1 | contig 13726 bp, 16 predicted proteins | sample June2016WEW_13_1_FD_132976 | JGI IMG/M metagenome (GOLD analysis project Ga0187867, IMG submission 132976) | Peatland microbial communities from SPRUCE experiment site at the Marcell Experimental Forest, Minnesota, USA - June2016WEW_13_10 | ecosystem: Environmental > Terrestrial > Soil >... | reverse complement strand
CTACGATGTATTTCTTCAAAAGATCGTGGACCGAGAGAAACTTGATGTTTTCGTCGGCAAACCATTTGCGCAGACTAAGCCTAGTCGCGAAGTATGCGTGCCCTCACTCGGGCAGGACAAGGTACTCGCATCCGAGTTCCTTGTAGTTCTTGACAATTCGCCCGGCGACCTCTTTCATCGATTCGTCATCACCGGTGAAAAGACCCCAGTTTACCCCTTCCCAGTTTTCGGAAGTAACGGTCCAGGACTCGTTGGCGGCGTAAAGAATTCGCCACCAGTACATCATGTCCTCTGGTTCCCCGAAAGGCTCCTTGGAATTGATGGTAAAGAGGTACTTTGCCCCTTTCTTGTCGACAGGCACCTCGAAGCCGGGAAGCTCTTCGGCCAGTTCATTGCCCAGATCCTCGAGCAGGAACAGGAAGTCTTCCTTGGGTATGCCAACATTGTTTCCCGTCTTGAGGCACATCGCGACGCCCTTGTGGAGGACGCCGGGGACTTTGTCCCTTGCCCTCTTCCCGCGTGCGGAACGAAGCATTGCCACCAGATCGATGCCCATGGGGCAGGCATGTTCGCAACGGCCGCAAAGGGTGCAGACCCAGGGAAATCTGGAATCGATCAGTTCCTGTTCCATCCCCAGCAGGACCATTCGCACAGCCTTGCGCACGTCCAGACCGTCGACGCCCGTGACCGGGCACCCGCCTGCGCACGTGCCGCAGGTGAGGCACAAGTCTGCGTACTGGGTCGCAAGCTTGTGCTTTTCACGCTTTGTTAGTATCAGTGGATCCATTCTGTTCTTCTCCTAAGTGTGCTCCGTCCGGAGCTTGTTTCAATTCAAGCCCTTGCGCAGGGGGACAACGACTGTTCAAGTTGCACGGGGGAGTTCTGTCACAAATGCGGCAGATGGGAAACGAGGTCAACTTTAGCCGTGGCGTACTAAGATAACTCGAATCCCACGCGAATGCAACTGGTTCTTGCATATTCTACGATCACTCTCCGCTCACAGGGTTGAAAAAAACAGGAAGTAAAAAGAACAAAAAACCGGCAGGAATAACTCGCCGATTTTTGTCCCTAACAATTGTAAACAAATACTTTCCCGCTGCACAGCATAAATTTTTTTCAATACAATTTGTTATGAGTTGACGGCTATTTGCCCTGATCGGCTCCATCGGTTATGGCTTGACTTAATTCCGGTTCAGGAGTCCGGGATAACCCGGTCCGCTCCCCTGCTTTCCTGATTTGTCTGCCTCCGGTGAGAAAAAGAAAAAACCATAGAAGCAAGGTAAATGCCGACGCCAGGGCGGCAATCACGGCTAACAGGTATCCTCGTACCTGAACTACAAAATTCCCGAAACTGCCAAGCGCCATCTGCAGATCTTCCGGCAGCGCAGGCGCGCCCGGTCCGGTTAAAGGCGAAACCCACTCATTGAAGGCTTCCAGGATTCTGTCCGCCATAAAACATATGACTGCCGCAAAAACCATGTTGAAAAGGAAACATAAAAAAAAGGATTGAATCGCCCAAGCTGTTTTGATTTTCATCCGCGCTCCGGTAAACTCTTTGCCTTTCCACGATTGAGGCTCCGCAGCAACCGTTTGGAGACCATAAGCACCTTGTCCTGCAGGTCCTTGCCGATGCAACCCTTCCGAGCAAGCACGTCGAGCTTTTCCTGATCTATCGGGAACGCTTTTTCACCCGCCCTTTGGATCACGTCCACTTCGAGGTCAACATACCTTGCCCCGTATGGGTAGAGCTCCGTGGGGGTATTTACGTTGAAGTATTCGCCTATACGAAGATGTTCTTTCGAGAAATAGCTGTGTCTGATATGCCATTCGCCTTCCCTGACTTCAGTCAGGCAGTAGTCGCCCTTGCTGATTGGCAGATCCAACCCGTCATAGCGGCCCTTCGAGAATTCGCGTTTAAAAACCACCCTGTTTTCGCGTACGGATTGAAGAATCCCAAACCTCGGACGCATCGGCTTGCCCGATGGCCTTATGTGCTCGAGCCTGACCATGCCTCCTTTGATCAACGGGTCCAGAATTGCTTCCCTGAAAAGCCTCTTTTCCAGGCCCGTTCCGTCTTCGGGATGCCGGGAGAATTCTATTTCCGCCGGTTCGAGCAGGTCAGGGTTTACTATCTTTAACCGGTGGTGATTCTTTAGAGTCGGGACCACACTCGATCTGACCCTGTCCAGTTGCTCCTTGGCCCCTCCGGGCAACTCCAGATTTGCGACCACCAACGGTTCGCTGTCATCTGTCGGGAGAAAACCGACGATGATCGCGTCCAAAAGGGTTTCCTGCAAACGTATCAGCAGCTCGCACACATGGTCGGCTTCACCTTTGACCTCTATCCCCTGACGGTCCTCCCTGTCCTGTATCAGAATTTCATATTTTCCATGATCGGGAAATTCCATATGAATCCGTTGTCTGATTCTTTCGGAAGGATCGACGATCTGAAACCCGGAATCGAGCGCGAGTTTAGTCAGCGCTGTGCTGTAGATTCCTCGAATCTTTATACGGGGTAGCATCGCGAATCCCCTTGAGTTGAAACCCGAACAAAGCGGCGCTAAACCGCTCACTTCACACACAAGATTATTTTCTCAAAAATCCGATCCCGTCAATGGAAATCAGGTTTTCTTTAACTTCAGTTCCAGCCCCCAGGATTTTCTCAATCAGCCACAAGTTGGATTCTATGTGATCTGTCAGGCGCGGAACGATATATCGGCTTTGTCCGCGTGCAAGGGCCGCGAACAAAATCAACTGGTCGGCAGCAAACCTGTCCACCGTGGCCCCGGTTGATATATCCGTTAAAAGGCCTTCCACTGCGCTCTGCGCAATTGACTCCGAGCTGCGGCCGCGCTTTCCGGCCCTGTCGAATCCAAGCAGGCAGCCGTTTGTACTTTCGGCCCAAAGCAACAGGGCCGCGCCGCTTTGGACGGCAGAGGCGTCCTCGATAATATCGATGCAGGGATTACAGCCTTTTTGCATGAGAAGTTCACGGCTCCTCTGGGCCATGCGCCGGGCAACCGACTTTTCTGCCAGGTGCGAGGCGAGCGATATTCCTTGAATCCTGCTTATTTCTCCTCTTTGCGTCTTGGCAAAGGCTTTCAGAGGAACCTTCGCCGGTTCGACTGAAACATCCAGTTCCCCATTTCCCTTTGGCACATACCCCGGACGGATCATCTTCAGGCTTACCGTGGCGCCCATCTGCCCCAGAAGCGGCAGCAAGACTTTCTCCATGTGAAACGCCGTTGGCGCATAATCCTGAAACAGACCGCCCCTTATCGTAAAACGAGTTTTCTTGCCCGCAAAAAGAGCGAGTGGAATCAGGGTAAAGGCCATCATGGTGGCCGAACCGGCTGTTCCGATATCCCATTGCCATACACCTGCGCTTATGCTTCCCCCCGGATAGTAAGTGATCTCTTTGGACCCGACCTCGGCCCCCTCCAACCGCCCGGACGAAAGCTGAGCACACGCCTTGACGACAACCATGTGCTGGGGGCGCAGGCCCTGCTTTTCCCGCTTCTCTCTTATCCGGACCATATGCAGCGGTTGGTTGGTAAGCGTACAGAGCGCAACGGCCAATCTCACCAGCGTTCCGCTGCCGGATTTTTGTGCGCCGTCAATTTCAATCAACGAAACTCTCTTTCATTGCTGGAATCAGGCAATGTAACCTTCACTCTTGTTTCCATGTGACATAACGCACCCTTTTTTCTCCCTTAAATAAACATCTTCCCGGCTATTGAAAGGCTGTCGCCGCACCTATTTCGTCTAAAACAACCCGGATTTCATTTTTGACTATTTTGAGTTGATAATTATTTTCTGATGAATCCGTAATCTGAGATTTTAGTATTTCTTGCCCGCCTGACTCAGGCTTTCTCTAAAACTTTTTGCAAAAGGAGATTGCAATGACCCGCTCGAACTTGAAGTCGTGGCTCCTGGCATGCCTTATCGTCATTTTCACCGCATCTTTGGCCGCCGGAGCTGAAGGAATTACCATCATCAACAAGGATCAACTGAAGGCGGAACTGACGAAACCGGATGAAATCGTTGTTGACGTGCGGACACCGCATGACTGGGATTCTTCTCAGTGGAAAATTCAGGGCGCGCGGCGGCTGTCGCCTGCCGAAGCCGGGCGATCGATATCCGCATACCCGAAGGACAAGACTCTCGTTTTCTACTGCGCCTGACCCAACGAGGCTACCAGCGCCCGTGTGGCGCGCCAGTTCGCAAGCGCAGGTTTCAAGAACGTCGAAGTGCTCAAAGGCGGCTGGAACGAATGGTATGAGGCCAAGTATCCAGTAGAGAAAAAATAGCAGGTCCCTTATACAAGCCGGATGTCGGAGAGCCTCTTTCTATTTTGGATTTCCGATATCCGGTTGTCCGTGGAGCTTCCGAGCCTGGCCCTCGTCAGGCTTCGGAAACCTTCATGATCGGGCCCTAAATCGATTCCGATTTCGGCGATGCAGACCGCATCCCTGTATGGAAGCGGTATGCGGACGGCATCCTTTGCCGTTGTGATGATCACCTCGGCGCCGTGTTCGGAGGCGGCGTGAAAAATCCTCGAAAAATCCCCGGCCGTGTATCTGTGATGGTCCGGAAAGGCAAATGACGCGCAAATCCTTATCCCGGCCCCTCGAATGTCATTAAAAAAACCCTCTGGCCCGGCAATGCCGGCGAAAACGACAGCCATGCGGTCCAAGAGCGCATTTAGATCGATGACCGGCTCGCCTTTTGTCAGGCTGATTCCTCTCACCTTGTGACGGCAGGTAAAAACCGGTATGCCGGGGAAAAGGCGTCCGAGCTTGGCTCTTAGCGGCGCGGCATCGGCATCTCTATCTACGTGGGTAATCACAAGGGCATCAGCCCTTTTAAGGTTCGAAGCGGGTTCCCGGAGGGGGCCGGCAGGCAGGACAAATCCGTTTCCGAAGGGGCTGCGGCAGTCGAGCAGAACGATATCCAGGTCGCGGTCAAGCGCAAGGTGCTGAAAACCATCATCGAGCACAAAGACATCCACTGCACTGCGGGCCAGCGCTGCCTTGCCCGAAGCCGCCCGGTCCCTTCCAACCCAGACGGGCGTCAATGGCAGGTGCTCCGATATCATAACGGGCTCGTCGCCGAAAAGATCGGAAAGTTCTGCAGGGTTACCGGAAAGGGGTACACGTCCGGGGCTGTTCCCCCTTCCTCCGTATCCCCTAGTCAAAACGGCGGGTCGAAGCCCCATTTCGAGAAGAAACTCGCACATCCAGATCGTAACCGGCGTCTTTCCGGTCCCTCCGGTCGAGAGATTCCCAATGCTGATCACGGGCGCCGGCAGCTTGACCCGTTTTTTTCGGCGCATTGCCTGATCTTTTTGGAGTGCTTTTTCATACAGCCTGGAAGCAACTTTAAGGAGCGCCGGGGGGCCTTCTGAGAACGCTGCCCGGTTGACGCCGCTCGGAAGTTGACCTGCAGGGTACCACAAGCTGAATACTCGCCGGCTTATCGCTTTGTAAAGATTTGCTTTGAAACCGTAAATAATCTTCATCAATCCCCTGTTTTCTTATTTCCGTCCTCCGTTCTCCGTCTTCTGCCCTGCGGCTTCCGCCGTGGCCCTTATTTCGGTTGCCCGTTCCCTGATCTCGGTAAGGCAGCTCTGCATCGGGGCCCAGCCATGCCAGAAGGAATAATCCGGACTGCCGTGAAACGCCCCCTGGAATGTTCTCATCCTGTATTCATGAAACATCGAGAAGAGCTTTTGCTCGATGACCGTCGGCGCATTATGCATGGTGAGAAGGTCGGGGAACGCGTACGAGTAGCTGTCCGGCTTTTTAAGCAGCCCATCCCGATAAAGAGCGGCAACTGTGCGTATCCCTTCGCCCATCAACGCGTCCGCCTCCCGGATCATCTGATCGCCTTTATCCAGTTCAGCCCTCGCGAAGTTAACAGAATGACAGTCATTGCAGGTCTTGAGAGCTTTTTCCCGTTCAGCCTGCCAATCTTCTTCTTTAAAACTCATAAAGTTATAGGTCTCAAAAACAGCGAGCCTGGGAGTCGGCTTGCCAGTTGGGTCAAAAATTCCCAGGGCCTGGAAAATGGCCGCTCGATCCCTTGCCCACTGGGCGTCCTCAGGATAGGGCAGGCGCAATCCCAGGTATCCCCATGCTGTAATGTTCGCATGGTCTCCGTCCTGCATATGGCAACTCTGGCAAGTGGGGGCCGCTGCGTCTTCCGGGAGCATTCTGCTCTGTTTGAGTAAAAACCGCACACCGTGCTTCGATGATGCGTACATCTCCCACTCAGGAGATTCCACTCCCGTATGGCAGGTTCTGCATGCTTGCGGAGACCTGGCTTCATCGACCGAGAAAAGATGCCTCGTATGGCAGGCGTCGCACGAACTGGCCCCAAAGCCCGATCCTTTCTCCATCAAATCTTTCACCTCCCCTTCGGTTTTGAGGCCAACGCTATGGCAGGCCCCGCAACCCTGCAGCCCCTCCACCTGGGCCATCGGCTGCCAGTGAAGAGTAGGCATGGCTTTCATTGCGCCCCAGGCAAGAGCGTGCTTTCCCTTGCCGAACTGCTCGGCCTGGAGGGCATGACAGTTCGCGCACACCTCCGGACCCGCGAGCCCGGCGTTAGCTGCATCAGTCATGGAATTGTGCCGGTCGCCATGGCACTTGGAACAGCCTACATCGTTGGCGCTGTGCTTGCTCAATTGCCAGTCCACCACAATGCCGGGAGTGATGCGGGTATGGCATTCAGCGCACGGGTCATTTACCTGCACCGGCGGTTGAGTCAGCGCCTCGACTTGACTGTTTTCTTTTGGCTGCTGAGAACACACCGTCCGCAGACCGAAAAAAATTAAAATAATGACCGGGAATGAGACAAGAAAAAGCCGCCGCATCAAAACCTCCACCTCGCGGGTGGGTGAGCGGGTTGTGAAGTTAGCCCCGCGAAAGCCCTCCGCCCAACGAGAAAATTGTCCGGCAGTGAATCCGGGTGGTCCATATCACCATGTCGTTACTGAGGCGTTTATACCATAAGCTCAGCGGAAGCCGGTAGCCGGATCTCGGAGGTAAGGAGCCCATGCTCGATATAGCCGCCAAACGCCGCATCGGCCCGCTCGCGGCATCCTCGCCCAGCTCTGTCAGATCGTGATAATTATTCAACGATAATGTTTGCTTTTTTTTGGTCAGGTTCCATGCATTTTTTGCCGACTTAAACAACTGGAACGACGTGTACCTGTACTTTTTGTCGGAAGTTTTGTGGACTCTGAGCACGAGGAAGGCAATGATGAAAAAGATGGGTCTTGGGAGAAAGCTGATGTTCGGAGGGGCTATCATTGTATCAGTACCAATGCTGGTGCTCGGTTCATTCCTGATTCTGAAAAGTACTTCGATGTTGAGCAACTTCTCACAAAAAATGACCTTACAGACCGTCGACAAATTAACAGCCATGGTGCGCACCGTCATAGACAAAGAAGTTGTCCAGGTGCGAGGCTTATCGGCATCGAGCCGCATAGTCGAAATAAGCGCAAAGGCTAAAACGAACGGGCGGGAAAGTGTCAAGGAAGAAGGGAAAGCACTGGATAATGAATTCCACAACATCCTCAAGCAGCTCGGCGATCAGTATTCCGGGATGTTCGTAAGCGATACGAACGGGCTTACCCTGGCAGGAACATCGAGTAACGGAGACACCAAAGCATATGAGGCCATGGATATCTCTGATAGAGAATATTTTAAGGAGGCCAAGAACGGTGGAAAAGCCTATGTCGCGCCGATCTCGAAGTCAAAAGTTACCAATCAGCCGGTTATGGTCGTCTATTCACCCATCAGGTCAGAGACCGGCGATTTCCTGGGAATCCTCTGTCTCACGTCCAAGGCGGACCTGCTTGTCAATTTAGTGGCCGACACAAAGGTGGGTGAGACTGGCTATGCCTTCATGATTGACGAAAAGGGTCTTATCATTGCTCATCCAAGGCGTGAATTCATCCTTGACCTGAATATTTGCAGTGCGAAGGGGACCGAAGAGCTTGGCCGGAATATGACAGCTCAGAAAAGAGGAATTATATGGTATAGTTTTGAAGGAAAAGAAAAGATTGGCGCCTTTGCCCCGGTTGGCGTGAGAGCTTGGAGCGTCGGCGTCGTTCAGCCCAGGGCGGAACTCCTTAGCCAGGCCAACGCCTTTAGAAACCAGGGAATAACAATCGGAGTGGCGTTGCTTGGAGTTGCACTCATTCTGATCCTGCTTTTCGGCAGAAGTATATCCAAACCAATCACTCGTATTGTTGAAGGACTTTCTGAAAACGGTGACCGGGTCAGCGCTGCATCCGGCCAGGTTTCATCCTCGAGTCAGCAACTGGCGGAAGGGACATCCGAGCAGGCCGCCTCCATTGAGGAGACGTCCGCGTCTCTTGAGCAAATGTCCTCGATGACCAGGCAGAACGCGGATAACGCAAAGCAGGCCGACCAGTTGATGGCAAACACAAAAGGGTCGGTTTCCCGCTCCAGTCAGATGATGAATGAACTTACCGCCTCAATGGGTGAGATTTCCGCAGCAAGCGAGGAGACCTCGAAGATTATCAAGACAATCGATGAAATTGCTTTCCAGACAAATCTGCTTGCTCTCAATGCGGCAGTAGAGGCGGCGCGTGCGGGGGAAGCCGGTGCCGGTTTTGCCGTTGTCGCCGATGAAGTTAGAAATCTTGCAATGAGAGCGGCCGAGGCGGCAAAGAATACTGCCAGTCTCATCGAAGGGACAGTCGGGAGAGTCAAGGATGGTTCTGAACTGGTAGGAAAGACCGAAAAGGAATTCCGCGAGGTAGCCATAAATGTTGAACAGTCCAGCGGACTGGTCGGTCAAATCTCTGTGGCATCCCTGGAACAGGCTCAGGGTATAGAGCAAGTTAGGAAAGCGGTGAGTGAAATGGACGGGGTCGTCCAGCAAAATGCCGCCAATGCCGAGGAATCCGCCTCGGCCTCTGAGGAAATGAAGACCCAGGCCGCTCAAATGAAGGAATATGTAGGCGAACTAAAAATGCTGGTTGACGGCTCAAAAGGCTACGGTGCTCTAAGACGCACAGAATCAAAAGACTACAAACCGGTGGCAAACAGGGCCACCAGGGATCAGCCGCGAATTTTCCCGGCGCATCAGAGCAAAAGGAACGGCCATGCTGCAAGAGGTGATGGGAAAGACCTTGCGCAACGTGGGAAGGGAGAAGCTCGACCGGAACAGTTGATTCCCTTTGATGATTCAGATTTCTGAAACCGGCAATCAAACCGGAGGGGCAAAACATGTAAATTTTGTCCCTCTTGTTCTAAGATTTGGAAAGATCGTCGAGCAGCATGTGCCGCAACTCCTCTCGGGACTCGGGGGCATCAGAAGTGCTCTCGAGACTTGACCCCGAAGAGGGGGATCAAAACCTGCGCTCGGCCGCCGCCGGCCTGCTTGACCGCCAGATCGCCTGCCAAGGCGGCAATCTTTGAAACCGAGGGTGGTTTTACCGAACGCCTCTACCGCGTGCGCCCCTAAAAAACGCTCACTGCGCCCTTCGTCCACTCCATCCACTCCATCTACTCCGTCCATTCCGTCCACTACCGATTAAGGAGCCCCATTGTTCTTTCTATCCTGTTTCTCGCGGCTGCTTCAGTCACATTCTGCGGAAGCGGGAAGCTTTTGCTCCCTGCTCCTTGCTCCTCGCTTCCTGCTCCATGTTCTCCGCTCCTTGCTTCCTGCTCCCTATGTGCTATTCTTAAAAAACAACTTTTGTTTCCGGAGGTACCTTCCGTTTGAAATCCTCGAATCCAGGCGCCGTACTGAGTCTTGCCCATGATGCCGGCTCCGGTCTCAACGACGGCGAGATAATGGGACTGGCCCTTGAAGAGCTTTACAGCCATTACAATCGTTTCGAGCATATCCACCCCGATCCTTTGGAATTCGTCTACCTCTATGACAAAAAACTCGACAGGGAGCTGATCGCATTCATCGCCTCGGCGCTTGCATACGGCCGGGTGGGACAGATACTGCGGAGCGTGCGGTCTGTTCTTGACATCATGGGTCCAAGCCCATCCTCGTTCCTGGCTGAAAACCGGCCTGCCGCCATCAGGAAGAAATTCCGTTTTTTCAAGCACCGCTTCACCACGGGCGAGATTCTATCCAACCTGCTGGTAGCCCTTAAAGAACTGACCCTGGAATATGGGTCTTTGGAGTCCTGCTTCCGGGCTGGATTTAGCGAAAATGACCCAAACATTCTCCCGGCCCTTACAGGATTGGTAAAAAAACTCGAGAAAGCATGTGGACGAATGCTGCCGACGTTTTTACCTTCACCGGATGGGGGCAGCGCATGCAAGAGGCTGAACCTCTTTTTGCGATGGATGGTGAGAAGTGACAACGTCGATCCGGGAATATGGCAAAGCATTCCCGCCTCTCACCTGATAGTCCCGCTCGACACTCATATGCACAGGATCGCCGCAGCCATGGGACTAACATCACGAAAACAGGCGGACATTCGTTGCGCCGTAGAAATTACTGAGGTTTTCAGCGCAATCCGCCCCGACGATCCGGTCCGCTACGATTTTGCCCTTACCCGGCTGGGCATAAAACCAGGGACGCCGCCAACTAAATTTTTTTCCTCTCTACTGTCGATTGGAGGGCAAGGATGAAAGAAAATGACATAAAGCTTTACGCGCTCACTACCTGCATCCACTGCAAAGATACAAAGGAATATCTGGATAAATGCGGTGTAGATTACGATTGTGTGAACGTCGATAAGCTCGATGGCGACGAAAGGCGCCTACTGATCGAGGAGATCAAAAAAGCCAACCCGGGGTGTGCCTTCCCCATGCTTTTGATCGGCTCCAAGGTCATCATCGGATTCAAAAGAGATGAGATAAAGGAGGCGCTGAATCTGGAATGAATGTCACGCAGCTCTACGATTTCCTGAAAAAGAAGCAGGAAGCGAAAGGTTATTTCTTCAATAAGGACATGACCAGGGTTTTCTATCTCCTGCAAGCGCTGCTCGATAACAGGGAGCGGTACGGCTATATGTGCTGCCCGTGCAGGCTGGCGGCCCATGACCGCGACTGGGACCGCGATATAATCTGCCCCTGCGCGTACAGGGAACCCGATGTCGCGCAGTACGGGAGCTGTTACTGCGCGCTCTATGTTTCAAAAGAGTGGAATGAAGAGACGATCCCGCATTCATACGTAAGCGAAAGGCGGCCGCCGGAGAAGAGCTTCCCAAACTCCGGATAGAGGGAAATCGGAGCACATATCCAGCGCTTATATCCTTTGACAACACCCCGCAAAGCACGATCCCGCCCCGGGTTCGCTGAAAACCTTTTGTTTGCAGCAAGTTCATTGGTTTGCACACCAACCATAAATTAACTTGCGCAAAGGTGGAAACTCTGTAAACTAAATGAGTTTATAAGTTGTTATTCCCCTTGAAATCAATTTGCCGGATTAACCATGCAGCGTAATGAAGTGAAACCTAAAGAATTGAAAGCAGAAAATCCAGGGGCCAGCCGGAGCCTGCCACGGAGTCGATCCGAAATATCAGGCGCCGGACATCCTGTATCGGCGCAGATTATAGCCGTTGCACGCCGGGTCTTTTTTGCCAACGGCTTCCGCGCGGTGACCATGGATGATCTGGCCCACGAACTCGGGATTAGTAAAAAGACTCTCTATGAGCATTTCCCAAGTAAGACCGCACTTGTTGAAGCAGCTATATTCGATAAGTTCCGAGGCATCAACTCCGAACTGGAACGAATTACATCCGAGAGTTCATCCGCTTTTGCCGGGAGGCTGCATCGGCTGCTTGCTTACATACAACAGCAAACGGGAGAAATTCAGCCGCCTTTTCTGCGGGACCTCAGGCGGCAGCCCGAAATCTTTCGCCATGTGGATAACAAACGCAGGGAACTGGTCCGGCGCCATTTTGGGAAGCTCATTGACCAGGGGCGCAAGGCTGGGACTATCCGCAAGGATGTTCCAGCCGAACTGATAACCGAAATTATCCTCGGCGCTTTAGAAAAGATTATGAATCCGGCGAAGCTGGCTGAACTGGAAATCACTCCGAATGTCGGATATTCCGCCATCATTGCCGTGATTCTGGAAGGCATCATCACTGAAAAAGGAAGATCGAAATTATGACCCTGTCCCGGCCAGGTTTTCTAAGAGCGTTTTTCCACCTGAGCTGCGCACTCGCGGTGCTTTGCAACCTTATGGGTTGCGCTCGATCTGAAGCTAACAGGGTGCAGGGCTATGTGGAGGGGGAGTATGTGTATGTCGCCTCGCCGCTCTCAGGTACCCTCCAATCATTGTACGTGCAGCGCGGCAATCAGGTGAAAGAGGGAGATGCCCTGTTTGTACTGGACAGCACGCCGGAAAAAGCAGCCCTGGACGAAGCCGAACGGCGTGTTTCCCAAGCCGGAGCAAACCTGCAGGACGCGAAAAAAGGCAAACGGCCATCGGAAATTGAATCCCTGAAGGAGCAGATGAAGCAGGCCCTGGCAGCGCTGGTGCTTTCGGAAAAAGAACTTGCCCGCCGTGAACAGCTCTTGGCCGCCAGGGCTGTTTCGACAGAGGCACTCGATCTTGCGCGCTCAACCAATGATCAGAACCGCCATCGGATATCACAGTTGGAAGCAGATATAACAACGGCGCAGCTTGGCTCGCGCATCGATCAGATTTCGGCCGCCGATGCCGCCACGAAGGCACAGGAGGCAGCCTTGGCAAGGGCGCAATGGGAACTCTCACAAAAGAGCCGGTCTGCGCCTCGGGACGCCCTGGTTTTTGACACTCTCTACCGGGAGGGGGAATGGGTTGCCGCAGGGAGGCCGGTTGTCACTTTATTGCCGCCGCAGAACATAAAGGTTCGTGCGTTTGTTCCGGAAACCAGGATCGGTGCAATTCACACCGGCGATAGCGTCCGGATCATGGTAGACGGCGTGCGGGAGCCTTTTGCGGGGAAGGTTAGTTACATTTCGCCCAAGGCGGAATACACTCCCCCGGTCATTTACAGCAGAGAAGCCCGCAGCAAGATGGTGTTCATGATCGAGGCGGTTTTTGACCCGAAGACGGCGGCAAACCTTCATCCAGGCCAACCAGTTGATGTAGATTACGGTTTCTGATCCATGACCGGCGATTTTGTCATTGATGTGAGCGGAATGACCAAACGGTTTGACAACCGCGCAGTCGTAAACAATGTGGACCTTCAAGTCCGCACAGGAGAAGTCTGCGGCTTTCTCGGTCCCAACGGCAGCGGGAAGACCACATTCATTCGCATGCTTTGCGGGCTGCTCCGGCCGGATGCGGGGCGCGGCACGTGCCTCGGCTATGACGTGATTACTGAAAGTGAAGAGATCAAAACCCGTGTCGGCTATATGACCCAGCAGTTCAGCCTGTACGAAGACCTGACGATTTCGGAGAACCTTGATTTCGTTGCCCGCATGTATTCCGTGAAAAACCGGCGCAAAGTAGTGAGCGACAGCCTTGAACGGCTCGGACTTGAGGAACGGAGGCGCCAGCTTGCCGGAGAGCTTTCCGGGGGATGGAAACAGCGCCTGGCTCTGGCGGCCTGTTTGATCCACGAGCCGAAACTGCTTTTGCTCGATGAGCCTACAGCCGGCGTCGACCCGCAGGCGCGCCGGGAGTTCTGGGAACAAATCCATCAGCTTGCCGGCCAGGGGCTGACCTTTTTGATTTCTACGCACTACATGGATGAGGCCGAGCGCTGCCATCGGCTGGCTTATAT
>Ga0187867_10002973_pt1 | contig 13732 bp, 10 predicted proteins | sample June2016WEW_13_1_FD_132976 | JGI IMG/M metagenome (GOLD analysis project Ga0187867, IMG submission 132976) | Peatland microbial communities from SPRUCE experiment site at the Marcell Experimental Forest, Minnesota, USA - June2016WEW_13_10 | ecosystem: Environmental > Terrestrial > Soil >... | reverse complement strand
CTACCTCGTCGGCTCGAGCTGCATCGCCATCGTCGGTGTGCTGAGTTTGCTCCACAGATTGCCGACGCTCGTGCTCGTTCTCGTCGTGTCGGCGTCCTCGGTCACCACGCCTTTGAGTCGGGTCGGGGGGAGGTCGCTCTACCCGGTCATGGTGCCGAGGCCACTGTGGGACCGCTCCAGCGCGGCCGACTCGGGCGTGTTCGTCATCGCCAGCGTTCTCGGGCCGGCGGTAGCGGGGCTTGCCGTGGCGCTCGTCGGTCCACGCGCTGCTCTTCTCCTGCCGGCGGTTGTCATGCTTGCCGCCGCAGTGTTGCTGATCGGGTTCGTCGTCCCCGCGGCTCGTTCCCCGCAGGCGGTTTCGGTTTTCGCCGACGCTCGGGCGGCGATCGGATACGTGTGGCGCAATCGGGTGCTGCGGATGCTCTCAGGCACGATGACGGTCTTCAACGTCTGCGGCGGCATCTTGACGGTCGCCATTCCGTTCATCGTGCTCCGCGGGCTGCACGGCGGCTCGACGACGGTCGGCCTGCTCTTTGCGACCATGGGCGGCGGTGGCTTCCTGGCCGGGTTGCTCACTGGCCGTTTCGGAACAGAGAGCAGGGAAAAGCGCCTGCTGGCGATCTCGTGCATGACGACCGCGATGGCGTTCGCGCTCCTCGCTTTCGACCGTCACGAGGTTGTGCTCGTCGCTTTGATCGCCCTCATCGGCGTCGCGAACGGCCCTCTTACGGTGGCCATGTTCTCGCTTCGCCAACGGGCCACCGATCCGGAGTGGTTCGGACGCGCCTTCGCCGTGTCGATGAACCTCAATGCCGTGGGGAGCCCCGTAGGCGCCTCGATCGCCGGGGCGATGCTCACCCACTCGATACCGCTCACGCTGCTTGTTGCCGCCGTGTGTGCGGTCGTCGGCGGTTTTTGGCCCGCGGTGCTGCCGGCGTCGAGCTACGAACCGGTGGCCCAGGTCGCGACTACCGGCTAGTGGTGCTGGCAGTTCTCCTCGGCGCTCGATGACATGTGCGCGCCCTTCCCATCGCCCCGGAGGGTCTGATCGAGGAACCGGGGCGCCGATCACGTGTCGCGTAAGCCAGCTTTGGCAGAATTCGATGTCATGACACGCCTTCGAGCCCTCGTAGTCGTCGCCTGCCTTCTCGGCGTAGGGATGATGCCCCTTGCCCCCGCCGCTGCCGACCCTGGTCGCTCGGCAGCCGCGCCGGTCTGGTCGGCCCTCACTCCCGAGGTTGCCGGGGCGAAGATCACCTCGCTCACGGCGGTGACCTGCATCACTGCCAGCGATTGCTGGGCCGTCGGTGACCGCTTCAAGCAGGCCTCCTCCAACTCGGGACCGGCGCTCATCGAGCACTACAGCAGCCAAGGTTGGAAGCCCGTCGCGGCAGCCCCGGCTCAGAAAGGCACGCTGGACGAGCTGTCGGGTGTCAGCTGCCTGTCGGCTACAAACTGCTGGGCGGTCGGCGTGCGCAGCGGCTCGCACCCGGGGAACCTCATCGAGCATTACGGCGCCCACCGCGACTGGAGGGCCGTGGCCCCGCCGTCGCCGCAGGGAGCCTTGTCCGCCGTGAGTTGTCAGTTGTTCGACGGTCAATGTTGGGCCGTTGGTTCCTCGAGCGAGTTTCGACGCGTGATCACGTTCCGGCTCACGGGCGGCGTTTGGCGCTATGTCGCGCCCGCTCCCGTTCCGGCGTCTTTCGTCCAGGTCACCGGCGTAGCGTGCGCTACCGCCGACAACTGTTTGATGGTCGGCCTCGTCACGCCTCTTCATGGTGCGGGGCAGGCCCTCGCCGAGCGGTGGAACGGTCACGACTGGTCTCGCGTCGCCGTCGCCGGTGAGCTCTCGGGCGGTGGCTCCCTCTCCGCCGTCGCCTGCAGTCCGGAGAGCTCATCCAAGACGTGCTGGGCCGTCGGCCAGACGGCGACCAATGCCCCCGGCCTCGTTCCCATCCATCCCCTCATCGAGCACTGGGAGGGCGACTCCCTCATCGGTGTAGCCAGCCCACTCGGGGGCCTCGGCGACTATCCCGAGCTCGAGGCGGTCACGTGTGCTGGCTTCAATGCCTGTCAGGCCGTCGGATCACGCGGTTCGGGGGAAGACGAAGCGCAGATACTCACCGAGGGTTGGAACGGGTCCCGCTGGTCCAGGGAGACGAGCTCGAGCCCCTTGTACGGATTCCGCACCCTGAGCGGAGTTGCCTGCCCTTCGGCAAAAGACTGCTGGGCGGTCGGCGAAGGTCTGATTCGCGACGGCGAGGGCACCCGGATGATCATCGAGCACCTTTCGGAGCCTTCCTAGGGCGCCGTGCTCGTCTCGGCTTACCTTTGCCATGCGCGAGGGTGGGCGTCGCACCAAAACGCCGCGTCGGCTCGGCGAGCACGCCCAGCGCCAGTCGCAAGGGCAGGGAAGGACCTAAGCTTTGCCACTTCCAGAGGTTCGCGCGAAGCCTGCTCGCGGCACCTCGTTTTGATGCGTTGGCCCATTATGAGCTGCGTAAAGCAGAAAGGCGCGGGCCCATGACCGGAGGCGTCGCATGAGCAAGTCCCCGAAAGCCAGCTTGTCAGTGCTCCTTGGTCTTGGTGCGATATGCCTGCCCCTATTGGCGGGCTGCAGCTCGACGCCCGCCGCCAAGCCCCCGCACACCGGGCCACCGGTGCAAAGCCAGCTGGCGGAGCTGAAGGGGGCCGACCTAGTGGCGAGCGACGTCTTCGGCACCTCGGCGGCCCTCTCGGGCACGACCGCCGTCGTTGGCACGGCCGGCACCTCATATGAAGGCCGGGCGTACGTGTTTACCGAGACCGCTTCCGGTTGGGTGCAGACGGCCGAGCTGAAAGGCTCCGACACGGTCGCTCAGGACGCGTTCGGCAGCTCAGTGGCCATCTCGGGGACGACCATTGTCGTGGGCGCCTATGACCATGCCAAGGAGGCAGGTCGAGCCTACGTGTTCGAAAAGGAGGCGTCCGGCTGGAAGCAAGTTGCTGAGCTCAAGGGCTCTGACACCGTTGCCAGTGACGACTTTGGCTGGTCCGTGGCGGTCTCCGGCACGACCGTGGTGGTCGGGGCCGTCGCCCACGCCAAGTACGCGGGCCGGACGTACGTTTTCACCAAGACCGCTTCCGGCTGGGTGCAGACGGCCGAGCTGAAAGGTTCCGACACCGTCTCGAAAGACGGCTTTGGCACCTCGGTTGGCATCTCGGGCGGTACCGCCGTCGTCGGTGCCGAGGCTCACGACAACGGCACCGGGGCCGTCTACGTGTTCAGCCACACAGCAAGTGGCTGGGAGCAAGTTGCCGAGCTCAAGGGCTACCTCGCGAGCGACAATTTCGGTAGCTCGGTGGCCATCTCGGGCGCCAACGTCGTGGTGGGCGCTCCAGGTGCGCTTGGCGTCGGGACCCGTGTCGGCCGGGCGTACGTGTTCACCGACACCTCGGGGGGTTGGACCCAGGTGGCCGAGCTCAAGGGCTCCGACACCGCTGCCGGGGACTTCTTCGGCATCTCGGCCTCTATCTCCGGCACGACCGTCGTCGTGGGTGCCTATGACCACGCCAAGGAGGCTGGCCGGGCCTACGTGTTCGAAAAGAAAGCCTCCGGCTGGAAAGAGACGGCCGAGCTGAAGGGCTCAGACATTGTCGCCGACAACCTTTTCGGCATCTCGGCGTCGATCTCTGGCACGTTCGCCCTCGTTGGTGCAGAAGGCCGGGCCGGCTTTGCCGGGCGGGCTTATGTGTTCAAGGTCTAGAGACGACCGCATCGTCGAAGAGCTCGCTGCCGGCCGATATGTAGTTGACTGAGACGAAATGGCCGGTGCTTTGCGACTCGTGCCGGGCGGATTGGATGTGATCGCCTTCGGTTCGATATACCTCGAAGTCGTCTTCGGGGCCTTGCCTGCGCTCCCGGGGCCCGGAGAGGAGCTCTTCACAGAGCAGTTCGCGTTCTCCTGCGGGGGAGCGATCTCGATCGCGAGCGCCGCGAGCGCCGTGGGCGCCCGGGCCGGGCTGGCGACGCGCCTTGGCGGTGATCTCGGCGCCCGCTTGGCTGAGGAGCACTGTGCCCGGGTCGGCGTCGACACGTCTGTCAGCCGGCGGGTCGCCGGGCCGACGAGTGGCGTTACCGTCGTGCTCAACTTCGACGAAGACCGGTCCTTTATCACCCACATGCCCCGACGCGACGACGACGAGCCCGACGCCACCTGGTGGGGCGAGGTGGTGCGGGCGCGCCGGCCCCGATGGATCTACCTATACGCCACTGGCGCGGCGTTAGGCGTCATCGAGGAGGCACACCGGGTGGGCACCCAGGTGGCCGTCGATACCGAGCTCGGCACCATCGGGCGTTCGCCCGAGGTGGTGCTCGAGTGCGCGGCCGCGTCGGATCTGTTCCTGCCCACCCAAAGGGAGCTGTCGAGCCTCACGGGGACCGACGATCTCGCCCGTTCGATCGCGGCCCTCGGCGCGCCCCGGTCCACGATCATCGTCAAGCAAGGGCGTGAGGGGGCAACGGTGGCTCGCGGTGGCCGCCTCGCCCACAGCGCGGCTGGGGTGCGCGACGTGGTGGTGCAAGATCGCACCGGAGCGGGTGCCGCCTTTGCTGGGGCCCTGCTCGGTTCGCTCGCCCTTGGTCTGGACGTGATGGCGGCGGTCGAGGCCGCAAATACCGCAGGCTCAAGCGCCGTGGCCAGGCTCGGTGCCATCGGCGAGGTCGACCTCTCTGCGCAAAAGAGCACGCTCGCGTGAAGCTCACGGTGCTCGGGGGCGGAGGGGCCCGTATTCCCACCTTGGTCAGGGCCGTCGTCGGCGACCGCTTGACTCCCTTCGACCGCATCGACCTGTTCGAACCGGCGCAGGACCGTCGCGAGTCGCTCGGTCGCCTCTCGGTTGAGCTGGCCGGCGCGCTCGGCTACCCCGAGACGGTTCGTGTGACTGCCGACGTGGAGGAGGCGCTCACCGGAGCCGATTACGTTTTTTCCGCCGTACGGGTCGGGGGCGACGCGGGTCGCATCATCGACGAGCAGGTCGCGCTCGAGCGCGGGGTGGTCGGCCAGGAGACGACGGGGCCGGGCGGTTGCGCCATGGCACTTCGCACGATCCCGGTCGTGCTCGGCTACTGCGAAGTCATCGCCCGTGTGGCACCACGAGCGACGCTCGTGAACTTCACCAACCCGGCGGGGATCATCACCCAGGCGGTCACCGCCCAGGGCAAGGTCCGCGCAGTCGGAGTGTGCGACACGCCGAGCCAGACGCTCACACGGCTGATCGAGTTTCTCGGTGCCGACCCCGAGCAGGTCACCTTCTCCTACGGCGGCCTCAACCACCTGGGCTGGATCTCCTCGGTCGTCGTCGACGGCCAAGAGCGTATCGACGAGCTCGTGGCCAACTATGAGGCGCTGCGGGCCTACAGCCACCGCTTCGCCTTCGACCCCGACCTCGTTCGACGGCTGGGCTGCATCCCCACCGAGTACCTCTATTACTTCTACGACTCGGCCGCCTACCTCCAAGGGGTGGCCCGTGCCGGCACAAGCAGAGGAGAGGACGTCCATCGTTTCAACGAGGCCTTGGTCAAAAAGGTGATAAAGGCTTTCGCCTCCGGCGGAGTCGATGACGCCTGGGCTGCCTACTCGCAGGTCTTGAACGCCCGGCGGGCGAGCAACATGCGGCTCGACTTCGAGGGAGTTCGGGCGGAGGTTGAAGATTCGAGCGGCCCCGGGCCCGACCCGTTAGAGGCCAAAGCCGGAAAGATCGGCGGTTACGAAGGGGTCGCCTTGCGTGTCATCGACGGCCTATCCGGGGCGGAGCCCGCTCGGGTCGTGGTGAACACCCGCAACGGCCCGACCCTTGACTTTCTCCAGCCGGACGACGTGGTGGAGGTGCCGGCGCTCGTCGACGCCAAGGGCGTCGCCCCGCTCGCCAACGCGGGCCTCTCGGGCGCCAACCTCGGCCTCGTGCTGCAGGTGAAAGAGTACGAGCGGGCCGTGGTGCAAGCCGCCCTCACGGGCGACGCCGAGCTCGCCGCCCTTGCCCTGGCGCTGCATCCGCTCGTCCCGGGCCTGAGCGCCGCGAAGGAGATGATGAGGCTCTACCGAGAACGCCACCGCCCGTACCTCGATTACCTTCACTGAGCGGGGCGATGCGTTCGTAGTGGGAAGTTGCGCCCGCAACCTCATTCGGACGGCGGCGCTCCAGCGGGTGCGCCCGGCAGATCGGGCCCCGCCGAGCGTGAGGCCGCCGGGCTGCGCACGGCGCCAGCGAGGTCAGTCTCGGTGACGTTCAAGGGATGGTGACAGGCGGCTTGGTGCCCACCTGGGTACACAGCAAGAGGCGGCTCGACGAGACGGCAGATATCGGTCGCACCCGGGCAACGGGTATGGAACCTGCAGCCTGGCGGCGGCTCGATCGGACTGGGCAGCTCGCCCCGGACGACGTGGCGCGACCGGGAGCGGCTCAGCTCGGGGTCCGGGATCGGGATGGCTGCGAGCAGACTCACCGTGTAGGGATGGATGGGCCGGGTGTAGAGCACCTCCGCCGCCGACAGCTCGACGACCTTGCCGAGGTACATGACCGCGATGCGGTCAGATACGTGGCGCACCACACTCAGGTCGTGGGCCACGAAGATGTAGGACAACCCGAGCTGGTCCTGGAGGTCGTCGAGCAGGTTCACGACCTGGGCCTGGATCGAGACGTCGAGGGCAGATACGGGCTCGTCGAGCACGATCAGCTGCGGATTGACGGCGAGCGCCCGGGCAACTCCGATCCGCTGTCGTTGGCCGCCCGAGAACTCATGGGGGAACCGCGTGGCGTGCTCGGGGTTGAGCCCGACATGGCTGAGCAACTGGCCGACCCGTTCCTCCTTCGAGCCGGCGCCCTGGTTCAAGCGCAGCCCTGCTGCGATGATCTGGTTGACGCGCTTGCGCGGGTTGAGCGACCCACGCGGATCCTGGAAGACGATCTGCATCTTGCTCCGGTACGGCCGCAAGGCCCGGGAACCGAGCGACGTGATGTCCGTTCCCCTGAAGCGGACCGTGCCGGAGGTCGGACGCAACAAGCGGACCACGCATCGGGCGAGCGTCGTCTTGCCGCAGCCTGACTCGCCCACGAGGCCGAGGGTCTCGCCTTGTGCCAAGGTAAGACTGACGTCGTCGACGGCATGCACGTGGCCCCGCTTGCGCCCGCCGGCCGCCACGCGGACGGGGAACAACATCTCGAGATGCTCGAGCTCGAGCAACGGCACGGCGGCCTCACCCGCGGGCGAGCTCACCGGTCGGCGCCGTCCGAAGCGGCCACCGCGGCGCTCGGCACGGGCAGGCCGATCGTGCCGCCGACGAGCCGCCGCCTCCTCGCGACTTCGAGCTCGAGCCAACAGCGGCCCAGGTGCTCAGGGTTCTCGGGCCCGTCGTTCTTGAGCTCGGGCACGGTGCTGCACGCCTCGAAATGCCAGGCGCAGCGCGGCGCAAAGTGGCACCCGGAGGGAGGGTGGAGCAGCGACGGGGGGGAGCCCGGAATGGTCGGCAGGCGGTCGGGGCGGGCTTTGTCCAGGCGGGGCACCGATCCGAGCAGTCCCCAGGTATAGGGGTGGCGCGGGTCGTAGAAGATGTCCGAAAGACTTCCCTGTTCGACTATTCGTCCGGCGTACATGACGATCACCCGGTCGGCGACCTCGGCGATGACGCCGAGATCGTGGGTGATGAGAAGCACCCCGACGCCCATGTCTTTTCGCAGAGTCTCGATCTCGGTCAGTATCTGGGCCTGGGTCGTCACGTCCAACGCGGTGGTGGGTTCGTCAGCGATGAGGATCTCCGGAGAGCAGGACAAGGCCATGGCGATCATGACCCTTTGGCGCATGCCGCCGGAGAACTCGTGCGGGTAACCTCCCGCGCGCTCTCGCGCCCGGGGGATGCCAACCCGGTCGAGCAGATCGATGCAGCGGTCCATGGCCACGTGCCTTTTGACGCGCTCGTGCGCCCGGATCTGCTCGACGATCTGCTCCCCGACGCGTTGCACCGGATTGAGCGCTGTCATCGGGTCCTGGAAGATCATGGCCACCCGCACCCCCCGCACGCGCTCGAGCTGGCGCTCGGTGGCCGTGACGAGGTCGAGCTCGCCGAGCATGACCCGGCCGGAGAAGCTTGCGTTCGGGCCGCGGGTGAGACCCAGAAGCGTCATCGCCGTGACTGACTTGCCCGATCCTGACTCGCCGACGATGCCCAGCAGCTCACCGGCTTGGAGCGAGAACGACACGTCGTCGACGGCATGCACGACGCCCTCCTCGGTGCGGAAGCTCACCTTGAGGTGCTCTACGTCGAGCAGGGCGGTCACAGCGAGCTCGCCACGCGGATGCGTGGGTCCAAAAGGGCGTAGATCACGTCGGCGATGGTCGAGAAGATGACGACGGCGAAGGCGCCGAACATCGTGATGACGAGCACCGGCGGCACGTCTAGGGCGCCGATCGACTGCGCCGCGTAGTTGCCGACGCCGGGCAGGTTGAACACGACCTCGATGATGATGGCCGAGCCCCCGAGCACGGCGGCGACATCCAGCCCACACAGCGAGACGATGGGGGAAATTGAGGTCCTGAGCACGTGGTGGAGGAGCACGCGGCGCCGGGACAGGCCCTTGGCTCTGGCCGTGCGCACGAAGTCTTCGTTGAGTGTGTCGACGACTCTCGACCGCAGCACCTGGGCGTAGATGCCGGTGTAGAGGATGGCGAGGCTGAACCAGGGCATGACGAGATGGTCCGCCCAGCCGAGCGGATCGGAGAGCCCCACGTAGCCACTCGAAGGAAAGACGTGGAACTTGAACGAGAGGAAGTAGATGAGCACGTAGCCGATGACGAAGGAGGGTGCCGAGATGCCGACGAAGTTGAGCACGGTGATCGCCGTGTCGATCCTTCCTCCCGCGTTCAGCCCGGCGACGAGGCCGAAGATAATGCCGAAAAGGGTCCAGAGCACAGCCGCCCCGAGCACGAGCGAGGCGGTGACGGGAAGATCCGCTTTGAGCTGGGAGAGCACGTTTAGGTTCTGGGCGTAAGAGACGATCTTGCCGGTGAAGATCTGTTCCATGGTCCTCAGATACTGGATGTAGATCGGCTTGTTGAAGCCGTAGGCCTTCTCCACCGCCGCAATGTTGGCCGCCGTGGCCGTCCTGCCGGCGATGCGCAGGGCAGGGTTGCCGTTGGGGATGACCTCGAAGATGAGGAAGGTGAGGACGCTCACTGTGAACAGCACCAGGACCGACGAGGCGAGCCGACGGGCGAGGAAGCGCGCCATCAGCGGGTCACCGCGACAGTGCCCCTCGGGTCGAGGGCTTGGCGCAGCCCGTCGCCGAAGATATTGACGCCGAGACAGGCGGCCACGAGCAGGGCCGCGGGGGCGAGAGTCAGATAAGGGGCGACGGTGAATAGCGGCGTGCCAGAGGCGAGCAGGGTGCCCCAGGACGAGGCGGGCGGCTGGACGCCGGCGCCCAGGTAGGAGAGTGCCGCCTCCAGGATTATCGAGTGGGCGAGTTGCAGGGCGGCGAACACGACGATCGTCGAGCTCAGGTTCGGGAGGATCTCGCTCGTCATGATCCGCAGGTTGGAGAACCCGAGGGCGCGGGCCGCCTCGACGAACTCGCGCTCGCGAAGCGCCAGCACCTCGGCTCGGATAGGGCGGGCGACATAGGGGACGTAGACGATCCCGATGATGAAGGTCGGGATGAAGATCGAGCCGCTGTTGAGCACTATCGGGCCGATGCTGATCCCCCCCGTGGCCAGGCTCACGCCGATGGCGATGGCGAGCAGGAGCGCCGGGTAGGCCCAGACGATGTCGAGGATCCTCGAGATCACCCCGTCGACCCAGCCCCGGTAGTAGCCCGAGACGAGGCCGAGGATCGTGGCCAGAACGAGGGTGACAGCCGTCGCCATGGCCCCTATGGCGAGCGAGGTCCGACCGCCGTAGAGGAGCCGGACGGCCAGGTCGCGACCGAACGAGTCGGCCCCGAGGAAGAACCTTGAGTGCCAGGTGGGCCCGATCGGCACGCCAGTCAGCGAGACGACATCTACGGGTTTGCCGTTGATGTTAATTACCTCGGTGATGTGTTGGTCGTTCGGGCCCGTGTGGGCGATGTACCTGGCGTACTCGGGCGCGAGCAGGCAGATGGCGACGACAAGCAGGAACAAGAACCCGAAGAACAGCGCCGTATAGTTGTGCCGGAGCCGTCGCAGCGCCAAGCGGTAGGGGGCGACACCGGCGGCGGTGTAGGGCTCTCCGGTTACGGCAAGGAGCCCTACACCGCCGTCATAGGTGGCGGACACGCAGCTGACGGCCAACGCCGCCGAAATTCATGTTGCGATGTTAGTTACGAGCTCTTCAGCTCGAAGGTCGACCAGTCGTCGCCGAACACGGGCTGGAACACGGCCGTGGCGAAGTCGACTCGGTCGGACAAGAAGAAGGGGCTCACCTCGTAGCCGAAGTTGATCTGGTAGTCCTTGCTATCGACGTACTTCTCCAGGGCCTGCCACTGCGAGGCGACACTGGGAAGGTCGCTCGACTGCACCTTGTCGAGGCGGATGATCGTCGACTGGATGTGCGGGTCGTCGATGTAGCCCAGGTTCAAGTTGTTGACCGGCTCGATCGAGCGGGCGTCGAGGACGAGATAGAAGTCGCCCGGGTTCGGGTAGTCCTGTGACCACTCGCCCCAGCCGGCCTGTGGGTCGACCTTGGCCGACCCGATCGTCGGGTCGAACACGCCGCTGTTGATCACCTTGAGCGTGGACTTGAGTCCGATGGCGTTCAGCTGGGCGTTGAGGTAGGTGCCGAAGGCCTGGAAGGGTTCCCGGTTCTCGGTCCAGACCGAAACCGGTGCCCCGACGAGATTCGCCCTCTTCACGAGCTTCTGGGCGAGAGCGACGTCGGCGGACGATCCGAGCGAGCTGGCGCTGTAGGACCCGTTGCCGCTCGGGGCGCCGAGGGGGCACGGGCCTGAAGCGGCACCGACGATGCTCGGGGGCAGGTAGTAGCAAGTCGGAGTGATCTGGCCGCTGGCGAGGCGCTGGAGGGCAACTCTGCTCACCGCCAGGTTGGCCGCCTCGCGCACGAGAACGTTGTTGAACGGGGCGATGTGGACATTGAGCCAAAAGTAGTCCGTCGCCGCCAGCGTCTCGGGCGTGTAGCGGTTCTTGGCCTGCGACTCCACCTGGGCGACGTAGGCCGGCGGGAGCACGTCACCCCAGTCGAACTCGTCGCTCGTATTGTCGAGGACGTCCTGGGCCTCGGTGTTGGCGTTGGTCTGGATCGTGACCTGGACGGCGTCGACGTAGCCGGTCGGGATGCCCGGGATGTGGAAGCCAGCGAAGAGCGGGTTCTTCTTGAGGGTGAACGACACGTTCGGTTTCACGCTCGTGATCTCATAGGCCCCGACTCCGGGCGGGGGCGAGGTCGACTGGGCGGTCATCGCCGTACCCGTCGGCACGAGGCCCGACGAGGGGAAGGCGAGGACGTTGTCGAAGGCGCCGTAGGGGGCGAGCAGGTGGATGACGATCTGGCCCGTGGCGTCATTGGTGACGATGCCGCTGATCGTTTTGGACTTGCCCGCCTGGTAGGCGGCCGCCCCGACGATGTTGCTCGTGTAGAACGAGTCACCACCCCATCCGACCTTGAGGTCGCGTTCGATCGTGTACGTGAAGTCCGACGCCTTGACGGCGACGCCGTTGGAGTACTTGAGGCCCTTGCGCAACGTCGCCGTGTAGGTCGTGCCGCCGTCGGACACTGCCGGCAATGCTGTGGCGAGCCCGGGGATGAGGGTGTCTCCCGCGAGGCCGCTCTTGTGGGCGTAGGTGACGAGCGGGGTGTAGACGAGCCAGTCGGCCTCCTGCGACTCGCTCGAATAGCCCGACTGCGGGTCGAGCGACTCGGGCGGGCTCCCCATGCTGACCTGGAGCGTCCCCCCCGGGGCGTAGCCACCGCTGGCGTGTCCGGCGCTTACGGAGCTGTTGGCGGAAGCTCCGGCACTGACGGTGCCGAGAGCCACGACAACTGTGGCCAGTGAAACCCCGACCGCGCCGAGAAACGCCAGTCGATTGTTACGTCTCATTTTTTTTCCTCCCTTGTGGTTTGTATTGTCGTTAGGCCCTTGGCGCCGCATCAGGGCGCCCCGCCTGCCTCGTCGTCCAGGCGGGCGAAAAGGTCGGTCTCCTCCAGCGCAGTGCCGCGGCCCTGGGGGGTGAGGTCACGGGCCAAGGTGTACTCGTCGATCCCGTAAACGTCGGCGACGGCGTCGGGTGCAATCGACAGTGTCTTTTTCAACCCGGGTTTCAGCTGGCAGTGGTGCGCGCTCATTGCCTCGATCCATTTGTGGGCGAACCGGGCGACGTTGACTCTGGTTGTGACCAGGCCCTCTTCGGGAGCGAGCTCGGGGTCCCCCCGCCCTTGCAGGCCTCCGCCCTCGCGGGCCGTGAAGGGCGCAGGCAATCCGAGCGCCACGTACCTCTCGTTGATCGTCCGGCGTCGTTCCCGGGAGGTAAAGGTGTAGTAGAGCTTTAGAGGTTGCCACACAGGTCCTGCCTCCGGGTAGGCGGCCGGGTCGCCGGCGGCGTCGAAGGCCTGCAAGGCCACCTCGTGCGCCCGCAGATGGTCGGGGTGTGGGTAGACGCGCTGGTCTTCGGGATAAGTGACGACGACTTGAGGTCGTTCTCGCCTGATCACCTCGACGACGCGGCCCACCGGTCCCTCGAGCGGGACTCGGGCGAAGCAGGTCGGGGAGCGCTCCGTGAGGCCCACCGAGCCGGAATCGGGATAGTCCAGCATGACGACCGCGTCGTAACCCACGATGCCGGCCGCCTCCTTCAACTCGAGACGCCGGATCTGGGCGATGTTCGTACGGTCGCCTACCTGGCCGACTTCCGGGTTGAGGATGCGCCCACTTCCTCCGTCCGTGCAACAGACGAGGACTGTGCGGACGCCCTCGTGGTGGTAGCGGGCCACGCTGGCGGCGCCGAACTCCGATTCATCGTCGGGGTGGGCGTGAACCGTCAGCAAGCACCTGCGCCTCGCCACGTCGTTAGGAGCGCGAGGGGGCGTCAGCGCTGAAGGTGTGGTTGTAATGCCCATTATGGCTCCGATAATAGACGACGTTGACGATAAACATGATGGACATACATAGCTTTTGTGCTCGGCCCCTCCGGTCGGCGATGGTTTCGCTGCGGAAGCCCCCAGCCTTCGCCGCCTAACGACTCCGCACGCCAAACTAGGCGCCTGACAGCCCATGTCGATCGCGCCGAGCCCGCGTGGCTGCGTGCGGGAGGCGGTCCAGGTGTCTCCCACGACCTAATACTGAGCGTGTCTACGTAATAAAGGCGGCTCAAGCAGGTATTCTTCGTGGCCGATACAACCAGCGTGAAGGGGCCCACGACTGACGGGGGTCAGTCCCCGACCGTCTCCGAACCGCCGACGGCGCTTTCGTCGCGTCAGGGCGCGTTTGCAAGCGGCATTCCCCGCCCGGAATGGTGCTTGCAGGGCCTCATCCTCGCCCTCGTGATCGCCTACGGGGTGTCCGACATCGTCGTGCACCGACCGCCGAGCGGCTACAACACGATCTGGGACGGTTGGATCTACAACATCGCCCAATCGCTACCGGTCATCCCCGTCCTGTTGCGCGTCAGGCGCTCCTCCGAGCTGCGATCGGCATGGGTGGCGATCGCGATAGGGATCACCTTGATCACCGTCGGCAACCTCGTCTACACCTACCACGACCAGAACCT
>Ga0187867_10002971_pt1 | contig 13737 bp, 9 predicted proteins | sample June2016WEW_13_1_FD_132976 | JGI IMG/M metagenome (GOLD analysis project Ga0187867, IMG submission 132976) | Peatland microbial communities from SPRUCE experiment site at the Marcell Experimental Forest, Minnesota, USA - June2016WEW_13_10 | ecosystem: Environmental > Terrestrial > Soil >... | reverse complement strand
GTAGAAACAGATGGCGTCGGTGGACACGACGGCGGGCCCGGACGCTTTGCCCGGCGACGCGCCGCGGCAAGCTAAGACTAAGGCTTCCCCGGTCCTCACGAGATCTCTCCTTTGATCGCCGCCTCGACGCAGTCGCCCACGCTGCGCAGGGCGAACTCCATGTCCCGGCGCTTGGCGTAATAGGCGCCCTTGAGCGAGTCGGTGACTCCCCTCTTTCCTGCCAGGTGCTTCCAGACCACCTGATCGATACAGGTGTCGGGGACGAGATGCCCCCCGGCCTTCTCGATCAGCTCTGCGACGCCCATGCGGCGGGCGATCTCAAGGGCGCTGAAGGAGGTCATGACCCAGAACTCGGCTTTGAACTGGCGACCATCGATCCTCTCGGCGATGGCGCGCAGCTGGTCGAGGCAAAGGTGAGGGCAGCCGAGCAGCGCGAAGTCGACCGGGCCACCTTGCGCCGAGAGCAGGCGGTGCTGTTCGGCGAGGTCGTCCGCCGTGATGACGACGCTTTCTCCGGGGGGACCCTCGTGAAAGGCGGCCTCGAGCGTGGGCGCCTCAGGCGTGACCCCGACTATGTGGTACATCGGGACGTTGCCACCCGTGTTCAGCTCGGCACCGAGATTCATGAGCGCCTCCGGGCTCACGTTCACAGGTATGCCGGTGAACGCGGGGATGAAGGCGGTCTGCAGACCTGTCTTGCGGGGTACCGCGTATCCGAGCAGGTGGTAGTCGAATTCGTCGGTGAGCGTGGGCTCGACATGGACGTGCACCTGAGCCCTGCGGTTCTCCTCGAGCAGCAGGCCGTAGACCGGTACCCGGCCGGTCACGGCCGCGCACAGGGCCGACTGGGCGGACTCGCGGTTGGTGCGCGCTCCGTAGACCGAGTTCATGTACGGAGTGGCACTCGACTCCGAGTAAGCCGTGACCTCGCCAAAGCGCGGGACGTTGCCTTGTAGGTACGGTGTGCAGTCATAGGTCAGCTGCGCTCCTAGGGCGCGGTAGGCGGCCTCGGTCCGTTCCATCGAGGACATGTCGTCCGGGGTCAGCCCGGGCACGTGCCTGAAGAACTCGAGGCAGAAACCCGGGTTGACCGTCGGTGGTACTCGGCAGACGGCGCCTCCCGCCACGAGCCGCTCCGCGAACCAGATGTCCGCGTCCTGGTTGCTCAATGCGACATGGGCGCGGGAGATGTCGCACATCTGCTCGGCGTCAAAGGCGCGACCGATGGCGACGAGGACCTGCATGGCCAGGGCGACACCTTCGCCGTGGGCTCCGTCGAGCATCTCCTCGTCCTGTTCGGTGAGCTTCATGTCGACATCTCCGCCTCCGCCTTGGCGTACTCGAGCATCGGGACTCTGAGCCCATGGGCCGCGGCCACCTGCTCGGCCTCCAGATAGCCGGCGTCGACATGGCGGATAACGCCGCTGCCGGGGTCGTTGCTGAGCACACGCTCAAGCTTTTGGGCAGCAAGTGCCGTGCCGTCTGCGACCGTCACCTGCCCGGCATGGATGGAGCGTCCTATCCCGACGCCTCCCCCGTGATGTATGGAAACCCACGAAGCACCGGAGGCGGTGTTCAACAACGCGTTGAGTAGCGGCCAGTCGGCGATGGCGTCCGAGCCGTCACGCATACCCTCGGTCTCCCGGTAGGGCGAGGCGACCGACCCGCAGTCCAGGTGGTCGCGGCCTATCACTATCGGAGCCTGCAGCGTTCCGTTCGCCACCATCTCGTTAAAGCGCAGGCCGAGACGGTCACGCTCCCCGTAGCCGAGCCAGCAGATACGCGCCGGCAAGCCCTGGAAGTGCACGCGTTCCCCGGCCATCTTGATCCACCGCGCCAAGGACTCGTTCTCCGGGAACTCGGCGAGCACCGCCTTGTCCGTCTCTGCGATGTCGCGCGCATCGCCCGAAAGCGCCACCCAGCGGAACGGTCCTTTGCCCTGGCAAAAAAGCGGCCGGATGTAGGCAGGGACGAAGCCGGGAAAGTCGAAGGCGCGTTCGTAGCCGCCCGTCCTCGCCTCGGCGCGGATCGAGTTGCCGTAGTCGAACACCTCGGCCCCGGCGTCGAGGAAACCGACCATCGCCTCGACGTGGCGGGCCATCGACTCGCGCGCCATCTTCGTGAGCCCGTCGGGGTCCTTCACCCTGAGGTCGGCCATCTCGTCCACGCTCACGCCGATCGGGACGTACATCAAAGGGTCGTGCGCCGAGGTCTGGTCGGTGACGACGTCTATCTCGGCCCCGACGGCGAGCAGGTAGGGCACCACCTCGGCGGCGTTTCCGAGGATGCCGATCGACAGTGCCTGGCCGCCGCGTCTGGCCTCGATGGCCCGTGTCAGGGCGTCGTCCACGTCGCTTGCGAGCACGTCGAGATAGCCGGAGTCCAGACGCCGTTGGATCCGCGAGGGATCGACCTCGACGCAAAGGGCGACGCCGCCGTTCATCGTGACCGCCATGGGCTGGGCACCACCCATCCCCCCGAGACCAGCCGTGAGGGTGATCGTCCCGGTGAGGCTGCCCCCGTGACGCTTCTCGCCGATGGCGGCGAAGGTCTCATAGGTTCCCTGCAAGATGCCTTGGGTCCCTATGTAGATCCAAGATCCCGCCGTCATCTGGCCGAACATTGTGAGCCCGAGGGCGTCCAGCCGGCGGAATTCCTCCCAATTCGCCCACTCCGGCACGATGTTGGCATTGGCGATCAGCACGCGGGGTGCCCACTCGTGGGTGCGGAAGATGCCGACCGGCTTACCGGACTGGACGAGCAGGGTCTCTTCAGGCCCCAGATCGCGCAGGCTCGCCACGATGGCGTCGAAGGCGGCCCAGCTGCGGGCCGCCTTTCCTCCCCCCCCGTAGACGATCAGCTGGTCGGGGTGCTCGGCGATATCGGGATCCAGGTTGTTCATCAACATGCGCATGGCCGCTTCCTGCGGCCAGCCCTTGCAAGAGAGCTGGCTGCCGTGCGGGGCGTGCACTGGGCGTGGTCCACTGGTCATCTCGTCACCGTCCTGAGGTCTCGACCGAAGGTGCGGCCTCTGGGGCCGCCGCAGTCGAGTCCTGCGCCGGCGGCATCACGTCCACCCCAATGTGAAACACGTAGTACAGGCCGCTCGCCACGATGAGGCCGAGGATCCACGAGATGTCGCCGCCGCCGAGGTGCGAGACCATCGGTCCGGCGTAGAACGTCGTGTTCATGAATGGGATCTCGACCCCGATGGCGATCAAGTAGGCCGCCATGGTCCGCCAGTCGACCCGACCGTAGATCCCGTCGGGGGTGAAGATCGACTTGATGTCGTAGCGCTCCTTGCGGACGAAATAGAAGTCCGTCAGGTTGATCGCGGTCCAGGGGATCAAGAAGTAGGCCAAAAAGAGGATGAAGTTCTCGAAGTTGTTCAAGAAGTTCGACGTGGCAGCTATCGCCAGCACCGTGCCCACGACTGCGGCAGTGAGCACGAACGCTGCCCTCGCCCCGCGGCTCACCTGCATCCGGCGCAGCGCCGTGATGGTCGTCGTGGACGACATGAATATCCCGTAGAGGTTGAGCACGTTGGCAGCGACGATGCCGCCGATGATGATCAGGGCGATCAACCAACCTGTGTGGCTGTTGCCGAGACCGGTGAAGAAGGTCACGCTCCCATTGCCGAACAATTTGGGCGCCACGGCAATCGCAATGGCGCCGAAGCCCATCAACCAGTAGGAGCCGATGACCGAGCCGGCGGCAGTCCACCAGAAGGTGGAAGACATCTTCGTGTTCTCGGGCAAGTAGCGGCTGTAGTCGGCCACGTAGGGGGCGTAGGTGATCTGCCAGGTGGCGGCGAGCGTGATGCCGAGCAGGAAAGTGCCGTAGGGAACACTTCCGGAGTGCCATACGGCGCTGATGTGGTGGAGGGTCAGCAACCGGATCGTGAGGTACACGAATCCGAGGCCACTGACGAGGCTCACCCAGCGCTCGTACTGGTGGATCATCCGGTAGCCGTAGATCGCCAGCACGGCGCATATGGCGGACACAATCACCGTGGCGAGCTTGGCGTTGATGCCCCACCAAGCCGCCAGGGCCGCCCCGCCCAGGATCGCGCTGGCGGCGAAGTAGCCGATGTACATCAAAAGCACGAGTACCAACGGGACGATGGCCCCGTAAAAGCCGAACTGAGCCCGGCTCTGGATCATCTGGGGAATGCCGAGCTTGGGGCCTTGGGCGGAGTGAGCAGCCATAAAGGTGACGCCGAACAGGTTGCCGATGGCCAGGGCGAGCAAGGCCCAGGGCAACGAGAGCCCGATCACGACGGCGATGGCACCAGTCGCGGCCGCGGTCACCTGCATGTTCGCCCCGAACCAGATGAAGAACAGCCTGTGGGGCGAGCCGTGCCGCTCCGCGGCGGGGATGTAGTCGATCGAACGACGCTCGATCTGCAGGCTGCTCGTATAGCTCTCCTGAGTGCCCATTCGCACCGCCTCCTGAGTTAGAAGCCAGACGCGGCGAGACAGGAGGGTCAAATGTTCATTTTCGCCCGCGTGCCTACCCAACGGAGGGTCATGGGTCTCATGTGTCCCGGCACCTCACCTATGCCCTGGGGACCAGGGACCTTCGCCGCTATTTGTGAAATTGCAAGGGATCACACGTGCGAGTTTCGTTGTAGCAGATCGCAGCCACAAGCACAAGCACGCGTGGCACCGCCGCCGGCGCGCTTTTTGGGTGGCGTGTGGTCCCTCCCGGCCTGGGACGAGCCCGCCCTCTGGCTCGCAATCTGACCCCGGGGGTACTCGTTCTTTCTGCAGCTTTGCGAACGCGCACCCATAAAGCGGAGCCTTCTAGTGAGCGAGCGCGTAACCGGCGACACGCGACTTTTGGCACCTCAAGTTGGTGACCTTCTCAATCGCGGCGTGGCGGGAGTCGATAATTGATCGAACTTGCCAGCTCAGGCCCAAGAGAGGAAAACGAGTGACGATTCCGGGGTTGTGCCGTTGGTCGAAATGGGGCACCGGCTGGGCAGGCCCACGCCCACGGGGCCGGCATGCTGGCCGAGTTTGACCTGGCCAACTCGTCCGAGATGAGCCCCGCGGCACCATGACCGTTCGCCCGCCACGGTCCCCGAGCACCGAGTACATCGCCAGAGGCGTCGCGTCTGTTCTGATCGTCGGCTTTTTCGTCTGGGAGTTCGTCACGCTCCCGGCCGCCGTGCACGAAGCGCTGGCGGTCTCGCTCGTAGGTGGTGTCGCAGTCGTGATCTGCCTGTGGACCGCTGCGTTCGTACAGCGAACCTCGTCCAAGCCTCTTGGCCAGGCGACCCCCAGCCCGAGCGCGCTCGCCATGAGGCGCAGGCGCCTCGACCCGCGACGCTTGCCGATCGGAGGCTTCCTGGCTGCTGCTGTGGTCCTGTTCGCCATACCTCTCACTGCCCTGTTTTGGATTCTCAAGTACTCCAAGGGCCTTGGCGGCGCGGTCGACCTCAAGTGGTTCTTCCTCATCGTGCTCGCCCTCGTCGGTGGGGCGGCACTTCTTTGGATGATCCTTTGTGGATTCCTCGCCGACGTCGTCTTCCAGCAGAAGCTGACGGCCTCTTCGACCACAGCGTGGCCGAGGCGACGGATGGACCGATCGACAGCCGGCGACTGGGATGCAAGGTGGCTGCCGGATGGAGATCCGTCGGACGCGCTAGCTCTCATCGACAGCGCAGCGCTTGCTGCACTCTTGGTGGACCGCTTGCGGGTCGCCCTCGCACCAGAGTTCGAGGTCGTTCGGTCGGTCGACAATTCGATCCTTGTCAAGCACCCGGAAGGTGAACGGGCCATCTCTTTGCGCCTCGCACGGTTTCGTCTCGACTCGCCGCCAAGAGCGGTCGCGCTCGCGAGCCAGCAGGTGCTGAGCGAGGTGCAGCGGTTCGTGTCGGAGAGGCTCGGGCACGACTGGCCCGCCAGACCGGGGGCAGTCGACCTGCGGCTACTTCTTTATCACGCGCCCGCCCGCTCGAGGGTCACGTCCGCTGACGGGCTCGTGCAGCTGACGTGGCAGGACAGCGTAGGTGTCGTGATGGCGCTCGAGCCGTTCCCCCTCAAAGACGTCCTTGCCGAAGAACCCGACAACTAGACCCAAGGGGACCTGAGGAGAATCTGCCTCTCTGACCGTTGCTCAGCACGAGGCTGATCGGCCTTTGCCCTGCTGGTGCCAGGCTCCCAAAGTGTCGGGGATGCGCTTGACTAGGGCGGCCGTGGTCGTAGGCAGCCCGAAGGCAGGTTCAGGGACCTTGCGCGTAGCGCTCGCGGCAGCAAGTGCGCTCGGGACGACTGGGAAGAGCTTCCCCGACCAAGTCGTGATCGACCTGACGGAGATTGCTCCCGAGGTGGGCCGAGACCGTCCGCCCCCGAACGAAGCGCACTGGCTGGAAGGCCGTGGGACGATAGAGACAGTGCGTGGCTGGCGAATACTCGCTTACGTGTCGCTCATTTTTGTCGCCGTGGCGTGCACCACCTCGGCGAAGAGCTCGGGATCCGGCGGGACGACCTCGCCGCCGCAGCACGCGATTGACAGTCGCTATCCGCCTGTGCCCGTCGGCTCGCCACGTGGCTGCGTAGGCCGCGGGCCCACAGGGACGACGGCCGCGCAGGCGGCGAGCATCACGAGCCGCGTGGATGTACTCGCTCGAGGTCAGCTGCAGATGACGGTCACCTGTCCGGGTGGCCCGGTACTCATAGGACTGGATGCTGGCGAGGAACAGCTGGCACACCGGCTGCTGGCTCAGTTCGGACGCAATCTGGCCGTCACTGTTGGCCTCACGAACTACGACGGCTCTCCCGGTCGGAGCCCACGTTGCGGAAGGCTCGCCCCGTCGGCGCCCCTCCCGACCGGACTCCATCTGTCCCTTCGCCTGGCGCAGCGATCTGTTCGTTCGGCTGCGAGTTTTTCCGCGAGCGTCGTCGTCAGTGAGCGTGGCCCGACCAGCTTTACAATCATCACCGGAAAACCTCTCGAAGCCGTGCTCGTGCGACTCGGAACCCTGCAGGTGGTCGGAATTTACGACGGTGCGATCGCCGGAACCGGCTATGGACTGCACCTCGGCGCCGGCCAGTCCTCGACGATGCCCGCCATCGGAGGTACGGCGCGCTGCGACGGCGGGCTCGGATCTGCGCTTCCCCCGGGCACCTACTGGGTCATCGTCCGGTTGGCCCCCGAGGGACGGAGCCCGTCTCCTTCCTACCTGACGCCCGCAGTGCCCCTCCGGGTCACGCCATCATGACTGGCACAACACGGGCTCGCTCCTGTGGGTCGTCGTAATCATTGTGTTACGGCGTCGCGTCGCCGCATGACGAAAAATGTTACGAGGAGCGCTCGGCTACCACCAGCCACCAGTTTCCTCCAGGGCTGGCGAGCTTGCTCGCGATCGGACCTGAATCGCCAGCTCCAACCCGCCTGAACAGCACCTTTATCGGCGCTGCTGGGCCCTCGAGCCTTCCAGGCTACCTGGAGGAGACGCCTCAGCGAGCTGCCGGGATAGGGGCACTCCGAGTGTCATAAAGTGACGGTAATGTTGCAGAGTTGACAAAAATATTGCGAAAGCATTACACTGGATGGCATGAGACGACACCTAACCAAAGCAACAGCCATATCCCTGATCGCCGCGGCAGGCATTTTCGTCGTTAGTGCCTCTTCGGCGCAGGCTCAGGCTCTGTTGCCCAGCAGCACGACAAAGTTCCAGCAAGCGCAGTTGACGCTGGAACACCAGATCATCGCCCGACAGGTCCAACTGGCCCTGCTCGGCACCGAGGTAGCCAACGCTGCCAACGTGACTACCTCGGACCGGTCAGCCTTGTCCACCATCATCACGAACGAGCAAGGAGCGCTCGGCACCGACGCCACTAACGCGGCGGCGGCGACGACTTTCGCTGAGCTCCAAGCCATCGGCAAAGCCGTCACTGGGGACGAGCGAGTGTATGCCGTGGTCACCGGCCAGGTAAACCTCGTGATCGGTGCCGACAACGACACCGTCACCGAGGCCGGCTACACGTCCCTCGCCACCGAGATCGGACCGTTGGTCACCGAGCTCGGCTCGACGCGGGCCACTGCCCTGCTCGCCGATATCACCTCCCGGGTGACAGCCGCCACCTCGTTGACCACTGGCGTATCGGCTGAGGCCCTGGCTCTCACTCCGGCGGGCTACCCGGGCAACCAGAGCCAGATCAAGACCTGGACCTACCAGCTAAACGAGGTCGGACGTGACCTCGGCTATGCCAAGAGCGACGTCAAGGCCATCGAGGCCATCGCATTGGGGATCCACAAGATCCACGTCCCCAAGCCGATTCCTGTCACGGCCGTTACGTCGTCCGTGTCGTTCCAGCAAGCGCAGTTGGCGCTGGAACACCGGATCCTCGCCCGTCAGGTCCAACTGGCCCTGCTCGGGACAGAGGTCGCCGACGCCGCCAACGTGACCACCTCGGACCGCACGGCGCTGTCCACCGTCATCACGAACGAGCAGGCAGCCCTCAGCACCGACGCCACCAACGCCGCCGCAGCGACGAGTTTCGCTGAGCTCAAGGCCATTCAAACTGCCATGATCCAGGACGAGAGGGTGTACCTGGTTGTCACCGCCCAGGTGAACCTCGTGCTCGCGGCCGACAACGACACCGTCGTCGAAGGTGGCTACACCGCCCTCGCCACCGAGCTCGGACCGTTGGTCAGCGAGCTCGGCTCCACCAATGCCAATACTCTCCTCGCCGACATCACCTCTCAGGTGACAGCCGCCACGTCGTTGACCAACGGCGTGTCAGCTGAGGCCCTTGCACTCACTCCGGCGGGCTATCCCGGCAACGAGAGCCAGATCAAGACCTGGAGCTACCAGCTCAACCAGGTCGCACGCGATCTCGCAAAGGCAAGGAACGACGTCAAGTTCATCGAGGACATCGCCCTTAGCACGCACAAGATCCACTTCCTGAAGCCTGTCTCGATGTCCACGACGACAACGACGACCACCAGCTAAGTCAACCCTCGTCGGCGGGGACCCGACGAGTGAGCAACAAGATGCCCCCCACCGGTACGGGGTGGGGGGCATCTTGCCGTCCTGGCCTGGTTTGTTCCTGCAGGCCTCGGTCCATCGACTCGGGCGGTGAGCGTTGCGCCTGGTGAGATGATGGGCTCGGTGCACAAGCCCTGCGCGGCGACGATTGTGACCTTGGCGCTGATAATCGCCGGCTGCAGCGCCGCTTCACAGGACCCGTGCGCCGGCCAGTGCCGAGCACCTTACGAGCTGTTCGTCGGCTTCCGTTCAGCCCTGCCACCGTCTCGCTCCGTCCAAGTGCTCAGTAAGTGCGAGCACGTACCCGGCGTGCTGCGCGTGAGCTTCGACCGCAGGGACGGACACGGAATCGTTTGGACGACGTTTTTCGGCCCGGAGTCCCGGTCCAAGAACCTTCCCCTTCAGGCTTGCCTGAGAAACCTGCCATCGGTTTCATGGCAAATCTGGCCCGACTGAAGCGGCCAGTTTCGCTCGGTCCTCACGGGCTTTTCCCCTCTTGGCTACGCGGCAAGGCTCCCACGACGGGCGCCGTGGGAGCCTGACCGAATCACGTGGCGTGCTTAGTAGTGCAGGCCCTTAGAAGGGTTCCGGAGTGCTTCTAGACCGGATCTCGCTCGTCGGGCGGTAAGAAGTCGGGATGTGTGCTCGGTGCCAGTCCTGGGTCGGGCGGGGTATCTTCGCCGATGCCCGCCAGCACGAGGGCCCGTTCCATGAGCTCGGCTTCCTCGGCACTGACTCCTTCGGGGAAGGCCTCCTCGTCGTGGATCGCCATGTCGCCGACCTTGAGGATCTCGTCGCTGTAGCGGGCGCCTCTCAACACGGCGCTAATCAGCTTCATCAAGATGTAGGTCACGAGCGCGGACCAGAAGATGACCCATAACGCAGCCCGGAATTGCTCCCAAAGCTGGTGGGCCGAACCGGTGTACATGAGGCCGGCCACCGAGAAGGGAACGCACGCCGCGTGGGCGGCGACATATGTCGATTGCGAGGTGTTGACGACTTGTCCGGCGGCGTTCAGGTGACCACAGCCGTACTCGATCATGTTCGGGTCACCGAAGATGCCGAGGAGCATGCCGCCGGTGAACCCGGCTATGCCGTGCGTGTACACGACACCGAGGGCGTCGTCGACCTTCGAGAATGGCCTCACCTTGGAGAGGTAGTTCCAGGCCACCCACACGACCGTGGTGGCGATGAGCCCGACGTAGATGGCACCCCGGCCGTTGACCCAACCGGCGCACGGTGTGATCGCGACCAAGCCGCATATCATGCCGTTCACGCCCCCGAGGAACGTCGGCTTTTTCGCTTTGGAGAGGAAGCCGTCTAGGGCCATCCAGGTCAGCACCCCGACGGCCGTCGCGAGGTTGGTGTTGATCACCGCCGCTGCCATGCTGGCGCCGGCGTAGTAGGGGTCCCCGCCGTTGAAGCCGTTCCAGCCGAGCCACAAGATGCCGGCCCCGACTCCCGCCATGACGAGGTTGTTGGGTATCGCGTGCGTTCGGTCCCGCAAGAGCCTGGGACCGAGGACCCACGCCGCCACGAAGCCCGAGACACCTGCGGACATGTGGATGACATAGCCCCCGGAGAAGTCCAGCGCCCCCTCTTGGGCCAGGTAGCCGCCGCCCCACAACATGAACGCGTCCACGCCGTAGACGAAGGTCGACCACAGCGGCACGAGGAGACACCAGGCGCTGAACTTGATCCGGCCGAGCACGCTTCCCAGGAATAAAAGAGGAGTGATGGCGGCGAAGACGAACTGGAAGTAGGCGAGCGAAGAGGTGGGAAAGTGGAACGGGACGGCGGTGTTGGCCGCCGAGACGGCTTGGCCTTGCTCGCCGACGCTGCTGGTGATGCCGCCCGGTTTGCCGACGAAGTTCTCGAAGAAGTGCTTCACCCACCCGACGCCGGAGAGCTGAGTCTGTATGCCGTTTCTGACGCCTCCACCAATCGAAGTGGCCCCGAAGCCCATCTTGTACGACCAAAGCACCCAGGCGACGAGAACGAGCGAGAACCCGGCGAACATCATTGCCATGACGTTCACGGCCCACTTCTTCTGCACGGTCGAGGCGTACAGGACCGCCAGAGCAGGAAGGCTCATCAGGCCGACGAAGGTTGCGGCAGTTATCTGCCACGTATTGTCGCCCGGATTCAGCCAACTCGGATACGGAACAGGGACTGTCGCTAACAACTCATGCACGGCCCGAGTGCTCCTCTCATAGTCAATGCGTACCCACTGGCCCGCCGCCCCGGAGGTGCCAACCGGGTGCGGCAATATAAAGGCAGTGGCCCGCCATGTCGCTAGCAAGCATGCAGATGAAGGGTTTCCTCCCTGTCACATCCCGGTTAACTGTGTGTGAACTGCTGCGAGGACCAGGTGCTTGCCGGGTGAGCGGCGCCGCGGACCGCCAGGGGGGCGCGAGGTCCCGCGATGCAACCTCGCCGCTCTAAGCGCCAGAGCACCGGGACCCCAGCTATGGCGAACGGGCACGACCGCTACGATCTCCGGATCGCCTAGCACCGCGGCGCGGTGACGAACGAAGGTGTCGAGATGCACTGGCCAACAGCGGCAGTGGAGCGTACAGCTCCGTACGGAGAGGCCTCTGGGACAAGGAGGTGACGTCGCGCGCCGTCGGCATGACCGACAAGCCAGTCACGACTCTTCGCGGGGCCACCGTCGAGGTGGACGCCCGCCACGCACGGACGGTCCTAATGGCGATCTGCCTCTTGGCGCTCGCCGCGTCCACCATCGTCCTGTTCATCTCTGGAATGGACAAGAACGCCCAGATCAATCGGCTGCGCCAACAAGGCGTCCCGCTCGAGGTCACCGTTTCCACCTGCCTCGGCCTCATGGGCGGCAGTGGGAGCAATCTGGCGGGCTACGACTGCACGGCGAGCTTCACGCTCAACGGTCACCGCTACAGCGACTCCCTGCCGGGCAACGCCCTCGTCACTCCGGGAACGAGGCTACGGGCGGTCGTCGTCCCGTCTGACCCGGCGCTCCTCTCCACGCCTCGGGCCATGGCCACCCAGCACAGCTCGTGGAGGGTGTTCATTCTTCCGAGCGTGCTCGTGGTCGCCCTCGGGCTTCTCCTTGTCGTTGCCTTCCTGAAGCGGGCGGACTTGCGGGCTGCGCCAAGTCGGATCCCCTAGGCACCGGTCGTGGACGAACACGGGGCATCTCGCCTCCCGCTTAGGAGGCGAGGGTCAGGACTAGCGCGGCGGCGTGTAACGCTTGTTGGGCTTGGGAGGTGGCCTCTTCGAGGCGGCACGGCTTCCTGGTCGGCTCGCGGCGGCGCCAAGGCTGGCTTCGGTGGCCTCGCGCAGATCGCGCTGCAACCGGTAGGCCCGCACCAAGAGCCAGGCGGCGAACATGATGAATGGGACTCCGAAGCCCCAATAGTGCAGGTTGAACACGGCGAGACCATAGAGCGCCGTCACGATGCCGAGGTACAGGCGTTTGCGCCACATCGCGGTCACGAGCATCAAGACCGACAGGAGCAGGATCACCCCGCCCAGGTCGTGGTAGAGCGACAGGCTCACATGGAGCGTGTTGATCTGGCCGTTCTTCAGTCGAGCGGGCGGGTCGTTGTCGATGAGGGCACTGATGACGAGGATCCCGATAGCTGCGGCGAGCGGCGCTGCCACCAGCCCGATGAACCGCTCCTTGTCGTTGGCTGACCTGACCTGCGCCTCCAGCTCCTCGATGCCCGCGAGGGGCACCGAGGACGGGGGCGAGGAGACCGGGTCCCCTGCCGGCTTGAGTACGAGATTGCGCAGACGCTCGCCGAGGGGCGACCTGGCCGAATCGCCCTTCTGGCCTCGCAGCCGGCGGTGCCCGAGGCTCAGCTGGGGCGCGTCGGCGCCATCGAAGTCGTCTTCGTCCTTACCTGCGCGCATCGAGGCACGATAGCGTGGCCCGCCTGCCCCAAGCGATCGCGACTAGCCACCCGATGTCGTGGAAGGCACCGGCGCGACGGTCTTGAGGGCGGCCACCAGCTTGGCTCCGTCAATGGTGCCGAGGCCGGTTACGAGGTTGTAGCCGGGCGTCGCGACCCAACCGGGAACGGTCACGTCAGTCCCGCCTTGAAGGAAACTCACCGTGTTGTCGCCGGTTGTGATGCCCTCGATGCCGACGTCATGCTTAAGGGTGGCCTTCGCGGCGAGCGAGTAGAGATACGGGTTCAGAAAGCCGATGTGCCTACCGAGGACCTGGTCGGTCACCGCTACCACGCCTGCAAATAGCGGCGACGCCTCGCTCGTGCCGCCAATCGGGTAATAACCCTTTTGCGAACCGGGGAAGCTCAAGTAAACGACCGCGCCCCCGTCGACTGCCGCACTGAGCGAGATGTCTGGAATAACCCGGTGCACCCCGGCTACAGCCTTGACGCCGTTCTGGTAGGTGGGTCGGTTGAAGATGATCGAGCGACCTCCCCCACCCGCCGCCGGGCTCCCGAGGAAGTTCGTGTCGTTCCAGGCGTTGTCGGGGAGCAAGCGCTGGCCGGCGAGGTTCAGGTGCAACTGCGTACCGCCGACGGCGGTGACGAGCGGGTCGCTGGCGGGCCAGTTGATGGCGGGCGTGGTCGAGTACTTCGTGCCTGCGGCGTTGACCGGTTCGGTCGAACCGTCGTCACCAGTCGACGCAAGCACGGTGACATCGTCGGCCTGGGCTACCTGATAGGTCTGCGACAGACCGATGATCTGCTGGGCTGTGGCGAAGGTGCTCTCGGTGGCGCCGAAGC
>Ga0187867_10002965_pt1 | contig 13765 bp, 11 predicted proteins | sample June2016WEW_13_1_FD_132976 | JGI IMG/M metagenome (GOLD analysis project Ga0187867, IMG submission 132976) | Peatland microbial communities from SPRUCE experiment site at the Marcell Experimental Forest, Minnesota, USA - June2016WEW_13_10 | ecosystem: Environmental > Terrestrial > Soil >... | reverse complement strand
TATACGAGGGTCAACTTCAAACATTTTCCGTTTAATATCGCGGCCCTTTTCGCCTTCCGATACTGTGTGTCACACATGATTTCAGCCGTGATACACCTAGGAATACAATTCGCCTCGTCATTGCCATGGTATGCATTGCAGGGTGCAAGAGATGGGCGGCGACATCATCTTGATATCTCCAATGACACATGCCGTTTTTATATTAACCCGCAATTAAGGCCGGAGTTTGGGAATGTGCCAATCTGGCGAAAATTGCTGCTTGCGCTTGCCTCATGGTCAACGTGATGCACTGCGGGCCGACTCGGTGTGTCAGGCCAGGTGTTTGTTCGGAGGCATGGCCATCGGCACGAGTCCAAATATCGTTGCTTGAAGTCTCGAGAGTGAACAAATTCCATCTTTTGTAATTACTATCAAGGCCCCTGCCTGTCTCAATAGCAGCGTTTTTTGTCTTTTGGTAAAATTTGGTTTAGTGGCGCTCCTATCGACAGGACAGATGGGTGGATGTCCCTGGCTCCTCATCGGTCGTATTACGGCTACAGGTTGGGAGGCCGCGTGAATTGTAGTCGAATTGTATTCTGGCAGGAGATGCCAAGCCCTCATCAGGCTCCATGGATTCGTGCACTGGCAAGCCTTCTGCCTGATCGCCAGGTAATAGGGGTCTTTCAGAAAGACGTCGCTCCATTTCGATTGGCGATGGGTTGGAGTCAGCCCGATTACGGGCAAGCTCAAGTGTTTATATCGCCTGGTCGGTCAACTATCGAAGCGCTCCTGCATAGCGATTGCGAGCGCACAGTCCATGTCTTTTCGGGCATTGTTCATAATTCAGTGTTGGATGCCGCTTTCAGACAGGTTCTTTCATCGCGGGCAAGAGTGGGAATTCTCTCCGAGGGCCGAGACTGGCGGGGAGCGAAGGGGATGTTGCGCCAAGCTCACAGTTTTTTCCATGAACGTAGTTATCGTCGACGGGTCGATTTCATTTTAGCGCTCGGGCGTGTGGGAACAAGATGGTTTACCAAATGCGGGTATGATCCGGCAAAACTGTTTCCATTTTGTTATGTTGTGGAAGATCATAGGGGTACAGATAACCAAAGCCATACAAAAGGCGTATCAATAACATCCGTTGGAAGATTGATTTCCCTTAAACGCATTGATCTATTACTCAAGGCCGTCGCAAAGGTGTCCTCCCCCGAATGGACACTGAAGATTATCGGTGAAGGTGAACAGCACCCTTTTTTGGAAGAAATGGCAGAACGTTTCAGGCTCCAAAAGAAGGTGGTCTTCAGAGGGAGTATGCCGAATTTGCAAGTTAGGCAAGAACTAGCTCTCGCTGACATTTTTGTTTTTACAAGCCGAGCGGATGGTTGGGGAGCCGTCGTAAATGAGGCTCTGATGAGCGGCGTGCCGGTCATCTGCAGCGATTACTGCGGAGCGGCCGACTTGATTCATAGTGGCTTCAATGGTGAGCTTTTTCGATGTGATTCCCTCGAATCCTTGACAGACACGCTTCAAAAATGGATTTCGAAAGGACCGTTGAGCGATGCAAAAAGGGAGGAAATCAGAAGTTGGTCGCGGTGCATCGAAGGTGAGGCCGTAGCAAGATATTTTCTGGAAATAATCGGGTATTTCGAGAACGGAGGCGGACGGCGGCCGCGAGCCCCTTGGATCACACATCAATGATTCCCTCATCATCCTCACATTTTTGCCTGCCGCACAGCAGTGGCGGAAGGGCCCCGTTCCATGCATAGAAGCATTTCAGAAAGATCCGTCGGAGTTGTAATGGGAGTGTGGCTCGCAGGTATTTTTACGTCCTCGACTGCTGGGAGGACGATTTTCCCCGGCTCGGATATTTTCGTTCCTTTACTTTTAATTGGAATAATGTGGCCCCTCATATATTTCGGAGTTGCACGCCACAAGTTTACACTAGGGTGTTTCCCGATTGACGTATTGGTAGTTACATCAATATTCTTTCTTATCTGCGCGATATCTTGCTTCGTTAGTACTGTACCTCTGTTGTCAATAGGACTTATGCTTCTGACTCTTGTGTCAGTTTGTGAGATTGTGCAATTTGGCTCGATTATGACCTATGTAACCATGGAAAACGCACTGCGTACCTATGCATTTTCGACGTCTGTGATTCTTACAATGTTTGCCGTTTATGATTATGTGCCGGGAATCCGTCTAGGGAATGGTCATTTGATTCTAAATCCCAATACAATCGGACTTGTTTGTATGTCAGTAATAGTTAGCGCCTTTGCTATTCGAAACATACCTGGCCGATTAATTGTGGCCATCGCTAGCAGCACCGTACTTGTGCTGACCGGTTCAAGAGCATCATCTGTGGGCGCAATTCTTGGCGTGATTGTTGTTTTACTATTGCGGCGCCCTGAAAAGGGCAAAATTAAGCGCAGGGTCCTCATGGCGCTCGTTTTTCTTTGCTTCGCAGTTGCAATGATGTTTTGGCCCAATAAACTGATTCGACCTGTTGAGTCTTATTTCGCTGTTCATAGCCATGATCGCGGCTGGAATTCCGGTGCAACCGGCCGCATTTATCTATGGCGTGATACCTGGCAACTGTTTCTCTCCAATCCAGTTATCGGTGTGGGATTTCGTGCTGACGAAGCAGAGAGTTCCCATAACGGGTATCTGGCGATGCTTGCAGAAACAGGAATACTTGGAACCTCATGTGTCGTTTATATAATTATCAGGGGCCTTATTTCTATGTGGAACCGGGCGCGAATAAGAGGATTCGAGTATGGAAATCCCTTCTCAATATTAGTTGGCTTGGGTGCAGGTTATCTCCTGATTGGCTTCTTTGAGCGCTACATTATCAATGTTGGCAACCCGACTTCTATGCTGTTCCTGATAGCCGTCTTTTCATATCCTCACCAAGTGAGTAACCCGCCGGTTGAGACTCGCTGCGGAGCAGGTGGCTAGTGTCCTGAATCAGTAATCCTCTGAATATCTCCGGGCACAAAGATTAGATAATTCACTAATTTATCAGCATGAATCATGTAAAGAACCTTTAACTCAGGCCACTAGCTGGCCAACGGTTATATCATATGCACATCGGCATCGATGCATCTAATATTCGAGAAGGCGGCGGAGTAACCAACCTTGTCGAGGTGTTGCGGGCGGGCGAACCCGGGCGCCAGGGTATATCCAGGGTTACTGTATGGAGTAGCGTGAACACTTTGAAACAAATTGAAGATCGGCCCTGGCTGTATAAGATTCACGAACCAATGTTGGACCGGCCGTTGCCCTTTAGACTGTGTTGGCAGCGGTTTGCGCTTCGAAAGCTGGCGAGGCGTAATGGTTGCGACCTGCTTTTTTGTCCCGGGGGCTCATACGCCGGCTCATTCAGACCGTTTGTTGCGATGTCTCAGAATATGCTGCCCTTCGAATGGTCGGAAGCCCAACGGTTTGGGAAATGTTTCATACTGTTGAAGCTGGCTTTACTTCGCAAGTCCCAGACTGCCACTTTCCGGGCCGCGGACGGCATGATCTTTCTCAGCAACTACGCCGCTAACACGATCGCCGCTAAAGTGATGTTGAATAAGCCTTCCACGATCATCCCTCACGGCATAAACGAGGCTTTTTTTGCCGCCCCGCGCCGTCAGAGAAAAATCCTGAGCTGCTCGCATTCGGAGCCGTTCCGGGTCCTCTACGTTTCGACTATCGACGTCTATAAACACCAGTGGCATGTTGCTGAAGCGGCCGCGCTTCTTCGAAATCAAGGGTTTTCGCTACAGCTCGATATGGTAGGACCGGCCTACCCGCCGGCAATGGAGCGGCTTCGTGAAGCGCTATGCAGGCTCGACCCCGATGAGACGTTCATACGCTGCGCGGGGAAAGTGCCGCATAAGAAGCTGCCCGCGGTATACCGGCAGGCCGATCTTTTCGTCTATGCGTCGAGTTGCGAGAACTTGCCAAATATCCTCATCGAGGCCATGGCGTCGAGTCTTCCCATTGCCTGTTCCAACCGTGGGCCGATGCCGGAGGTATTGAGGGATGCCGGCTTATACTTCGACCCTGAATCGCCTGAACAGATCGCCGGGGCGGTTGGAGAACTCATGACCGACCATGGGAAACGCTCTGAATGCGCAACCCGGGCCTATGAGTACGCAAAGCAATATAGTTGGGAGCGGTGCGCGCGTGACACTTTCGCGTTTATAGCTGATGTCGCAAGCAGGCAGAACGAAGGTGTGGAGCGCAGTGCCGCGCTATCGCGTTGAAAAGGGACAATGTCCTTTACTCCCAAAAACGATTTCGGTTCGTCGAAAAGAACTTGCGTGCGATGACGAACGCGGTCGCCCCCTGCAGTTTCGTAAATTGCCAGAAAACCTGAGTAAACCAACACTTAATCCCAACAAAGCTCTGAGGCATGCGGCTTGACACCTTCATGTAACATAAACTTAACACCGCCGGAGCACTCAGCCACTTTTTTTTAGGTATAGTTCCTCGTTCTTCTCTGTTCGTCCTTTCGGGCCGGGTTTGGATCGATCCCGAAAGGGATGTAACCGAGTTGGCGGAGCTTTGCCAGCCGGACCTTTTCCCGTTTTTCTAAACGTTAAACGGGGGTTTCGGATTTACGCAACCGGCTGAAATCAGCGGCCTTTACTCAGGATGGATAATGAGACACAAAGTTGCACTTATTACAGGTATTACGGGACAGGACGGCGCCTATCTGGCAGAATTCCTGCTCAACAAAGGGTACGAGGTACATGGCATAAAGCGAAGAGCCTCACTTTTCAATACACAGCGAATCGATCACCTCTACCAGGACCCGCATGAGAAGAACCTCAGGTTTGCTCTTCATTACGGCGATCTTACGGATGCGACCAATCTGTTGAGGATAATCCAGGAAGTTCAGCCGGACGAGATTTACAACCTGGCCGCTCAGAGCCATGTCAAAGTGTCCTTTGAATCTCCGGAGTATACCGCCAATACCGACGGGCTAGGGACTTTGCGGATACTCGAGGCTATCCGGATCCTGGGGTTGGAAGAAAAAACCCGGTTCTACCAGGCCTCAACTTCCGAACTCTTCGGCAAGGTCCGTGAAATCCCGCAAACAGAGACCACGCCTTTTTATCCAAGGTCCCCCTATGCCGTGGCCAAGCTCTTCGGATACTGGATTGCCGTGAATTATCGGGAGGCATATAATATTTTTGCATGCAACGGGATACTCTTTAACCATGAATCACCGATCCGCGGCGAAACTTTCGTCACGCGCAAGATCACTCGGGCAGCGGCAAGAATTGCCATGGGACTGGAGTCCGAACTTTACCTGGGGAGCCTTTCGGCCCTGAGGGACTGGGGGCATGCGAGGGATTTTGTCAAAGCGCAGTGGCTAATCCTCCAGCAGGACCAGCCTGATGACTTCGTGATCGCCACCGGGGAACAGCATTCCGTAAGGGAGTTTTGCGAGCTGGCTTTCCGTAAGGTTGGGCTCAAACTTGAATGGCGTGGAAAGGGCATAGCGGAAACAGGCGTTGTTGCCGGCCTTTGTGCCTCGGATTCGCTTGAAAGGCACAACGTCCATTGCATTGCCGGTTCGGCTCTCGCAGGTAAGCCGGTAGTGTTCGTCGATCCGAGATATTTTCGCCCGACCGAAGTTGAGACCCTCCTGGGGGATGCCACCAAGGCTCGTGAGAAGCTCGGATGGCGGCCCGAGGTCAGTTTTGACGAACTGGTCGAAGAAATGATCGTCAACGATCTCGATGAGGCCGCGCGGGATTCAGTCTGCAAAAGGAATGGATTTGCCACACCTGCAAGCTGTGAGGCTGGGTTATGATACTTCATTTTCGTTCGCACGGCTTTTTCCGTTTTCGTGAGAAAGGATGCGCCTGGTGGATATGAACCGAAACGGCAGGATATATGTTGCCGGGCACCGCGGATTGGTTGGCTCCGCCATCATGCGAAAACTGCTGGAAGAAGGCTGTCAAAACCTGATCGTGAGAACGCGTAAGGAACTGGACCTGACCGATCAGGGCGCTGTCAACCGCTTCTTCGAGGATGAAAAGCCCGAATACATATTTATGGCTGCGGCCCGTGTCGGCGGAATTTTTGCTAACGATACTCACCCTGCCGAATTTATTCGGGACAACCTCTTGATCCAGGCCAATGTATTCGATGCGGCCTACAAATCCGGGGCAGCAAAGCTTCTTTTTCTGGGTTCTGCATGCATTTATCCCAAAATGGCCCCTCAACCCTTAAAAGAAGAATACCTGCTCAGCGGCCCCCTGGAACCGACCAATGAGTGGTACGCCGTCGCCAAAATTGCGGGGATCAAGATGTGCCAGGCATACCGCAGGCAGTACGGCTTCAACGCAATTTCCGTTATGCCGATCAACCTTTATGGGCCTGGAGATAATTTCAATCTGCAAATGAGTCACGTTCTCCCTGCCCTGATCAGAAAATTTCATCTGGCGAAGCTTGCGAAGAATAGCGACTCTGATGGAATAACCAGGGATGAGGCCAAATATGGTCCCATTCCCGAACCACTTCGGTCCCAACTCCTGGAGACGGCCTCACGCGAAGGCGCGAAGGCGCGAAGATTTCTCACCGCAGAGGTCACGGAGACCGCAGAGGCCGAGATAAATTCAGGAATTAGCCCCACTGACCGTTCTTGCTGCTCACTGCTCACGGATCACCCTTTACCGGTCACCCTTTGGGGGACCGGCACCCCCAGGCGTGAGTTCCTGTACGTGGACGATCTGGCCGACGCCTGCGTTTTCCTGATGCGGCATTATGAATCCGAGGAGATTATCAACATAGGAGTTGGCGAGGATTTGACCATAAGAGAACTGGCGCAGTTGGTGGCCGAAATAGTAGGGTATGGAGACGGCATCTCGTTCGACTCCTCCAAACCCGATGGTACGCCACAGAAGCTTCTTGACGTGTCGCGCCTAAAGTCGTTGGGCTGGCATTCGCGAGTCGGTCTCCGGGAAGGAATCCGGATGACCTACGATTGGTATCTCAAGACCTCGGCTCATCAGACCTCCTAACCACTTCGTTGTGGCCACACAAACGCCTCTCACAAAATGTGATTCCAGCGTGTACTATAGATACATTTACCATCATGTAGGATTCCTCTTATGATAAAGTTAATCAAAAAGAAAATTCCAGCTGTAATTTTTAATTCTCACTTGTATTTTGCATATCTTTTTTTTGAAGACTTCATAAAAACAAAAATATGGATGATAAATGGTGAACCAGTACCCCCTCCAAGCTGTATTAAGAGGAAGATAATAAAGCAGTACCAACAAAAATACAGTTATGAAGTATTTATCGAAACTGGAACATATCTGGGAGATACTGTTTATTCATTAAAGGACTGCTTTAAGACAATATATTCAATAGAATTAGCTCATGATCTGTATTTAAGATCCAAAGCGCTTTTCTCATCTTACTCTCATATTTCAATTCTAAATGGGTCTAGCGCCGATATTCTACCAACTATCATGGATGGTGTTGACGAACCATGTATATTTTGGTTAGATGGTCATTATTCTGGAGGCATCACAGCATTAGGAGATGAAGTAACTCCTATTATAAAAGAGCTTAAATGTATACTATCTCATAAAATCAACAACCACATTATCCTTGTGGATGATGCTAGGTTATTCACTGGTGAAGATGGATATCCGACGTTGAACGACATAAAAAATGTAATATTGTCCTATCCAGACTATACTATATCTGATATTGATAGAGATATAATTAGGATCATAAATCCACTTCATTTAGTTCGAGAATGAATTATTGATATTTACGTCATTTATTAAAGATGATACTTTTATGAATATGTTAATATTCATAACTGATGTAACATTCGGTTGTCGATAGTTCAGACGATCCCTACGCGGTATCTGTCGCTGCTTTCCGGGAGCAGATCCGCCGGCTCTCTGAACACAGGTTCGAAGTAGTTCCCCTCTCAACCCTGGTTCCCGCGATTCAAACGCAAAGCTACTGGAACTTACGCCCCATAAGTTGCGGGTCGTGCCACCGGCTTCAGGGCAGTACCAACTTAAGAGCTATTGAGTCTGTTTAGGGTATAACTTTTTCATTATTCTGGGGTTAAAAATGCTGGCAAATAAAAGAATTGCTGTCGTGTTGCCTGCCTACAACGCCGCGAAAACGCTGCAATGGACCTTTGATGAACTGCCTCATGACATCGTTGACGATATTATTCTGACAGACGATGCCAGTCGGGACAACACTGCCGAACTCGCTGAAAGACTGGGGTTGCATACGATTCGTCATGATCGCAACCGCGGCTATGGCGGTAACCAGAAGACTTGCTATGCAGCCGCATTGTCGCGAGGCGCGGACATTGTGGTCATGTTGCATCCCGACTATCAATACACCCCAAAGCTGGTCACCGCCATGGCGTCCATGATCGCGTCCGAGCATTTCGATGCAGTGCTTGGATCGAGAATTCTCGGGCGGGGCGCTCTTGCCGGCGGCATGCCGCTATACAAATACATATTTAACCGCTTCCTGACCGCTGCCCAAAACCTTATTGTTGGATACAAGCTATCCGAATACCATACCGGATACAGGGCGTGGAGTCGCAAAATTCTGACGGAATTACCACTAATGCGTTGTTCCGAAGATTTTGTGTTCGATAATCAAATGCTTGCACAAGCCATTTTCTTTGGTTTCAAAATCGGGGAGATTTCTTGTCCTACAAGGTATTTTCCGGAAGCCTCGTCGATTAATTTTCGCCGTAGCGCGATCTATGGTCTTGGCGTCCTCAAGACGTCTTTGCAATTTCGGTTGCAACGAATGGGCTTGGCTAAATGGCCAATCTTCAGCGCAAATGATGATGGGCTGCTGCAAATAAATTTGGAGGAGAGTGTTTGATGCCCTCAATGAGTCCCAAAATCCGAATGGCTCTGCTCCTGGGCACGATGGCCCTCTTGATTTTGTGCCTGGGTTTTGCGGTAATTTGGCCGCACGCGCTTTTTACACGGATCGAAGGATTGCTGCGTGCTACTCGCAATCTCGGAGCTACGGGTGGCGTGCTGTTCATGTGCGCGCAGATAGTGGTTGCATTGAGCGGCATTCTTCCCGCTTCGATGATCTGTGTGCTGGCAGGGGCGATGTATGGCTTCGGTTCCGGTTTCGCGATAGCAGCCTTAGGAACAATGGTGGGTGCAATATTAGCTTTCGCCCTGAGCAGGTCTTTTTTCAGGGTCACAATAGAACGCATGTTGAGCAAGCACAAGCGGCTTGAGGATCTCGATCGGATAATCGCCTATGACGGTTGGAAAATTGCCTGTTTGCTCAGAATTTCGCCGTTGATGCCGTTTTCAGCAACCGGCTTTATGTTGGGCCTTTCGTCGATCCGTTTCAGAGACTACCTGATAGGAACATTGGCATCGCTGCCCGCACTGATCGGATACGTCTTTATGGGCACCATTGCGGATTCCACTTTAAGCGCTGTAACATCGGGCACCCTTACATACAAGTCAGCCTTTTTTGCCGTGGGCGGTCTTGCTACCTTAATTCTCACCCTCTATATCGGCAAGATCGCATCCAAAGTGGGTCTTTTGCCAGGCCCGGGGTCCAGGGTTAAGTCCATGCAAGGTCTCCAACAGGCTCAGCCGTTGCTTAGTCCGATCAAACTGGAACCTTAGGAGCACATGGCTCGCGGGTGCAATTTCATAGGTAACGCCTGATTTCCTGCGCATCGTATTTGCGAGATCGCTTTTAACCTACAAGCTAAATTGACTCGCAAAGGCGAGGGTTCTATTCTGGGCCGGCACTGGTGGTTCGGTCTCCGGCAAGGAACCTGGATAACCAGCGATTGGTACCTGAAACAGAAACTTAGATGATAACTGATTTACTGGTTGGACCATCCATACTGATGTATCATTCGATTGTCGATAGTTCTGACGATCCCTACGCGGTATCTGTTGGTGCTTTCCGGGAGCAGATCCGCTGGCTTTCTGAACACGGGTTCGAAGTTGTCCCCCTGTCTATTCTGGTCCGGTCGATTCAGACGCGAAAGAAGGGGAATTTACGCAAAAAGGTGGTTATAACGTTTGATGACGGGTACAAGGACTTTCTCGACAATGCTCTACCGATTCTCCTCTCTTACAGAGCACCTGCAACGGTTTTCCTCGTAACGGATTTGCTGGGTGGCCGTGCGTCATGGAATGAGTCCGGAATGCATGCGCCGCTCCTGTCCGAGGATGAAGTCCGCTGCATCAAGGCGCGAGGTATCAGCCTGGGCAGCCACACTGCGACCCATGTAAACCTGCCGCTCCTGAACCGTGAGGAGATGCGGCGGCAATTAAGGGATTCTCATAACAGGCTAACGCTCCTGGGTGAAACGTTCTACGCATTATCCTACCCTTGGGGGCAATGGTCGAGACAGGTTGTTGACACCGTCAAGGCCTCCGGCTATGAATGCGCTACAGTAGTGGGGGAACAGACGGGATTCACAGCCGACGCGATATATCTTCTTCCCCGGATAACCATGACGCGGAACATGGACCTGCGGCGTTTTCAGTCACTCCTGAAGCGTACTCTTTTCGAGATGGAACTACGCAGGAGGTACCGGAAATTTCGTGAGAACAAATTGGGCGTCCCATCCTGAGGCCGGTATGTCAACCGAGTGAAAGCTCAAGTTCTGAGGCAAAATCGGAGACAGAAAAAATGAATAAGTTCAAAAACGCCTTGCAGCGCCTTCGGAAGAGATCAAGCACGTCCCAAACGATCTGTTTTTCCCTTTTCCTCATTTTTGCTTCCGCCTGGCCGGCGTGGGGCACAACTTATTATATGAGAGCGGACGGCACGGCTTCCGGAAAATCCGCGGCTACGTCGTGCGCCTCAGCATCCACCGCCATGTCGATAGCAATCCATAACAAACAAACATTTAGCGCGGACGATATCATTTATCTGTGCGACAGTGGAGGAACTTTTACCTCCAGCATAATCGTCCCTTCCAGCGGGACCACGGGCCATCCCATAACCTACTCAAACGCTCCCGGCTGCAAGCCCCTGATCGATCTTTCAATGCTGGTTTCCGGCTGGTCCGGCCCTAGTAACGGGATCTACACCGCATCCGGCTACGGGCGGGTTCTCTGGGAAGATGACGTCCCTCTGGCTCCAGCATCAGACCAGACACTGGCGGACGGCAACTGGTATTACAACATTGGATCCGGTATAGTGCAATACAAGCCGACAAGCGGAACGCCATCGAATCACACCGTAAGGACAATGTGGTTTGAGGGAGATTTGGTTCCCGCCGCTTTAGATTTGCGTAATTGCAGCAATATTACGGTTCAGGGGTTGAGTATAACCAGAAGCGGAAGCGGCGTCCATCACGGACAAAATCTCTCATCACCCGTTACTCCTATTACAAATATCTCTATTCACGACAATACGATCACTCAATCATACTGGGCGATCTGGAGCCAGGTGTGTTGCAATGGAATTGAGTCTAACGTTTCTATCTACAATAATTCCATCGACTACTGCAACAGCGGAATAAGCGCATGGGTAAACAGCGATCAGACGCCGGGACATACTGAGTATCACACTGGATACAGCATCACCAATAACACCATCAATCACCATTACTCAATAACAGGTACACAGACGTGGACCGATGCGTTGTTGACGCCGTACTATTGGACCGATCATGAGGCAATTTCATTTCAGGACGTTAAGAACTCAATTATCTCGAACAATACTATTATAGCTACGTTCACTGATAGTTTTACCAATAGTGACATGTGGACACGTGCATTTTTTATCTATATGACGAGCAGTGTTACACCTACCACTGGAATTAGTTTTATTAAAAATCATATTTCAGGACATTTTTCTCCTGATATATATGTTTCCGGATACTCCGGCTATGCTGGTTTTTATAACAATACTTTTGCTTATAACCAACTACATTACACTGGTAACGATGCGAACCAGCTATCGTTTTCGGCGCGTTTTCTATCTAACAACCTGCTCACTGGGACTAATTATTTCATAAATAATACTATTTCTAACGATAATGCAGGTTCCGCTATAAGTGTAACCTGGTATAATATTGGTAATTGGGTGTTTAGAAATAACATAGTCAATTCACATGGTGTATTTTTTGTAAATAATCAGTATAATGGCGGGAACATTGTGGCTGATCATAATATCTATAATAGCGACATAAACGCACTTTTTCAAATCGGCAACTCTGCCATGACATTTGCCAGTTGGCAGCAGAATGGATACGATACCACAGGCTCAAGTGTCGCCAATCCGCTTTTCGTGAACCAGACGTCGGGAGATTTCCACCTTACAAGCGGCTCTCCTGCTATCTGGGCCGCGGTAAATATCTGCACCGGCGCGAACATTCCGCTTTCCGGGTGCACAGGGGCGGGTATCGGGACATACACCGACTTCGCCGGAAACCCGGTGCACAGTCCACCCAGCATCGGAGCTTATGAATTTAACCCTGCTCCGTCGCCCCCAGAGGATTTAAGGTTATTACAAAACAAAGGCAACTAATTACCTAAACCATCAACGGACGTTTGGTCAGCTCGGCTTGCCTCGCTTCAAAAGAACAGCAGACGATGATTGATATGGCTGCCCCTTCAAATCTTTTTATAGATCGTATTCAGGAACAGGATATTCCAGTTCTTTTGACCGTCTTCAACAGACCGGATAAGATAATAACGGTCATGGAGAATTTGCGGCAGATCAAGCCGAATCGGCTTTTTGTGTCGGCCGACGGTCCTCGCCCCGATCATCCGCAGGACGTTGAGAAGTGCCGGCTGGCCCGGGAAGAAGCAACAAAAGTTGACTGGGCTTGCGATATCAAAACGAGGTTCCTTGACGACAACATGGGTTGTGACCCGGCCGTCTCTTCAGCTATCGACTGGTTTTTCCAAAATGTCGAGTATGGTATCATTCTTGAGGACGATTGTATTGTTCACCCTCACTTCTTTCCGTTTTGTGGAGAGCTCTTACTACGGTATTACGATGATCGGCGTATTATGCAGATATCGTCTCTTTCTCCATACCGAATGAGGCAACATCCCTATGATTATCACTTCAGCAGGATGTTTCGATGCAGCGGCGGTTGGGCTACGTGGCGTCGCGCCTGGAATCATTTTACGTCCGACATGCAGCGCTATGACGATAAGGAAGCGCTTGAAATACTGAACGGGTACTACCCGGATCATTCAAGACGTCTGCAACAATACAGGAAACTACTGGAATTCAAGAAGGGCAACGAGAATATCTTTAGCCACTGGGATTTTCAATGGAATTTGGCCTGCTATGCACAAAATGGGCTGAGCATCGTTCCTGAAAACAATTTGATGACCAACATCGGTTTCGATGGAGATAGCACCCATACGACATATATCAATTCCATTTTTGAAAATCTTCAGGTCCGGCCGCTCCGGTTTCCGTTGCGGCATCCTCCCTTCGTTTACGCGGATAGCCAACCGGAGAGGAGTCTGGACAAAAAGATTTTCCGCAGCCTTTCGGCAAAGAGTCGTTGTGGGTATTTACTGCGCGGAGTTTTAGGGGCCGTCCATTACTTGCGTGATGTATTGCCATTCTAATTGATGAGAAAATTAGGGATTTACTCCGGTGACTTCCTTTACAAAACTTTACCCACATTAATTATAATTACTAATACATTCATAGATTAGCGAACATTGAACAATAGCGAATATCAGGGTGCAGGAAAAAATTGCGCACGATTTCGGGCATGCTCCGGAGCGATTCGAGTCGAGCCGCAACACGCTCC
>Ga0187867_10002964_pt1 | contig 13765 bp, 23 predicted proteins | sample June2016WEW_13_1_FD_132976 | JGI IMG/M metagenome (GOLD analysis project Ga0187867, IMG submission 132976) | Peatland microbial communities from SPRUCE experiment site at the Marcell Experimental Forest, Minnesota, USA - June2016WEW_13_10 | ecosystem: Environmental > Terrestrial > Soil >... | reverse complement strand
CTGCACTCCCTCAGGCGCGTATTCCCGGATTATGTCCGCGGTGTCGTCGGTTGAACCGTCCGAAATAAATACCAGCCGCAGCTTCTCTTTCGGATACACAAGGGCCAGGCTGTTTTCGACTTTTTGGCGAATGATCTTCCGCTCGTTGAGCGCGCAGATCACCAGGGCTACGGTGGGAAGGTCGATCGCCGGCTCCTGGGCTTCCGGACGCAGAGCCCGCGACAGGACCCACAAGATTGCCGGGTAGATCGCAAACGGGTAGAGAAAAAGCAAAATTCCCGCAATCAGGACTATGGTCATGGCCTAAGGAAACAACGGAAACACAAAACGGCTGAGCATCCGCGTCACCGGAAGGGGTAAGCGCCGCCAAGCCCGAATCGCGATCTCGAACCGCGGATTGGCCGGGCTGAAGTTGGGCAGTTCCCTTCTCCTCACGAGAATAATTTCGTAAGGCAGTTCCCGCATTTGAGTGTTCCAGTGCTTTTTGAATTCGAACGTTCCGGTGTCGCGCTTGGACCGACCGAAGTCAAAAGTGCGATACCCGTGCTGCCCCGCCCAGCGCAGATGATCGAAATACATGAAGGTGTTGGGGCCTAGCGCATTAAAACGGCTGTCGGCGGCGGCATGATAGGTGTGCATCTCGCCGTGGTAGTAGAAATTCAAGCTGACTGCCATGACTTGATCGTCCAGCCAGACCTCGCGTACATCGGCCATCTCGCCGAAGTTCGCCAGCACACGGGCAAAATACTTGCGCGGGAAGTTGGGTGTACCCAGGCGCCGCATGTTCCGGGAGTGCACCGTATCCAGCCGGCCGGCGTCGCGGACGTTGTATTCCATGCGGAACGGCTGCTTTAATGACTTCCGCACCATATTGCGCGTCTTCTTCGGCAGCGATTCCAGGAGCTTCGCTTCATGCGGCGCCAGTTCCTGAACGAATGTCACGTAACGCGATACATTCGAGGTCCCGCCGCACTGTTCGGGCCAAGCGTTGCGCAGCTCAATGTAGTCCACTCCCAACTCCTCCCCCAGCCCTTTGACGTAGCCATACAACGCATCCCGCGCGCGGGCCGAGTCGGCCAGTATGCCCCCATAGACGGCGAATGGCGATGAAATGAGAGCTTTTCCCAGGAGCGGATTACGCACGAGAAATAAAGGGAGGATCGCACAAATCCGGTCCGCATCTCGCGCCACCAGATAGTAAGGTCGATACCGGAAGGCCTCCTCTATCGTCCTTTTCCAGGCGATCAGATGGAACGGGCTACTACGGGGATGGGCCTGCACAAAGTCGTCCCACTCCCGAAGCTCGGCGTCGCGCAGCAGGCCGCAGGCGAACGACTCCCGGCTGGCTAGGCTGGCATCGTGCGCCGCGACATCTGCAATACTGGTTCTCGTAAGCACTCGATTTTCCGTACGCTGAGCTGACGCATGTCAGATGCCACTTCCAGCCCGCAAAATCACGATGGGTATACCCACCCATGATAGCGCTCTGTGCCAAAGAACGGGCTAATCTCCAAAGCACTTGTAATTCATGCCGGGGACTGGCGCGCGGTGACCGCCGCGCTCGGACCGCCGTTTTGCGGACCACGCCCGCGACGGAGCCTGAACACGAACTGCGCTCCCCCAGCACAGCGCGGCAAGCGCAGTCGCGCGGTTGGATACGCGGGACAGGACTACCGGATCGCCACTGTGGAATTCAGCTCCTAGAAACAGGCTCCCGACCGTGGCATCGTCTTCGCCAGAGTTGAAAGCAGCAGGTGGCCGCTTTTTGGAGTCGTCGTCATGATACTCGGCCAGCCCCTTTCCTGCGGCGGGCGAGGCAACAAAACGCGGCTGGGCGAGCCATGTCGCGAAAACCAATTCTTAGGTAATGTATCCAATCTTTTGTCATAAGTGCCCAATCGGCGCTTCCACATAAAGTTTTTTGGCAATAGATCTTCGCCGTCACACCATTGTAATACTAGCTTGATACATTACGGAGCACCGCGAAGAAACTACATGAGGGAGCTAACTTGAACAACCCGACATACAATGAACAACACTCTGTAGCCAGAGGAAAAACCGGGGCAATCGCTGCAGCCATCGCAATGCTGACGTCTCTGCCGGCGCTCGCGCAGGTACCGTTTTTTACCCCGGGCAACCTAGTCGTCTCGGTCGAAGGTAACGGGGTCGTCGGCTCCTCTGGGCCTTACGGGGACAATCAGGCAGCTCCCCTCACGCTGTTTCAATTCGTGCCGACCGGCACGGCGAGCGCAGCCTATGTCAATTCTCTGGTGTTACCGCAAATCGCCTCTGGCGCGAACTCTCCTGTTTCCGGTGAATACGGATCTTCGTCGGAGGGCACGCTCCAACTTTCGGGCTCCGGCCAATACCTGACCATCATGGGCTACGGCGTCAATGCGGCCGCCTTCAATAGCAATCCCAATTCTTACAGTCCGGCGCCGAACTCGGCGCTGGGCCAATCCGGCAGCCTGACGGGACAAACCTACACCCCAGTACCGCGCGTTGTGACCTTGATCGACGCCAACGGCAACGTGAATTCGTCAACCGCACTGTACAATATCTTCAACACCAACAATCCACGCAGTACCTACACCGCCGATGGAACCAATATCTATGTTTCCGGACAGGGCACCAGCGGCGATAATACCGGGGGAGTCTTCTACACCACGACGGGCAGCAGCTCCGCCACAACGATAACCGGCGACGACGGAGGAGGCACCGAGTCCCAGGACACGCGGACCGTCCAGATCTACAACGACACGCTTTATGTCTCGATGGACAGCAAGGCGGGGTCATATAACCGTAGCTACATCGGCACTCTCGGCGACCCCCCGGCGACCTCGGTGTTCACGTGCACAGGCGTCGGAGCCGGCTGCCCGACGGGTGACGGTACAATTGGCCCGGCATTGATGAAAGGCTTTGGCAACACGGGCGGTACGGGCCGGGTGCAATTGACCGGGGCGGAAACCAACGGCATCAACGTCTCTGGCGACTACATCAATCTGAGCCCGGAGAATTACTTCTTTGCCAGCCCAACCGTTCTGTATGTGGCGGACAGCGGCAGCCCGAAGAACACTTCCGCGCAGAACGAAACTCCTTACACCTTTTGCGGCGCTGGCGGGCTGCAAAAATGGAAGAACGTAAGTGGAACCTGGACCTGGGAATATACCCTTTATCAGGGATTGAACCTAGTAGCAAACGCGGCCTGCTCGAGCAATACTTCCGGTACGACCGGTTTAATCGGCTTGACCGGCGTGGTGGTCGGTAGCAACGTCTACCTTTACGCGACAAAGTTTACCATTGCCGATCTCGATCCGACTTATCTTTACGGAATCACCGATCTTCTATCGGCAACCACAAATCCGGGCCAATCGTTCACTCTGCTTGCTGCCGCACCGCCCGATTCTAACTTCAAGGGCGTGTCTCTTGCGCCGACCATCCCGTTGGGCGATGTAGAGATCACCAGTTCGCCCTCCGGCCTGTCCTTCACGTCGGCCGGCAGCGGTTGCGCGCCCGGCACTTACACTACGCCGGTAACGCTGACCTGGAATCCGAATTCTTCCTGCACGTTGAGCGTCGCCACGACACAAACCGTGGCGCCGGGCGTTCAATACGCCTTCACGCAATGGGAAAACGAGACTACCTCCGCCACCACCACCGATGCGACGTTCATGGTTACCGCTCCGTCAACCACGGCCACTTACAACGCCACCTTCGCGGCCGTGCCGGTGATTACCTGGCCCCCGCATGCCGCAATTAAGTTTGGCAGCGCTCTCTCCGCTGCTGAGTTGGACGCGACGGCCAGTTTCTTGGGCACTAGCGTCCCGGGCACTTTCGTCTACAGCCCACCCGCGGGAACTGTACTGTTGCCGGGCGCCAACCAGACGCTTTCGGTAGCCTTCACGCCAACCGACACGACGGATTACACGTCAGCCACCGGCACCACAACCATCACGGTGGAACCGGGGGCGGCATCCGGGCCGGCCGACCTAGTCGTCACCCACGTGTTGAAGCGCAGTGGCGGCAACGTCGTTGTGCGGCTTACGATTGCCAACAGGGGTGGCACTGCCGCGGCGAATGTGGTACTCACTGGCGTCACCGTAGGCTCGGATTCGGGCACGCCGCTGCCGCAAAGCCTCGGCACCATACCGCCGGGAGAAATCGCACAGGCGACTGTTACCGTACCCGGTTCCGTGGGCGCCGCCGGCGCGCCGAGTTCGCTCACAGTCAGCGGTACATACACTGCAGGAACATTCAACTCCAGCTCTCGCATCACGCTGCCGTAAGGAAAGAAGAGACGAAAGAGAATAAAGGAAACCATGAAAACTCTACTTTGCACCGTGATCCTCGCGGCGATCAGCGTGGCGGCAGCCAGGGCAGACGACATTACGATCACGCTTGACGACCCCACGCAAATCGGCAGTCCGGGCGAGACACTCGAGTTCTTCGGCACGATCACGAACACCAGCGCCGCTACCTTGTACCTGAATAGCGACAGCATCACCCTCGATGGCCTCAGCCTTGGATTAATTGACCAGTTCTTCAACAACGTGCCCATTTTCCTTGGCGCTGGCGATTCCTCGGGCGACGTCGAGTTGTTCGACGTGACGGTGAGTAACCCCCTTGTCGACCCCAGTGGAACTTACGACGGGAGCTACGAGCTGATCGGTGGCCTTGACGGTGAAGCCCAGGACGACGTGGGCTCGACCAATTTTTCGGTGACCACCGTGCCGGAGCCTTCCACGATCTATCTTCTGCTCGTCGTGGCTTCGGTGTCTCTAGTCCTGATTTCGAGGAAGGCGCGCGCCTGAGTTTCGGACCCGGCGCGGCGCCCGGCCTAGCGCCGGCCTTGCGAATTCGGGTTGCCCAGATGCCGTCGGATCGGCGGCCAGATCTTATCTGCCTGCACCGGCACGCTATCCTGGTTCGAAAATGCCCACAAGGATTTGCGGTGCGGCGCGCGTCAGGCTGCATAGAGCAGTTTGCCTTCCCGTGTAATGGTTGACGGCAAGGACGCCTTGAGTTGCACCCGCTCCTCGAAGTCAGAGTGGGTCCAGACGAGCACATCGGTGGCCACGCCGAAGCCGCCAAATCGCTTTGTAGGCTCTGCCGCTGTCGCTGAAGAGAAACCGGCGTGCTGTCGGGTACGACCACCATTAGGTCGTAATCGCTGTCTGGGCCGGATTCTCCCCGCGCTGTGGAGCCAAATAAGTAAATTTGTTCAGGGTGGTACAGTTCTTGGAGCCGGCGCACGGCCTCAACCAGTACTGGATCGGTCGCGGATGGGGGTGCGAGGATCAGTGGAACTTCTTCCGGCATGTTTGTATTCCCATTTTGCCATAACTTGCAGGTCATTCGTAGTTCTCTTAGCGGTAGTGCTTGGTTGGGGCCGGACCAGTTGGGGCGAAACCTTCAAAACGTTTCTCCCCCACACCCCCTCTTCCAACCGCGCGCAGCTTCCAGAAATCGTGAAATGAGACTGTGACCCGCCGCCCGTCAGGATGGAGGTAGAGTTGGTGCGCACCCGCCTGCCGGTCGAGAACGAATCCTTCTCGTGATAGCGCCGAGATCAACTCACGAGCCGTCAGGCTGCGCCAACTGCGAGTAGTTGATCGCCATGCTTCAGACAACTACTGCCACTTGCGGCTCGCCGGACACCTGAACTTGATCGGCGGGTTCGGTCGGCAGCACTTCGCCATGCTGCAGCAGGCTTTCCACAACCATCTGGATCACTTCCTGGATACTCTTGACAGGTTCGTGTTGGGTGCGGCCCCAAGTTGCGCCCCCTTGCCCCACCAACGCCGGACTGTATGCATGCCAGCGCTCACCGTCAGGCTCTACTACGATCCTGAAATTGTAAGTCTTCATGGCCTCGCCTGTTCTCAGTGTGCCACACTCTGTGCCGGAAGCGGGCGCCTATTCCTACCAGCGGCGATTTTCGACTTGAGCACGTCCGCGCGGCAGAGTACCGGAGCAGACTCTCCGCCGAAATCGACCATCACTCTACCCTCCCAGGCCGCATCAAAGTCAAGCCCAGAAACAGAGGTCATGATGTCGATACGAACTGGCTCCATGCCGATTTGGAAGAATACTTCCGGTTCCGTAAAATCGCTTGGACGGATGTCTTTGGTAGGCGCGCCGAACTCAGCCAACGCTACGAACAGTTTCTGCGCATTCGACTCGACCGGTTCAATCCAGAGGTCCAGATCCTTGGTGTAGCGCGGTTCCGTGTGCACCATCACTGCGTAGCCCCCCACGATCAGGTAGCGGACGCCGGCCGCGTTCAAATCTCGTAACAGATCTCTGAAGTCGGAGTTGATCTTCATGCACGCCCCTCGTGGCAGCCGCCGTTACTACCAGATCCCAAGCGGCTTCGAGAATCCGGCTCGGGCCCATCGCCTGCCAGAAGGCGATGTCGAACTCACGTCCGGGCGCCCGGCCCCGCAGCAATCGAGTCATGATCACGCGCTCGCGCATCACCCTCTATTATCCCATGTCTTTTCTGCCGGACGCCGCGGGGCTCCGTTTAGGGCGGCCTACCTCGTGGGTCCCGACCGCCAATTCTCTGGGGTTATGGCTCCCGGTCATTGCGCCGTCGCCGAGGATTCCCGCACTTGGGAAATTGGTGACACCGGAATCGTCGTCAGACCGTTGGCAAGCCGGCCACGACGAGCGGTCGAACACTTGTTTCAGCCCGGCTGCGACGTGATGCAGGTCGATGCTATGCTGCCGTACAAAGCATAGCTCCCCGAGCCGATGGTACGAATCCGCATTTTCCCGATGATGCCCGACACAAAGCGGGATTGCGGAGAAGTCCGAGGTCCTTTGGCCCAATCCTCTAGGGCCCAGCGCGTTCGTGTGGGCCGCTTCGACAACGGTCGCTCCGCCGCTCGCTCTCGCACAGACTATGCATCCCAGCGTCCGAATCCAGGCCAGGTAATCTGGGCTTCTGTCCGGGACCGGGATCGTTTCCGGCGAGACGGAACTCGCTGTTGCGGCGGCGGGCAACGCGGCAGCTCTTTTACCGCAATCGAGACTCGCCGGGCAGATCTGCATCCTGCAGGTGCAACGGGGATGTCAAGAGTTCTGGTAGGCGCGCAAAAAATCGTCCCGGGCGATACCAGCCTGCGTCAGGATGGTTCTTAATGTGGAAGACTTGATGGTCGAGTGGTTCGGCATAGTGAGAAAATCAGAACCTCCTGTCCGGTTCGGACGCCGCATGGCAATGTGCTCAGCCTCGCGCACCAACTCGAACCCGAGAGCATGGAACGCGGCGATGACCCTTGACTTTGGGGCGTCGATCGGAAACTTTGCCATCAGGCTGGAATGGTCGCTTCTGCGACGAACGCCTCCAGGAGCGGTGAATCATCAGGCAGGACTTCGGCGCCAAACGTCTCGATATGAAACTGGATGGCGGATTTGACGTCGGCGAGGGCTTCCTCGTAGGTGCTGCCTTCGCCCACTACGACCCCCATCAGGCCGAGAGGGTAGGCCACATAGCCATCTGCGTGCTTCTCGACAATGATTTTGACTTGCCTCATCATCTCCCTGTTTGAAGTCTACCATGACCTGGCGCAGCCAGATTGCGGACCTGCGAGTCGTGCGGCACCAGACTCCGGAATGCCCGCAGGAGTTCTTGCACGACAAGCCCATGCTTTTGCGCGAAACCCCCGCTCGCCCAATCGACGCCCCAGGGTCAACAGGATCGAAAGTGGATCCGGGTAATCCGTTCCCGTGGCCGTGGTCATTGGCCGGCCTGGACCGCCCTGACCGAGTTGAGCCAGCGCGTCGCATGATTTAGGCTCGCAACCAACTTCGGCAGGTCGAGCCCGTGTTCCCGCCCAAAGCACGGCTCCCCCAGCCGATGATACGAATCGGGATTCCCTCGGGGATGCCCAGAACACAGCGGAATCGCCGAGAAGTCCGACGTCTTCTGCCCCATTCCTCTCCTGCCCCGGCGGGCGTACGAATCGGCTTTAGATAATCTCCTGGGCTGGTATCATGGCGCAGCCGGCGCGCCGATTTCGAAGATAGTGTGAACTCTTCATAAAGCGCAACGGTCCGGCCTGAACAGATATCATGCCTGCTCCTGAGGATCGACCACAGCCAAACCAGCCGCGCGACGCGGCAGCCTTCAACTCTTGATCCGAGGTGACGAACGTGAACTCGTCGGAATCGATCCCCAGGTCGCCCCTCAGTTGCAGGGCGGACGCCAGATGCACGCTATCTGAGCCGCGGAGTGCAAAGGCATCGGCGATCTCAAGAGACCTCTCGACCACTTCAGGCGCCAGGCCGACCCAGAGAAAGCTACCCCACTCGTCCATCAGCCAACTCTTGGTCTCAGCAAGCCCGGCTGCGTCAATCGCGCCGCCGGCACACTTTCGCACTGCAGTAGCCATTACTTCGATAAGCCCCAGGGTCGAGCAACTCAGCAGATTATCCTGTTCGAATAGACCATCAACCCAGGCACTTCCACGCTCTTCGAAGTATCGCTTCACCCAAGCGCTGGAATCCAGATAGTAGAGCATCATCGACGGTCGGCGATCAGCAGTTCAGAAGCCGGTATGCCGGGGCACTGAATCCGCTTGCGTCTGCGGAACGGCGGTGCATCCGCAGGGGGGACGCGAAACGCCGGTCGATCGGCCAATCGTTCTCTGACGACCTCGCGGGTCACCTTGGCCGTCATCGAACTAGCCGGTCGCGATCCTCTTGTGCTGATCAACCCCAGAATCTCCTGGGCCTCCTCTTCAGAGAGCTGATCCACCTGTTTGTGAAGCGATTCCTTAGCCGTGGGCATTTCAATCCTCCCGTCCGAGCCTATAACGACATCTCTATCCCTACATCTCCAGTTTCCCACAGCCCAACGGTCGCGCAACTGTCGTGTAAACCTACACCGGATGAACAACGCGGGATGCGGACGTGTCTTGCTGCCAGAATCGGCTCCGCAATCGCAGCACGAGCTTTTTCAGGTCAAGCCCATGTTTCTGTACAAACTCTGGCTCGCCGAGACGATGGTATGAATCCGGATAGTCCCGGTGATGCCCGGCACAAAGTGGAACAGCGGAAAAGTCGGAGGCTTTCTGTCCCAGTCCCCTGGGTCCCAAGGCGTTCGTGTGGGCCGCTTCGATCACGGTGAATCCGCCGCTCAGCCTCGCACATACCACGCATCGCAGCGTCCGAATCCAAGCCAGGTAATCCGGGTGTCTGTCCGGACCTCGCCGGGACCGGGTCCGCTTTTTGCGTAACGGCGCTCTCCGCTTCGGACGCAAGCCTCGCGGCAACAACGCACTCCGGCGTAATGGCACACGTCTCCTGATCACAATCACCTCTGATTTCAGTTGGAGGACAAGCGCCCAGCCCAGGACTGCGCCGTGGCATCCTGAGCCGGGCGTTTTGCGGTTACTGGGTAGTGGCGAAGGTCAGGATTGCCGGACCCGGCCGCCGAACTCTGCTTCGCACTGCTTCCAGAAGCTGCAGTGCTTCTGGCTGCAGAGCATGGACTGCCGGTTGGGACAGTACATCCCGGATCCCATGGCCTTCTGCGCCATGGCATAGAGGACCCGCGTGGCCTGGATGTCGGCCTCCTCCACGGTGTAGGCCTGCTGCACGATCTGGACAGTCTGGGTCTTCACCAGGCTGTCGATGCGCACTGCACCGCTGGCGCCGGGAGTGATTTGACGGTAGGTCGCCAACTGGAATGCGTAGTCGGGCGAAACACTGGAAGGCCGGCGGGAGGCTGTTTTGAAATCGATCAGCCGCCCTTCCACATCCAGCACGTCCACCCGGCCTCGTACCGCGACGCCGGAGATTTCGCCCTGTACATCGAGTTCGACCGCGGCCGGTTCGACCGTGGGCGCGACCTCGTCCATGTACTTGGCAACCAGCCTTTCACCCAGCCGGCGCAAGTCTCCCTGGCTCTCGTCCGGGGTGAAGACCGTCTCAGGGACCTGTTCCATCCAGGCCTCCCGAAAGACGCACACGACGCCAGTGGTTTCCAGGTCTTCGCGGGTTTCGATCTTTTCGCGGAAATTGACTTCGAGGGCTTGGTGGACAGCCAAACCCAAGGCGAGCGAACTGTTCTTCCGCTCGGGAAGTTGCAGACCGTACTTGAACCACCACCGCGCCTGACAATCGAAGAAGCAGCGCACCTGGCTGGGCGAGAGTACCGGCGCCGGATCGGTCTTGCCGGCCACAGTGCCGTCAGTCCCGGAATACTTCGTGAGCGCTACTTCCGGCGCCACGATCAGTTCGGTGGAAGGGCTCTCCTGGATCGGGGCGAGGACCGGCAAATCCTGCGTGGTAGGGAAGCTCAACTGCACCAGGTGAGCCGGGACCAGGTCGGCAGTCAGCGCTGATCCCATGAGACACCTCGCTCCCGCATGGCCTGGATGAACATGGTCAGCCCAATGGCCCGGATATCTTCGCTGGTGAATTGGAGCGAATAGTTCCGAATGCGGGCTCGGGACTCGACGCGTTGCGCGATCTCCGCCGCTCCGCTCATGGCTAACTCCATGGCCGTGATCCCTGCCCCGGTTACCGGCACAGGAAGCAAGGTCCCGTCGGGAGAGGCCTGTAGATCCAGCGCCCTCGGGATTTGGTGTGTGCTACCATTGCGATGGTTCTGGGCTTGACCGCTCTGGACTGTTGCCGCGGCATCCGATACGTTTGGCGACGAAGCCGGATGCCGCGGTTCCTCTAACCTTCTCACGCGCCACTCGATCCAGCGCTTGTTTTCTTCACGCAGTTCGGCCTTGCAGATCTCAAAGACTTCGCGCGCCCGAATTCCGAGTTCGCGAATCTGTTTGGCAACGACCGGCGGGACATACATGACCTGCTCGCCTTCTAGCGTGAACATGACCTTCTCGCCATAGCGCCCTTCGACGCGTTTTCCATCGTCATAGCGAAGGGCTACTTCGACTGGGGAGTTTGTGTTGAATCGCAGAATTCCATTCGTCATTGTTGTTCTCCTTCTGCCTGTTCTGCAGGCGGTTCTAATCCTTCGTCTGGGGGTTCCGGAAAATCGTCCGGAGGTTCCAGCTCTTCTTCCTGTTCCGGCTCGTCTCCGCCGAATCCGGACTGGCCGTAGTAGTCCAGATCGGAGGGAGCGTTCCATATCGACCACATCATGTCTCTCCTTCTAAATCGTAGTCATTTTATTCTACCAACCGCAAGGAAGCATGTCAAGGGAAATCTTGCAGCGATTCATTTTGCGAGCCGAACCTTACTTGCGGAAGGACGTTATAATTTAACGTTGAGCTATGGCGAAGAAGAATGCCGCTGCGGTGGCTTTAGCAAAGTTGCGGGCTAAGAAACTTCCACCTGAGCGTCGCATGGAGATTTCGGAAATGGGGAATGCGGCTCGAATGGCCAAGCTGTCACCCATGCGCCGCCAGGAGATCGCCCGCAAAGCCGCGGCGGCCCGCTGGGGCAAGAAACAGTAGCGGATCCCAAGCCCAGGACGAAGTGCTGGCCATCATCTATTCGAACTACCGGTTCGTGATTGGAGGTGAGGGTGTGTGGTTGGAGCCGGGCCAGTCAGCTTCGCCCGGACCGGCCAAGCCAGACTGGCGCGGGCGTGCCCGATATCAGCGAAACAGGCCGGCGACAGCCTTCATGGGTAGGAAAAGACGGCCAGCAATCGACGGAAATCCGGCGAACCCGAAATGCTGGTAGAACTTCGCGGCGCCGACATCGATTGCGTCCACAACAACGGCTGCCGCAGCTATTTCCGCGGATTGCATCAGCGCTCGGTGGAGGGCATCCAGAAGAAGGAACTCGCCGACGCCTTGCCCTTGCGAGCGCTGATCGACGGCTAGGAGCCCGAGGAGCGTAGCGGGAATCAAGGGATAGGGCGGAAGTTTCTTGGCCAGATCCGCGGGCAGTTCGCCGACATCGATACCATAGCTCGACAGCGTATAGTAGCCAATGATTGAAAGGTCACCTCGCTTCGGCACCAAAACGAAGGGCGTGGCGCGGCCGCGCCGGAGATCTTGTCCTGCCTGTTCCTTCAGGTACCGGTCGAGTGAGGCATTGCCGCACGAGAAATCCGCACTATTGTGGTCGTGACGAAGGGGTTCAATCGCCCACACCGCCGGATGTCGCGGCTCTGCCATTTAGACGCCACAGAGGCGCTGGTACCGCCGGGCAGCTTGCCGGAGCCGCTTGTTGGGCGGATTCGGTTTCAGCAGCGCCTCCACGAAAACTTCGCGGTCGCGACCGCTCAGCGTGAGGACGTCATGCTCACGGATGGTACGGGCTGCGACCTCCTGAACACTGCGCACGACGAACTCCGTCAGAGAGCACCGGCTAAGGTCCGCGGCATGCTGGAATAGGGCCTTCTGCTCGTCCGTGAGCCGAGCTTCAAGCCTTGCCGTCTTTTCGACGGTGTGGGTGGTTTCGCTCATGGCGCTGCCAGTCCTTCTCGTCATTTTCGATTGTACGGCACGAAGCCGTACAGGCCAAATCTTATCTCATACAATGAGCCTGAAGCGTGCATTGCCCGCAAACCGCGGCGGCCCGCTGGGGGAAGACGAAGTAAAGAATCCGTCCGACAACTTCTTGACATCTATACACAAATACGTATACTAATATAGTGGACCGTGCAGAAAAGCCAGTCCGGTGGGTGGGGTCATCCAGGAAAGACCTCAAGAGTTTTCCCAGACCTGTTCAGCGCCATGTAGGTCAGGCTCTATACGCGGCCCAATGCGGCGAAGAGTATCCTTCCGCCAAAGCCCTCAAGGGCTTCGGCGGACGCGCTGTGCTAGAGATCGTAGTGCCCCATGAGGGCGACGCGTTCCGGGCTGTCTATACAGTGCGCTTCCCTAGCGCCGTCTACGTGCTGCACGCCTTTCAGAAAAAATCCAAGAAAGGCGTTTCTACGCCGCAGAAGGAGATTGAACTGGTCAAGCAGCGCCTTGCAGCGGCGGAACGGGATTACAGAGAAAGGCAGAACTGATGCAGAAGAAAACCAAAATCCGAGTGAAACAGGGCAGCGGCAATATCTTTCGCGACCTGGGCTTTCCCAATCCTGAACGGGAGCACCTCAAAGCTCGGCTTACGCTCGAGATTTACCGCCTGATCAAAGATCGCGGCCTCACCCAAACGGAAGCAGGACACATCTTAGGTATCCAGCAACCTCACGTTTCCGGTCTTATGCGTGGGCAATCCGGCAACTTCTCTGTCGAACGCCTTATGGACTTCCTCACCTCGCTCGGCCGGGACGTTGAAATCACCATCAAGCCGACCCGCGGGGAACACGGCGAGGTGTCTCTGGTACTCGGATAATCATTTTGGTGGATGGCCCCCCAGCATCACGCGCCAATTGGTACAGACCAGCAATATAGTTCCGACGGCGAAGTAGGATGTATACCGGCTCAGGCGTGGGGCGACCGAAACGGTGACCGCACGGAGACTCAGCCAGTCTGGAGCGCCAGGTGCCGATGAAGTGGAGAGTTGGAAAAGGGGGTGTGGGGGAGAACCTTTGAAGGTTTCGCTCCCACCGGCCGAGCCCCAACAAGCCCTCCCCGACCATCCCCTTCGCCCATTGCGAGGGTGGTGAGCTGGATTAACTCGCTTTGCGCAAGGCGTCCTCGACGGCATCCGGGTGGGACGCAATGACCGCCAGGAGAATCCGCGCTGGTCCATCCGGTTGCGTTCTGCCCTGTTCCCAGTTCTTGACCGTCCCAGGCGCGAAGCCGAATCGGGCAGCGAATTCCGATTGGCTCAAGCCCAGCTTCTGGCGAAGAGTTCGGACGTCGACGATGGG
>Ga0187867_10002961_pt1 | contig 13785 bp, 11 predicted proteins | sample June2016WEW_13_1_FD_132976 | JGI IMG/M metagenome (GOLD analysis project Ga0187867, IMG submission 132976) | Peatland microbial communities from SPRUCE experiment site at the Marcell Experimental Forest, Minnesota, USA - June2016WEW_13_10 | ecosystem: Environmental > Terrestrial > Soil >... | reverse complement strand
TTCATCCTGGCGAGGTCTTGCAGGATTTGATCCACGAGGCCGGACTGACGCCAAACGCGGTCGCTTTGGCTCTATGTGTTCCCCCGAACCGGATTGGCCGCATTCTGAAGGGCCACGGTGGCATTACGAGCGATACTGCGCTACGGCTTAGCCGTTATTTCGGCACTTCCGCCCAAATGTGGATGAACTTGCAGTCGAAGTACGACTTGGCAATGGCTGAGGATGCGCTCAGGAAACAGATTGAACGGGAAGTTCTGCCGCTGTCGGCCTAATGGACGAATGGGTTCGTTCCCCTACACCAGCTCAATCCTTACCCGCCGCCCGACCATCGCGGCCGTCCGTTGCAGGCTGCCGAGCGTAATGTCGTTTTTCGGATCGAGGATACGGTCAACCTGGCTGCGGCTCGTATTGAGCAGCGCCGCCATTTTGTTCTTGGAGATATTCTTTTTCTTCATGGCCTCGGTGAGCTGCCACGCGACGACCTCTTTCACGGCCTGCGCTTGCGCCTCTTCGAAGATGCCCTCCTCCTTGAGGAAGTCATCAACACTCGAACCCATATGCTTTTTGCTCTATCGCTCCAACTCCTTCAGGCGTTTTCGCGCCGTGGCCAAATCCTCATCCGGCGTGGATCGCGTTTCTTGATGAACCCGTGCAACGCGACCAGGTGCTCGCCGTAAAGGCAGAGCAGCACGCGTGCTGTCCGTCTCGTCGGCAGCTCCGTCCGGACTTCCCATAGCCCACTTCCCATTGACCGGCACAACGGCATACCCACGGGCCACCCATTGCGCCCGGAGCAGGTCCTTTCCTATCGCCTGGCGCTCCGCTTTATCCAGCCCTCTTAGCCAGTCCCTGACCGGCTCGCTGCACGCCGCTGTGCGGTAAAGATCAGCGGGATTTTCTGCGGCCGTAGGACGTCTGCCATACCGCACACCCTTACCCAGTACAATGTACCGTAAAAGGTGCAAGTCTGCATGTCTGCATGTCTGCACATCTGCTCGGATGTGCATGAATGTTCAGTCGAAATACGATTTGACCGCCGGCCGACGGATCGTCACGATTCATGGCCATTTGAGGAGCGTCCCGAGATCGGAATGCAAGAGGGCGGGCTGCGCCCGCCTGCGCTGACAAGAGTGTCAGCGCGGCAGGCAGAGTGCCTGCGCCACGACCTATTGCATGGCCACAAACGTCACGCACACCGGCGAGAACACGTCCACCTTTTCTCCCGTAGGCGTCAGACGGCCGCTGCTCGGATTCACCCGGAACACCACCACGGTATTGGAATTCTGATTGGCCGCGAACAGATAAGCGCCCGTGGGATCGAGCGCGAAGTTGCGCGGCTCTTTGCCCAGCGTGGGGACGTCCTCGATCAACGTCAACATCCCCTTCGCAGGGTCGATGGCATAGACCGCAATGCTATCGTGGCCCCTGTTCGAGCCATAGAGAAACCGGCCCTTGGCGTCGACCGCCACTTCCGCCGTGGTGTTCTCGCCGGTGAAATCCTTGGGCAGCGTGGAGACGGTTTGTACCTCATGGAATGATCCCTTCGCTCCATCCCAATCGAAAGCCGTTACGGTATTCGCCATTTCGCTGATGACATACGCCCAGCGTCCGTTCGGATGCAAGGCGATATGGCGCGGCCCGGACCCCGGCTTGACGCTGCCAGAAGGCGGATCGTTGGGCGAAAGCGTGCCCCTTTCAAGATCGAAGCGATAGACCAGCAGTTTGTCGAGCCCCAGGTCGGCCACCACGGCGAAGCGGTTGTCTGGCGTCAGCACGATGTCGTGCGCGTGCGGTTCCTTTTGCCGCTCGGGATTCACACTGGAACCAAGATGTTGCTTAAAGTCCGACGACTCGCCCAACATGCCGTCCGCTTTCACTGGCAGAACAGCCACGCTGCCGCCGGTATAGTTCGCCACGAGCACATGGCGCCCGTTCTTATCCACCGTCAGATGACAAGGGTCCGCGCCGCGCGATGGCACGGTATTCAGCGCGCGGAGCTTGCCGGTTTGCCGGTCGATCGCGAACGAAGAAACCGAGCCGCTCTTGGCATTCTGGTAATCTCCAATTTCGTTTGCCGCGAACAAATAACGCCGCGCGGGATCCACCGCCAAAAAAGACGGATTGACGGTCTCCGCCGCCAGTTCCACCGGAGTCAGCTTGCCCGTCGCCGGACGAAAGCGGCAGGCATAAATGCCCTTGCTGCCCTTGTCGGTGTAAGTTCCGAAGTAGACCAGGTACTCCTTTGAAGTCTTCGCTGCGCTTGCCGTGTCCGCGGACGGGAGGGTGGCGGACAGAGCCAGCAGGAAGAGGCATACAGAGCGGAGGGGTCGCATGGGTTCATGGTAAACCATGGCCGGACCGGAAAAGCGGGCATGCCGGGAGTCCTGCCCCACTCGAAATCAGATAGAATACTCTTATAGCCCCCAACCGCGAAAACTTCAGCGGAGAAAAATCTATGCCCGAACGAACTATCCAAATCACTGAACTGATTCTGCGCGACGCGCATCAGAGCCTGATGGCTACGCGCATGGCCCTGGAAGATCTTGTGCCGGCTTGCGAAGACCTTGATAACGCGGGGTTTTGGTCCATCGAGTGCTGGGGCGGAGCCACCTTCGACGCCTGCATTCGATTCCTGAACGAAGATCCCTGGGAGCGTTTGCGCACCTTTCGCAAGCTGATGCCCAAATCGCGCCTGCAAATGCTGCTGCGCGGACAAAATCTGTTGGGCTACCGGCATTACGAAGACGAAGTGGTGCGCCGATTTGTGGAGAAGGCCGCCGAAAACGGCATGGATGTGTTCCGCGTGTTCGACGCCCTCAACGATATCCGGAACTTGCGGACCTCGCTCAAAGCCGTGCGCGCCACGGGCAAACACGCCCAAGGCACCATCTGTTACACCATCAGCCCGGAGCACACCATTCCGGCTTTCGTCACCATGGCCGAGCAACTCGTGGACTTGGGCTGCAATTCCATCTGCATTAAGGATATGGCCGGGCTGCTGAAACCCGCACCGGCCTATGAACTGGTGGAAGGCATCAAGGCGGCATGCGGCGACGAAACCATCGTGCACGTACATACCCACGCCACCACCGGGGTGACACTGGTCAGCCTGATGAAAGCCATCGAAGCCGGCTGCGACATCGTGGATACCAGCATCAGCAGCCTAAGCCTGGGTCCCGGCCACAATCCGACCGAATCGCTCATTGAGATGCTGGAAGGCACCGGTTACCGCACCGTCGTCGATCTGGAGCGCGTGCGCAAAGTGCGCGACTACTTTAATAAGGTGCGGCCGCGTTACGCCGAGTTCCTGACGGGATTCAATGGCGTGGATACGGATATTTTCCGCAGCCAGATCCCCGGCGGCATGATCTCAAATATGGAAAGCCAGCTCAAGCAGCAGGGTGCGGGCGACCGGCTCCGTGAAGTGCTGGAAGAAGTCCCCAGCGTGCGGCGCGATGCGGGCTATCCGCCGTTGGTGACACCTTCCAGCCAGATTGTCGGCACGCAGGCCGTGTTTAACGTGTTAATGGGGCGTTACAAAGTAATGACCGGCGAGTTCGCCGATTTAATGCTGGGCTACTACGGGAGTACCCTCGGCGAGAAGAACCCCGAGGTAATCAAGAAAGCCATCCAGCATTCGAAGAAGGATCCCATCTCCGGACGGCCAGCGGATTTGTTGCGTCCCGAGTGGGACCAGTTGCGCGCCGACGCTCTGGCATTGAATGGATGCAATGGCAGCGACGAGGACGTCTTGACTTACGCCATGTTTCCAGGAGTGGCGCCTAAGTTCTTTCCGGCGCGCAGCCAGGGACCCAAGAATCTGAGTAAGGAGCCGGCCAAAGCGCCCGCCAAGCCCGCCGCGAAACCGGCCACCTTGCCGGAACCGGTGTCGTATGTAGTGACTCTGAATGGTAAGTCGCACAATGTTACTGTAGCTCCGGCGTAATGGAGGGCGGGCAATTTTGCCCGCAGCCGGCTTTCGGCCAGCTCTAAGCGGTCCTTTATATGTCTATTGAAGCTAAAATTCACGACTTAGAAGAAAGACGCGCCAGCCTGATGGAAGGCGGCGGCAAGGAACGTATCGAGAAGCAGCACCAGTCGGGCAAACTCACCGCCCGCGAGCGTGTCGACCGCCTGACCGACGTCGGCAGCTTCCAGGAAATCGGCCTGTTCGCTAAGCATCACGCCACGCTGTTCGGCATGGCGGACAAGGAATTGCCGGCCGATGGCGTGGTGACTGGCGCCGCCACGGTGGATGGCCGGCTGATCCACTTGGCCAGCCAGGACTTCACCGTGGGCGGCGGCGCGGCGGGCGAAGTGCATAGCGAAAAGGTCGCCGAGATGATGCGCTACTCGTTGAAAACGGGATCGCCATTCGTTTTCATCAACGACTCCGGCGGCGCGCGCGTGCAGGAAGGCATCAACAGCCTGGCGGGCTATGGCCGCGTATTTTATATGAACGTGATGCTGTCGGGCGTGGTGCCCCAGATTTCACTCATTTGCGGCCCCTGCGCGGGCGGCGCGGCGTACAGCCCCGCGCTGACGGACTTCATCGTCCAGACCAGAGGCGCGCAGATGTTCATCACGGGGCCGTCGGTGATCAAGCAGGTTACCGGCGAAGTGGTAACGCCCGACCAGTTGGGCGGTCCGGCGGCGCAGATGACGTATTCCGGCGTGGTGCATTTCATCGCCGAAAACGACGACGAGGCCACTTTCATTTGCCGCAGGCTGCTCAGTTTTCTGCCATCCAACAATTTGGAAGATCCGCCGCGCCTGCCCTACGACGGGCCGCCGCTCGATCCCGATCCCGCACTCAACACTCTGGTTCCCGACGATGGCAAGATCCCCTACGACATGCGCTCGGTCATCGCCGCGCTGCTCGACCAGGGCGATTTCCTGGAAGTGCAGTTGAGCTTTGCACAGAATATCCTGATCGGCTTCGGCCGCATCGCGGGCCGCCCCGTGGGAGTCATTGCGAATCAGCCCTCCGTGCTGGCGGGCGCCCTGGATATCAATGCCTCGGACAAAGCCGCGCGGTTCATCCGTTTCTGCAACGCATTTAATATCCCGTTGGTAACGCTGGTGGACGTGCCCGGTTTCATGCCCGGTGTGCAGCAGGAGTACGGCGGCATCATCCGGCACGGCGCGAAGCTGCTGTTCGCCTACTCGGCGGCCACGGTTCCGAAAGTGACAGTCATCGTGCGCAAAGCCTACGGCGGCGCGTACTTGGCGATGTGCGGCAAGGATCTGGGCGCGGATCGCGTAGTGGCATGGCCCACCGCGGAGATCGCGGTGATGGGCGCGGAAGGCGCGGTCGAAGTCGTTTTTCGGAAGGAGATCAACGAAGCCAAAGACAACGACGCCAAGAAGGAGCGCCGCAAGGAATTGATCGATCTGTACCGCAACACGTTCTCGAATCCATACGTCGCGGGCGGAACGCGGTTGGTGGACGACATCATCGAACCGGCGCAGACGCGGCGCTATCTGGCCCTGGCGCTGGAGGCTCTGCAAACCAAGCGCGAGTTGCGCCCGGCCAAGAAACACGGATTGATGCCGCTGTAGGACAGGCCTCCGGCCTGTCCCCGGACATGCTTATGAATCTCATATTATTGCCGCTAGGAATCTTCGCCGGATGGTTAGCGGGCGCGGCTATGTCGCGCCGTATGGTGCGGAGTGAAGTCGCGCGACTGGAATCGCTGATCGAGAGCCGGAACGGAAAGGCAGCTCCCGTGCCGGCGCCGGTTCCGGTTCCGGCTGTAGCGCCCGCGCCCGCGGTGGCCCTTACACCCAAGCCTCCGGAACCGGAGGCGGTTGAAGAAGTATCGCCGGAAATCATTATGGTCCTGACTGCCGCCGTAGCCGCATTCCTGGGCAAGCGCGCGCGTGTCCGCGGCGCGCGGCTGGTGCGCACCGCGCCATCCAACGCATGGGCGCAACAGGGCCGCGTATTCGTTCAGGCATCGCACAATTTGGGGGTCGTGCACGGGCGATGAAGCTCAAAATCACAGTTGATCAGAAGACTTACGAAGTAGACGTCGAGGTGGCCGAGGACGATCGCGCGCCAGCGAGCCCCGCGCACGCCTACATCCCGGCCGCGCCTACCGCGGTGCCGTCCGGTCCTCCGCCGCCGGCGCGCGCCGCTGCGCCGGAGAGCAACGTGGCGGAAGACAAGGTCTGCCGCAGCCCCGTCGCGGGCATCGTGGTGCGCGTGAATGTGCAACCCGGCCAGCAGATCCAGGCCAACGATCCGCTGCTGGTGCTGGAGGCCATGAAGATGGAGACCAACATCACTTCGCCGGTGGCCGGCAAAGTGAAAGCCATCAACGCCGGTGTCGGCGACGGCGTGCAAGTCGGACAGGTTCTGGTTGAATTTGAATAGTGCCGGATTGGAATAAATTATGAGCGACGATCTATCCCATGTTCCTGGCTTTCAGTTCGTGGACCACGTAGCCATCGCGGTGCGCCAAGGCGAGTTGGACGCGCAGGTGAAGCAGTATGCGTTGCTGGGTTTCCGCGAGATTCATCGCGAGGAAGTCTATGGCGGCGACCAGGTGCGCGAGGCGCTCCTGCAGGTAGGCGATGGCCCCAATCTGGTGCAATTGCTGGAGCCGCTCGGCCCCGATTCGCCGGTGCAAAAGCTAATCGAAAAGAACGGCGGACGCGGCGGCCTGGCCCACGTAGCCTTCCGCGTGCGTAACGCCCAAACTGCGTTTCAATATATGAAGGAGACCGGCTTCCAGTTGATCGACAAAGCGCCGCGCCCCGGCTCGCGCGGCACCACAGTGTTTTTCGTGCATCCGAAATCGCTGGGCGTGTTGATCGAGATCGTGGAGGATCCCGCATCGGGAGCGATGCAGTCATGAGCAACGCCAACGACAGCCTGACCTTAGCCGAGTTCCCGCCCGTCTCGACCGCGGAATGGGACGAGGTGGTCCGCAAGGACCTGAAAGGCGCGGCTCCCAAGTCCAAGCTCTTCTATCGCGCCGAAGATTTGCATGGGCTGGAGTATTTGGACTCCGCGCCGGGCGAGTTTCCCTATACCCGTGGCACACGCGCCGGCAACCAGTGGAAGATTCGCGAGGTGGTGCACGATGCCGCCGCGGCGCATCGGGCGTTGGATGCGGGTGCGGATGAAATATGCTTCGTGCTGGCGGACCAGAATATCGATGAAGTGCTGGACGCCCTTTCCAACTGCGCCATCCACTTCGAAGCCGGCCAGCGGGCGGCCGAGATGCTGGAGAGGCTGGGGCGGCGGCCAATCGACGACGGATCGGTGGACTACCAACCGCTGGGCGACATGGACCGCGCCGTGAAATTCATCCGCGCGGCCGGCGGACCACAGTTCCGCCCAGTGGCCATCCGCGCCGACCGGCGGTTCACCGCATTAGGCGCAACCACCGTTCAGGAACTGGCCTTCGCTCTTGGCGAAGGCGTCGAAATCATGGCGGAGTTGACGGATCGCGGGCTTACGCCGGACGAAGCGGCACACGCCCTGGCGTTTTCTTTCGCCATCGGATCCAACTACTTCATGGAAATCGCGAAGCTGCGCGCCGCGCGCACATTGTGGGCGCGCGCCATCGAGAGCTTTCATCCCGCCGATGCCGGCGCCGGCAGGATGACGATCTGCGCGCGCACATCTCATTCCACCAAGACCATTTACGACCCGTACGTCAATGTGCTGCGCGCTACTACGGAAGCCATGGCAGCCGCCATTGGCGGAGCGGATTCCATACAAGTGGGCGCCTTTGATCGCACCTATCGCGAACCCGGCGAAGCCAGCCGCCGCCTGGCGCGCAACACGCAATTGATCCTCAAACAGGAGGCCTTGCTGGACCGCTCGGTGGACGCGGCGGGCGGCTCTTATTATCTGGAGAATCTAACCGACTCGTGCGCGTGCGAAACCTGGGCACTGTTCCAGAAGGTCGAGGCCGCGGGCGGATATTTGAAGTATCTTGCGTCCGGCGCGCTCGATGACGACATCGCCACATCCCGTGCGGAGCGTGAGTCGGCCGTCGGCACCCGGCGCATTGCGATTGTCGGAACCAACCAATATCCCAACCTGCAAGAGCGCATGCTGCCCATGATCGAACGCGAGGATATAGCGCCCCGCTACGCCCGAATTTTTGAAGAGATCCGTCTGACCACCGAGCGCCATGCCGCCCGCACCGGCCACACGCCGCGGTTCCTGCTCCTGGAAGCCGGCGATGTGAAGATGCGCAAGGCGCGCTCAGGATTTATCGCCAATTTCTTCGGCTGCGCAGGTTTTGAAATTGAGACCGCCGAGGCGATCACTGGCGATCCGGACGCCATCGTACTGTGCAGTTCCGATCCGGAATATGCCGCTCTGGCTCCGCGTGTGATCCAAGAGTTGCGCGCGGCAGGAAAATCGACGCCGGTCATTGTGGCAGGCAATCCGGTAGATTCCATCGAGCAGTTGAAACAGGCCGGTGTTGCGGATTTCGTGCATGTCCGCAGCAATGCGGCGGAGGTCCTGCGCGGCTGGCAGCGGCGCCTGGGGGTGGAGGATTAGTCATGCAAAAACAATGCCAAGATATGCGAGCGCCGACGTGGCGCGGGTACTCGTGCCTGCCGCGTCGGCACTCCTGCCGACGCATGTCCACAAGAGTGTGGACATGGCAGGCAAGAGTGCCTGCGCCACGGCGGAGTAGATATGCGACCTGATTTTTCAACGATCGATTACAAACCCACGCCCGAACCAGGCGCGCCCCACGCAGACGCATCCGAGTGGCTGGCGCCTGAACACATCGTCATCCAACCCTGGTATACGCGCGCGGATCTAGAGGGCATGCAGCATCTGGCCTACGCCGCGGGTCTGCCGCCCTATCTGCGCGGCCCGTACTCCACTATGTACGCCCGCCAGCCCTGGACCATCCGTCAATACGCGGGCTTCTCCACCGCGGAGGAATCCAATGCATTCTACCGCCGCAATCTCGCGGCGGGCCAGAAAGGCCTCTCGGTGGCGTTCGATCTGCCCACCCACCGCGGGTACGATTCGGACCACGAGCGCGTGGTCGGCGACGTGGGCAAGGCCGGCGTAGCTATCGATTCCGTGCTGGATATGAAGATTCTGTTCGACCAGATCCCCCTCGATCAGATGTCCGTGTCCATGACCATGAACGGCGCCGTGCTGCCCATCATGGCGTTCTACATCGTGGCGGCCGAAGAGCAAGGCGTGCCGCCGGAGAAGCTCAGCGGCACCATCCAGAACGACATCCTCAAAGAGTTCATGGTCCGCAACACCTACATCTATCCGCCCGAAGGCTCCATGCGGATCATCGGCGATATCTTCCGCTACACCTCGCAGAAGATGCCGAAATTCAACTGCATCAGCGTCAGCGGCTATCACATGCAGGAAGCCGGCGCCACCGCCGACCTGGAACTCGCCTACACGCTGGCCGACGGCCTGGAATACCTCCGCACCGGCATCCGCGCTGGCCTGGATATCGATAGCTTCGCGCCGCGCATCTCCTTTTTCTGGGGCATTGGCATGCACCACTTCATGGAGATCGCCAAGATGCGCGCCGCGCGCGTGCTGTGGGCCAAGCTGGTAAAGCAGTTGAACCCCAAGAATCCGAAGTCCATGGTGCTGCGCACGCATTGCCAAACCTCCGGTTGGAGCCTGACCGCGCAGGATCCCTTCAACAACGTCGTGCGCACTTGCGTGGAAGCGCTAGCCGCCGCGCTGGGCCACACTCAATCGCTGCACACCAACGCGCTCGACGAAGCCCTGGCGCTGCCCACCGATTTTTCCGCGCGCATCGCGCGCAATACCCAGATCTACCTGCAGGAGGAGACCGGGATCACCAAAGTCGTGGATCCCTGGGGGGGATCGTATTACGTCGAAAAGCTGACCCACGAGCTGATGCATCGGGCCTGGCAACTCATCCAGGAAGTGGAGCAACTGGGCGGCATGGCAAAGGCCATTGAAACCGGCTTGCCCAAGATGCGCATCGAGGAAGCCGCCGCCCGCAAGCAGGCGCGCATCGACTCCGGCAAGGACATCATCGTGGGCGTCAATGCTTACCAAGCCGACGCGGATGCCGCGATCGACGTGCGGGTGGTGGATAACACTGCCGTGCGTAAATCGCAACTGGCCCGCCTGGATCAAGCCCGCCGCACACGCGATGTCGTAGCCGTGCAGGAATCCCTCGCCGCCCTCACGCGCTGTGCCGAAACGGGCGATGGCAACCTGCTCGAACTGGCGGTCGTCGCCGCGCGCCGCCGCGCCACGCTGGGCGAAATTTCCACCGCGCTGGAACGCGTGTGGGGACGCTACCAGGCTGTCACCCGCACTATTTCCGGCGTATACTCGGCTGAAAGCAAGATGGACGAAAACTTCCAGAAGGCCCGCCACATGGCGGACGAATTCGCCGCCGCCGAGGGCCGCCGCCCGCGCCTGCTGGTGGCCAAGATGGGGCAGGATGGCCACGACCGCGGCTCCAAGGTGATCGCCACCGCGTTCGCCGATTTGGGCTTCGACGTGGATATCGGCCCGCTCTTCCAAACACCGCGCGAAGTGGCGCGCCACGCCGTTGAGAACGACGTGCATGTGTTGGGAGTCTCCTCGCTGGCGGCCGGCCACAACACGCTGGTGCCGCAAGTGATCGAAGAACTCAAGAAGCTGGGCCGCGACGACATCCTGGTGATCGTCGGCGGCGTGATACCGCCGCAGGATTACGACTTTCTGTACAAGAGCGGCGTGGCCGGAATCTTTGGACCCGGCACGGTGATCCCGCTGGCCGCGCAGGAGATCCTGAGGACGTTGTCCGCGAGCCCGGTGGAGAGAGTTTAAGTGGGGCAGGCTCGCAGCCTGCGGCGGCCTCGTAGGCCGCTCGGGTGCACTAAATGACCCGCCCGCGCCTCCCGCGCGACGCCTACGTCGAAGGCGTGCTGCGCGGCGACCGTACCATCCTCAGCCGCGCCATCACCCTGATCGAAAGCCTGCACGCCGAGGATATCGAACTGGCGCAGGACGTCCTGGAACAATGCCTGCCCTATTCCGGCGATTCCATCCGCGTGGGCATCACCGGCGTGCCCGGCGTGGGCAAGAGTTCCCTCATCGAAGTGCTGGGCGCGTACCTCACCGGCGAGCGCGCCGAGAAGGTCGCCGTGCTGGCGGTGGACCCTTCCAGCCAGGTATCCCGCGGCAGCATCCTGGGCGACAAGACCCGCATGGAAACTTTGGCCAACGATGACCGCGCCTTCATCCGCCCGTCTCCCTCCGGAGGGTCGCTGGGCGGCGTGGCGCGCCGCACGCGCGAAACCATGCTGCTTTGCGAAGCCGCCGGATATCGCAACGTGCTGGTGGAAACCGTGGGCGTGGGGCAGTCGGAAACCGCCGTCCGCTCGATGGTCGATTTCTTCCTGCTGCTGATGCTGGCGGGCGCGGGCGACGAGTTGCAAGGCATGAAGCGCGGCATCGTCGAGATGACCGACCTCATCGCCTTCAACAAAGCCGACGGCACCAATCGCGCCAAAGCCGAAGCCGCCCGCCGCGAGTATGAGAGCGCGCTGCACCTGTTCTCCGCCTCCGGCACGGGCTGGACGCCGCGCGTGATTACCTGCTCGGCCCGCCAACGGGAGGGCATCGCCGAAATCTGGGATGCCGTCCTCGAACATAACGCCTGGCTCACCAGCACAGGGCAGCTCGCCGGCTATCGCCTGCAGCAGGTGAAAAGCTGGATGTACGAGCTGATCGAACAAGCCCTGCGCGACGAGTTCATGCAGCACGCCGGCGTGCGCGAGAAGTTGCCGTCCTACGAGCAGGATGTGCTCGCCGGACGCCTCAGCCCGTTTCGCGCCGCGCGCCTCTTGATCCGGCTTTACACGGAGAATCCATCATGATTTTTTCTTTTCCTTTGCTTTCCGCCGAAGAGGCTGCCGCGCTGGTCGAGCACGGCCAGACCGTCGGCTTCAGCGGCTTCACTCCGGCCGGCGCGCCCAAGGCTATCCCCATGGCCATCGCCGAACGGGCCACCGCCGAACATCAGGCCGGCCGCGAATTCCAGATCGGCGTGCTCACCGGCGCATCCACAGGCACCTCGCTCGACGGCGCCCTGGCCAAGGCCGACGCCATCAGCTTTCGCACGCCCTATCAGTCCGACCCGGCGCTGCGTGCGCGCATCAACGCCGGCCAGACCCGCTTCTTCGACATGCACTTGTCGCTGATGCCGCAGGCTACCCGCTACGGCTTCCTCGGCCCCGTGCATTGGGCTGTGGTGGAGGCCAGCGACCTGACCGCCGGCGGCGGTATCGTGCTCACGTCTTCCGTGGGATGCGCCCCGACCTTCTGCAACAAGGCCGAGAAGATCATCGTGGAACTGAACCATCGCCACCCGCCCACGCTGCTCGGCATGCACGATATTTACGAGCCGGCCGATCCACCGCACCGCCGCGAGATCCCTATTTATGCGGCTTCCGACCGCATCGGCTCGCCGGTGATCAAGGTGGATCCGGCCCGCATCGCCGGCGTGGTCGAGACCGCCGCCGACGACGAAACCGGCGCGTTCGCGGAACCCACGCCGGTCACCGACAGGATCGGACAGAACGTGGCCGAGTTTCTGGCCGCCGAGATCGCCTCTGGCCGCGTGCCGAAATGCTTCCTGCCGATCCAATCCGGCGTGGGCGATATTGCCAACGCCGTGCTCGGGGCGCTGGGCAAGCACCCGGATATCCCGGCCTTCGAGATGTACACCGAAGTGCTCCAGGACTCCGTCATCCGTCTGATGAAGAGCGAGCGGGTGAAATTTGCGAGCAGTTGCTCGCTGACCGTGAGCCACGCCACGCTGCGCTCGGTCTACGACAACTTGGAATGGTTCCGTTCGCGCATCCTGCTGCGGCCCCAGGAAATCAGCAACAACCCGGAAGTGATCCGGCGGCTGGGCATCATCTCCATCAATACGGCGATTGAAGTGGATATTTTCGGCAACGTGAACAGCACGCACGTGATGGGACGCCAGATGATGAACGGCATCGGCGGCTCGGGCGACTTCACGCGCAACGCGTACCTGTCGGTCTTCACCTGCCCGTCCACGGCCAAGGGCGGCAAGATCTCCACCATCGTGCCGCTGGTGAGTCACATGGACCACAGCGAGCATTCCGTGCAAATTGTGGCGACGGAATATGGCATCGCCGACCTGCGCGGACGGTCGCCCTATGAGCGCGCGACACTGATTATCCATAACTGCGCGCACCCCGATTTCCGCGATGAGTTGAACGGCTATCTGGAAATGGTGGAAGGCGGACACACGCCGCAGACGCTCACGGCGGCTTTCAAGCTGCACGAGCAGTATCTGAAGACGGGAGATATGCGCGGCGTGGATTGGCGTCAGTTCGTAGGGTAAGGCATGGCCAGCGTGGCGATTCGAGCTAGAATGTGAACATGGCCAAGGTTGTCGTCGATCCGCGGAGTTTGCCAGACCGCGCCGTTCCGGTTCCGGGCGCCAAGCCGCCGGTGTATTCACTCCCATATAAAGATGTGGGTCACCCGGAAGAGGTCGACACATTTCGTGAGTTGATTCGACAGATCCGGCGCCAGCCTCCGTCGCGGGTGAAATGAGAGTTCTCGTTCTCGACACCAACGTCGTGTCGATCTTGTTCAAACCGGATCATTCCCTCCACCAGACGTGCCTTGCGATTGTAGCTGGCTATCAGTGGTTCATTTCCTTTATGACGCGCGCCGAGCTTCTGTTGTGGCCGCGGGTGAGCGGATGGGGTTCAAGACGCCGCGAGGAACTGATCCATCACATCGATCTCTGCACGACC
>Ga0187867_10002959_pt1 | contig 13792 bp, 12 predicted proteins | sample June2016WEW_13_1_FD_132976 | JGI IMG/M metagenome (GOLD analysis project Ga0187867, IMG submission 132976) | Peatland microbial communities from SPRUCE experiment site at the Marcell Experimental Forest, Minnesota, USA - June2016WEW_13_10 | ecosystem: Environmental > Terrestrial > Soil >... | reverse complement strand
TCGTGATCCGGCCAAGGCAGTGACGCCGACGGCTCACGTCCGGGTGGCGGAATAGGCAGACGCGCTAGCTTGAGGTGCTAGTGCCCCAAAAGGGCATGGGGGTTCAAGTCCCCCCTCGGACACTACCCATTGCCCCATATTGCTCTGTGTGCTCTAGAAATTTCTCCGGGCTGATCGACACGTCGGCCCGGATTTTTTCTTGTCCGGGCAGGTAGGTGACCTTGAGCCCGAGCTGCTCGTAGATGGCTGCCTTCATGGCGGCATCAGCTGCGCGGATGACGTCACGCAGGTCGCCGAGGCTGATGATGAGGGCGCGGATGTCGTCTTCGGTAAGCCGGCGGCTGGCCTGGCGGCGGATCTGGCTGGCGTCGCGAGCGAGCGCCGCGGCCCGTTCTACCTTGACCTGGCGGGTCCACTCGGCGACGGTCTGGGGGTCGGCTCCGGCGTCGAGGGCGGCCTGGTAGCGGGCGAGGCGGGCGTCGCAGTCGTCGATGATGGCGCGGGTGTCCTCGCTGGTCGCGACAGGCTCGGGCGCGGCGGCCGGGGCCTGGGCCGCTAGCTCGCGGATGGTCCGGGTGAGCTGGTGCGGCGCGAAGAGGACGGCGAGCCATCTGTCGATGGCGGGCAGGATGTCGGCCTCGCGGAGGTAGACGTTGCCGGGGTGGCGGACGTGGCTGGCGAGGGCGTATTCCTTCGGGTAACGGCACCGGTAATAAGGTGCGTGGTTGCTGTACTGGCCTTGCATCCGGCGTCCGCAGTAGCCGCAGTACAGCCGCCCGCGCAGGATGTAGGGGTGCGTGATCCGCTCGTGTGCCTCGCGGCTGCTGCGCCGGGCGCGCCCGGCGTCGGCCATGATGGCCTGCGCGGCCTCGAAGTCCTCTGCGCAGACCAGGGGGTCCTGTGGGGCTCGGAAATACGATTCGGGGTGTCCTGTGGGCAGTTAAGCAGCGACGTAGTACTCGTGGGTGAGTCCGCTCAGGACCTGTTTCCTGCGGATCCGGTGCTCGGCGAGGTTGACCGGTTCTGGTGGACAGGTGCCGGCCTGAGCTGGGGTGAGCTGGCCGAGGGCGCGGTGCGGCCGGGCCGTGTTGTAGTGCCGCAGGTACTCGGTCAGCACCTGCGAAAGGTGCTGCTCGTTGACGATCAGCAGCCGGTCGAGGACCTCTCGGCGCAGGGTGCCGATGAACCTTTCGCAGATCGCGTTCGCCTTCGGGGCCTGCGGCGGGCTGGCCAAGATCCTGGCGCCCTCCGCAGTGAGCACGGCATCGAAGGAACTGGTGAACTGGCTCGCGCGGTCCCTGATCAGGAACTTCACTGAAGCTGCTCGCTGGCCCAGGTCCATCAGGAGGTTACGAGCTGCCTGCGTCGTCCACGCGCCGTCCGGGTACGCGGTGACGCCGGCCAGGTGAGCCCGGCGGGTGCCGTGCTCAATCACGACCAGCGCGTAGACGCGCCGCAGCAGCACGGTGTCCACATGGACGAAGTCGACCGCGATGATGCCGCGGGCCTGGGCGGTCAGGAATTGCTTCCACGTCGGGCCCGTGCGGCGGGGCGCAGGATCGATCCCGGCATCGTGCAGGATCTGCCAGACGGTGGAGGCCGCGATCTGGTGGCCGAGCCTGATGAGCTCGCCTTGCACCCGCCGGTGCCCCCATGTGGGGTTCTCCGTCGCGATGCGGATCACGAGCTTCCTGATCGCGACCGCCGTGGACGGCCGCCCGGGACGACGCCGGCTCGTGTAGTCCCACTTGCGCGCGACCAGCCGCCGGTGCCAGGCGAGCAGCGTCGCCGGGGTCACCGGGAACAGCTCGCCCCACCGGCGGCGGGGAACCAGTCGCGACAGCGCCGCCAGCCACAGCCGGTCGGCCGGCTGGTAACGAACCCGGCCGACCTGACGGCGAAGGACCGCATTCTCGTGGCGAAGCACCAAGATCTCGGCATCCTTGGACACCTGGCCCTGGGACAGCACTGTCAGGCAGCCCAGCAGACAGCGAACGAGCAGGTAGGCGACCGAAATGATCACTCAGCGATGATTCCAGCCGGGAAGCTCGTCCAGGCGTGATCCAGTAATCGAGCCCCACACGACTGAAGCGCTGATAGCACTCGAATTTCATGGCTACCCGTTCCACGACCCGTTCCACGCCTGGCTAGTCACCGCCCAGCGCGCGGAGCTTCGCAGTCTGACGCAGCAGGCAATCGATCTACGAGACCGTAGTCGTTGGTATCACTGGGACCATTGGGATGATAGAAGCAACTTAGTGCCGCTATAGGTCCGAAGCTCTTTCGGGCCCCTTGATCGTGTGGACAACGGCCGCGCGTAACTATTCGAAAGTCAATTTCTCCGTGTCATACCGAATTAGCGCGGTAAAGTTGTCTTCGGAAGACGGCCTTACCTATCGGTCAATCGGTGTCTGTAGATACGTCCCGCGGGCGTACCTACGCCCGAACCGAGAGACAGGGAGGTCTAATGGCACGTCGGCCCTGGTGGAAGTCTGAGCGGGCGGCTTGGCTGGTCGTCGCCGCGGCTAACGCTGCGGCGGCTCTGGTAAACGCGCTTCGTCAGCTCCACTGAAACGGCGGAGCCCCGTGCCGGGGCAACTGTGGGTAGCAGTTGGCACGGGGCTTCGTCATTTCTCGATAATCCTATTAAACCACTTCTCCCCCGGATTCAAATCCTTGCTGGGTTAAGAGCTCTCTGAGCTTCTCCAATGGCAGCTGCGTTGAGGTGGCGAGCCTGCCGGGTCGCACGATCGGCCTTCGCAACAGCCGGGACGCTAAGGGGCCAGTACTCCGATTTACACCGGACGAATGGCACGCATTTCTCGGCGGCGCCCGAAACGGAGAGTTCGGCCATCGCAAGAAGGTGCCACCGGCCAGCACCGGCGGTGATCATGTGCGGCCGGGTTTACCCGGCGATCAGGGAGAGGCTGACTGGGGCGCCGCCGACGCGGCGTCTCGATCGCCCGGTACCTGGAGATCCTCATCGAGGTGAGGACCTGGCCGACAACTACGTCGGCCCGCCCCTCCGGACAACTCGACCTTGGCATCAGCGCGTGACGGCTGACCCGACCCAGACCCGTGACAAGAAGCCTGCGTACCACCGAGGATGCGCTAGACGCGCGCTTGCATCACACCTACCACGGGCCGTCCTCGCCGACCTGTGATCGCCAGTCTCCAGGCTGACGCACAGCGAGCCGTGCTCGACCACGCCCGTAGCTTGCGGACGCTGTCAGCGAATTCGAACCACCTGACCTGCTGGTTACAAGAAGTACGGCCCGGTGCGCCACATACGCTAGCTGCACAGATAGCACGGGTCATTGCAATGCTTGCCCTCGCTGAGCTGGGATTACTCGGGCCGCCGTTCCACGAGCCGTTCCACGCCGTGAATACCTGGAAGGCCACTCAGCTATGACTGAAGAATCGCCGGGCTGGTCCCTACCCTCCCATCGGACCGCCGTCTTAGCATGTAGACGCTGACACGACGAGCGCGTGCCAGTCTGGTTGCAGGCAGTCGCAGAGCACGGAAGCCAATCATCGCGGCCCTCGAACGCGCCTGAGACGGGCACGGGGCTTTCGGCGGGAGCATCCGATCAGTGGAAGGCATGATCGGCGGATTATGAGTCCGGTAGGCGGCCAGCCGCTTACGGCCGTTCTACCTGAGTGAACGATGACCGATGGTCGCTGGCGGCTGTGAACTGACCGCATATTTGCCACCCTCATGTGAGGAGACGGCGACAGTGGTGGCGGCAGCCGGGCCGGATTATTGGAGCGGTCTGTCCGGGCGGGTGATCTCGGCGGCAACGATTTCGGTGATGCGCTCGGTGGCGGAAGGCAGGCCGTGTCCTGGGCGCGGAGGGCGATCCGGACCTGGCGGGCGATCGATATGTCGGGTGATCGTCCGCCAGGCAGCGCGGACCGGAGCTGGGGCGGCGATCGACTGGTCGTGCCCGGTGAGGGGATACAGCACCTGATCGTGGATGCGGCTGTAGACCAGGGCGAAGGTCAGGCCGTCGGCGGTGAGCCGGTAGGTGTTGGCATGGGCGACGCGCTGGATCAGCCCGTTGCCGCGTAGCCGGGCCAGGTCGTAGCAGGCCTGGGTCATGCTGTAAGGGACGCCGCGCAGCCCGGTCATCCAGGCGCGGAGGCTCTTATTGGTGATGCCGGCGACGGCGTGGTCCCAGGTGGCCAGGCAACCGGCCAGGGCCTGCACCCCAGGGGTCCGCGAAGCGCATGACCGGGACTCTCCGCCCCGCCGCGTCCGTGGTGGGGCGCGCGATCCGCTCGATGACTGGATTCGCGAGGATGCCGCTGCCCTGGCCGGCAACTACAGCATCCATCAACCGGGCGTTGCAAGCACGCGCTTTGGCCGCCAGCTCGTCCAGGTGCTCCAGGCTGCGCTTGCTGCCCAGGTCGCCCGGATCGTTGATGATGGTCTCCACTCTCAGCGCGTGGTCTTCCTTCAGGTAGATCTTGATCCGCGAATGCTTGAAGGACAGGTTCACCGTGACCTGGTCGCCGCGGTTCAGCAGCCGGTGGAGAAGGTGCCCGGGGGTGCCGCGGGTGACCTTGGAGCCAAAGATGACCTCCACGTGCTCGAGCCGGCCCAGGTTGATGTTGCCGGCCAGCAGCTCCTCGAACACCGTGCGGACCCGGCGGGGGTCATCGAAAACCAGGGTCCTGCACACCTCGACCTGCCGCATGGCCAGCTGCCACCAGCAGCCGTGGTCCCGGTCGGCATCGGTCAGCGGCAGCGGGATGCGGCTCATCCAGCTCACGTGCCCGCGGACGATGTCAGCCAACGTAACCGGACGCTGCACCATGCCGACCCTCCCAACCACGCCTACGGTTGAGAGGATGAACCTGCCCGCACGATCACGCCCGCAGAACCGCCAACCTCGATGGTCTGAGGCGGAGCCTCGCTAACGATCTTTAATTGGCGATGCCGGCGGGGCTGACAGCGGCGGTTTCCAGTGGTATGGACGGTATATGAGGTATGCGCAGGGCGGCGGGTTAACCGCTGAGGACCGCAGGCGGCGGGAACTGGTCCGGCTGGCGGCCGTGGAGAGCTTCGAGCGGCGGGTCCCGATCGCGGACACCGCCACTGAGCTGCGGGTGTCCGAGCGGTCGGTGCAGCGGTGGCGGCGGGCCTGGGAAGCCGGCGGCGTGCCCGGCCTTGCGTCGAAGGGGCAGGGCGCCCGGTGCCGCCTGGACCGGGACCAGCTAGCGGAGCTGGACCGGGTGCTGGATGCCGGCCCAGCGGCGTCGGGGTGGGAGGACCAGCGGTGGACCCTGGCCCGCATCCGGGACCTGATCGCCGCGACGTTCCGGGTGCAGTACACGCTGCGGCGCCGGGGCTGGACCTGCCAGCTGGGCGCCCGTCGCGCCGTCGAGCGGGGATGCGGCGTTCCTGCAGGTCACGGGCTCACGTAGCGCTCAGCGGGAGGCTCCGATTGCGCATCGCTGCAGATCAGAGGCCCCCTGAATGGACACTGAAGATTGTCCAATTCCTCCGCTTCTTGCCGATAAGAACCTCACAGGTACCTGCGGGAAGGACGTTAAATGACCCGGTTTCACTTCGACCTGCGTCACGTGGCGGACCCGGCCGGACTGGTGGCCGAAGTCCATGGCGCCACGTTCGAGCTCGTGGCGCAGACGTCAGATACTCTGACCGCTGAGGCAGCCGCTCATCCGGTACTGGCCGCCATGCCGGCCGAGCGCACGGCAATCTTCTCGCACTATGCCGACATCGCTGACGACTGCCTTGACGGTGGCAGCGAGGCGGTGCGGTGGGTGCGGGTGGTGCGGCCGGCTGCGCCGGGCGTGCATCTCCCGGAAGTCATTCTCCTGGCGCAGTACCTCCCCGCCCACCACCTTCGCGCCTACGCGCGCCGCGCCATGGCACGCGACCGCCGGCCGCCCACCGGCTCTCCCGCGGATCCACGCCGCCAGATCGCCAGTGCACCCAGGCTGTATGCGGGCAAGCTGGCGCACCTGGAAGTCGCCGGGCCACCAGCCGACGCCGAGCGGCTGGGCGAGCTGCTGGTGCAGGCGCAAACGCTGGTCACCCCGTACGACACGGCAGCCGACCTTGCCAGCCACCACCCAGAGCTGGCCACGACCGAGGCCTACGCCAAGACCATCATCCGGAACGACCACATCTGGCCGGACAAGGAGATCGACCCGGACCAGTACAACGCGGTCCAGGCCCTCGGCGACGCGATCGGGAAACCGTCCGGCCAGCCGTGGTCGCCGGTCGTTGCGTGCAAGGACCACAACGGCCAGCCACTCAAGGCCGGCTACGCGCTGGACACCATCGCCGAGGGCCAGCAGCTGTACACGAACGGGCTACGGGAGGACGTGCACAGCCTGGCCACGCCCGTGATCCAGGGGGCCCGGCGGACCGCCTCAGACGATCTGCAGCTGGCGACCAAGACGTGGAGCCCGACACCTGGGACGGCGACGCTCGTCGGCGACGCAGCCGTGCGGACGCCGCGCACCGCCGTGGCCGGGACGGCGCCCGCGTTCAAGTGGACGCTGAGCGAGCCGACGGACTCCCACGGTCTGTGGGTCCACCCCGACTCGATCTCGATCTCGGGCGACGAGGTCGTGTCGGTCGACGCGTCCCAGACCTTCCTGCGCACCTTGTACGCCGGCTACCGGCTGCTCAACGACGCGGGCCAGCCACTGGGCGGGACGACCACGCTCGGCTCGGTCTCCGCGGCCGACACGATCATGGGCATCCCCTGCCCGACCGACCCGACGACGCTGCAGATCCCGCTCGGCTCGGCCTCCGGCGTGGAGTTGCGGTTCGGCAGCTTCGGCACGTCCAACTGGGATCAGGACGTCAGTCCCTCCGGCGCGCTGCTGACCGGACTGTGGCAGTACGGCATCCCGGCCATCTTCCTCGTGGCGGGCAAGGCGCTCGAGAGCACCAGCCTGTTCAACAAGATCGTCAACGACCGGCAGCTCACCGCGGCCACGCTTGCCATCGCGTTCCCGATCGTCGGCGGCGGCCTGGCCACTGCCACCGCGGTGGCCAACACGTCGTCGTATCTGATCGCCTTCGGTGACGCGGTCATCTGCATGGTGCTGCAGAAGGGACCCAACTGGTCGTACGCGCTGACGGTGGGCAGGCCGCCCGCCAGGCCGGCGAACCCACGGATGCACACCCCTCCCAGAGGCAGCCGGACTCCTGCCTCGCGCTCGTGTCATGACGTGCCTTCCTGGGAGGTGCGGGGCCGCGTGAGGACCGCATTTTTGGGCCATCTTTCCCGCAATGTATCTCTGGTGCGGCGTCACCGGCCGAGCCTAGGCTCCGCCAGCAGGGTCAAGTCCACCGGAGGGCGAGAAGATTGACTGAGGTGACATTCCCCGAGGCGACCAGCCTGGCACCGCCGTACGCCGTGCCGGCCAGCGACTGGACCGCGATTAAGGGCCGGGTCGCGCTCACCATTGAAATGCAGAATGTCGCCCCGGAGATCGAGAAGTACATTCCGAACTATCCTGACCTGCTCACGGTGTGCCTGGCCTGGCGGTCGACGACCTGGAGCGGCCTGATCGCCCAGGCGGTGAACACCGGGCTGTTCGCGACCAAGGCGGCCGGGGTGCTCGGGCAGCTCTCGGGCGACCTCAACGGCGTCAAGCCGGGCGACCCGGTCCCAGCCGCGATCGCCTTCATCGTCGAGGTCCAGTTCGGGGCGCTGGCCCGGACCGCGGGACAACAGGGCACCACGGCCTCGGGACTCGAGGGGCAGATCGGGACGTTCGTGACCGCCAACCGGGTGGCCGACGCGTCGCTGGAAAAGCTCCCGCTCGGCGGCTGGGACCCGATCACGGAGCCGATCAGCACCCTTGACCAGGCCACGGCCGACCTCCAGACCGGGTGGGGCGCGATCGCCGGCCAGCTGCAGGCCTTCGCCACGGGCCAGCTCAAGATCACGACCGCCGGCCTGCTGGCCAGCAACCTCAGCACCGCGATCACGTCGTGGAATTCGCTCGCCCAGGCGGCGAACAGCTTCGTCACCGGGGCGGCCAGCGTCCAGCCGGATCCGGCGCCATGACCGGCCTCTCGGTGGCCGCGGCGGTCGCTGACGCCGACGCAGGACCCGTGCTCACCGGTGAGCTCTTCCCACTCAGCGGGGGCGGCAAGGTCCGGGCCACCTACAACTGGCTGTACTCCGCGCTCAACGTCGACCCGAACGACTCCTCCCCCTTCGGGTGGGTGTTCCAGAAGCTGCCCGATGGCTCGGTCGCGCTGTCGCCGCAGACCCCCGTCGACGGGTTGACGGTGTACGTCCTGGACTACCCGGACGACAGCCTCCGCTACGTCGCCCAGGTGCAGTGGCCGGAGCCCGACTCGGGTAACCCGGAATGGAACACCAGCCCGACGGAACTGACGCTGACCGGGCTCGACCTGCTGACGGTGGAGCTGACCGGGACGAGCGGCAGCTACTTCGGCGTCGACGGGCCGATCACCCAGAGCGGCAGCCACGCCGGCCACCTGATCCTGAGCAACGTCACCACCCCCGGCCCGGCGAGCAAGTTCTTCGTCGCCGTCCAGCAGAACCTGCAGCCGAAGGCGCAGGCGCCACTGTTCGCGTCGCTGTCCGAGACCGACCTGCGTGCAGAACTCGAACGCCACGGCGCCGGAGACTCCGGCGCTCTGGCCGCGGCGATCCGCGCGACCGCGGCCCGCTGACCTCCGGCCCGCCGGCCCGTCCAGTAACCCGAGGAGAAGGAACCGTGAGCACCGACACCAACCCGATCATCCAGCCGCCCGCCGCGTTGCTGACCACGGTCACCAACCCGAACACCAAGCAGACCGACTACGCGTTCCCGCTGCAGACCGACGCCTGGCTGAAGATGCAGGCGGTGGTCAAAACCGCGATCGCGTTCCCGCTGAGCGCGGCCGACTTCACCAACCTGTACGGGACGTTCACCGACGAGGGCAGTGTCGAGAGCGCGGTGGCCATCCTCGGCGCGATCCAGAAGACCGCGGCCGAATACGGGGACCCGCAGACGCTGATTTCCGAGCTTCCGCAGTTCCAGAAGGCCAATCAGGCCCCCGCGTCGATCTACGGCCACGCCGTCTGGCTGGCCGCGCAGACCCAGACCGCCGCCCAGCAGATCGGCTCGCTGCTGCAGGAAGGGATCACCGACATCGGTACCGAAAGCGACCCGAACACCAGGCTCAACGACCTGACCGAGCTGCTGACCGGCCAGGGCGGCGTCAACAGCTACGCCAACGCGCTGAGCAGCTACATCCAGAACTTCGAAAAGGTGGTCACCGCGTTCTACCAGGAGCTGAACAACGAGCTGACCGGGAACACGAACTCGCTGAAGACCTACCTGAACTCGGCGAACAACGTCTACAAAGACGCCCAAGGTGACGTCAGCGCCGACCAGACCAAGATCTCGCAGCTGAACAGCGACATCAAGCAGCTCAACGACGAGTACATCGGGTTCACCGTGGCGGGGTCGGTCGCCCCGCTGATCTTCTTGTTCCCGCTGTTCGGCCCGTTCCTCGCGATCGCCGACGCGGCCACGTTCGGCGTGCTCGCGACCAAGGTCTCCAACGAGCTCGGCGGGCTCAGGGACGAATTGAAGGGCGTCAGCGCCGACGAGCAGAAGAAGACCGCGCTCGTCACCCAGCTGCAGGGCTTCAACCTGAGCGCGCAGGACGTGGAAGCCGACGGCACGGCGTTCCTGGACACGATCTCCAAGCTGAGCGGTGGCTGGACCGAGTTCTCGAACCAGATCACCCTGCGGCTCCAGTCGCTGACCGTGCAGGATCTGCAGGACTGGGGCGCTTTCATGCAGAAAATCAATTTCCAGTCCGCGGTCAAGGGTTGGGGTCTCATCTCCTCCAAGGCGGAGACCTTCTTCCAGACCGGCCTGGTGCAGTTCGACCCGCCGCCGGCGTCGTTCGGGGTGGTAGCGCGATGAGCCCGGGACAGCCAGCAGCCGGCTCGTGGCAGCCGGACTGGGCCGCGCTGGGGGCACGGGCCGACGCGCTGATCGCCTCCGATCCGCTGGCGACGCAGATCGCGTCGGTCAGCCCGGTCGGCGGGTACGTGGCGATCGCGCTGCGGGCGCCGCTGACCGATGTCATCCAGGCCGCCGCCAAGGCCAGCCAGGGCAAGCCGATGACCGGGCCGCTGGTGATCGCGGTGGACACGCTGGAGGTCCCGGCGGGCGACACCGTGATCGCCGCGCCGGCGGTGGATATCAAGGCCCGGTCGATCGCCGTCGACGGCGGCGGGCAGGCCACGCTGCAGCTCCGGTCCGACCAGGGCGCCGCCATCCAGGTGACGACCGCGGAGATCAGCGGGACTCTGAACGTCGCGCTCCAAACCGCGGCTGGGCAGCCCGTGGCCGGCCCCGGCTCGGGGCCGCTGGCGCTCAGCAGCCTGCGCGCACCGGAGGTACTGACCGCAGCCCCCGGCAGCGCGCCGTCCGCCAGCGTCGCCCTGCAGGACATCGCGGACAGCCTGCACGAACCGTGGGCCATCGTCGCCCTGGAGATCAGCGGCATGATCGGGGGCACGCTGATCGACGACGGGACCTACCAGGCGATCGACCTGGCCGCGGCGATGCTGAACTGGACGGTCAGCGGCTGCTCGGCGCTGATCGGCCAGCGGGCCGGATACCCGCACGTCGACTTCGCCAACATCGCCTCGATCCAGGCCACCTCGGCCGGAATGCTCACCTACGCCCAGTCCCTCGCCTCCAACGCCACCTACGCTCCGGTGCTGTCGACGTCGCTCTACCAGCAGCAGATTCAGGCCCTGCTCGAGGTGGCGGGCACCTACGATGCCCAGATCACCGCCCTGCAGGGCCAAGAGAACATCGACAAACTGCTGGCCGCGTTCGCCCAGACCCTCGGCACCACCTACGAGCAGGCGCAGGCCCCGCTGCTGAACTCGCTCAAACTGCTGGCCACGGAGGCCGGGTCGGTCCAGGGCCAGCTCACCAACGCGGCCACCCAGCTGCAGCAGGTCAGCACGACGCTCGGGCCGCTGCAGGACGCCCTGACCAAGGCGATCAGCGACCAGTTCCAGCAGCAGCTCGTCACGGCCTCGGTCAACACGCTGGGAACCCTGCTGAACCTGTACGTCGCCATGGGTGCGGTACTGCTCTTCGAGTCACCCGACTCGGTGATCAACGAGGCGATGACCGTGGTCCAGCAGCTGATCAATCTGGGCCAGCAGCGCATCGACCAGGCGATCAGCGATGCCGCTGACTCCGCCACGCAGCCGCCGACGGAGGTCGGCGACTTCCAGCACAGCCAGCAGGGAGCCCAGTACCTGGCCGGTACGGTCGCGGGCTTCGGCATCGCGGCCGCACAGTTGTGGGCGGTCGTCGCGGCGGCCAGCGCCAGCACGCCAGTCAACCTGACCCCGGACATGATCAAAGCCGTCGAGCAGGTGCCAGACCTGAGCGGCTTCTCGGTCGGCGGCCTGGACCCCGTCACCTACTGGAACGACGTCGTCATCCAGGTCACGGCGGCGGTCCACCCGCACGACGACCTGCCGCAGGCGGGCGCGTATCTGGAGGCGGTCCAGCTCGCCGCGAATTACGGCCGGGCGGTCGGCGACCTGCAGATGAAGCTGCTGACGCTCTACACCCAGGGCATGACGGTGTTCGGGCAGCTGCAAGCCGCCTACGAGGCCCAGGCCAGCTGGGACCAGATGCAGAAGTCTCTGACCACGACCGCCGACAAGGTGACCGCGGCGATCGGGCTGCTGCAGCGTGGCTACCTCAACGTCAAGCGGAGCATCGTGCTCGCGGTGCGGAACTACCGGGCCTCGTTCCTGTACCAGTGGCTGCAGCCCGCGGACATCGAGGTGGACGTCTCGATGGACCTGGTGACGCTGCGCGAGCAGGCGACGAACTCGGTCACCGGGCTGGCCAAGGTCCTGGCTGGCACGGGCACCGGCACCGTCCAGCCGCGGCAGGATTTCCAGAACGTCACCTACACGGTCACCGGCAAAGACCTGTTCACCGAGGTCAACGGCAAAGGCGTGGCCCGGTTCATGATTCCCGAGGGGTACCTGTCCGACCAGCTCAACGGCAACACCGCGCTGTACCTCACCGCGGCGACGTTCGAGCTGGTGGGCGGGGACCAGGACAGCAACACCGAGGTGGAGCTGCAGATCGCCACCTCGGGCCACTATTCCAACCAGCTCGGGATCAACGGGTACTGGTTCGTCTCGCGGCCAGTGTCGATGACCAACAGCTACTACCCGGGCAGCCCGCCGAAGTGGGTGACCCAGTGGCAGTTCGCCGACAAGAACGCCTACCTGGCCCCGACGCCCTACACCGACTGGACCCTGACCGTCGACCGCGGCGACTGGCAGCACGCGACGGGGATCACGATCACCCTGACCGGCATCCTGCTGCAGAACCCCGGCAACTCAACTGACACCAAAGCGGCAACGACCCGCTGACCTGCGACGTTATCCGTCCCGGCGGGAATCGTGCCCGCCGGGACGGAGCGCAGGCGCCACGGAGGGAGACACCATGCCCGCGATGGTCCCGGTCAACCTGTCGGTCGAGGACGTCCGCGCCGCCGCCGGCGTGCCCGCCGGGACCGACACCCCGACGGCACCGGATGTGAGCGACCTCGACAACTGGTCCCAGGAGGCGTACAGCCTCAGCGTCAGCACCGCCAGCGATCTCGGCTTCCCGGTCGGCAACATCACCGCTTCGTTCAAGCGCGAGGCGCTGATGTCGGGTCGTCGCGCTGGAAGGACGTGGTCAGCGGAGAGCACACGTACCGGTTCGGGGTCGCCCTGCGGGCCATCGTGGTCGTATCCGACATCAAGGGCAGCGGAGCGCTGACGCTGCCGGTCGTAGCGGCCAAGGTGGAGCTCGAAGGGGCGCGAGCCTCAGCCCAGCTGCTGATCCGCGGCTACAAGGGCAACGCCCTGGGTGATCTCCTCCCGGCCTGGCAGTCTTTCGGCGTCGACGCCTACGGGCAGTACATGAAGTCGGTGTCAGACCTGCAGAAGGCGATCATGGGCGACGAGCAGAACGTCCAGCCCGAGCTGCTGGCCACCACCGTCGCCTCCGGCCCGGTCCCGCCCGTCGGCGAAGCGATCGGATCGGTCTACGCCCTGCACGCGATCGCCGAAGGCGCCGCCCTCGCCCACGCCCTCGACAAGCTGGGCACCAACGACAGTGCGATCTCCGGCGCCGCCAAGGCCCTCTACCAAAGCCGAATCGGCGACGACGAGCGCGCCGTCCCGGACACGCAGCAGCGCCAGGACGCGCTGGACGAGCTGCAAGGCTTCCACCTCAGCCGCAGCTGGTTCAAGGGGTAGCCGCTGGAGGTGACACGCCCGGGCGCTCGGCGTCTCGGCCGGATCATGCGCATGCTGGTGGCTGCGGTCGTCCTGATCCGCGACCCGCACCCGGGGGCGGCGCTGACCTCGGCAAGGTCGTGGCGGGTGCGGTGGGAGAGGTTGGGGAGGACTTCGCCGCGCAGGTACTTGGCGAAGTGCGGGGTCTCGGTGTGGGCGGTTAACGCGTCGGCGTTCTCATACTTTTCGAACAGGGCGAAGGCAGCGGGGTCGGCCTGGTCGGCGCAGGCCTCGTAGGTGAGGTTGCCGGGCTCGGCGCGGGTGGGGACGATCATTTACTCGAGGGGCGCGCGAACCTGCTGCTCGGTGCCGGGCGGGCCCGGTAGTGGGCGATGACGATGAAGGCCATGGTCCGTCATGGTGGCAGCTGGCGCCAGCCCTGTTCGCGGGCAACGCGGTGATCCTCAAGCCCGCCACCGAGACCCCGG